>Ga0114954_1000283_pt1 | contig 18566 bp, 14 predicted proteins | sample Porto_4metaG_FD_87299 | JGI IMG/M metagenome (GOLD analysis project Ga0114954, IMG submission 87299) | Marine algal microbial communities from Porto, Portugal - Porto_4 metaG | ecosystem: Host-associated > Algae > Red algae > Unclassified | place: Portugal: Porto | collected 2015-02-02
AGAGGTGATTTCGGTAAAATTTCCTGCCAATTAGCTTGCTCAATATCGCCTTCGGGCAAATAGCAAGCCTCTATGGAAGCGTGTGGTGGATGATTGCCAAGAAGGTGATTGGTATCAATATCAATGCCTTTGATAATGCCCGTCGCGCCGAGTTGTAGGATGCACCAATCGTGCCCGGGCGTGCGCTTACGACGTGATTCCCAACCATCCATCCACTTGCCGTTTTCGGTGTATTTTCCTTCTATAAATACGCCACGTCCGGGCTTGACAAGGTTGTCCATAGGTGCAAAAAAATCATCAGAACAAGCCAGTGTTTTTGCTCCGAGTTTTTCGTCGGCGAGATTCAGAAGGTTAGTGAATGAAGGAAGTGTATTTGACATGCTTTTATAATTCGTGTATTTGTGATTTATTTAAAATTTAAGGATGTCTTTTATCGTAATTTGTGTACTTGATTTGAACTTATTTTACTCTTTTCAAGGCGTTCAGAAATCTATCTGGTATCTCGTCATGACAAGCCATTTGATAATCGGCGAAGGAGCAAGGTACGAGTTGGTCGTGTTTATGTTTTTTAATGGTGGGTATTTGCATCCACCAACGCTCACTTTTTTTACTTTTCCAAAAAATGAGTTCGTGATTATTAAGATTGACCGCGTAGCGGATAAATTTGTCGGTATTAACGGGGATGTCATTTACACGCTTGCAATAACCATCGGCAAAATACCAAATCATTTGGGCGACAATCTGGGCGGTTTGTCCATTGGTGTCGTGTGGTGGATGATAACCGTAAAATCCTACGGAAGTCATCTTGTCACTCACGCCTGCATAATATGCCATCTGACAAGCATCTTCCGAAAAAATACCGCTCGGAGAGGGGAGTTGATGACCGGGAGCTTCAGATTGTTTGAGTACCGAAATATCAAAACTCAACATATCCGCATCACGTATAACAGGTTCGATTTCAGAAAGATGTGGTTTTATCAAGCCGAGTCGTGTACAATCAAAACCACGTTTGTCGAAGTAAGATAGGGTCTTGGGATCTACAAAATGTGTTTGATGACCGAGATGACTTAGGTTGAAAAGAAAATGTTTTTTATCATTTAAAATTTTATTGAGGTAAAAATAATCTTTGTCTTTCTTTCGTCCGTCTGCTGTAAAAGCAATTCGCTCGTTGATCACTACAATATTCACCAACTGATTCAGCAATTGATAGGCTTTGTATTGAGCATAAGTGAAGGCATGGTGTCCACCTATTATAATAGGTATGATATCGTTTTCGACCAATTCTGCCAATAAGGGTATTGCAAATTCGGGATGTATTTTACGAAAATTGCCCAGATCTGCAACAGCCAGTTTTTTATCAGGCGAGGTCATTGTATAAAGATGCTGACGCACAGCATTGGCGGCTTTCTCTTCTATACCGACGATTGCCATGCGTACATGCGTCAGGTCGGGAATGTCTTTTTCATATATTGCCACCTTTTTACCCCATTGGTGTGCTGAGAGGCTGCGAAGCGGTACAATATTTTTTGTGTCAACGGTTTTTAACCAATTTTCCAGCATGGATGTTTCTTTATTTATGTTTCTCCCTTAAAAAGTGGAGAACGGCGAGTTTTTTGATTTAGTGAAAGAAACAAAATAACTTCGGCAGTTATGCTTGTTCTTTTTCCTTCTAAGGTCGCACTGAAATATAGCCATTTTTTAATTAATTAAAATTATTTATAAATATTTTTTATTATAAAATAATTCAAAAATATCCTTATTTCAGCAGAACCTTCTAAAAAACACAAAAAAGTAGTTCCGTAGCCCTGCTATGCAACGATTTTTTGAATTCTTTAGAAGAAAAAATTACGGCGCATTCCTGTCGAATTTATTTAATTTCTTTCACTTAGATGTGATTAACTTTACTCCATATAATATATATACGTTCACTATTCACATTATTCATTATTCTCGTCACAAAAGTACAAAATTAACGGTTTGGGATAGTTGCCTGAATGATTAATATTGAAATTCACACTACTTATACCATTTTAAACAACCGATGTCGTATAAAAACGAACATCTTTTGTCGATATTCTTCGTTAAAAATACTCGCCTTAGCGTAGGCTCGTACTTATGCCTGCGTTTTTTGCCTCACTATCAACAAGATCTATCCATTTTTATTTACGGCATCAATTATTTAAAATGGTATTACTCCTCAAATTAACCATGATTTAGTAGTAAACTTATCATTTTTATCGGTCATGTTTATTAAATTTGTAGAACATTTCATTCATATCAATGTGAGGTTACAATTTATAATGCTTGTTTTGAGTTGTTACAAAAGCAGATTTTTAATTAACATCAAAACGTGACATATCATTTTTATTAAAATTTTGTAACAAAAAAAACATTTTAACCGTAAACATATCAAGTATCTATGAAAATTGACGGTCAGTCATACCACACCATCTGGCTTGATGATAATAAAAAGGATATAAAAATTATCGATCAGCGTTGGTTGCCACATGAATTTAGGGTAGTCACATTAAAAACAGTAGAAGAAGCTGCCCAAGCCATCAAAGAAATGTGGGTACGTGGCGCACCTCTAATTGGCGTGACGGCGGCTTATGGGATGTACCTTGCCACATTAGAAGCGCAAGGAAAACCAAATTCGGCAAAGTATTTGCAAGAATGTGCAAGACAACTGTTAGAAACCCGACCTACAGCAGTCAATCTCCAGTGGGCAGTGAATCAACAACTTCATGCGATTCTAAGCGCAGATAGCCCACAGGAGAAAATACAAATTGCCTCCGATACAGCCTTACGACTCAAACAAGAAGATATTGAGGTTTGCCGAAAAATCGGTGAACACGGCATCTCTTTGATAGAAGAGATAAGTATTGCCAAAAGCAGTGATACCGTTAATATATTGACACATTGTAACGCCGGCTGGCTGGCATGTGTAGATTGGGGAACAGCCACCTCTCCAATTTATCAAGCTCACAATAAAGGTATCAAAGTTCATGTATGGGTCGATGAGACCCGCCCCCGCAATCAAGGCGCACGTATTACGGCTTGGGAATTGGGGCAACACGGCATACCGCATACCATTATTACGGACAATACAGGCGGACACCTGATGCAGCGCGACATGGTCGATATGTGCATCGTAGGCACAGACCGCACGACACGCACGGGCGATGTTGCCAATAAAATCGGTACATACCTCAAAGCATTGGCAGCGAAGGACAATAATGTGCCTTTTTATGTTGCCTTACCTTCTTCTACAATAGACTGGGAGATGACAGATGGCAAAAACATACCGATTGAAGTGAGAGGAGACGATGAGGTACTATATATATATGGTAAGCACGAAGGAACGATAAAAAAAGTTCGGCTTGCGCCGGAAAATAGTCAAGGTTTGAATTACGGATTTGATATAACACCTGCGCGATTGGTCACAGGATTAATTACCGAAAGAGGTATCTGTAAGGCAAATGAGCGTGACATCAAAAATATGTTTTCATAATCAGTCAATTTGCCTATTCGTGACCCACTTGTTTTTAATTCAAGTAAATTCGATGTCAATAAACAGACCTAATTTTGGTACAAAAATTGAGAAGTAGATAAATTCTAATACCAGATTATTATCTGGAAAATAATCGCCACTACAAGGAGAAAATGATTGTAAAAATTGATAAGTGGTGATGAAAGTTATTTGAAAAAACTCGACAGTCAAAATATAAGAGTTCTTATTCACAGAAGATAGTAAGTATCAATAATTATTGGCTGATTTGTCATTCATCACTATAAAAACGAGGTGAAAAAGGTGATTCTCTGCTAACTACTTGCAATATCATGGAAAATTACGTATATTGGCGTGGCTTACAAAAAAACCCTCTCTCTAAAGCACTCACGCATTATACATCTATCGTCTCAATAAAAACTGTAATGCGGTGAGCATGTACATCATGCCCAAAAAGTGGGAAAAGCTCAAACACCAACTACCTACCGCCCGTGACAATATCCCTTACGGAACTCCCGACTTAGCTCTTGAAATAGAACGCCTAAATGAGAACAATATCCTCAAAAGTAAAACTATTAAATATGGCACATTATCAAGACGGAGTGATAAGTTTTAAAAATAATATGAAGGATAAGGGTGACTTATTGTCACATCACTGGTCAAAATTTAGTCATAAAAGTAGCTGTTAAGCAAATGTTAAAGTCGCTTTAAAAGACTTTGAATAAAGATTTCGTTAAAAAAAATCTTAAATCGTTTGCTTCGACAAAAAAAAAACCTACTTTTGTAATTAGTAAGGTCTTAATTTTATATATATTGCTTAGGTGTTCAAAATATTTATAAATTTTTTAATTAACTAAAAAAAGGGACAACCCTATGACAAGGAGATTCAACTTTCTAAGTGCATTAGTCTTAACATTACTCTTTGGCACTATGGCTTTTGCACAACAAAAATCGATTTATGACGACGAAGTCGTCAAGGATCCGGATGGTCAACATAAAGAGTGGCGAGCCGGAAACACCAAGTATCCCTCCAAGCCAAGGGACATGTGGGAACTTGGATTACATGCAGGAATTCTAACGATTTCCGGAGACGTGAATCCATGGCGACCCATTCCGGGTTTTGCCTTTGGATTATCTTTAAGAAAATCACTTGGATACGTATTTTCTGTTCGATTGACAGGACATTACGGTGTAACTTGTGGTGTTAATTTCCAACCGAACCAAGCAGGTGCTTACCAAAATAAGCAACTTCGTAATGTAGGTCCTAACAATACAGGTTATGGCTCACAGGTTCGCCTCAATCCAAATCCAAACGCTCAGGATGAGGTATTCACGGTAGGAGATGGCATTCCATGGTTCGCTAACTACGAGAATAAATATCTCGAAGCATCTATCCAAGGTATTATCAATTTGAACAACCTGAAGTTTCACAAAGAAAGAAACAAATGGAATTTCTATCTTTTCGGTGGTGGTGGTCTCAATGCTTATCAATTGCACTATAATGCACTGAACGGCGATCAATTATATGACGCTGAATTCAGACAACTCGCAAGTGATATTTATGGAACCGATCCTACTTATGATAGAGATACCAGAGAAGGTAGAAGAGAAATCCGTGAGAAGTTAATCAATGATATCTTAGATGATGACTTTGAAACTCCCGGTGAAGTATGGGGCAACCTATGGAACTTCACAGGTACTTCTGATAAAGACGGAGCTAACACAGTCGGTAAAGCACTCGCTAACGCAGGTGTCGGTATCGGTTATCACCTCGGTGATCGTGTTACACTTTCTTTGGAATACCAAGTTACTTTCTCTGATGATGACCTCCTTGATGGTTATCGTTGGCATGATTCAGGTAGCACACAAAACGCTGACGTTGATTTCACTCGTGATGTTGACGTACCTCACTACAAAAATCTTCGCTTGAACTTCCACCTCGGTAGCTTCGACAAAGCGGTAGAGCCTTTATGGTGGTTAAATCCTTTGGATGCGCCTTACGAGCAAATTGCACGTAATGCACGCAAGAAAGAAGGATGTCCTCCAGACGATGAGGATGGTGACGGCGTACTTGACTGCGTTGATAGAGAGCCAAACACACCACCTGACTGTCCAGTTGACACTCGCGGTGTAACGCTTGATAGCGATAGCGACGGTGTACCAGATTGCCAAGATAGAGAGCCTTACTCTCCTCCCGGCTGTCCGGTAGATGCCGAAGGTGTTGCTGACTGTCCAAAGCCACCAACTTACGGTGACGAAGACGTCAAAAAACTCGGTCAAAAAGAAGGATGGTACGAAATGCCTGACATACCTGCTTATCCAGAGCCATGTGCTAACGAATGGTACTTACCAATGGTACATTTCGATTTGGATAAATATTACCTTAAGCCAGAGTTCTACCCACAAATGCACCACGTTGCTAACACAATGTTGCGTTGTCCAGGACTTCAGGTTGTAGTAGTAGGTCACACTGACGCTCGCTTACCTAATCCATACAATGACGTACTTTCGTACAAACGTGCTGAAAAAGTTATTAGTTACTTAACTAACAACTATGGTATTGATAGAAGTCGTTTGATTCTTCAATACGGTGGTGAAGCGAATCCTATCGTTACACAGTTAGGTGATAATCACACAGGTAAGAAAGAAGTTGAAATCGGTCAGTACATGAACCGTCGTGTAGAATTCCGTGTAGCAAGAGGCGAATCTGAACAAGGTCGTCCAGCTTATAGCGGTAACTGGGATTCAGTAGGAAAAGATACACCTAAATCTTCTAGATCTAGTAATATCTATTCTGGTAATCCAGGCGCAGGTTATTAATATTGATTTGATATTCATCAAATATATAAAAGAGCGACTCAAAATTGAGTCGCTCTTTTTTTTTTGCAAAAAGTAAAAAAACGGAAGACATTAAATGCCTCGCGTTTTTGCTTTGTTAAACGATTTGTAAAATCACATTCGCGCAATTAAATAAAAATGGTTATATCTTTTCCCCTTTTATAAAAACAGTTTCTATCAAATCACTTCCAAAGGAATAAGGTAATTGTGCGATAGAAGATATTTTTTTAGTAATAAAAATATTCGCCTGTTTACCTATTGAAATGCTACCCAATTGATGTTCAGCTTCAATAGCATAAGCACCATTGATGGTAGCGGCATTAATGGCTTCTTCAGGAGTCATTCGCATTTTTATACATGCTAATGAAACTACAAAAGACATATTGCCGGAAGGCGATGAACCCGGATTAAAATCAGTAGCAAGTGCTATGGGAATATCAGCATCAATCAATTTCCGAGCAGGGGGATAATGGTCATTGATGAAAAAGGGGGCGGAAGGAAGAAGTGTAGCTATCGTATTTGGAGCATTTTGCAGACAGGTAATTTCATCATCATTCACTACCTCAAGATGATCTACCGAAAGTGCTTTGTGTTTTATGGCAGCTTGTATGCCTCCCATACAGTTGAATTGATTGGTGTGAATCTTTGAGCGTAGTCCGCATTCTTGCCCGGCAGCAATAATCCGCTCCGTTTCTCGGGGTGTAAAAGCGACCTTTTCACAAAAAACATCGCAATAATCTGCCAAATCTTCGCCGGCTATTCGTGGCAGCATTTCATTGACAATCAAGTCAATATATGCTGTTCGGTTGTCTTTATATTCGGGAGGAAGCGCGTGCGCGCCGAGGAAAGTGGCTTTGACCGTAACGTCAGTCATTTCTTTCAATTGACGAATAACGCGTAGCATCTTTAACTCACTTTCGAGTGTCAAGCCATAACCGCTTTTTATCTCAATCGCACCTGTACCGTACCGAATGACCTCTTGTAAACGCTCATAAGCATTTTCAAGCAAAACCTCTTCCGGTGTATCGCGCAGACGACGGGCAGAATTGAGAATACCGCCGCCACGTTGAGCAATTTCCTGATAGGTTAACCCTTTTATTCTATCGACAAACTCTCTTTCACGATTGGCGGCATAAACAAGATGAGTGTGTGAATCACACCAACAAGGAAAAACCATTTTTTCCGTTGCATCAATAATTTCATCGGCATTTTCAGGACAGTTTTCCATTGTGCCGAAACCTGCGATTTGACCGTTTTCTATTGATAAAAAAGCATTATTGATAGTTGGTAGGGTAGCCATAGATTTGCCTCTAAGGGGGACTGTTAGCTTACCGACTTGTACCAAAGTCTTAATATTCTTAATAAGTTTATGCATCTAATATAATACTGAAAGATCTGCGATAAAGCCGTTAGTGCCTTTTAATGCCATATTGTATTGGAGTGATTCGGCTTCTCGTCGTGTCGGGAAATGCCCGATGATGACTTTGTAAACGGTTTGTCCTCGAAGTTGATTGATATTGACGAGTATTTGTGAATTAAACAGCTTTGTAAGTCGCTCTACCTCTCGCAATACGTTTCCATACTCTGCAAATACGCCGATTTGTACACCGTAACCTGTCGAATGAGCACGTTTTACCGTAAATTCAAATAAACCTGTTTCAGACTCTAAACTCAATTCTGGCGGACCTATGTTGGTGTTGACAGGCTTTGTGGGATAGGAAGAAACTGTTGAAGTAGATACAGGTTTTACAATATTCGTCGTCGGTATATTTTGATGGACATAAGGGGAGGAATTAGTGAGTTTATTGCGTGGGCTGTTGTGTGCTTCGAGTACTTCCAACATTCGGGTACTACCCATTGATTCTTCATATTTTGCAATAGGTTCTCCTGCTGAATTGAATACCATAATGGTAGGTAGCTTGCGGATATTGTATCGCTGTTTCCATTCAAAACCATCGAAATTATCTACATTAACTTTAACAGGAATGTAATTTTTTTCCATGTAATCAACAACACGGTTGTCCGAAAAAGTTGTTTCGTCCATCATTTTACACATGTAGCAATAAGTAGCTACAAAGTCAACGATATACAACTTACCTTCCTCGCTTGCACGAATCTTGGCAATGTTAGGATTATCAATAAATTGAACCTGTATATTGGAAGCCTCAACTTCCGAAAGAAGGGATAGCATTAAAAATGATGCAATAAGTATAGCTCTCATGGACTGGGCTGTTTTTATTTTGAATACTTGTGCTGCGTGGGCAGCGTTTATGTGTCTTTTTTCCGATTTATGTTGAAAACGCTTAACTAAGATTACGGAAGGGCATGTAAGCTGTTTCGCTAAAATACGGAAATTTAGTGACTAATTGATGATAAGGAAAGGATTAGATTATTTTGCACGAAAAGGATGTTTCATTAGGATTATTTTAAATTCACATTGTTTTGAGAATAAAGGAGTCATGATAGAATTGAGCAGGTATTTTATCTTTTGGTGGATTATGCAAAAAAATGAATGTTTTGTGACAAAAAAAAATCCTTGCATCCGAAGATGCAAGGACTCTCTTTAGTCTCTTAATGCTACTAAAACAGGTAGATAGTAGAATTAAAAAGTATATTATTAGTAGTTAAGACCCAAGGCTCTCAAAGTTTCGAAGTCAAGGCTACCGATTGGTAAACCGTTGTCTTTTTGAAACTTTCTGAGTGCGTCTTTAGTACGTTGACCCATAACATTGTCAGATGGACCTGGATTGTAACCGCGACCTCTTAAAGCGTCTTGTACCTGACGTACTGTAGCAGCAGTAACGTTTGCAGGACAAAGAACTTCTCTCCATTCAGTGAAACCACCTTGCTCAACTAAGATACGTTTTGTAACGGTTCTATATTCAGCAGGTACTTCAACAGTACGAGTGGAAGCAGGTACTTTAAGTACACGCTTAGAAATTGTGCTGTACTGTGCAGGGATAGTTTCTTCACGAGTCGAAGCAGGCGTTTTCAACACTTGACGTGTACGAGTCGCTGTTTGACCAGGAATATCTACCGAGCGTGTAGTAGCAGGCGTAACTAATTTTCTGATTGAACGTGTGCTATATTCTGCAGGAATTGCAATCTCACGAGTTGTCGCAGGCGTTTTCAACACTTGACGTGTGCGAGTCGCTGTTTGACCAGGTATCGCAACTTCACGAGTTGTCGCAGGCGTTTTCAACACTCTTTGAGTGCGAGTTCCGTATTTTGCAGGAATAGCAATCTCACGAGTTTGTGCAGGTGTTTTCAACACTCTACGTGTGCGAGTCGCTGTTTGACCAGGTATCGCAACTTCGCGAGTTTGTGCAGGAGTTTTCAAAACTTTCTGTGTACGAGTTCCGTATTTTGCAGGAATTGCAATCTCACGAGTCGTAGCAGGAGTTTTAAGAACTTTGCGTGTGCGTGTTCCTAATTTCTCAGGAATAGCAATCTCACGAGTTGTCGCAGGTGTTTTCAACACTTTGCGTGTGATAGTCTTGGTAGTACCAGGTACATTCACCTCACGAGTCGAAGCAGGTGTTTTCAACACTTTGCGGGTACGTGTTCCATATTTTGCAGGAATAGCAATCTCACGAGTAGAAGCAGGTGTTTTCAACACTTTACGTGTGATAGTACCAGTTGTACCAGGAATTGCAACTTCACGAGTTTGTGCAGGTGTTTTCAATACTCTGCGTGTGCGAGTCTCGTATTGCTCAGGAATCGCAACTTCACGAGTTGTAGCAGGCGTTTTGAGTACTTTACGTGTTACCGTTCTGTATTCAGCCGGAATTGCAATTTCGCGAGTTTGTGCAGGTGTTTTCAACACTTTGCGTGTACGTGTAGCTGTTTTACCAGGTATGTCAACACGACGAACACAACCGCCACCGTCAGGAGCAGTCTCCCCTTGGCAAGCCTTAGGAATACGCTTAGTGATAGTTTGTGATTGTGCAGGTACTTCTACCAAACACCAAACGAGACAATCGTTAGGGTCGGCAGAAAGACAGTTACGGTCAGCTTTACGTCTTACCCACTTAGTAGTAGCAGGTGAAGTTTCGATAGTTTCCGTTACTGTTTCGTATTGAGTAGGTATAGCTTCATAACGAACAGATGCAGGTTCTGCCTCATAAGTTTCTGTAACAGTCTCATAAGTGGCAGGAATCACCTCCAAACGTGAAGAAGCTGGTTTTACCTCAACTTGCTCTGAAACAGTTTCGTAAGTAGCAGGTATAACCTCAACACGTGAAGAACCTTCAGCTACAAGAACTTGCTCAGATACTGTTTCATAAGTAGCAGGAATCACCTCCAAACGAGTAGAAGCATCATTCTGAGTAACAGTTTCTGAAACATTTTCATAAGTAGCAGGTATAACTTCGATACGTGAAGAAGCTGGCTCTACTTCATACTGTTCTGTAACAGTTTCGTAAGTAGCAGGAATCACTTCCAAACGAGTAGAAGCATCATCACCAGAAACAGTTTCTGTAACAGTTTCGTAAGTAGCAGGTATAACCTCTAAACGTGAAGAAGCTGGCTCTACTACATACTGCTCTGATACAGTTTCGTAAGTAGCAGGTATAACTTCGATACGTGAAGAAGCTGGCTCTACTTCATACTGCTCTGATACAGTTTCATAAGTAGCTGGAATCACCTCCAAACGAGAAGATGGCGCAACTGACTCATAAGTTTCTGTAACAGTTTCGTAAGTAGCAGGTATAACTTCGATACGTGAAGAAGCTGGCTTGCTTTCAAATTGCTCAGTGACAGTTTCATACTTCGCAGGAATTACTTCCAAACGTTGTGATGGTGCAACTGACTCATAAGTTTCCGTAACGGTCTCATAAGTAGCTGGTACTGTAATTAAGCGAGATGAAGCAGCTTGTGTTTCTACCTGTTCAGTAACAGTCTCATATTGTGCAGGTGTGATTTCTGTACGATAAGAAACATCTTTAACCAAGACTTGCTCAGTTTGAGTTTCGTATCTATCAGCAATCATACACTTTGCATAACATTTACCAGGCTCCGAGTTTGGCGGATAATCACCTGGCTGTGCAATAGCAACTGTACTTAGTGCTAAGACTGCGATTAATGAGAGAATAAAATTGACTTTTCTCATAACAGTAAAAAAGAGTTTTAAAAAATTAAATTAAAAAATTTGATTAAGGACTAAATTCATAACTGGGTGGGGCATTTTGTTAGATTCAATGGCTTGACGATCAATGTTATTATGTCGAAAATAACAAAGACCAAATAAGGCAATAATTCTTACCAAAAGAATCCCTTTCTTTCCTCCACATTTTCAATACATCTAATAAATATATTTGACAAATACAGTCTTCACCTAATCTGTAAATTCGTCTCAAAGGTAGTTAAAATTTTCTATAATAGAGTATTTTTTCATTGAAAACATTTTGCAATTTTAATAATACAAAATACTGTTTAACAAAATTTTAACCGCAATGAAAATGATGAAATATTATTTCGTGAATTAAGGAGTGAATGAGTGGGAATTTTTTAAGTATTAAATTTATTCACTCATTCAAAATTCATAATTCACTCATTGGAAAGCAAAGATAGTATTTCATCATAGTGCGTGGCTCAATGCCGTGATCAGAACATTCGGAAATAGGAAGTACTTCTCCTGTTTTGAATAAAATCTTTATTTCTTCCGAATTACTATAGCTGCTAATCGCTTCTTTTCCTTCAAAAACAAGATACTTTATATCTTTTTTTTCTATGGGGTATTTTTTTTCCGTCTTATGACGCATTTCATTGATATGGTCACGACTAAACGGCTCATTTTGCAACTTAATTTTCAACAATCGCCTGTGGATAAGTCCCTTTGAAAGAAAAGATAATACGTAATCATCATGTTCACAAAGGTTTTTGATAGCCATAGCGATGTCAACGTCGTCTAATTTTGCATAATTTTCCAATAGCTTATTTGCATGATTTTTTTCGTATAAAAAGAATCGCAGACTATCGGAAACGTCCAATTCGACGCCTTTACTTGCAAGTTCTTTCATTCGCCTGAATACGCGAATCACCATTTGCTCTGCACTGACCACCGTTTTATGCAAATACACTTGCCAATACATCAAGCGGCGCGACACTAAGAATTTTTCTACCGAATAAATTCCCTTTTCCTCTACCACCAATTCACCATCACTCACCGAAAGCATCTTAATAATACGGTCGTAACCAATTACACCTTCGTGTACGCCTGTAAAGAAACTATCGCGATTGAGATAATCCATCCTATCCATATCGAGTTGGCTGGATACGAGTTGATGCAGAAAATTTTTATGGTATTTTCCTGAAAAAATTTCGATTGCAAGCGAAAGTTTACCATCAAATTCAGTGTTGAGGGCTTCCATAAATTTCAAAGACAAGTCCTCGTGATGTACATCCACAATCGAATGTTCCAAAGCGTGTGAAAACGGACCGTGACCTATATCATGCAACAAAATTGCAATCGTCACGGCTTCGGCTTCTTCGTCGGTGATGTCCACATTTTTGGAGCGCAAGACCTCTACGGCTTGGGTCATCAAGTGCATCGCTCCAAGCGCATGGTGAAAACGGGTATGTAGGGCTCCGGGATAAACATAATGCGTCAGACCGAGCTGCTTGATGCGCCTAAGTCGCTGAAAATAAGGATGTTCAATGATGTCGAATATAATTCCGTAAGGAATCGTCACGAAACCATATACAGGGTCATTGATGATTTTTTTCTTGTTCATTTGTAGTGAAATTGGTGTAACGTAACACAGACATTCCTGTCTGTTCTACACGCGCACAGACAGGAATGTCTGTGTTACGCAGCAAATATACAAAACACTAATTAAGACAAAATTGAAATGAACTTGTCCCGATAATTATCGGGAGAACTTGCATTAAAGTAGTACCTTCGTACTCACTTCTAATTCCATTAACGAAGTGTTAAAAAGAATGGTTGGGTAGCCTGTCACATTTTTTTCATGAAAGCGAAAAAATCATATCGAATTTGGTTTAGTCAGCGCAATGGGAGTACCTTATTGTGCAAAGGTTTGGAGCAAACGGGTATCGCCGGAATACCCGGAGAATATTTCAATATATTTGATTCAAATTCTTTGTGTGAGCATTATAAGGTCTCGACTTGGAATGAGTTGAGGGATAAATTATGGTCGTTGGGAACTTCCAAAAATGGCGTATTCGGTATCAAACACAATATGACCGCCAGCATTTACAGAGAAATTGCGACCTTAAAAGGTATTTCCGAAGGTGAGCCAATTGATGAAGAACAGTTGGTACAAGATTTATTTCCAAATTGCAAACATATCTTTCTAACCCGTCGTAATAAGGTCAGGCAAGCCGTTTCATGGTGGAAAGCAATCAAGGATAATCAATGGCATCTCGAACCGAATCAACAACATGAAAATGAAGCAGACTTTTATGAGGAACATTATGATTTTGATGCCTTGACGCACCTTTATAAGGAAGCCGCTTTGCGGGAATGTGCCATCCAAGCCCATTATACGAAACACGGTATTCAGCCGCTAACATTGGTGTATGAAGATTTTGTAAAAGATTTTAAAAACACTATAAAACAAATCATTGATTATCTCGACATTGAATACGACCAATTGAACATCAAAGAAATGTATTACCAAAAAACCGCCAACCAAGATTCCGAAAAATGGGTTCAGCGATTTAGAGAAGATTTGCAGAAGGATTGGGATAAGAAAATTTGGTAAGGAAAAGACACATTTCGTAGGAACAGGGCATGCCTTATCCCTACGAAATGGAGAACAAAGCGCCCTGTCTCTACGAAATGAGGCAAAATATTAACTCAAATAATTATGAAATATATCACAATTATCACCTTTTTATTCGCTCAAATTTCGATTTGTTTTGCTCAAAATTTTGAAGGAAAACTGGTGTATGATGTTCATTTTGAGATAAATGAAGAAGCACTCGAAAAAATGAGCAGCACAAAGGAAGATATGGTAAAAAGAATGAAAGTTGAGGGCGATCATTTTGATGAAACCACGATTTACCTGAGCAAAAATGGCGATTATATAAGAGCAACCAACGCCACATCAAGCAATAAATTCTTTTACCAATCGTCCTCCAATCATATTTTTTTATTTGAAAAAAAATCAAAATACATCACCCTTATTAATGCAGAAAAATACGGCAGTTTTGATATGGGTTATGAGATTGTGAAGCCCGTCATTTCTAAAATAGATTCAACAAAAATCATACATGGAGATACTTGCAAATTAGTTCGGATAGATTGGGGGAAATTGGGTACGGAAGATTATTGGTACACTGATAAATTTCAATTGGATGCCCTGTTATTTTCCCGTCATAATTACGAATACATGAATCGTGTCTTTGAATTGACAAATGCCTATCCAGTGGAAATTATTAAAAAGATGCGTGGCTTCATTCCAATGACAATCACCTTGCGAAGTTACGAAGAAGTTGACTTGCCGGATGAAATATTCGCATTACCCGAAATGAAAAAATCGAAAAAGAAAGCGCATAAACGTACTGAGAAAATTACAGGAAACAAGATGATGAAAATAAAATCCCGACAAAAAACCAATCACTAATCACCAATCACCAATCCACCAATCACTAAAATGAAAATACACAGCTACACCGACGATGCGCTCGGCAATTCGGACGCCACAGCCCTCGCCCAACGCATTAAAAACAAAGAACTCCAACCAAGCGAAGTCGTCGCAGCAGCCATAGAGCGGGCAAAGAAAGTCAACCCTGAAATCAACGCTGTCGTAACCGATTGTTACGAAAAAGCCCTTGCAAATGCCGACCGACATGCTGATGGATTCTTTGGTGGCGTACCTATGTTCTTCAAAGATTTGACCTGTATCGAGGGGCTGCCTTGTTATCATGGCACATCTGCCTTCGCGGGTGCAAAGCCCAACACCAAAAACGACCCTATCGTTGAGCAAATTCTGGCACAGGGCTTCGTCAATCTCGGCACGAGTACCATGCCCGACATGGGCTTGACTTGCTTTACGCAGTTCCCTGATGCGCCACCTACGCGCAATCCGTGGAATCTTGAGTATGGAGTCGGTGGTTCGTCGGGTGGTTCGGCGGCATTGGTGGCGGCGGGTGTTGTGCCACTCGCGCACTCGGCAGATGGCGGCGGTTCTACGCGGATTCCGGCGGCGGCTTGCGGTTTGGTGGGCTTGAAACCGACGCGCGGACGTATCCTACTCTCCAAGATATTTGCCCAACAAATCGTGGAAGTTGCCATAGATGGTGTGATTACGCGAACGGTGCGTGATACAGCACATTTTTATGGCGAAGCTGAAAAATACTACCACAATCCCAAACTCCCGCACATGGGTACAGTCACAAATCCGCTCAATCGCAAACTGACGATTGGCTTCACCGGAAAAGCCGCACAAGGACACGGCGCAGATGCCCAAATGAACGCCTACATGCACCAAGCCGTCAAGATTTTGGAAGATTTGGGACATACCGTAAAAGAGGTCGAACTCCCCATTACTGACCAATTAATGGAGGATTTCAAATACCTTTGGGGTATGAGTGCGTATTTTATCAAAAAATTTGGCAAATCGCTAGTACAAGCCCCTTTTGACCCCTCCAAACTCACGAAACTAACGCACGGATTAGCGAAGTTTTATACCAAAAACATGCTCAAAACACCCTTTTTCGTCCGCCGTTTGCGCCGCACCAATCTACTGCATGATGAGTTTATGAAATCAAATAAAATCGACGTATTACTCACGCCAACGGTGACGCATCTGACTCCAAGGCTTGATTATATTGATATGTCAGCGGATTTTGACGAGGTGTTTCCGCGTATGGAAAAATGGGCTTGTATCACGCCTTTCTGCAATGCGACGGGTGCGCCTTCGCTTACCTTGCCACTCCTGTATAATAAGGAACATGACCTGCCCGTTGGGATGTTATTTTCAGCGAATTATGGGGAGGATGGGCTGTTGTTGGAATTGGCGTATCAGTTGGAGGAGGCTGTGGGGTGGAAGGAGATAGCGTAACACAGGCTTCCAGCCTGTATTGCGTATAAATTATTCCCCAGATTTCTTAAAGCATTCTCCGATTAATAAGAAATATGGTAAATTCCCGATTCAGATAAAAGCAAAAATAGTTTAGTTTACGAATAAAAAGCAAATGAAACATGGCATACGAATCAGTTGATAAATTGCAAAATGCACTTGGCGAACAGGTTTTTCACTACACACAAGATAAGAAAAAAGCTGCCGGAAGAGCGTTGGGAACAATGGTGGAAATTATTACGTTTTATCTCTTGAAAACATGGGGATTTAATCAGTCTGTTTCTATTGAAAGAAAGTTGGCAGAGTATGGAAATGAGGAAATATCACACAATGTTGAATACTCTTTACATCCGATAAATCAAACAAAGAAAATTTTACTTCCAAATGATGGTAATTCATTGACAGCCAATAAAATATTAAAAGGAATTGGTGATGAAAACTATACCGATAAATTTGTAAGAAAAAATACCACTCTACTTGATAAGCATAATATTTTGCGAAATGGTTGCACTGTTGGAATATCCGAAAATTCGTATTTGATTTCAAGTATTGATTCGTCAGATAATACTAATTTTAAAATTGACATTTTTGAGCAAAACAAGAATCCTTACGCCTTTTTTGAGTGTAAAAGAGTAGGCGTAGAGGAAGGCATGAAGAAGGGACCGCAAACAATAGAAAAAGCCAAGCAAGGTGCTTATGTAGCACGTACTGCATCTTCCTTACAAAAAATCAGAACAGATAAAAACGAAAAATACGGAATTATTTATAAGGCAGACAATCAACCAATTATTAAGCCTTATGTGGAGTTAATGGAGGAAATTATATATTCGAATGATAGTGATTTGCTCAAAAGATTTATCCTAACAGTTGGTGTGGTGAGTAATCATGGGAATTGGTTTACAGCGGAAAATCAAAATAAGGAAATGAAAGTTTTGTCGCAATCTTATGATTGGTTGATTTTTCTTACAGACGCAGGTCTGTCGCAATTCATTGATGATTTAATTCTCAATCCGAAAGGAGCGAATAAAAAGGTACAACAAGCATTTCAAAGAAGTTATTCTGCTACTAAAAAGAAGAATGTTTTTACAAAAGTTAAAATGGATTTTGAGGCAGATGCGGTGCTTTTGGAGTATTTTTCGTCTCAGATTAATGAGATTGAAAAGTGGTTCAATATCATTGCGCCCGAAAGAAAATCTATTGATGAATTAAAGAGTGAACTGACCGAATTAAGGTCTAAAAATTGGAAAGAAATATTATGAGTGCAGGAAGAACCGTAAATTCAAAAAGTCTAACATGGGGAACACCAAAAAAGTATGTCGAGGCGGTCAAAGCAGTATTTGGTGGTACGATAAAATTAGACCCTTGTTCAAACGAATATTCAGTCGTAAATGCAGAAACAGAATTTCAACTCCCTGAAAATGATGGACTTAAAAAACGATGGGATTTTGCAACTGTCTACGTCAATCCGCCTTATGGAGCAGACCGTAACCGAGGTACGACCATTAAAAATTGGTTGGCAAAATGTGCATTGACTCGAATAGAATATGGTAATGAAATCATCGCTTTAGTACCCGTGGCAAGCAATACAGGGCATTGGAAACAAAGCGTTTTTGGACAAGCGGATGCGATATGTTTTTTGTACGATACCCGACTTAAGTTTCTCGAAAACGGTCAAGATGTTGGCAAAGGTGCGCCTATGTCATGTTGTATGATTTATTGGGGAGATAATTATGAGAAATTTTATGATGTGTTTATTAAACATGGTGCTGTTGTGGATATTTCAAATTTGCATGGAGTGGAAATTGGACCTAAAAGCAGAGCCTTGAAATTGAAGTTGTAGCTAAATTTAAAAATTTCTTACCCCCCACCAACAAGAAATATGTTAAATCCTCGGTCAGAACGCGAATCAAAAATAATCCGCGTCACGAATTACGAGCCGTGAGTTTCCAAATGTATTTTTACAGACGTTTACTCGCAACTTAGCGAAATTCCTAAAAAAAATATTAATATTTTTCTACATTGCACATTCATTTACATAAAAAAATAACACATGAATAAATACGAACTTTGTTTGACCTCAGAGCTTGAAGACAGAACACCTGCGCATAAAATGGTGAACGGATTGGATTTGGTAATTATTAAATACGACGATGATATTTCCGTCCTTTATG
>Ga0114954_1000286_pt1 | contig 18483 bp, 18 predicted proteins | sample Porto_4metaG_FD_87299 | JGI IMG/M metagenome (GOLD analysis project Ga0114954, IMG submission 87299) | Marine algal microbial communities from Porto, Portugal - Porto_4 metaG | ecosystem: Host-associated > Algae > Red algae > Unclassified | place: Portugal: Porto | collected 2015-02-02
AACGTAAGAAATCCAACTTAGTTTTTTCGAATGTTGTAAATTACGAAACCACTTAGAAATTTCTTGAGATCTTGACATGATTTCAATACCTTCTCCTCTCCAGAAATAAAGTGAAACTATTTATAGCTTTCGTTTCTTCTAACAAGCGACACTTTTAGAATCATACGTCATTTATCGCTTATACTCTTCTTCTTTCATGATAGTAAAAAAATTGCTATTCGCCAACCTTATCATACAAAAAGAAATGATCCTGACAAATAGGATCATTCCATTTTATCATACGCCTCAATAATACGTTGCACTAACGGATGTCTCACAACGTCGCTTTGCTCTAATGTAATGAACGAAAGTCCTGATACACCAGATAAAACATTTGTAGCAATAGAAAGACCTGATTTTGCCCCTTTTGGCAAATCTACCTGCGAAGGATCCCCTGTTATAACCATTTTAGAACTAAAACCTAATCTTGTTAAAAACATTTTTATTTGGACACCAGTTGTATTTTGCGCTTCATCTAAAATAACAAATGAATCATCAAGCGTACGCCCTCTCATATAAGCAAGAGGCGCGATTTCAATTACACCTCGCTCCATCATACGCTGCGTATATTCTTGTCCAAGAATATCGTGCAGTGCATCATACAATGGACGTAAATATGGATCTACCTTCTCTTTTAAATCCCCTGGTAAAAAACCTAAACTCTCTCCAGCTTCTACAGCAGGCCTTGTTAGAATAATTTTCTTTACATACCCTTGTTTTAACGCTCTTACAGCCATTACTACAGCTAAGTACGTTTTTCCAGTTCCAGCAGGTCCTATCCCAAATACAATATCATTCTTCTTCATCGCATGAATATATCGTCTTTGTCCCATTGTTTTTACACGAATAGATTTACCCTTTGCCGTTTTAAAAATTTCTTCTTCATATAACTCTTCAAATTGAGCAATTTTCCCTTGTTGTGCGAGCTGAATTGCATACGCAACATCTCTTTCTGTAATGGATACACTTTTACGAATAACAACAAGTAATTGCTGTAAGATTTTTTCTACGAGTGTCACGTTTTCATCTGCCCCAGACACATGAACTGTTTCACCTCTAGTTACGATAGATACATTAAGTTCTCGTTCCATTACTTTTAAATGAGCATCATTGACTCCAAAAAGAGCGATTGCTTCGTTAGTATTTTCCAATTGTTGGTTCATTTCTACTAATTGTTCTGCCATTACTCAGTCTCCTTGAATATCGGATTCGGATATCGGTTGTGACTCTGCAATATTTTCAATTACAGTATAATGCAATGTAACTTTTAGTTGATCCGCCTCAACCTCTTTACTCAAAATCTTATCACTTACAATCATAGCATGTTCATCCAATTTTTTCTTTAGTTCTTTTTCGGCCATCTCTTTCGCTACTTTCAATGCCTGTTTTTCTGTGTATTCTCGATTCGCTTCTTCCTCTTCTCGTACAATATCTTTTTCATATGCAATCGGTAATGTAAAACCAAATAATTTCACATCATGTTTTACATGTTCAGTACGAGAGCGTTTATACTTATCATGTTGAAATCCCCATATTTTTATTTTTGCACTCCCAAACTTAAGAAAGTATTCATTATACGCATTACCAGTATACACTTGAAATTGTGTTTTCAGCGGCACACTCACCTCGGATGTATACCAAGTTTCTCCATATACAATGCCTTTCGCCGAAACAACTGACGGGTTTTCCTCATTACCATATACACCTGATACAAGAAGTTGTCCTTTTTCAACATGGTCATTTTTCATAACGACTGGTTTCCCAACCTCTACAAACGTTTTTGTAATAATTGCTTCTTTTTTTGCCACTAAATTTTGTGGATGCTGTTCCTTTTCTTTTTTCGGCTCGTTTTTTTCCACAATTTTAAAATGATAGGTGGTCCCTCTTACTTCCAGCCCCGCCCAAGTAATCGCATTAATATTGTCCGTCAAATGGCGTTGCACATCTTCTACACTAGGCATTTGAAACTGTAGTTTTCCTTTCTTAATACCCATTTTATCCAATTCTTTCATCAATATATATTCTGTTTCAGGTTTCGCTCCTGTAATCTCAATTTTCCAAACCATATTTGACATTGCAATCATACCAAAAAAGAAAATTAAAAAACCGATTAAAAATCCACTATTTTTAATTAAACGCTTATTCCAAAAAGGAAAACCGTAGCGTCCAATGAAATATAATTTACATTCATTTTTTCTATAAATTGGTTTTAATTTTTTCACATCGCGTAACAACATACAAAAAACTAACGTTTCATCAGCAATCTTCTTAACATCCCAAACTAATAATTTTCTACGTACGCATTCATTAACGAACCGTTCCGCTCCTCTACCTTCAATTCGTACTTTTACATATCCAAGCCACTTTATAAACCATTTATTTTTCATCTACTACCTCCACTACCTTTCCAAAAAGTAGACATACTACTTTTCACTTTAATTAGCAAAATAGCTCGTACGAAAATGAAATAAAGAGTTTTACTGCCCATAAATAGCGAGATAACTGAATAGTAAGGTCGAATCACGAGAATAAAGAAGAAAAACTTCACATACGGAAGTTTCCCTCACTCCTTTTGCTTTTCACTTTCTAAAAACATCACTTGCTCAATGATCCCTTCAAGCAAAAGCTCCTCTGGAAGGATTGTTTTAATAACGAAGGATTGCCCCTTAATTAATAATTGACCATGTTTTAGCAACAATCTTACTTCTTTATCTGAAAACACTAATAAACCTTGATGATTTTCTATATAGATATGCACTTGCCCAACAAGCGTGATCCGAGGTAGATCCATTAGCACATCCACTGGCAGGTCTATTTGCTTCGTTAACCAATTCTTCATTTGTTCTAATTTTTTCATCTTAAAAGACCTCCTCTCATCCCATATGTATGAAAAAAGAGCTTGTAATATCACGTCCAAACTGAAAAAAAGCATAAAAAAACGTCTCATACGAAATGAGACGTTTTTTTATGCTAATAGCTGGATAACCAGCTTATTCACAAGTGATCCGTCTGTTTTACCTTTTACTTTCGGCATAACAGCAGTCATCACCTTACCCATATCTGCTTTTGATGTCGCACCAACTTCAGAAATAACTTGCTTGATTACATCAATCAGGTCTTCTTCAGTTAATTGCTCCGGCAAATATGCGCTTAAAATCTGAATTTCACTTTGCAGTTTATCAACAAGGTCTTCACGACCAGCTTTTTTAAATTCAAGGAGGGAGTCCTTATACTGTTTTACTTCACGAGCTAAAACTGTTAATTCCTCTTCTTCAGTAAGAGTATGTTGCAGTTTAATACCTTCATTTTGTAAAGCAGCCTTAACCATACGAATAACGGTTAATTTTTCTTTTTGTTTATTCTTCATCGCTTGTTTCATATCATCGTTTAAACGACCGAGAAGACTCATAACTTACACCCTCTCTTAGAATTTACGCTTTCTTGCCGCTTCAGATTTCTTCTTACGTTTTACACTTGGTTTTTCATAAAACTCGCGCTTTCTTGCTTCAGCAAGTGTACCAGTTTTAGAAACCGATCTTTTAAAACGGCGAAGTGCATCCTCCAAAGACTCGTTTTTACGAACGACTGTTTTTGACATTCTCTTTCCCTCCCTCCGAAACATCACACTTACATACTAACTTCAGCATGCAAAAAGAAACACTTCTTCAGCATGTCTTTTACGATTATAATACATTTTATCACTTCAGGTCAACTATTTGACAGAATAAAAGAGGAATAGATGCTCTTCCTTTTTTAAAGCTATGCAAATAGCTATCATCCTTTTCCACTGAAAACAACTATATTTTTATCATTGCACCTTTTCAACACTTAACTTTTCCATGAAAAAAGAAAGCATGCAAACCGTTTCCGTTTGCATGCTTTTTTTACGCGCTCGCTGATTCTTTTTTCACATCATCTTCAATAACACGAACAAATTGCGCTTCGTTATATGGATAACCAGCTTTCGTAATTTTCACTTTCACTAGCTTACCAATTAATTCTTCTGACCCTTCAAAGACAATTTTCAAATAGTTATCTGTATAACCTACATATAACCCTTCACGGTCGCCATCTTTAAATTGCTCTTCCGGGATAATTTCAAGCACTTCTCCTTCAAACCGTGAAGCATACTCTTTCGCTAATTGATTAGATAGTTCAATTAAACGGTGAACACGATCGTTCTTCACATCTTCAGGAACTTGATCTTCCATACGCGCTGCAGGTGTTCCCGTACGTTTTGAATAAGGGAATACGTGTAACTCAGAGAAGCGATTCTCTTTAATGAAATTGTACGTTTCCATAAATTCTTCTTCTGTTTCACCTGGGAAGCCAACAATTACGTCTGATGTAATCGCAAGACCTGGTAACGCTTCTTTCAAACGATCTAAACGCTCTTGGAAAAATTCCATCGTATACTTACGACGCATACGTTTTAATACAGTATTAGATCCTGATTGCAACGGAATGTGCAAGTGGCGTACAACTACTTCAGATTTGTCTAACACTTCTATTACTTCATCTGAAATTTGACTCGCTTCAATAGAAGAAATACGAAGACGTTTTAATCCACCTACTTCTGCTTCCATATCACGAAGTAATCCAGCTAAGTTATAATCTTTAATATCTTCACCGTATCCACCTGTATGAATACCAGTTAATACGATTTCTTTATAGCCTGCATCCACTAATTGCTGCGCTTGTTTAATAACTTCTTTTCCATCACGAGAACGCATTAAACCACGCGCCCAAGGAATAATACAGAACGTACAGAAGTTATTACAACCTTCTTGTATTTTTAATGAAGCACGTGTACGATCCGTGAAATATGGTACATCAAGTTCTTCGTATACACGTGTTTTCATAATGTTACGGACAGCATTAATTGGTTGACGCTCTTTACGGAATTCTTCGATGTATCCTAACATCTTTTCACGATCTTGTGTACCAACTACAATATCTACACCTGGAATTGCCATAATTTCAGCTGGAGATGTTTGCGCATAACATCCCGTTACACAAATAACCGCATCTGGATTTTGACGCACAGCACGTCTAATTACTTGACGGCTTTTTTTATCTCCAGTATTTGTTACTGTACATGTATTAATAACATATACATCAGATTTCTTTTCATATTCAGTTCTTTCATAACCACCTTGTTTAAACAATTGCCAAATAGCTTCTGTTTCATAGTGGTTTACTTTACAACCTAACGTGTGGAACGCAACAGTTGACATTGATCATCACCCCATCAATTCAAAATGATAAGAAGCAGCACTTAACGCATAAAGCGGTGCCGTTTCCGTTCTTAAAATCCTTGGTCCTAAACTACATAGTACAAATTTATGTTCACGAAGCGCTGTAATCTCTTCCTCAGCTAAACCGCCTTCTGGGCCAAATACAATTAATAGCTTTTGACCTGGTTTCATTGTCGTTAAAGCTTTCGCAAAATTAGATTTCTCGCCTTGTTTTGCTACTTCTTCATACGCAACAAGACAAACATCATACTCACCACTCATTGAAAGCAATTGCTTAAACGATGCTGGAGCATGTACTTCTGGAACTTCACTTCTATGCGATTGTTCCGCAGCTTCTTTCACAATTTTTCTTAAACGCTCAACTTTTTTATCAGCTTTTTTCGCATCCCATTTTACGATAGAGCGAGATGCTTGAAATGGTAAAAATGCGGCTGCCCCAAGCTCGGTTCCTTTTTGAAAAATTAACTCTAGCTTGTCTCCTTTTGGCAGTCCACTTGCAATCGTCACGAACACAGGAAGTTCACTCGATGCCTCTACCCATTCTACAATAGCTGTCTCAACAAATTCACTGGTAATTTCATCAATTGAACATACTGCTGTTTTTCCGTTTACACAGCAATAAATGTGATCACCAGCTGACATACGCATTACTCTCGCAATATGATGTACATCATCACCTACAATGCGAATCTTTGCTTCACTTACATATTTTTCTTCTACAAAATAACGTTGCATATAATCACCTTAGTAGAGTTTCGTTCCTTTCGTAAGTCAACACTTACGAAAAGAACGAAACGTTATCATTTTTCATATAACAAACGGCAAGTCCCTCACCTTATAGTGAGAGACTCCCCTTTTCATTATAAACTAAAATCTATATTACGCATTTCGTGCAATAATTGCTACCCAATCATCCATTCGTAATACTTCTTCAATTGTAAATCCAGCTTTTTCTAACGCCTCAGAAATTACTTTTTCTTTCGCTGCAATAATACCAGATGTAATGAATAATCCACCTGATTTTACAACTCGTGCTGCATCTTCAGGGAATAGAAGAATAATTTCTGCTAATAAATTCGCTACGATTAAATCAACAGGTCCTTCAATACCTTCTAAAAGACTATTTTGTCCAACAGATACGATATCATCTGTTTTATTTAAACGTACATTCATTTCCGCACTTTCCACTGCAACTGGATCTAAATCGTATGCTTGAACAGAAGACGCACCTAATTTTGCCGCTGCAATACTAAGTACACCTGAACCCGTTCCTACATCAATGACAGTATCACCTGATTGAACTGTTTTTTCTAAAGCACGAATACACATCGTTGTTGTTGGATGAGTTCCTGTACCAAACGCCATACCCGGGTCTAATTCAATGATTTTTTCATCTGGAGAAGATGGTGTGTATTCTTCCCATGTCGGTACGATTGTGAATGTATCAGAAATTTGTACTGGATGGTAATACTTTTTCCAAGCAGTAGCCCAATCTTCTTCATTGACTTCGTTAATGGTAATATTTCCAGTACCAATTTCAATGTCGTAAGATGGAAGCACATCAATAGATGATTTTACACCCGCAATCGTTTCCTGTAAAGAATCCGTTTGTGGGAAATATGCTTTTACTAATACACCCTCTGCCGGGTATTCATCTGGGTTCAATGCATAAATTTCACCATATTGTTGCTCGCGCTCTTTCGTCAACTCTGCTGGATCCTCAATCGCAACTCCACTAGCACCAGCTTCATGTAAAATATGAGAGACAGCTTCTACTGCTTCTTCTGTTGTATGAATACTAACTTCTGACCATTTCACAATTTACCAACTCCATTTTTTATTTCCATTATTCCCCTTTGAAAGCACGTTTAAGCTTTCCGAATAAACTATCATCCTGCTCTTCTTGCCCTGCAAATTCACGTAATAAATCTTTTTGATGTGAATTTAATTTTGTTGGTACAACAACACGAACGACTACATATTGATCTCCTTGACCGTATCCACGTACGTTTGGAGCACCTTTTCCTTTTAAGCGGAATTCTGTTCCTGTTTGTGTTCCTGCTGGAATTTTCAGCTTCACTTTCCCATGAACAGTAGGAACTTCTACTTCAGCACCAAGTGCCATTTGCGCAAATGTTAATGGCATTTCGCAAATAATATGATCACCTTCACGCTCGAAGAATTCATGATTTCTTACATGAACAACTACATATAAATCTCCTGCCGGTCCACCATTTACGCCCGCTTCACCTTTTCCAGATACACGAATTTGTTGGCCATTATCAATACCAGCTGGAATCTTAACGTTAATTTTTTTACGCTTACGTACTTTACCTGAACCATGACATGTCGTACATTTTTCTTTAATCATTTGACCAGTTCCTGAACAATGACCACAAGCTTGACGGTTTACAATACGACCAAACGGTGTATTTTGTTCTACACTTACTTGACCTGATCCTGAACAATGTTTACATGTTTCTTTTGAAGTTCCTGGTTTTGCCCCGCTACCTTTACAAGTATCACATGGATCTTCTACTGGAATTTCAACGTTTAACTCTTTACCAAAAATAGCTTCTTCAAAGTCTAAAGTGACTTGATATTGTAAGTCAGCACCTTGGCGCGGAGCATTTGGATCACGACGTCTGCCGCCACCGCCGCCAAAGAACGAACTAAAGATATCTTCAAAACCGAAGCCACCGCCGAAGTCTCCTCCGCCACCGAAGCCTTGATTTGCACCAGCATGACCAAATTGATCGTACTGCGCACGCTTTTGATCATCGCTCAACACTTCGTATGCCTCTTGTACTTCTTTAAACTTTTCAATTGCATTTTCTTCTTTACTCACGTCTGGATGGTATTTTTTAGCCAAACGACGATACGCTTTTTTAATTTCATCTTTTGAAGCGCCCTGGCTAAGTCCAAGGACCTCATAATAGTCTCGTTTACTCATAAATTTGCAACCCCCGAATCTTTCACATAAACGTAATTTTAACACCGAAAGAAAGTGCTTTGCAACAAAGTTTCCTCACTTACAGTATGCAAGGTAAAAAACTTAAGATCCTCACACATTTCTCCTCATTTATGAAAAAAGCCAAAGCCAAGGCACGCTTGACTTTGACTTTTTGTCATCTTACTTATTATGTTTGTACTTAAATTACTTGTCTTCTTTTACTTCTTCAAATTCAGCGTCTACTACATTATCTTTTTTCGCGCCAGCGTCTTGTGCTCCTTGTGCACCTTCTGCTTGCCCTGCAGCTGCTTGAGCTTGCTCGTATAATTTAACGCTTAATTGTTGTACGATTTCTTGTAAAGCATCTTTTTTCGCACGGATTTCATCAAGATCGTTTTTCTCAATTGCCGCTTGCAACGCTTCTTTCGCTTCTGTCGCTTTTGCAACCTCAGCCGCATCTACTTTACCTTCTAAATCTTTTACAACTTTATCTGTTTGGAATACAAGTTGGTCAGCTTCATTACGAAGTTCAACTTCTTCCTTACGTTTTTGGTCAGCGTCAGCATTTGCTTCTGCTTCTTGTACCATACGATCTACTTCTTCATCAGAAAGACCTGAAGAAGATTGAATTGTAATAGCTTGCTCTTTGCTTGTTCCTAAGTCTTTTGCACGTACGTTAACGATACCGTTCGCATCAATATCGAATGTTACTTCGATTTGTGGAATACCACGTGGTGCTGGTGGAAGATCCGTTAATTGGAAACGACCTAATGTTTTGTTGTCAGCTGACATTGGACGCTCACCTTGTAGTACATGAATGTCTACTGCCGGTTGGTTATCAGCAGCTGTTGAGAATACTTGTGACTTACTTGTTGGAATTGTAGTGTTACGCTCGATTAATTTCGTGAACACACCACCCATAGTTTCAATACCTAAAGAAAGTGGAGTTACGTCTAATAATAGTACGCCTTCTACATCACCAGTAAGTACGCCACCTTGAACCGCAGCACCTAATGCTACAACTTCATCAGGGTTTACGCCTTTGTATGGCTCTTTACCAGTTTCACGTTTAATAGCTTCTTGAACAGCTGGGATACGAGTAGATCCACCAACAAGGATAACTTTATCTAATTCACTTGGAGCAAAGCCAGCGTCTTTTAATGCACGACGAGTTGGCTCTAACGTTCTTTCAACAAGACCTGCTGAAATCTCTTCGAATTTCGCTCTTGTTAACGTTAATTCTAAGTGTAATGGGCCAGCAGCTCCAGCACTAATGAATGGTAATGAAATTTGTGTTTGTGTTACACCTGAAAGATCTTTTTTCGCTTTTTCAGCTGCATCTTTCAAACGTTGAAGTGCCATTTTATCTTGGCTTAAATCAATGTTATTTTCTTTTTTGAATTCAGCTACTAAGTGATCGATGATAACTTGGTCAAAGTCATCTCCACCAAGGCGGTTGTCACCAGCAGTTGAAATAACTTCGAATGTGCCGTCTGCTAACTCAAGGATAGATACGTCAAATGTACCGCCACCTAAGTCATATACTAAGATTTTTTGCTCTTCATCTTGTTTTTCTAAACCGTAAGCAAGTGCTGCTGCTGTTGGTTCGTTAATGATACGCTCAACTTCTAAACCAGCGATACGACCAGCATCTTTCGTTGCTTGACGCTCTGCATCGTTGAAGTATGCAGGTACTGTAATAACAGCTTTCGTTACTGTTTCACCTAAGTATGCTTCAGCAGAAGCTTTTAAGTTTTGTAAAATGATTGCAGAAATTTCTTGAGGTGTAAAATCTTTACCTTCAACTTCTACTTTGTAGTCTGTACCCATATGACGTTTAACAGACATGATTGTATTTGGGTTTGTAATTGCTTGACGCTTCGCAACTTCCCCAACTTGACGCTCTTCATTTTTGAAAGCTACAACAGAAGGTGTTGTACGGTTTCCTTCTGGATTTGGGATAACCTTTGGTTCTCCACCTTCCATAACAGCTACACAAGAGTTTGTTGTACCTAAGTCAATACCGATAATTTTACTCATGGCGAATCCTCCTACTTTTATGTAAATTATTGATTTACTTTTACCATTGATGGGCGAATCACACGGTCTTTTAGTTTATAACCTTTTTGGAATTCTTCAACTACCGCGTTTGATTCAAATTCACTGTCTTCCACTTGCATAATAGCTTGGTGTTCATTCGGATCAAACTGTTTACCAACAGCTTCAATCGCTTCCACACCTTCTTTAGTCAACGCTTCTAGCAATTGACGATGCACCATTTCCATACCTTGTAACAAGGATTTCGTTTGCTCGTCAGTCGCTTCCACTTGCATCGCTCTTTCAAAATTATCAAGAGCTGGCAAAATATCTGAAACTAGACTTTGTGCTCTATATTTGTCAGCAGCCTGTTTATCCATTTGGACACGGCGCTTATAATTTTCAAAATCAGCTTGTAGACGTAATGTGCGACCTTCCGTTTCCGTTAGTTTCGCTTGTAACTCATCTACTTTTTCTTGTAAAAGAGCAGCCTCACTTTTTTCTTCTACAGTTTTTTCACTGTTTTCTGGCGTGACAGCTTCTTCAACTTGCGCTTCTTTCACTTCTTCTACCACTTGTTCGTTACGCTCTTCCACAATTTTCACCTCCTTAAAAGGTATTAGGTATCATGCTTAGCATGATTACCTAAGCATTATATATTACACACAGCAATGAAAATTTCATCACTTGAGCGAATGTATTACTCCCATTTACTTTTTAAGTCCGTCTGTAAACTGTCTTGTAAATAACTGCAGTAAACTAATTACACGAGAGTATTGCATTCTCGTCGGACCTAAAATTGCAATTGTTCCAAGTTGCTCTTCTCCAATCGAATACGTTGCAGAAATCAAACTGCAATCCTCCATTGCCGTAGAAGAATTTTCTCTACCAATTTTCACTTGAATTCCGACTTGTTTATGACGCAAAATGTCATAAAACGCAGCCTCATTATCAATCATCGTCAGCAAAGATCTTACTTTATGAATGTCATGGAACTCCGGTTGCGAAAGCATATTCGCTTTCCCTCCAAAGTATATCTTTTCCGATAACGGAACTTGAAATGTACCATCTAACATTTTTATCGCACTATCGTAATTATGAACATACCCACGTAAAACTGTAACAATCTCTTTAAAGATTTTATTATGAAGTTCTGCCATCGGTACACCAGATAGCTTTTCATTTAAAATGTTAACCATTTTTTCTAAATCTGATAAATCAACAGATTCCGGAACGGTAATCGTTTTACTTTGTACATGCCCTGTATCCGTTACAATAATAGCGACTGCTGTTTGACGATCAAGCGGCACAATTTGTACGTTTTTAAGTTTATTTGTGCTTAACTTAGGCCCTAGAACAATCGCCGTATAGCTCGTAAGCTCTGATAAAATTTGAGCAGATTGCTGTGCAACTTTTTCTGCTTCAAAAATTCTTTCAGCAAATAAATCTTTAATTTGTACAATTTCATCGTTCGGTAAGTTTTGCGGCGCTAAAAGATGGTCTACATAAAATCGGTATCCTTTCTCAGAAGGAACCCGTCCAGAAGAACTATGTGTTTTTTCAATAAAACCTAATTCTTCTAAATCAGCCATTTCATTTCGAATAGTAGCTGAACTAAATGTGATTTCTTCTTTTTTAGCCAACGTTCTAGACCCAACGGGCTGCGCTGATCCAATAAAGTCATCAATAATTGTTTGTAAAATTAAGAGCTGACGTTCCGTAAGCATCTCATCATCACCTCTGTTAGCACTCTTTGTCTTCGAGTGCTAAATCTATTAATAACTTACCAAAATTGACATTCAATTGTCAACGGAAACGTCACGAAATAATGAATTTTTTTCACGTTTATGAAACATTTAATTAGTCAATCAAAAATGACTGGAACACTTCATTCCCTAATAATTTCCCTTTTCGTGTTAAACGCACATATCCATCTCTTTCTTCAAGCAACCCTTGTTCTTGATTGCCTTGTAACTGCTTCGCGAAAACTTGATCCATCTCTATATTGAATTTCTTTTGGAATGCTATTTTAGAAACACCTTTTGTTTTTCGAAGTCCTAAAAACAACTCTTCTTCCATTTTTTCCTTCTCAGTCACTTCATGAACATCTAAATAAGGAAATCCTGTTTCATCAATTTTATTAAAATATTGCTTCAGCGGACCTACATTTTGAATACGTTCCCCATTTACATAACTATGAGCTCCAGCTCCAAAACCATAATACTCTTCATTATTCCAGTATGTGAGATTATGTCTACTTTTATTGTCACCTTTTGAGAAATTACTAATTTCATACTGGTTATAACCGTGTTTCTCCATTTCATCCATTACCATTTCGTACATTTTCGCTTCATGGTCTTCACCTGGGAGTCTTAATTTCCCTTTATTCATTAAGTTATAAAACACTGTTTTCGGTTCCACAATTAATGAATATGCTGAGAAATGTTGCACACCGAGCGTAAAGGCAATGTCTAACGTTTCTTTTACATCTTCTATCGTCTGCCCTGGCAGGGCATAAATTATGTCTATATTAATATTTGTAAAGCCAACTTCCTGCGCTTCTCGAATTGCTACAAACGCATCCTCCCTCGTATGCTTGCGCCCGATTTTCTCAAGCAGTTCATCACGAAACGTTTGTACACCAAAACTAATTCTGTTCACGCCACCTTCTAACAGTAAGTTCAACTTCTCTTTCGGTAAGTCCCCTGGATTCGCTTCAAAAGTTAATTCACAATTCGGAGCAAATGGACGCAAACGACGATTAATGATATCGAGCAATTTTTTTGTCTGTTCCATATTTAATGCTGTCGGCGTTCCTCCACCAACAAAAATCGTTTTCATACTATCAAACGGTACTTTTTGAACCGTATTTATTATTTCTTTCTCTAAGTACTCTAAATATTGATCTACCGGTTGGCGTTCAATAAACACTTTATTAAAATCACAATAGTGACAAATATGCTGACAAAACGGAATATGAATATATGCAGCTTGTACCAAATATAACTCCTACCTTTCTAAAAAGAAAACCTCCGCACTCCGGAGGGTTCTCTACTTCTCTAACGTATTACGGATTTGTTCCATTCGCATTTTTCCCCAATCATACATCATTTCAACGATTGGTAAAAGTGACATGCCTAGTTCCGTCATATAATACTCAACACGAGGAGGAATTTCGGGATATACTGTTCGATCAACAATCCCATCTTCCATTAACTCTTTTAATTGGTTCGACAAAACTTTATGAGAAATGCTTGGGAATAACCGTTGTAATTCGCTAAAACGATGAGGCCCTTCCACACCAAGATGCCACAGTATCACAACTTTCCACTTTCCACTAATAATAGAAAGCGTCAATTCCTTTTCACAATTAAAATTACCATTTTGTAGTTTCTCTTGAATATCTTTTCGAATATTTTCGGACATTAATAATCTCCTAACTCTGTATGAACTAAAAAGCTCTCTCACTATTGTAAATGAGAGATACTAAGATGTCTAAAAAGTAATGATACAGAAAAAAAGAAGCCGCATAAACGACTCCTTCTTTATTTTATATTAGTTGTCATCCATTTTCAGTACAGCCATGAATGCCTCTTGCGGTACTTCTACAGAACCAACAGACTTCATACGTTTTTTACCTTCTTTTTGCTTATCAAGAAGTTTACGCTTACGAGAAATGTCACCACCGTAACATTTTGCAAGTACGTTTTTACGCATCGCCTTAATTGTAGAACGTGCTACAACCTTGTTTCCAATAGTAGCTTGAATTGGCACTTCGAACTGTTGTCTTGGAATCAATTCTTTTAATTTCTCTACGATTACTTTACCACGGTCATACGCTGAATCACGGTGCACAATGAATGATAAAGCATCCACTTGTTCATTATTTAAAAGAATATCCATTTTCACAAGTTTAGACGGTTTATAACCAATTAACTCGTAGTCAAATGATGCATATCCTTTCGTATTTGATTTCAATTGATCGAAGAAGTCATATACGATTTCTGATAACGGGATTTCATATGTTAATGTAACACGCGTTTCATCTAAATATTGCATATCAATAAACGTTCCACGTTTACCTTGGCAAATTTCCATTACAGCTCCAACATAGTCATTCGGAACCATAATTGAAGCTTTAACAAACGGCTCTTCTACACGATCGATAGACTGTGGATCTGGCATATTAGATGGATTATCAACAATAACATCTTCACCGTTTGTTAAATAAACTTTATAAATAACGCTTGGCGCTGTTGTAATTAAGTCAATCTTAAATTCACGTTCAATACGTTCTTGAATGATTTCCATGTGAAGTAAACCTAAGAATCCACAACGGAAACCAAATCCTAGCGCTTGAGATGTTTCTGGTTCAAACTCAAGAGCAGAATCGTTTAACTCTAATTTTTCTAACGCATCACGTAAATCGTTATAACGAGCAGAATCAATTGGATACAGCCCACAGAATACCATCGGGTTTAATTTACGGTAACCTGGTAACGCCTCTGCAGCCGGACGTTTCGCATGTGTAATCGTATCACCAACACGTGTATCACCTACGTTTTTAATAGATGCTGCTAAGAAACCTACATCACCTACAGTTAACTCATCACGCTGCGTTGTTTTCGGTGTAAATACACCTACTTCTGTTACTTCAAACTCTTTACCAGTTGCCATCATACGTACTTTATCGCCAACTTTTACCGTTCCGTTTACAACACGGATATATGCAATTACACCACGATATGGATCATATAAGGAATCGAAAATCATACATTGTAACGGCTCTTCTGAATCACCCGTCGGAGCTGGTACTTTTTCAACGATTTGTTCTAAAATGTCCTCAATACCAATGCCTGCTTTTGCCGAAGCAAGTACAGCTTCCGATGCATCTAAACCAATTACATCTTCTACCTCTTGACGTACGCGTTCTGGATCCGCACTTGGTAAATCGATTTTATTAATAACTGGTAAGATTTCTAAATTATTATCAAGCGCTAAATATACGTTTGCTAATGTTTGCGCCTCAATCCCTTGCGCTGCATCAACAACAAGAATTGCACCTTCACAAGCCGCTAAACTACGAGATACTTCGTACGTAAAATCGACGTGTCCTGGCGTATCGATCAAGTGAAGAATATACTCTTCACCGTCTTTCGCTTTATACGTTAATTGTACTGCATTTAATTTAATTGTAATACCGCGCTCACGCTCTAAATCCATAGAGTCAAGCAACTGAGCTTTCATTTCGCGCTGTGTTAACGCGTTTGTTTTCTCCAAAATACGGTCTGCCAACGTTGATTTCCCGTGGTCAATGTGAGCAATGATGGAGAAGTTACGAATTTTGGACTGTCTTTTTGCTCTTTCTTCTTTATTCATCTATGTTCTCAACTCCTAATAGTCTCGCCAATATACACTAGCACTGATTATATCAATAGAGCAGCAAAGATTCAATGAAAACTCGTGCTGCTTACAAGACAAATCATTCTATCTATATCTTATGCGAACAAACCATAAGAGACAAACCTTTTTCAAATTAAAAAACGGCTGTCGTACAAAACGATAAGACAACCGTTCTTCCTGCTACTCTTAGCTAAAAATCTCTTTCACTTTCCCAACAACTATATCCGTTCCAAACTTTGTTATTTCATAAGCAACACTTGCTATCGCCATACCAATTCCTTCTACGACATTAAAACTTCTTAAACTTTCTAATTGTTTTTGTTTCTCAATAGTTGAAAACGAACTTCCCAAAATTTCTGATTCAGCACTCGCACCCTCTGTCCCTGTCATATGAGCTATTTGTTCATACGACAGCTGCTGATAACCTTTCATACTTTTCAAACCATGATTAGCAAGCGCAACTCCTGCTATCATCATAAGTAAACATAAAACTGCACTACATATACACAGAAGTGCAAAACGACTTAAACTATCATCGTCTCTCCCCCTCAATGTGTATATGCTCCTGTATTATCTTGGTCAATTTGATGATGCAGCGCTGCATTTAACCCACTCGCTATTACATTTGCCATATCCTCTATAAAAGCATCTACTTCTTTTGGGGTCACCATTAAATTATGACCGAGAGGAGACAGTACTTCATAGATCAATTTTCTTTTTTCTTCTTCTTCCAACGTACCAATAGCACCTAAAAACATATTCCTACTTTTTTCATCCGGCATATCTTCTTCTGTTAATTTTTTCTTTTCTCCGAATGAAAATCCCGCTGGTAATAAAGACCGTGACGGCTTATGTCCCTCTTTCATCTCTCTTCCAAAGTGCTTCAAAATAAAATCGATCGTATCACTCGTAATAGAAACTGCGTCTACTACAGTTGGAACACCAATCGCAATAACAGGGATTCCTAATGTTTCTTTACTTAGCTCCTTACGTTTATTCCCAACACCAGATCCAGGATGAATCCCTGTATCCGAAATTTGTATCGTACTATTTACACGTTCAATAGAGCGTGCAGCTAACGCATCAATTGCAATTACAAAGTCTGGCTTCGTCTTCTCAATGATTCCATAAATAACATCGCTCGTTTCAATTCCTGTAATTCCCATTACTCCCGGACGAATTGCACTAACAGGCCTAAAACCTTCTTCTATACTTTCAGGCTGCAATTGAAACAAATGTCTCGTTACCAATACGTTTTCTACAACTATCGGTCCAAGTGCATCCGGTGTTACATTCCAATTCCCAAGACCAACAATTAAACAGCTCGCTTCTTTTGTAACGCCAACCTCTTCTAAGAAATAAGAAAATTCTTTCGCAAAAATACGCTCTACCTTTTGTTGCAGTTCCGTATCTTGTTGACGTATACCTTGCACTTCAAGCGTTAAATAATTTCCAGGTTTTTTACCCATCGATTCAGATGCAACTTCATCAATTGTGACTTTTGTAATTGTAATACCCTCTTCTTCCCTCTCTTTTACAATAACTCCTTGTACCCCTTCTTGTTCTTCTTGGCGTTCTTGCAACATTTGATGCGCTTCTACAGCAAGGTCAGTTCTAACACTATATTTACTTAAATCTAATGGTTCTTTCATCGTATCTCCTCCGTAATTCATAGTAAATATCGTTAGATTTCCCAAAATTATATAAGGTCATTCTTTCCTTTACGTGAAATTTCATTGATATACTATTGCAATTCTCTTCACCGTTTGATAGAATATCACTTGTTCTATGTTAAGAATCGAGTCATTCGATTGCACCAGGGAGGTGAAAAGTATGGCAAACATCAAATCTGCTATCAAACGCGCTAAACTTAGCGAAGAGCGTCGTGCACATAACGCTTCTATCAAGTCTGACATGCGTTCTGCTGTTAAAACTGTAGAAGCTTTAGTTACTAATAACGATCTTGAAAATGCTAAAGAAGCTTTCAAAACTGCTTCTAAAAAACTTGACAAAGCAGCTCGTAAAGGTCTTATCCACCAAAACGCTGCAGCTCGTCAAAAATCTCGCTTAGCGAAACAAGTAAACGCGTAAGGCGTTTAAAAAACGATCCATTCGGATCGTTTTTTATATACACAAAAAAGTTCACGTACTAAGTACGTGAACTTTTTTGTGTCACTACATATGATTTAACCGCATTAAGAAAAACTCAAGCACAAGTTTCTTATCCATCTTTCCAGTCTTCATACTATAATCAGCTTCCGCCAATTCTATAATAACTTTTTTTAATTCTTCAAAAGAGAAAAACTTCGTTTGATTCATCGCCAACTTTACCCGGTACGGATGTACACCAATATGGGACGCGATTTGATTTTGTCCGTAACCACGCTGTTGCAACTCTTTCACTTGATGCAGCAAGCGGAACTGACTTACTAATAAAGCGAGCAGTTTAATCGGTTCTTCCTGCTGTGTAAATAATCCGTCTAAAATTTGCATCGCACCAGCGATATCTTTTTTTACCACTTTTTCTGTTAAAGCAAACACGTTTTGCTCAACAGATTTCGGCACAAGTTCCGTGACAAGTTTTGGCGTAATTTCTCCGCCCATACCGACGTATAACGTTAACTTGTCCATTTCCTTCGCCAACATTGTTACATTACTTCCCACAAGCTCTAACAATAAACTAACAGCTGCATTATCAATATGCACATGCACCTCATCCGCACGAGAAACAATCCACTTCTGAACATCCTGCACTTGCATCGCATTTGCTTCTATTACATCCGCTGTTTTCTT
>Ga0114954_1000287_pt1 | contig 18352 bp, 14 predicted proteins | sample Porto_4metaG_FD_87299 | JGI IMG/M metagenome (GOLD analysis project Ga0114954, IMG submission 87299) | Marine algal microbial communities from Porto, Portugal - Porto_4 metaG | ecosystem: Host-associated > Algae > Red algae > Unclassified | place: Portugal: Porto | collected 2015-02-02
ACAGGGCGTTGGAGTCCAGGTTGATCTTGGCGTCGAGGCAATGGAGATTGCCTTCGTCGGTGATGACCAGCGGGTTGATCTCGAGCAGGGCGAGATCCTTGTCGTGGAACATCTTCGACAGACCCAGGAAGATCTTGGTGAACTGCTTGACCTGGGCGCCTTCGAGACCGAGGGCGAAGGCCAGTTCACGCGCCTGGTACGGCTGAGCGCCGACCAGCGGATCGATCTCTGCCTTGAGGATCTTCTCGGGCGTCTCGTGGGCGACCGTCTCGATCTCGACGCCACCTTCGGTGGACGCCATGAAGACCACACGACGAGTGGCACGGTCAACAACGGCACCAAGATACAGCTCGTTAGCGATGTCGGTGCAGTTCTCGACCAGGATCTTGGTGACGGGCTGGCCGTGTTCGTCGGTCTGGAAGGTTACCAGGTTCTTGCCGAGCCACTGCTCGGCGAAGGCCTTGGCCTCTTCCGGGCTCTTGATCAGCTTGACGCCGCCGGCCTTGCCGCGGCCGCCTGCGTGGACCTGAGCCTTGACGACCCACATCTCACCGCCGATCTTCTTGCAGGCCTCGAGGGCCTCTTCCGGGGTGTCGACGGCGAAGCCCTTGGAAACGGGCAGACCATAGTCGGCAAACAGCTGCTTGCCTTGATACTCGTGAAGGTTCATCGATTCATGCCATTGGTTGCATGTGACTCGAACGGCGACCCGGCACCCCTGGGCGGGGCTGTGCTCCGGCGTCGCCACCGACCGTCCCCGATCCGTGGCCGAGGACGATGCGCCGGCCGAGAAACACCGGCAAGCCTGGCAAAACTGCACAGGCTTGCGGTGTCACGGGCATCGGCGCTTGTTGTCTTACTTGCGCTTCTTGCGGTTGGCCATGTGGATAGCGTGGCCTTCCACCGCCAGAGCGGCTTCGTGCACGGCTTCCGACATGGTCGGGTGCGCGTAGCAGGTCAGCGCCAGATCCTCGGCACTGGAACCGAATTCCATGGCGATGACGCCCTGGGCAATCATCTCACCGGCATGTTGACCGACGATGTGCATGCCAAGCACGCGATCGGTTTCTTCGTCGGCGATCACCTTGGCCAGGCCATCGGTGGCATTGTTGGCCATGGCACGGCCGCTGGCCGCGAACGGAAAACTGCCACTCTTGACCTTGATACCGGCCGCCTTGGCATCCTGCTCGGTCATGCCGACCCAGGCCACTTCCGGGAAAGTGTAGATGACGCTGGGGATGGCATCGTAGTTCATCTGGGCCTTATGGCCGGCGATGATATCTGCCACCATGACGCCCTCTTCGGACGCCTTGTGCGCCAACATCGGGCCGCGCACGCAGTCGCCGATGGCGAAAACGCCGGGCACGCTGGTACGACACTGGTCATCCACGTGGATAAACCCACGGTTGTCGAGCTCGACCCCCACACCGTCGGCGATCACGCCCTTGGTGTACGGACGGCGACCGACGCAGACGATCAGCTTGTCGAAGGTGATTTCCTTCTCGCCCTCGTTGTCCTCGTACTTGACGACGACTTCCTTGCCCTTGACCTCGGAGCCGGTCACGCGAGCATTGAGCTTGATATCCAGGCCCTGCTTCTTGAGCAGTTTCTGGGTTTCCTTGGCGACCGCGGAGTCGACCATCGGCAGGAAGTCATCGAGGGCTTCGAGCACGGTGACTTCGGAGCCGAGACGATTCCATACGCTGCCGAGCTCCAGACCGATAACGCCGGCGCCGATGACACCGAGACGCTTCGGCGTTTCCTGGAATTCCAGCGCGCCGGTGGAATCGACGACCAGATCGTCCTTCAACGGCGTCGGCGGAATCTCCACCGGTACGGAGCCCGCGGCGACGACGATGTTGTCGGCCTCATAGGTAGTGGCCTTGCCATCCTTGTCGGTGACGTCGACCTTGCCTTTGGCGGAGACCTTGGCGGTGCCTTCGATCGCGGTGACACCATTGGCCTTGAACAGGCCAGAAATGCCGCCGGTCAACTGCTTTACGATCTTGTCCTTGCGGGCGACCATCTTCTTGACGTCCATGGTGACGTCACCGGCCTGAATACCCAGGTCATCGAAGTCATGCTTGGCCTCGATGAACTTGTGTGACGCCTCGAGCAACGCCTTGGACGGGATACAGCCCACATTCAGGCAGGTACCACCGTGAACCACATTGCCTTCCTTGCCGATCCACTTCTCGACGCAGGCCGTCTTGAGGCCCATCTGGGCGGCTCGAATGGCGGCAACGTAGCCGCCGGGGCCCGCACCAATGACGATCACATCAAACTTATCGGCCATGTTGGCTCCTGTTCGTTTAGGGTCGCAGTCAGTCGCTTGCAGTCACGGTCTTAGATGTCGAGCAACAGACGCGCCGGATCCTCGAGCAGTTCCTTGAGGGTCACCAGGAACCGCACCGCGTCCTTGCCATCGATCATGCGATGGTCGTACGACAGCGCCAGATACATCATCGGGCGAATCTCGACCTGGCCGTTCACCGCCATCGGGCGGTCCTGAATCTTGTGCATACCGAGGATCGCGGTCTGCGGCGGATTCAGAATCGGCGTCGACATCAGCGAGCCGAAGGTGCCGCCGTTGGTGATGGTAAAGGTACCGCCCTGCATCTCGTCGATGCCGAGCTTGCCATCACGGGCGCGCTTGCCGAAGTCGACGATCCCCTTCTCGACGTCGGCGATCTTCATGCTGTCGGTATCACGCAGCACCGGCACCACGAGGCCACGATCGGTGGACACGGCAACACCGATGTCCTGATAACCGTGATAGACGATGTCGCTGCCATCGATGGAAGCGTTGACGTCGGGGAAACGCTTGAGCGCCTCGGAGGCCGCCTTGACGAAGAAGCCCATGAAGCCGAGCTTGACGTCGTGAGACTTGAGGAACGTCTCCTTGTACTGACCACGCAGCGCCATCACCGCGCTCATGTCCACCTCGTTGTAGGTGGTCAGCATGGCGGCGGTCTGCTGGGCTTCGACCAGGCGCTTGGCGATGGTCTTGCGCAGCCGAGTCATCGGTACACGCTTCTCGGGACGCTCGCCCTCCACCGCCGGCGCGCTGGGCGCTGCCTTGGCACTGGACGCCGGCTTGGCCGCTTTCTTGGCGCTGCCGTCCTTGACCGCCTTGAGCACGTCTTCCTTGAGCACGCGCCCATCCTTGCCGGAGCCGGAAATGGCGGCGACATCGAGGTCGTGCTCGGCGATCAACTTGCGCGCGGCGGGGGCCACGATCTTGTCACCCACCTGCTCGTCGCTGGAGCCCTCTTCGGTGCTGGGCTTGGTTTTGTCGGCGCCGCCATCTGCGCTTTTCGCTTCACCGCCACCAGCGCCGGCTTCGAACACCGCCAGTACCGCCTCGGACTCGACAGAACTGCCTTCTTCTGCGCTGATTTCCTTGAGCGCACCATCGGCCGGTGCGACGACCTCGAGCACGACCTTGTCGGTCTCGATATCGACCAGCACTTCGTCACGCTTGACGGCTTCGCCGACCTTCTTGTGCCAGGTCGCAACGGTGCCTTCCTGAATCGACTCGGGGAAGGTAGGCGCCTTCACCTCAGTCGTTTCACCGCCGCCACTGGGCGCCGCGCCCTGGTCGTCGCCCTTGTCTTTTTCGGCGCTGTCCTTGGTGTCGTCCTTGGTGTCGTCCTTGTCATCGCCTTTGTCGTCGGCCTTGGCTTCCTGCTCGCCGCTGCCTTCACCGATGCGGCCCAGCACCTGCTCGGATTCCACGGTATCGCCTTCTTCCACCAGCGTCTCAGCGAGCACGCCGGCCTCGGGCGCCACCACTTCCAGCACGACCTTGTCGGTCTCGATCTCGACGATCAGTTCGTCGCGTTCGACGCTGTCGCCCGGCTTCTTGTGCCAGGCAGCAACGCTGCCTTCGGCAACGGATTCCGGAAAAGAGGGTGCCTTAATCTCGGTAGCCATGTCGTATCCTTAGTCTGTTCTCTCGTCCCGGTCGTGCGCCTTAGAGATTGAAGGCGTCTTCGACCAGCTGGCGCTGCTGTTCGGTGTGCACGGACATGTAGCCCGCCGCGGGTGCTGCCGAGGCCGGGCGTCCGGCGAACTTCAGGTTGCCGCCGTGACCGTCCTTGAGCAGATCCGCCACGCTGCGCAGATTATGCTGCATCGAGTACCAGGCGCCCTGGTTGAGCGGCTCTTCCTGACACCATACGAGGTCGGTGGCATTGGTGTAGCCCTGGATCGCCTCGAACAGCTCTTCCTTCGGGAAGGGGTAAAGCTGCTCGACGCGCAGGATCGCCACGTCGTCACGCAGGTTCTCTTCACGCCAGTTGGCGAGATCGTAGTAGACCTTGCCGGAGCACATGATGATGCGCTCGACCTTGTCGACGTCACGCTTGCCCTGATCCGCCAGCACCATCTGAAAGGCCCCGTTGGCCAGGTCATCCAGGCTCGACGTGGCTTCCTTGTGACGCAACAGGCTCTTCGGCGACATCACCACCAGCGGCTTGCGCAGCGGACGAATCACCTGACGGCGCAACAGGTGGAATATCTGCGCGGGGGTCGTCGGGACGCACACCTGCATGTTGTATTCAGCACACATCTGCAAGAAACGTTCGAGCCGCGCGGAGGAGTGCTCCGGCCCCTGCCCTTCGAAACCGTGGGGCAGCAACATGGTCAGGCCACACAGCCGCCCCCACTTGGTTTCGCCGGAGGAAATGAACTGGTCGACCACCACCTGAGCACCGTTGAAGAAGTCCCCGAACTGGGCCTCCCAGATCACCAGCGCGTTGGGCATGGTGGTGGAATAGCCGTATTCGAAGGCCAGCACGGCTTCTTCCGAGAGGAACGAATCGTGAATGGTGAAGGTGGGTTGACCATCCGACATGTGCTGGAGCGGCACATGAACCGAGCCATCCTTCTGGTTGTGAATGACGGCATGGCGGTGGGAAAAGGTCCCGCGGCCAACATCCTGCCCAGTCAGGCGAATCGGGTGGCCTTGATCGATCAGCGTGGCGTAGGCCAGGGTCTCGGCGAAGCCCCAGTTGAGCCCCATGCCTCCGCCCTGCATCTTGCGGCGGTCGTCGTAGATCTTGGCGACCTGGCGCTGGACGACGACGCCATCCGGCACCTCACACATCTTGCCGGCCAACTGCTGCAGACGCTTCATATCGAACGACGTATCGGCGTGACCGGTCCACTCGTGCCCCAGATACGGCTTCCAGTCGACGAACAGTGAGGTGTTCGGCTGCTGAACCAACGCGTTGGCGACATGGTTGCCGGCAGAGATGTCATCGCGGTACTTCTCGACCTTGGCCTTGGCCGCCTCCTCGGTCAACACCCCTTCCTTGACCAGGCGTTCGGCGTAGATCGCCCGCGACGATGGGTGATCCTTGATCTTGCGGTACATCATCGGCTGGGTGCCGGATGGCTCGTCGGCCTCGTTGTGACCGCGGCGGCGGTAGCACACCAGATCGATCACCACGTCCTTCTTGAACTGGTGACGATAGTCCAGCGCCACCTGGGTCACGTGCAGGACCGCGTCCGGGTCGTCGCCGTTGACGTGCAGGATCGGCGCCTGAACCATCTTGGCGATATCCGTGCAGTATTCGGTGGAGCGGGTGTCCAGCGGATGCGAGGTGGTGAAGCCCACCTGGTTATTGATGACGATATGCACCGTGCCGCCCGTCTTGTAGGCGCGGGTCTGGGACATCTGAAATGTCTCCATGACCACGCCCTGACCGGCAAAGGCCGCATCGCCATGCACGTTGATCGGCAGGACCTTGCCACCTTCGGTGTCGCCACGCCGATCCTGGCGGGCTCGCACGGAGCCTTCGACGACGGGCGCCACGATCTCGAGGTGCGAGGGGTTGAACGACATCGCCAGATGAACTTCACCACCCGGGCTCATGACATTCGAGCTGAAACCCTGGTGATACTTCACATCGCCGGAGCCACGTTCGATCAATTTCTTGCCGTCGAACTCGTCGATCAGCTCGCCCGGGTTCTTGCCGAGGATATTGACCAGCACGTTGAGACGACCACGGTGGGCCATGCCGATGACCACTTCCTTGGTGCCGTAGCTGCCGGAACGCTGGATCAGTTCGTCCATCATCGGGATGAACGTCTCGCCGCCTTCGAGGCCGAAGCGCTTGGTGCCCGGGTACTTGGAGGCCAGATAGCTCTCCAGTCCCTCGGCGGCGGTCAGGCGTTCCAGAACGTGCTTGCGCATGTCCTCGCTGAAGGCCGGCTTCGAGCGCACCGATTCGAAGCGCTGCTGCAGCCAGCGTTTTTCCTCGGTATCGACGATGTGCATGAACTCACAGCCGATAGACCGGCAGTAGGTTTGCTCGAGGGCGTCAACGATGACCTTCAGGCTCGCGGTGTCTTCGCCTAGGAAGAACGACCCGGTCTGAAACGCAGTATCGAGATCGGCCTTGGACAGCTGATGGAACGACAAGTCCAGATCGGGCACCGGCGTCGGATCGCGCAGGCCGAGGGGATCGATATCCGCCTTCTGGTGGCCGCGGAAGCGGTAGGCGTTGATCAGCTGAAGAACCTTGACCTGCTTCTTGCTCTCTTCGCTGTCCCCGGCCGTGGCGCTCGCGGCAACCGCGGTGCGGCGCTCGCGTCCCAGCTGATAGAACTGTTCGCGGACCGGCGTGAGGGGGGTATCGTGGGCCGCAGAGCCTTCCGCCTCGGCCAGCTGGTCGAAATAATCGCGCCATTCGTCGGAAACGGCGGCGGGGTCGTCGAGGTACTGCTCGTAGAGCGCTTCCACGTAGTGGACATTGCTGCCCGTGACGTGTGACGAGCGCCACATCAACTCCATTATGCCTTGTTGCATCTCTCGGTCACCCTGCACTGATGGGGTGGTAGTGGGCTCGACTCAAGGTCTGCCGTGGGTGCGGCGTTAGGCGTCGACGTCGTGAGGCGTCCTGCCTGTCGTCATCCCGCGGCGTCGACCACCGTCGTCGAGCGCCCTGTCGTTCCTGCGCTAACGAGTATCCGTTAGCCTTCTTTGGTCTTGCTGCATGCTCAAAAGCCGGCGCCCAAGGCACCGGCTCCTGACACATCTGCCGATTCGATGGCGCGACGACTTGTCGCGCCACCGAAGCCGACCACATGATAACAAGCCGCGCGTCGCGATTTAAGTGGCATTCGCCAGCAACATCGCGCGAATCTTGCCAATCGCCCGGGTCGGGTTAAGCCCTTTGGGGCACACCGCGACACAATTCATGATGCCGCGGCAGCGGAACACGGAGAACGGATCCTCGAGCTCGGCCAGACGCGCACCGGTCGCCGTGTCGCGCGAATCCGCCAGGAAGCGGTAAGACTGCAGCAGGCCGGCGGGCCCGACGAACTTCTCAGGGTTCCACCAGAACGACGGGCAGGACGTCGAGCAGCAAGCGCACAGGATGCACTCGTACAAGCCGTCGAGCTTGTCGCGCTCTTCCGGCGACTGCAGGCGCTCGATGGCCGGGGCCGGCGTGTCGTTCTGCAGGTACGGCTGAATGCGCTCGTACTGCTTGTAGAACAGCGCCATGTCGACCACAAGGTCGCGAATGACGGGCAGACCGGGCAGCGGACGCAGCACCAGCTTGTTGTTCTTCACCACTTCAGACAGCGGAGTGATGCAGGCCAAGCCGTTCTTGCCGTTCATGCTCATGCCATCGGAGCCACACACGCCCTCGCGGCAGCTGCGACGGAAGGCCACCGAACTGTCGTCCTCCTTGATCATCTCAAGCAGGTTCAGAACCATCACGTCACGGCCCTGGGTGTCGACCTCGAACTCCTGCATATAAGGTGCAGAGTCGGTTTCCGGGTTGTAGCGGTACAGGGATACCTGAAGCTTTGACATCGTGACTCCCCCTTAGTAAGTGCGGACTTTTGGCTCGAACATATCGACGGTCTTTGGCGCGAAGTTGACGTCGCGCTGACCGACGCGCTTGTCGGCCGGGAAGTACATCGAGTGCTTGAGCCAATTCACGTCGTCGCGATCCGGATAGTCGTAACGCGAGTGTGCACCGCGACTCTCCTTGCGCTCCAGTGCCGCGATGGCGGTCGCTTCGGCCACTTCCATCAAGTTATCGAGCTCCAGCGCTTCGACCCGAGCGGTATTGAAGGCGTTGGACTTGTCGGGCAGGTGCGCATTGGCGATACGCTCACGCAGCGCCGCCAGCTGTTCGACACCCTCTAGCATGTTCTTCTCTTCGCGGAACACGCCGAAGGAGTTCTGCATGATGCTCTGCAGCTCGCGCTTGAGTTCAGGGACGCTCTCGCCACCCTCGGAATCGTTCCAGCGCGTGATGCGCTGCATCGCATTGGCGATGTCCGATTCGTTGGCATCCAGGTACTCGATGCCCTCGTTGAGCGCGCTCTCGATGAACATGCCGGCGGCGCGACCGAACACCACCAGGTCGAGCAGCGAATTGCCGCCCAGACGGTTGGCACCGTGAACGGAAACACAGGCCGCCTCGCCGCAGGCATACAAGCCGTTGACGATGTGATCCTTGCCATCGGCATCCTGGGCGATGGCCTGGCCATGGATGTTGGTGGCAATGCCGCCCATCATGTAGTGGCAGGTCGGGACCACCGGGATCGGCTCCTTGGCCGGATCCACATGGGCGAAGGTCTTGGACAGCTCGACGATGCCGGGCAGACGCTTGCCGAGCACTTCTTCGCCCAGGTGATCAAGCTTGAGCAGCACATGATCGCCATTCTCGCCGCAGCCACGGCCTTCGAGAATTTCCATGACCATGGAGCGGGCGACCACGTCGCGACCCGCCAGGTCCTTGGCATTGGGCGCATAGCGTTCCATGAAACGCTCGCCGTCCTTGTTGATCAGGTAGCCACCCTCACCACGACAGCCTTCGGTCACCAGCACGCCGGCACCGTAGATACCGGTCGGGTGGAACTGCCACATTTCCATGTCCTGCATCGGCACGCCGGCGCGCAGCGCCATGCCAATACCGTCACCGGTGTTGATCAACGCATTGGTGGTGGAGGCATAGATACGACCGGAACCGCCGGTGGCCAGCACCGTGGCCTTGGACTTGACGTGCACCACTTCGCCGGTCTCGATATCCATGGCGATGCAGCCCACCACATCACCATTGGCATTCTTGACCAGGTCGACGGCATACCACTCGTTGAGGAACGTCGTGTTGCTCTTCAGATTATTCTGATACAGCGTGTGCAGCAGTGCGTGACCGGTACGGTCGGCCGCGGCGCAGGTACGTGCCGCCTGGCCGCCTTTACCGAAGTCCTTGGACTGGCCACCGAACGGGCGCTGATAGATGCGACCATTATCGAAACGCGAGAAAGGCAGCCCCATGTGCTCGAGCTCGAACACTGCCTTCGGACCCTCGGAGCACATGTACTCGGCGGCATCCTGGTCGGCGATGTAGTCGCCGCCCTTGACGGTGTCGTACATGTGCCAGCGCCAATCGTCATCGGGATCGGAGGACGCGATGGCGCAGGTAATCCCGCCCTGGGCTGAGACCGTGTGCGAGCGCGTCGGGAACACCTTGGACAACACGGCGGTCTTCTTGCCGGACTTGGCAAGTTCCAGCGCGGCGCGCATGCCGGCGCCGCCGCCACCGATGATGATGGCGTCAAAGGTCAAACTACGCATAGTAGACATGAATCAGGCTCCCCACAGCACTTGGATGCCCCAGACCAGGAACACGAAAATGGCGATGATGATGACGGACTGGGCGCCGACACGAATGGCAGTCGACTTGAGATAGTCAGTGGTCACGGTCCACATGCCTACCCAGGCGTGGGCGGCCAGAGAGACGAAGGCCAGCAACGAGAAGATACGCATCCAGGTCTGTTCGAAGAGACCGCTCCAGGTGGCGTAGTCGAGGTTCGGGTGCAGCAGCAGGTAGGCCACCAGAAAGACCGTGTACACGGCCATGACGGCGGCACTGGCACGCTGGATGATCCAGTCGGACAGGCCGCTGCGGCTGAAACTCGTGATATTGGTTACCATACCCAGACCCCCGCCAGAATGATCAGGACGACGCTCGCCACGATGGTGATCTGCGCCTTCTGCACCGCACCTTCCAGGGACACGCCGATGTTAGCGTCCATGATGAAGTGCTTGAGGCCCGCGACGAAGTGAAACGCCAGGGCCGACAACAGGCCCCAGGCCACGAACTTGGCCAGGAAGTTGTGGGCCAGCGCATCACGCACGGCGTCGAAGCCAGCCGGCGACGACAGCGACGCATCCAGGGCCCAGAAGCCGAAGATCAGACCAACGAAGAGAATGACGCCCGAGATGCGGTGCATGATCGACGTCACGGCGGGGAGGGGGAAATGGATCGTGGACAGATCCAGATTTACGGGTCGTTTGCTATTCACGGCTCTCTACACACTCTCTTGGCCCACTCTTACGACAGACGGGCCAGAGGCCCGAGCGGGCGGTGGTTTCGGGAAGGGCTGCATCGCGCCAACAAGTTGGACACGACTTCCTGTTCCTGCCAGTCGCGGGCTGAATTATAGGGACATGCCCCGCGCATGACAAATGGCGGCGACATCCGCCTGGTGTGTCGCACTGACGAAAAATCGCGTCGAAGCTGCATAAAAACGCAGCCTCGTCAAGATGCTGCACTGCACCACTCTCCCTCAATGGTGCAGGGCATCATATCTTATACAATACCTATACTCCTAAATGAGCATAGTACAAGTGCAAGGTTTCGATGGGAGAATTGACAATATCTGGAACGCTTCTATAGTGGGCAAACCTTTTTGGCCGGGCGGACCCGATTTCGACGGCACGTTAGTGAGAAATGACAACTTATCGCTCCATATCGAACACGAAGGAGGCCAATCATGGCTGACAGAAAAGCGACCCTGACGGTAGACGGCCTGGAAAACCCGGTCGAACTTCCGATCTACTCGGGCACACTGGGCCCGGACGTCGTCGATGTTCGCGGATTGGGCGCAGAAGGCCTCTTTACCTTTGATCCAGGGTTCCTGGCCACCTCGTCCTGCGAGTCCGGTATCACCTTTATCGATGGCGGCAAGGGCGTCCTGCTTCATCGCGGCTACCCGATCGAGCAACTGGCCAAGAACTCCAACTTCGTCGAAATGTCCTACCTGCTGCTGTTTGGCGAATTGCCCGACGACGCTCAGTACAAGGACTTCGAGAGCCGCGTGCGCACCCACACCATGGTGCACGAGCAGATTGCCAACTTCTTCAAGGGCTTCCGTCGCGACGCCCACCCGATGTCGATCCTGTGCGGCGTCGTCGGCGGCCTGGCTGCCTTCTACCATGACCACCTGGACATCACCCAGCAGCAGGACCGCGAGATCAGCGCCATCCGCCTGATCGCCAAGATGCCGACCATCGCGGCCATGTCTTACAAGTACAATATCGGTCAGCCGTTCAACTACCCGCGCAACGATCTGAACTATGCAGAGAACTTCCTCTACATGATGTTCAGCAATCCCTGCGAGCCGTACGAGATCAACCCAGTGTACGCCAAGGCGATGGATCGTATCTTCATGCTCCACGCCGACCATGAGCAAAATGCCTCGACCTCCACGGTGCGACTGGCAGGCTCCACCGGCGCTAACCCCTTCGCTTGCATCAGCGCGGGTATCGCAGCGCTCTGGGGCCCCGCCCACGGCGGCGCCAATGAAGCCGTGCTGACCATGCTCGACCAGATCGGCGATGATTCCGAAGACAACATCCAGCGCTTTATCGACAAGGCCAAGGACAAGGATGATCCGTTCAAGCTGATGGGCTTCGGCCACCGGGTCTACCGCAGCTTCGATCCTCGCGCCAAGGTCATGAAAGAGACCTGTGACGAAGTGCTGGCCGAGCTCGGTCAGGCCGACGACCCGCAGCTCAAGATCGCCAAGCGCCTCGAGCAGATCGCCCTGGAAGACGAGTATTTCGTCGAACGCCAGCTATATCCGAACGTCGACTTCTACTCCGGCATCATCCTCAAGGCCATGGGCATTCCGACCAACATGTTCACCGTGATCTTCGCGGTGTCACGCACCATTGGCTGGATTTCCCACTGGAACGAGATGATCAGCGAAAGCTACAAGATCGGCCGCCCGCGTCAGCTCTACACCGGCCACCCCCAGCGCGACTATCCCGCCAAGTAACGCGGCACTGCTCGTGGAGCAAAGGCTGACGGCTGCATTGCTGGTCATCTGGATAGCCAAGTCGACTATCCGGGGCTCACGCCAACAGCCAGCCGGATAGCCGCCGACGCATCCGTCGTCTGCCGCCATTACCAGAGGCCGCCCCATGGGCGGCCTCTGGCATTCCTCCCCTTGTGCCCCACCCTTGCATCGACGACGCCTTTCCGGCGCGCTCCTACCATCCTAAACCGCCCTCTTGCTTTCCTTACTCCACCCTCTTGGTGCCGCCACCCACGCCACTCGCCGCCCGCCAGGGCGCTCCTGCGACACGCACCGCCGCCCGTTGCGCCCCGATGTCCGCGGCCCCGCCCCATCGTCATTCTCACGCCAACTCTGCCGGCAAAACGGCACGCCCTGCCACCGGCACTTCCCGGCACTCTTGAGCGCTAGACTCAGACTCCCGACCAGAGATCCAGACCCCGAGCCACCCTCGATTGGCCACCTCTCGCCTCACCGGGATGATCCGTAGTCCCAAGCCACGCTATGCTGTTCTCCTTGGCTCAGCCCCCGTCAATCACAAGGAGATGACAATGCCCCACGAGATTTCCACCGTCGCCTTTCTCGGCCTTGGCGTCATGGGCTACCCCATGGCCGGCCACCTGGCGCAAGCCGGCCTCGATGTGCGGGTCTACAACCGTACACGCGCAAAAGCCGCGGACTGGTGCAAGGAACATGGCGGCAGCCATCACGCCACCCCTGCCGAGGCCGCCCAGGGCGCCGATCTGGTACTGATGTGCGTTGGCAACGATGACGACGTGCGAGACGTCGCCCTTGGCAACGAAGGGGCCCTGGCGGCGCTAGCGCGCGGCACGCTGCTGGTCGATCACACCACCGCCTCTTCGACCCTCGCCGAAGAACTCGATGCCGCCTGTCATCAACGCGGCGTAGGCTTCATCGACGCCCCTGTCTCGGGCGGCCAACAGGGCGCCGAAAACGGCGCCCTCACCATCATGTGCGGCGGGAAAGACGACGATTTTGACCGCGCCCGACCTGTTCTAAGCCACTATGGGCGGGCCGTGACGCTGATGGGCCCCGCCGGCAGCGGCCAATTGACCAAGATGGTCAACCAGATCTGTATTGCCGGGCTGGTCCAGGGATTGTCCGAAGGGCTACATTTCGCCGAGCAAGCGGGGCTGGATCAACAGCGCGTGATCGAGGTCATCAGCCAGGGGGCCGCTGGCTCCTGGCAGATGGAGAACCGCCACGCCACCATGATCGCCGACAGCTACGATCACGGGTTCGCCGTCGACTGGATGCGCAAGGACCTCGGCATCTGCCTTGATCAGGCGCGCCAGCTCAAGGCCCGCCTACCCGTTACCGCCCTGGTCGACCAGTTTTATGCCGACCTTCAGTCCATGGGCGGCGGGCGCTGGGACACTTCTTCGCTATTACGCCGACTCCACGCCACGGCCGAGAAAAAAGACTGAGAAACGCCATGCGGGGCTAACCCCGCACTACGCTCCCCACCTCACCGACAATGCCGCGACACCGTTTCGTCGCGGCTAGCTACCCCGACCCGCCCCTCTCCATGGGCACACAGAACGTTTTCCACACTTTCTGTGGATAAGCCTGTTCACAACCCCCCAGAACCGACCCTGAATCGCCATGAACAGGGCCCGGACCTTAGATTGATCATTTTTTGACCTATTATAACTTATTGATTTTTAACAATTAAATACAAAAACGCGCTAGCACAAGGGCTAACGCGGAGGCGTAGGGGATAACCAGGGTTCCGACACCACCGCGTGGACAGTTTCGCCGGGGTGTCAAGGCAAAAATGCGAACTCATATCAACTTCGCAGCACAGGGACGTCGCACCAAGGCTTCGACAACCGACAAAGGATCGACGCGCGACATCACCCAAAAGTCTCAGTCTTTCGACTGGTTGGGCTGGCGCGATCGAGGTGACGAACAAGGTGACAGACTGGCACAGAAGAGAAGTGGCGTCCCATAGGGGGTTCGAACCCCTGTTACCGCCGTGAAAGGGCGGTGTCCTAGACCACTAGACGAATGGGACGCAGACACAACGAGACTTGGTGGAGCCTAGCGGGATCGAACCGCTGACCTCAACACTGCCAGTGTTGCGCTCTCCCAGCTGAGCTAAGGCCCCATGTCTCGTTAAGACGGTGCGTAGGTTACTGATAACGGCAGGGAAGGTCAACCCCTTTGGGCGGTCCGGAGGCTCAATGCCTTGACGCGCCCCGGCGCGGACGAGCCCGACATGCCAACCCCGGGGCCCTCCCCTGGATTCCCGTCGAGATGACAGCACGCGGCCTGGGCCTTGCGTCGGCGCCAGGCGTCCGGCCACGGCCGTCACTGGTCCTGTGCGGTGCTCGCCAGGCTACAGCTCGCGATACTCCTTCTCGAACCGCTTGGCCTGTTTCTTCGATACCCCCCCGAGTACCTCGACCGCATGACGCAGACGCGCTCGGGTGACGTCTGAACCCAGGATGGCCATGGCATCCATCACCGAGGTGCTGGACGACGAGCCCGTGATGGCGATGAAGACCGGCGCCAGAAAGGCCTTCATCTTGAGTTCGAAGTGCTCGCCGAGCGCCTTGACCTCCGCCAGCAATGCTTCCTTGTTCCAGGCCGCCACCACCTCGAAGCGCCAGACCAGAAACTGCAATAGCTTGATCAACTCCTCACGCTCGAGCTTGACGTCGGCAAAGCTATCCTCACTCAAGACCGGCAGTCCCGAGAAGAAGTGCGCGGCCAGGGGGGCAACGTCGGACAACGTATCGACCCGGGTACGCACCTGGGGCAATATCTGAGCGACGTAGTCTTCATTGAATGCCCAGTCCATCAGCGCTCGGAGGAAGGCACGATCATCGAGGTCTTCACGCAGATAAACCCCGTTGAGCCAGGTCAGCTTTTCCAGGTCGAAGACCGGTCCGCCAAGGGACACACGTTGCACGTCGAAGTTGGCCATCATGTCCTCGAGGGAAAACTTCTCGCGCTCGTCGGGCATCGACCAGCCCATGCGTCCAAGATAATTGGTCACGGCCTGGGGCAAGAAGCCCATCTTGCGGTAGTAATTGATCGACGTCGGATTCTTTCGCTTCGAGAGCTTCGACTTGTCGGGATTACGCAAAAGCGGCATGTGACACAGCACCGGCATGTCCCAGCCGAAATACTCGTACAGCAATTGATGCTTGGGCGCCGAGTTGATCCATTCCTCGCCGCGCAGCACGTGGCTGATGCCCATCAGGTGGTCGTCGACCACGTTCGCCAGATGGTAGGTCGGCATGCCGTCGGATTTGAGCAGGATCTGGGCATCGACCTGCGCCCAGTCCACCTCAATGGTGCCACGCAACAGGTCCTCCACCACACAGGTGCCGGTGGCCGGAACGTTCATGCGCACCACAAAGGGCATTTCCTCGCGCTCGCGGCGCGCCTGCTCGTCGGCGTCCAGAGCCAGATCGGCCGGCTTGAGCGCCAGATGCAGCCCTTCGGCCTTGCGGGCTTCACGCAGAACATCCAACTCGTCGCTGGTGCGGTAACACCTGAACGCGTGCCCGGCATCGATCAGTCGCTGGGCGTGCTCGGCGTAGATCGCCCCCCGCTCACTCTGACGGTAGGGACCGTGGGCCCCCCCGACGTCGGGGCCCTCGTCCCAGTTAAGCCCCAACCAACGCAAAGAATCGAGGATCATCTGCTCGGACTCGGGCGTTGAACGAACGCGATCGGTGTCCTCGATGCGCAAGATGAATTCACCGCCATGCTGACGGGCAAAGCAAAGGTTGAACAGCGCGATGTAAGCGGTACCGACGTGGGGGTCGCCGGTGGGCGAGGGAGCGATTCGCGTACGAACAGTCATATCGTCCTGCATCCTGGAAGAGAGAAAGCCAATCTGGCAGCGTTGGACGCATTATACGCACCTCAACTGCCACTGGCAGCCGCCCTGGACATAGCCACGTCCGATCGCCGGAGACGGACCATGCCGACGTCACGACCGCATGCCCGATCATGTCAAGGCTGTGGCGCCCGTACTGCTGGTGAAGTGCTTGACTGACAGACTCCAGGGGCGTCAGCGGGCATACACCATCAGCCTATCCGCCCGAGCCGGATCGATCGCCGACAACAGGCTCGGTGGCTGGTACGGCTACCGCGCCATCAAGGCGGCCCGCAACATGGTGATGAAGACCGCCGCCATTGCGCTGAGGCGACTCGCGCTGATCGGCAAGCGTGGCCCCGAGGACAACGGCAGGTTTCTGGAGTGACGCGATACCCCGAGAGACTGGCGGTACGCGCTGGATCCCCGCCCCCAGCGGCATCAGCCGCGGTTACATCGTTGACGCCTGATATTGCACAAGAGGTACTATTGCCTGAGTATTCTAAATTCTTCAATTCTGTCGACAGGAAGATTCCATGGACGCGCTGGGCCCGCGCATCAAGTCTCTACGCCAGGCCGCCGGCCTCAACAAGGCCGCGCTGGCTCGTCAGGTTGGCGTCTCGGACGTCACCATTTCGTACTGGGAGTCCGGCACGATCAAACAGATCGGCCATGAGCGCCTGGTGGCTCTTTCTCAGGCGCTGAACTGCCCCCTGTCGCACTTGCTGGAAGGCGAACCCAACCGTCCGTCTCCTTTGTACCTGCGCTCTTATCTGCCTTTACCCTGGCAGGAAGCCGCCCACAAGGGCGTCGACCTGCCGCTGGAGCTGATCCCCGGCCAGCGCTGGGACGGCGACTGCCATCTTGTGACCCCGGGGCCGGACGAGCAGTTCGACTTCTTGCGCACACTTGACCTGGCCGCCATCGCCCCCACCGATATCTTTCGCCAACCGGGCCTCTACCTGGTGGCCGAACACGATAGCCTGGGCATCCGTCGGGTCGCGCAGGATCAAAACGGGCAACTGACCTTCCAGCGCCAGGGCCAGGCCGACGTTACGCCCTATCACAGCGGCATGCGCCTCAAAGGCAAGGTGGTCGGACTGTGGCGCCACGAAGCGATCTGATGCGCCGGTCGGCACCGGCTCCCTAGGCCCAGTGCCCAGACCTAGTGCCCTACACCGGGCACTGCTCGCCTGACGATGTCGCCGTGTGGTAGTCATGTCCTCACGGCCGCTCCAGTACCTCGACATCATCGGCCGTGCGTCGCGGCTCCTGCCCAATCAAGAAACGCTTCGAGGCGCTGATCACCTGACCAAGCCCATGCTCGGATTGCGTCACCAATGGCCCGCTCAAGTGTTTGCCCTGCTCGCCGAGCCGGGCTCTTACCGAGTCAGGCTGCACGTCCACCGGCGCCATATTGACCCTCACCTGATAGCCGCCATCCGGCAAGCCACTCCCTGAACCGAAGGGACCCGCCGCGAAGCGGCCTTGCGCCACCTGGGTACGAATCTGCCAGCGAAAGCCGCTCGCCTCGCGAGTCACCAGCACCTGTACCCGCGTATCGTCAGGCAGGTTGGTCGTCCCGCTCACCGTCATTCGTCTGTCCGCCCCGACTTCGGCATCCAGCGCTACTTCCACAGCCTCATCCAAGGGGTCGGCCTCACTCACGGCGTCGACACCAGGGCTCGGTGACGCACTGCGAGGCTCGGCAACACCCCCGACCCGCGTCTCTTGCGCCGGCGTGTCTTGACTCCCGCCATCGCAGGCCGACAGCAACAACGACAGCATCAGCACCAGAATCTTTGGCGGCCCCATCATGTTTCCTCCTTCCGGTGTCCTTGCCAAGTGTCCTTGCCAGGCTACCACTGCCGACGACAGGCACTAGCCTGCGAAATGACACTTGATCCCGTCAAATGACGAACATACTCATAATAAATTACGTTTATAAACTCTTTGTCACTAAAAATTTCAATCTATAGGCTGAGCCACCCCTGACCGCTTCGTCATACCTTCTACGCTCAAACAAGCATGTTCTTTTAGCAGCTCACTGGTTCGTGCTACCCGCATTGAATTCCGTATCAAGGGCTATGGCCCCTTGGAATCTAAGGGAAGGACTTACAATGACACTTCAAAAAAAGCTCCTCGTCTTGGCACTGGCGAGCGCCATGGCCACCCTTTCAGGTTGCAGTGGCGATAGCAGTAACTCCAGGACGCTGGCCAGCAACAATCAGGACCCCATCACCAGCGGTGGCGGCGATGACTCCAACGGCGGCGGCGATGGCTCCGACGGCGGTAACGATGGCGGTGATGGCTCCGACGGCGGTAACGATGGTGGCGATGGCTCCGACGGTGGTAACGATGGTGGCGATGGCTCCGACGGTG
>Ga0114954_1000288_pt1 | contig 18270 bp, 14 predicted proteins | sample Porto_4metaG_FD_87299 | JGI IMG/M metagenome (GOLD analysis project Ga0114954, IMG submission 87299) | Marine algal microbial communities from Porto, Portugal - Porto_4 metaG | ecosystem: Host-associated > Algae > Red algae > Unclassified | place: Portugal: Porto | collected 2015-02-02
AATCCATAAATGTGTACTTTTATCAGAATGATACGGAGCTTCTGCAGACCATCTTGCAGTAATAGGATCATTCTCATTTAAATCAATTTGATCGAGATGAGCATAGCTACTTTGAGGACATACTCCTAAAATAGTTAAAGTCACTCCAGCTATACATAGTGTTGATACGATTTTTTTCATTTTATATTCCTTTCTAAATATAAAGATTCTTATGCGGATATTCATCTTAATAACCACAGTTAAATAGCTCTAATAAAAGAACAATGAGCAAAGGCTAACTGCTTAATTTTTGTCTTAAAGGAATACCACCACACATCGATCAAATTAAAAGTTTTAAATTGATCCTAAACAAAAATTTTCCTTCTCTACCTCTAGTTATATATAAAAGCACGTCTTATTTAAACATATTTTTTTATGTAATTTTGCATATCCAAATATAGGGGATGAAATAACCTTCCATATATAAATGGATAGCATGTTCCATCCCTTCATGTTTCTTCCCACACTTACGAGGACAACCCCGCTGTCCCCCTTTTTTAACAATGTCTAATCCGACTCTTTGCTTTTCTTTCAATAACTCTCGTTCCCATTCAGCAACACCTTCAATAATATGAAGGAGCATTTTTCCAGTTGCTATTCTTGTATCAAAATTATAATCCAGACTAACTATATGAACATTTCGCTTTTCCAAGTTTTGAGCGAGTTCTAACATGTGTTTTAAATTTTTAGCTAATCGATTCATCCGAGCTTCAACAACTATATCTCCTTCTTGGGTTCCACCACACACCTATCAAGCTAAGAAAATATAACTACTCCCAGAACTAGATTTTGTCCTAATATGTAATAAAAAGCTCTTTTTTCATTTTGGGGTTGATTTGTTTTCTTAAGTTAATGGGCATGGAGTATCGCTACATGCCCATCGACCTAAGATTTTAAAGTACCTCTAGAACGAAAATTTTATGCACCGTTGACTACTAATCTAAAGTGTACATCCCTTTTGTTTACTAGTGGTTCACTTATCTAACCTAAAGATAAGTATGTGGTCCTTTTACAATTTGAATTTCTTTTTAAGCTTCTTATATTTTCTATATGAACGTCTAACAATGTTTAACATGAAATACGGTATTTTAACAGGGAGAGGCAATTTATAAATGAAAGGCAAGTAAAATGTAAAATATGCCTTTTCTAGATCTCTCCACTTACTATCTTCTTTTGTTTTTAAGAAATCAGATACATCGACTACATATCCCCTTCCGTTTTCCATCATCACATTTTTCCCGTGAACATCACAAGGAGTTAATCCTTGTTCTCTTGCATACTCTAAAGCTTCATTGATATCGAGGATTACCTGCTTAGGAATTTTAATCCCCTTATGAATAGCATCGTATAAGGTAATTTCTTTTAAACGTTTCAATACTATGAAATTTTCTCCTTTATATATAAGCCTCGAATAAGAAGGATGATTTCCGATTCTTCGGTATACTTCTGACTCTTTTTCAATTCCTTCTCCTTTTCGCGCATAAACTTTCACTACCCAACCTTTGTGTTCTTTGTGCATAAATACTGCAGCATAATTACCTGTCCCTAAACACTTCCAAAGTCTAGGAATATCTTTAACTACTACAGGCTCGAATTCATCCTCACTTCTTATGCTTACCTCTTTTAATAATTCGTCCTTTATCAATCCCACAAAACTATTTATACTCATCATTTCCACTCCGTTTTTGCTAAAAGGGGTCCCACCCCATCGCTATTAAGCTAAGAAAATACAACTACTCCAGAACGAGATTTTGTCCTAACTTGTAATAAAAATAAATCCTATTGCTATAAAAGACAACAATTTTTCGTTCTTGGAACATCATAAATATTAACTTTATAACAGTGGGCTAGTTTAAAATTGCATCAAAAACCTAATTGAAATTAAATCAGGAATGTTATTTTAACCTGCTAATTTGCAGATGAACTATTTTTTATTTCATAACAATCCACCAATATTTCTTTTAAATATTCCTTATATTTGGAGCGTAGCATTTCCGGAGGAATTATTTTAATTTCTTTATCGAAAGACAAAAAATACTGAACCAGAAAATCCATCTCCTTTTCTCCAAAAGTCACAATAATGTATTTGTTTTGTTATTCTTCTTGAAGAGACATGTTATCGTAAATGCGTTTATAGAATTGTTCAACCCCTTTCTCACTAATTTTAAAAGAAAAAGGTCGTTGTGTATTGAATTGTTTTCTATATAACGAACTAATTGTCTCTTCAGTAAAAGGAATGCTTTCCTCATCTTCATACTTTGTATATTGAATATAGTCACAACGGAAATTTCGAAATTCTTTTTTGTCTAAATCCCAACTAAAGCAATACCAATTTCTATTTGTAATTAATAATCTTAAGTGTTAAATGATTCAATGATTGTTACCATAGCTACAATCATTGATTTCTATTACCTTTTTATTCAGTATTGCAGAGAAGAGTTCTCCTAAAAAGTGCGATTCCTTTTTTTGATTTATTCCTACAAATTGGATAACTTGATCTGCCTCATGAACTATCTCTTTTTGCCTCTTTGGGGTCCCATATCAAAAAAAGAAAATTGTACGTTTGGACACAATTTAGACACAAAACATCCGATTCCTTGTACGGTAGGGGATCGGATGTTTATTTTACTGTTTTATATCGTGTACAATTTCTCGCTTACGAGGTCTGTGTAGCAACCGAACCAAATCTTACTTTAAGTATTAGTGGATATCAAAAATAGTAATGACTAATCCAGATTAACATCCATCCGATTCACAATTACATATACCAATATGTTAAATGGCTAAATAATACAAACGGTATGAAGTGAATTTCTACTCTTTTCATACCGTTTTACATTTGTTTATAAGTTTCATACGAAATTCGTGGAAAGATGGCAGCATCCCTTTTATAACCAGGGCTCAAAAGTTACCATACCTGACAAGGGAAATATTAATGTAACGCTAGTTCCTCTATTCACTTCAGATTCAATGCCAATTTTCAATCCTAATTTTGAACACAGTTTTTCGCATAGATACAAGCCCATTCCTGTACTTTTGCTGAATCTTCTTCCATTCTCTCCAGTAAATCCTTTCTCAAAAACTCTATTTATATCTTTAGTTACTATCCCTACTCCATTATCCTCTATAGTTAGTATTACTGAGTTAGTTTTCTTAATTGAGTATATACGTATCATTTGTTCTTTGTTATTTGAGTACTTTATAGAATTTCCTATTATTTGATTAATAATAAATTCAACCCATTTTCCATCACTATATACAATCTCATCAATATCCTGTATATCTAATTTTATTCTCTTATGAATAAAATCTCTATAATTTCTTCTAATTACAGTTTTTACTACATCATCAAGGTTGATACGTACAGATTTTAAATTCGGATGGTTTGCTAGCGTTTCGTTAAAGTGTTGGTCGTACGCTTTATAGGAAAAGCCCTAATTTACTTCTTCATATTCCTTCATAATTTTATAAAAGGTGTTTTTCTTTAGTTCTAACATTTCCATAAATATAACAACAGTTATTTCTCTATTCTTCCATTTTGAATGAGTTTCCTCTATGTATGTATAATTATATGTTTTATATCGCTTTAAAGGATATTTCTACATTTCTATTAAAAAATCTTTAATGGGCGCCAAACTTTAAAATAAAAGTCATAATTAATCCAAAAATAAAGGAAGACATACAAGAGGTACCGCCCATGCATATCAACTTAAGAAATTGATTGTTCCCCAAAACAAAAAAACACTACATTCTCATAATTCACTGTTGTAGTGATATGAATTTTTCGTTTTGGGATACTTTAAAATATTAGCTTGATAGGTATGGGACAGCAGTCTAATATGCTTGAATTATAATCAGTGTAAGCAGCTAAAAAAGTAATTGCTGGAATAGAAGTTAAGCATATGATCAAAAAAGGACAAACTCTCCAAGGTGAGAAATTTGTCCAAAACCATAATCTATTTGATTTCACAATATAAAATTCAATTCCGCTAGCAATCTTTCTTTTTTCATATCTCACGATTTTCACATGAGAACCCAAAATAGTGGATTAGAATAATGATTTAATACTTGCTAGTACAGTAAGGATACCTATAATAATGACAAATACATTGCTCGCTTTCCCTTTGTATTTAGCTAGTACCGGTACTTTATAGATTGCATACATCGGTAATAGACATAAGATAGCAGCTACTAACGGACCGCTAAGAGCATCAATAAGTCCAAGAATACTTGGATTTGCATAAGCAACATACCAGCATGTTAATACGACAAAAGTAAGGATGATTGTCTTAACTGTTTTTTCTTCTATATCTTTCCCGCGTGTTTGACTGGACTTGATAATCATGTCACGCATTACTTCATATGCTCCTATATAGTGTCCAAGGAAAGACTTTGTTATGGCCGTAAAAGCAATGATAGGAGCTGCAATAGTAATTACAGGCGAATTAAGCTCATTAGCAAGATATGATAGGATTGATAAGTTCTGTTCTTTTGCCATCATGAGATCATTTGGAGTCAAACTTAAGGTACTGCTCCAAACAAAGAACATAACAACAGAGAATGTCATAATATAACAAACCTTTTGTATTTGAGCACACTTGGCATCAGTAGCTTCTATTCCATAGGTAGCTCTTTGTTTCATAACAAATGATGAAATCATTGGAGAATGATTAAACGAGAATACAATGATTGGTAGAATCATCAATATCGTTCCAAAATATCCTGTTCCTGTTGAAGCAGTAGAAACATTTGAAAAACTAAGCATTGACGTATTCCACTGTGGAATCAAAGATATTGCGATAAAAAGTAAAGAAGCTATGAAAGGATATACGAGCATGCTCATTATTTTCACAGTGATATCTTGACCAAAATTTAGTATAGCGATAAGACCAAGTACTAATACGAGCGATAAAATGGCTCTTGGAGGCTCTGGCATATGCAATTGATGCACGATAAAACTACTTGCAGTATTTGTAAGTGCAACCGAATACATCAGCACGATCGTATAAATTGAAACAAAATATACTATGTTAAAAATAATACTTGCCTTATTTCCGAAATACTCTCTTATTGTCCCTGTAATCCCCTCATCAGCAGAATTAGAAGCGTAAATCATTTTAGCAAGCGCCCTGTGTGAGTAATACATTACGGGATATGCCAGTATGGTAATTAGTAGTAATGATAATAAACCACCTGAACCTGCATTAATAGGTAAAAAGAGTACTCCTGCTCCAATTGCTGTTCCAAAAAGGCTCAATGCCCAGGTAGTATCCTGCTTATTCCACTTTTTAGGATCTGGATATTTATCATTTTTTACTGCTACAGTATTATCAGCTTGAAATTCTATGTTTTTTGCAGTATTCCCATTCATATAATACTTCCTCCTTGTGTCCTATTCTTACGTCTCTTTTTAGACTTAGGAATATAGATCGTTCTTGAAAAATGAATTACTTAAAAAGTGCGCCACATCGTTTATCCTTCTTCTCAGTTAATCAAAATCAAAAATTCCACTAGTCATCAACCTGATGGGTTTGTTACCACTTACAAAATGTTTCAATTATATAGTAGTATATTTTAGTGGTAATTCCCCCAATATACAGATATCCTTAGGCAAACAATAGAGAATAAATTTGTTACACTTTTCACAATATATCCGATAACTATTTATTGATTTGATTGTTTCTCTCCAAAGATTTTATTTTTAATGGAAATCCCTGTAGGTGTAGCGGCAATTCCGCCTAAACCTGTCTCTCTTAACTCGCGAGGCATCTGTCTTCCAACTCTATACATCGCTTCAATAACTTCGTCAGCATTGATGATATTGTTTACGCCGGCTAATGCGATATCCGCTGCTGCTAAAGCATTTGCCGTTCCAATGGCGTTTCTCTTTACACAAGGAATTTCTACCAAACCAGCGACCGGATCACACACTAAACCGAGTAAATTTTGTAATGCGGTTGAGAAAGCTTCAGAAGATTGTTGTGGTGTTCCTCCGGCAGCTTCTACCGCTGCTGCAGCCGCCATTGCTGAGGCACTGCCCACTTCAGCTTGACATCCTCCGTACGCTCCTGAAATACAAGCGTTGTTTGCGACTATCGTTCCAAATAACGCTGAAGTGAATAGAAAATGAATCATATCTTCATGACTTAACTGCAACGTATCTTTAATACTAAATAAGACTCCCGGGATTGTCCCACTCGCACCTGCTGTTGGAGTTGCACAAATAGCCCCTAATGCAGCATTTACTTCATTAACACCGATAGCACTTTGAATCCCTAACACCATCAAATCGCCAGAAAGTGTTTTCCTATTTTCTCGATAATTTTTAATCTTAACAGCATCACCTCCGGTTAAACCGGTTGGAGAAAATACCCCGTCGCCCTCGATACTTTTATTTATGGCATTTTCCATAGTCGCTAAATTTCGTTCCATTTTACTCCAAACTTCTTCATAAGAAGTTTTAGTTTGTTTGATTTCCTGTTCCATTGCTAATTCATAAATTGGCTTTTGGCTTTTATTAGCTGTATCCACAATTTCTTTTATGGTCATATACATTTTTTTCACTCCTTAATGGAACTAAAGAATAATAAGGTTAGCTATATTACTTAAATTTCCCAATTCCTTCTGCGCATTACCAGGCAATAGAGAATCCAAAGCGAATGCATATAAATATTTCTTGTTATCTTCTAAACTATGAAAGTTGTTAATTTCCACATCATATTGTTTAAAGATCCTTCGTAAGACAAATTCAAAGTCAGCTCTTTCAGAAATCGCAATAATAACTGGCAATGGCCCCTGCAGATCTAAGCTAAATCCGTCAATTTCAACATGTTTGACTTCAATCAATCCACCACCGACCGAAATACCCATCGTTCTAATACTTCGACTTTCATCCTCTAAATGTACATCTGCCGTATTTGGATGACCAGCAGGACTATCACCCGCTTTTTCAATAAAGGTAATGTCAATTCCTTTAGATTCTGCTATTTTAATAGCATCTGGCACTTTGCTGTCATCGGCAGCAAATCCCAATATCCCAGCAATAATTGCAAAATCAGTTCCGTGACCTTTATGGGTTTCAGCAAATGATTCATAATACTTTACCACAACTTTTTTTGGAAGACCTTGAAATAATTTATTGGCAACTGTTCCAATAGCCAAGGCACCTGCAGTATGTGAACTTGAAGGACCTATCATTATTGGCCCAATCACATCAAAACAACTTTTGTATTTAACAATCTTTTTTTCTTTAATAGATGCTACATTCATATTCATATAAACACCCCCATAATTTGTTATTTTTAATTGCAGTTAAATCTAAGTTATTAAAATGACTGATTCAAAACAAGACCTCATTGAATGCGTTTTCATTCTCGTGTCAAATACACTTCCTTTTAATCACATACCTTTCTTAGAGTAATCATGTCAGTATGTCCAATTTTAAAAGATTACTTGCAATGTCATTAGAATTTTTGCAAAAAACTAGGTTTGATACTTTCTCTAAAGGTAATAAATTCTCTCTCGACGCCCTCATTATAGCTTGTATATTTATGAGCTCAATATTTTTTTATTTTTAGAAAGATTGAATAAACAGAATCTTGAATGAGTAATAGATTACACTTAGCATGTAGCAATTGTGTCCTTTGTTTGAAGCTGTATTAGTTACTAGAAAAGCAAAAATAACACAGAGTTCCTTTCATTAACACATTGATTATATTGGAAAGTCATTATAATGATACTTATATTGTCCTTTGTTAAAACATCTAATTTTGGAAATGAAAGCTGTTGCAATAAATAATAAATGTAGATGACAATGAATCCATTAATGAAACATAAAATCATTTATTGATATTAATAATTAATTTTGTATTAATATACATTTTCAGAAAAAAGAAACTTCTTTTTATACTCTTAACTTGAAGTACTACTTTGACAATATTCACTAATTTACACCATCGATATCTACAGTTATGGAAACCCTAATTAGATTTAAAAAGAGAGAAGAACATTTGTGAGCTCTTCTCTCTTTTTTATTTACTTAAGATTACTATTCAAATTGCTTATTGCAATTACTTTAGCCTGACTTTTATATTATAAATCTAATTTCCATACTACTTCACAAGCTGATAAAAGGAAAAAAGTATCGATTCCGTCAAAATTAAATTATAAAAGAGCTTTGTTTTCCTGTAACAAATTATTTATCCTGCTATTCATTGGCAATACACTTCCACACTTAATAAATGTTCACTTTATATCCGTTTGCAATATTTGCACATACCACACCTCCGATAATAATAAGCAATTGTAGCGCCAAACAGAGCTAATCCCTAAATTGGCCATAATAGCTCTGGACCTTCCAATGCCCATCCCCTATGATCTAGCCCCCTTTATTAATAAACCCTCGGATGTACATCAAACCAGCTGAAGTAACCATTATGGAAACAAGTGAAGCACACAAAAAACAACTCCAAAATCCAGTTTTATTGTATATTTTGGAGTTACTTGACGTTTACCTTACAAACACAAGTAGAACAGTTCAAATCAATTGAACTGTTCTACTAAGGTTATTTCATTTTTTTAACCTAATTCCATTTTGACAAATTAAATTGCAGCTTCAACAGCCACTGCTATCACAAAAACTAAATCACTATATATTTTATGTTTAACTAGTTTTATTGATTATAAGAATATTCATTTTGGTTTTGCAACACCCTCAACGTGAATACATGTACTTTTTCATACGGATATTACTTACCTCTGTAGGTTCATAATCTCTGTATGCCTAAGTAAGTGTTTTAAAGCAGTTACATCAAAACATTAATTTTAATGTTTAATGATTTTTGATATTTCCTGATATTCCCATGTTTTTGAGCTACCCGACTGGATTTTTTTTGCTAATTCATTAGCATAGTTTGTTGTTGCCGGCGCAAATTTATTACGATCCCACTGATGATTTCTAGCGATTTGTTCATCAGACAGATTATAATATGAATAAGTTACTCGTCCTTGCACATCTGGAATTGGATCATCAAAAGTTGTATCAAGATGGTACCATTTCCCTTCAATTTTCACTTGATTCCAAGCATGTGGTTGTCCATTTCCAGTTCCGGTTACAATATGAGTTTCTATTCCAGCCTCTTTTAACAATTGATACGTTAATAATGCATACCCTTGACAAACAGCAGAGCGGTTTGCTAAAGCTTCATATGCTGTATAAGCTTGGAAAGAAGTATCATAAGAAACATGCTTTACGACATAATCATGGATTACTTTTACTTTTTCGTGTTCATCCATACCAGCTTTGATAATGGAATTAATAATTGATTTCGCTTGCGCCTTTACATAGTCCGTTTGTCCTTTGGATTCACGATATGTAATCTTTACTGTAAACGTGTAATTTCCTGGAATACCACGAACGGAATATTGCGTATGCGAAATATTATGATTCAAATATTCGTTAGATTCGACTGCCTTGTCATATTCTTTAACAAGTGTATTTAGAACCTCATTAATATTAGAGTTTTGGGATTTATATGTCATCGTTATATTTTCTTTTTGATTATTAATATGAGTTTTTATTTCATTTTGAAATGCGTCTAATAGTTTCCCGTCAGGTCGTGAATTATTATTTGCAGATGTAGTATTTGGATTCCAAACACCATTACTTTCAAGGTAGTACTGTTTACCATTATCTTGGATCCAGCCTGTTTGCATCGCCCCACTTCCATTGAAGTAGTACCATGCTCCATTTACCTGCTGCCAATTTGTTTGCATCGCTCCGCTTCCATTGAAGTAATACCATACTCCGTTTACCTGCTGCCAATTTGTTTGCATCGCTCCGCTTCCGTTGAAGTAATACCATACTCCGTTTACCTGCTGCCAACCTGTTTGCATCGCCCCGCTTCCGTTGAAGTAATACCATACTCCGTTTACCTGCTGCCAACCTGTTTGCATCGCTCCACTTCCGTTGAAGTAATACCATACTCCGTTTACCTGCTGCCAACCTGTTTGCATCGCTCCGCTTCCGTTGAAGTAATACCATGCTCCGTTTACCTGTTGCCAACCTGTTTGCATCGCTCCGCTTCCGTTAAAGTAATACCATGCTCCGTTTACCTGCTGCCAACCTGTTTGCTTCACACCGTTTACATTATAGTAATTCCATACTGATCCAGTTTGTTTCCAACCTGTATCAGCACTTGTATAAGTAGCTACTGTTGATCCCATCACTGTGAGACCGACTGCCATAGCTAAAACTTTTATATTCTGTTTCATAAATCTAATATTCCCCTTCTCTCGAGCTATTTATCTATCAAACATTAACAATGAGGGCGTTGCAAAACTAAAATAAATACTCAATATTATAAAGTGACACTTTCATTAGTAGATATTACTCTCCTCACTGATTGTTAGTTGATTCAATCGGGATTTTACGAGCAGTTAATGTGGGATAAATTAGACCAACTAGCCAAAAGATGACGATGCAACTCTTTGTCTTTCCGCTTATGAAACACATAATACATAGCCTCTTTGTTATAAGAGTTATCTTAGTCAATATTAGCGATTAAAGCAAGATTCGGCATTTATTTATCTATATAAACATATTAAACATATGGTACGTGAAATTTTTTAACGGCGCATTATGGGGAAATTCAGGTCAAATGTTATGTTAATTATACGGAATTCAGATTTATTAACCATTTTGTTGTCACTTCTGTATACTGAGTACCTGTTATAATAAGAGGTTCTTTACATTCGGGACGTTTGCTTTTTGCAATATTGACTTGATGATCTATGTCTTTCAAACAGCTTTTAATATTTAGGATTTTTTGAGAATCATATTGTTAGCGATAATAGAATGTATGTAATTACGAACATTTATGTGTTGAAACGAAAATGAACGAATATTCAAAAATTAAATTTCATATTTATAATAAATAAAGAGCACTTTTTAATGTTTTAAAAGTACTTTTAATTTGATGTTGATGTGACGTAACCTTAAGTATTTAGAAATTAAAAAAAGTCCCTTAATAATGTTAAAGGGACCTTACTCACACAAATAATCTGTAAATCAATTCATTTTTGATATACAGATCATTTGTATGATAATTTTTATAAATAATTGCTAAATAGTGAATTTACATAAATGCTTTTAGAAGTTCTTGAACTAATGGGATTGCTCCACCTATAAATTTTAAAACTGCCATTGCGATTTCCATATTATTCTCTCCTCTTTTTTCGTATTAAGATGTGGTTAATCTTTATACTCTCATTATAGTAAGCGCTTACAATTATAACAATACATTTCTGTATGCAATATTGCATATTTATACGTTTAGACAAAATTAGACCTCTATTAGTCATTCTTTAATGGTACCATAACGAGGTGAGAGTCTTTAAGGGTTCTCCTTAATAGGAGGAAATATGGAAAGAGTGCAAGAGATTGACAGTAATCTAAAATTTAAGGGTTGGGTTAAACAGGTATTAGCTGTAGGAGGAATGTTAGGGTTCTGCTACTTAGTCCTATATGTTTTCTGTTTCTTAGTTACTATGTAAATATTATACAACTAAACTAGTAGAGTCTTGCCTAGAGAGGTAAGGCTCTTTTGTTTTGTATGAGATGAGCAAACTACATACAATACCTCTCAGGTTTGTCAGATTACTCTGTATGGCGCCTTTTTTCTCTATGTTCTAGGAAACATTAACTCCTATCATTGAAAGGTAAATAAACTTCTATTTAAAAGTTTCCATTTCTATTGAAAACACAATTGTATTGATAAAAAATGTCTTTTTACTAGATACATATTAAAAAGACAGGCATAAGTTATATTACACTTTGGTAAAACCTTTTTATCTTTGAAAAGGACTTACATCTTATTAATAGATTTGAATCCTTTTTGTATATTATATTTATATTAACATATAGATATAATATATTAAAAATAATTTAAATGCAAGAATACTAGTAAGGGTACCGCAAGTATTTTTCAAAATAACGTAAGCTATGCGGAAAAATAAAATAAGCTGCCCATATGGACAGCTCATTTACATAATTATCGTTATCGGAATTTAACCCTCTAATATTCATTCTAGAAAATATCCTAGCCAAAAACGGATGTTTAGTCGCTTTGTTTGAATTATGATTTTAGTAAGGAGTTTTGCTTTATCGCATACAGACAAAGCATTATCTTTATTTTCAATCGGATTTTCCCTGTCTTTTGATAAATCATATAGGTAGTTTAATGTCTTAATAAATCCTTTTAATGAAGATGCTATTATCCTTGGATTCCATTCACCTTCGCCATGTTCCGCAGTATATATTGGTAAATATCTTCTACTCATATCTACAAAGATAGGGTTTCCATATTCCTCCTCGTGCCCTATGACAAACCAAGACTGTCTCCAATCTCCTTTATTATCTATGCTATACCCCAATTGTTCCTTTTCTAATGCACTATTACTATAAATTATTAATCCACTATATCCAATAGATAGTTCTTTTTCTTTAAATGTGTTTAATAAATTATATAATTCGTTAATTTGTAATTTCATCAGTAGCGAGTACAAGGAAGAATCCTAACCTCGCAAGGGAACCTCCTGTTTTGTTCCGAAATGCTGACGGTATAACATATATATATAAAGACACCCTAAGGTACCTTCCTTCGACTTAAACCATCTTAATTTTAATAATATGTATTGAACTCACACCAAATATTATTGTATCAAGCTGGTGTATAGCGATTATTGGTAAACCGTTTTGAAAATTTGCGTTTTGTTGTTACTATCCCATGCCCATCAAGCTAATATTTTGAAGTATCCCCAAAACGAAAATTTTCTTCGTTTTGGGGAACTACCAATTTCTTAAGTTGATGGGCATGTATGGTGACCCCAATTAGAGAAATTTACTAGGTTATGGCTTTGACTCGGTTTTTCTAAAGAATACATCAGGATTATTCTGTCCGTTCAAAATATTTCGATTGTCACCCCAAGCATGGAGCAATGAATGGCCTGGACCTGTAATAACTTGATTGTATTCACCCATATAACAAGAAAATACTCTTGGATCAAAATTCACGAAAACCCCGCCGCTTGGTATATGATTATTAGGCACTTGAGAAAATGCAGTGCTAACCATACTTTCTTTACCTACTTTACCAACACCCTTATGAAAAGAGAAAGTTTTCATAAACACACCAAACGTTCCATTACCTATGCCGCCAACATTATTAGGATCATTAAAGCGGTTATATTGAACATGAGCTCCCTCTTTATTGACAGCTACTGATGGAAAGAATGAAAGGGGCAAATTATTGGAGATATTCACTTGAGTCCAGTTATTTCCTCCGTTTTGACTATAGGCTAAAAAGACATCGATAAAGATTGTACCTCCAATATTTCTACGTTGATTCCATACTACATAAATCGTACCATCTGGTCCTATACCTGCTTGAGGGATCTCAAACATCCTGATCACCCGTTGCTGCTCTGTTAATATAACAGGACGGAGTTCATTGGCTGGTCCGCATGGTACAACATCCGTAGCCGCTGCTGCAAATAGGCCAGCAGAGACTTGTACATTTATTGGGAAGGTATTTCCTCCATCGATTGACTTAGCCATACGAATGGAACGGTTCGCAGTATTTAGCTGAGCAAATGTGCCTGGCAAACGACTTTCATAAAAAACATATATATTCCCCGCTTTATCCACTACCGGAAAGGCTCCAAACACTGCATTAGCCCCAGCGACAATCGTTTGACTTGGAATAATAGGAGTTAATGTTACACCTGTTCCAAATTTTGAAAAACGAATTTTTGTACCTACATTAGGAGGGCCAAAGTCAGTCCATACAACATATAAAGCCTCATTTCCTGGATTATCAGCATCAGGACCTACTGTAATCCACGCTTTATCTTGATTTCCTGAATCACTAGCAGCTGGAGTCTGCCCTCGCCCAACAACTTGAGGAAGGTTCATAGTTATTGTTTTGTTTGGACTGATCGTTCCGGTTGAAACAGTGATTACACCTTCTTGCCTGCCTCCAATCAATTCATCCCCAATTTGTGAATAATAAAATACTCCATTTCTATCAACTGCTAAAGATGGATCACCAAAATTTTGACCTCCAGGATTGGCTGGTATTGACCCACCATCGGTCCAATTTTTACCTAAATCTTTTGAAAAGGAAAACCCTGAATAACTTGATGCCCCAGCTACCCCTGTGGCATTATTGGTATCATTAAATCCATACAAAATAAAATCTTTAAAACGCGCAAGGCTTGTCTCGCTTTGAGTTATATTTGGAAAACTAGCGATATCAACAGCAGGGTTATTCACTTGAACTTCTTTATCATTTGGTTTTGGTTTTGGCGGCATTTGATCACCCTTTCTATTATTTTTTTCAATATATAATATGAAAAAAACGAAAGAGTGCTTAGACTATTTAATAGATTTAAGTTTTTTTTGGAAGAGTCATTTAATCAATTAATTAGTCTTTAAACAAACCGAAAAAACCTTGCTGCTTTTGTTTCTGTACATCTCTAATGTTTTCAAGCAAGAGTATTGGTCATATAAACATTGGTACCACTAAGTCGTTTACTACGAGGAGAATATTTCATTCCTTTCTTTTTTTCTCGTACAACGTAATTAATGCTGTCAACATACCAAAAAGAGTCCTGATTGATAAGGACTCTTTTTTGAACTTTTAAACACCTAATTAAAATTCTATTATCTATTTTACCACTTGGACTGATACTGGCTTCCAACCCTGATTCTCTACCCAATCAATATCAACCTTATATTTTTTATTACTTTGTTTATCTCGTATATTACCGTAAGCTTTATTATTACCATTATTCCCAATAAAATCGAAAATCAATTGGCTCTCTGGAACATCAACAGCATAAGAAATTGCTTCTTTCATCTCACTCCAATCTACTGTTCCTTCTTTAAATTTCATTTCAGGTTTTGTTCCTTGCTTTGTACCAATTGGCTTCCAAGAAGGATTAGTTTGAGAACCCTTTTCTTGAGATACCGATTTTTCTGCTTTTTGTTTCTCTTCTAACAGTGCTGCTTCTTTCTCTTCATTTTTCTTCTCTTCTAACAGTGCTGCTTCTCTCTCTTCACGTTTCTTCTCTTCTAACAGTGCCGCTTCTCTCTCCTCACGTTCCTTCTCTTCTAACTGCGCTGCTTCTTTCTCTTCACGTTTCTTCTCTTCTAACTGCGTTGCTTCTTTCTCTTTACGTTTCTTCTCTTCTATCTTTGTTGCTTTCTTTTCTTGAGCAATTGCTTTCTTTGATGTATCAGAAGGGGAAAACAACTGGTATGTCACTACACCAACTGTCACTAATACCAAAGTAAATGCAATATTAAAAATCACCTTTTTACGACGATTTTGTTGTTTTTCTTGAAACCTGCTTACTTGTCCCATTTTTTAAACCTCCGAGTTTATTTTCTCTTCTAATCTTTATGCATTCCTTATAATTCTTAATATTTTTATTAAACGATGGAAATGAATTACAATTCCCATACAAGATTTCATATCATAATAAAATTTGTGTTTTTTCAAGCATCTGACATATGTTATTCAAAAATATTTTAATACATTAAAAATTGATAAGCATCTGTTCGTAAGAAACCTTCAATTTTATTCAAAGGTGATTCCAATTACGTCCACATTAGATCTCCTGTAGAAATCTTTTTAACAATTAAGCCTCTTCTTCCCTTATTTATAATTTTCAAATTAAACTGCCCTCTATGGTACAATAAAGATGTGTTGTTTTCTACTGGGGTATGTCGTAAAATCAAAAGGGATTTTATCTCTTTTACCTTTCTCTCAGAGTAACTTTCACCACTAGGAAACTCTATTATTCCTAATGTAATCTTTAATTCGCTTTCATCAAAAATCCAATCCTTATTAAGTTCCCTTATCTTTTGTATAAAGCTTCTTTTGGTTTTTCCTATATAGATTAATGTTTCATTCTTAGCATATACTCTAGAGATTGCAAATATTCCCTTCTTAAAAGCTTCTTCTCTATTATAAAAATCATTTAAACTATACAATCCATACCATTTAATATGTACTGTTTCTATTAACCTCACCCCATTTTTAGATAATATTATAATTTCTGAATGTTCAAATTATTATGGATACATAGCCTTGATTACTTGAATTATAAATAGTGCTTTTCAATAATACATTTTATTATTACTAATTTCAATAATGAATATGTATATATCATCATGAATTTCCTATCATTTGTTTCGTCAAGTAAGGCTCATAATTCTCTTCGATAATTCTATCGTTCTGTGGTGGGAGAATTATCGAAGAGAAAATAGCGTGTCAGCCGGATGAGTTGATTTTTCGTTTTATAAATACCTTTTCTTAAAATGATATGCTGTGTGTTCGCGTATGACGTCATTTGCATAGAATGGCGCATTTTTTTGGGAAATTCGAAAATGTGAATCTCCATCATATAAGGTACCGCCACATCAACATCAACCTAAGATTGTAAAATATCCCCTACTTAAGGAATTTGTAAGTATCAAGTAAGAAAAACGAGAGCTTTGTTTCCTATAATCAAAATATAAAGTGAAGGAAGAAAGATTATTTCTGAAGTTTATATGCATGTGGAAAAAGTAGAAATCTACGGTTTTTTTAGAGTAATAATATCAGTGTGTCCAAGTTTTGGAGATTACTTGCAAATATTTTGAAGTTTTTGCACCAGGATCCTAATTACCATACCTGTTTTTTACCATCACATATTGGAGGTTAAAACATGAATAAAAAAAAGAAAATACAAAGATCTGCACTTACCTTTACCCTGCTCTTTTCTTTAGGCGTCTCATCTTTCCCGCTTACAACAACTATTCACGCAGATACACGCGAGGAACAATCTGCTGAAAAGAAACTAGTCTCTTTAACGGAGCGTACATCATTATTTTTTGAATATCTCCAGCAAGGTAAGTATGCAGAGGCACTCCAGTTGACATCTGCTGCTTTTCAATCCAAATTTACAGCAACCACATTACAAAACTGGTGGACACAAAGTGGCTGGAGCGGGTTAAAAAGCATGGGAACCCCCGTGATAAAAGAACGAAACTTGGTCCATCAGACGGTGGAAATGCCAGCAGCTACCGAAGGAACTACCATACCGCTACTCCTTAAATTTACACCTGGCGGGAAAGTAGATGAAATTGGAGAAAGACCACCCGAGGAACCTTATACCATCCCGCATCCTAGCTATGATCAACCTGACTCCTATCAAGAACGTGAAATCGTCATTGGAAATTCTACCTATCCGTTACCAGCGACATTAACGGTTCCGAAACATAATCCTGGTGAAAAGCTACCCGTAGTTGTTCTTGTTCACGGTGCTGGCATCCATGATCGCGATAGCACATATATGGGAACAAAAATCTTACGCGATCTTGCGGTGGGCCTTTCATCCAACGGAATTGCAGTGTTGCGCTATGAAAAACGCACCTTAGAACACGCATTAAAGATGAGTGCAGAACCTGTTACGTTAGACCGTGATACTACAGATGATGCCATATATGCAGCAAAATCAGCAGCGCAGCAAGAAGGAATTGATCCAAGTAATATTTTCATTCTTGGACATAGTCTAGGAGCCGGTACAATGCCACGTATACTGAGCAAAGCGCCTTCCTCACTTGTCCGAGGAAGTATCTTACTCGCACCACCTGCACGCCCTTTGACTGACATTGCCATTGATCAGTATCAATACCTTGGGAAACCAAAGGAAGAAATCGATGAACTAAAAAGACAGGTTGCTTTTATTCAGGATCCTACTTTCAATCCTGACCATCCTCCAGCTGGCTACAATTTTGGGTCACCTTATTTTATGTATGATGTTTCTAGGTGGCGTCCAGTTGAAGAGGCAAAATCACGAAAAGAGCCTTTACTCATTCTGCAAGGAGCACGCGATTATCAAGTAACAGTAAAAGATGAATATACAAAATGGCAAGAAGGACTTTCAAACCGCAGGAATGTTCATTTCAAAAAATACCCGAAATTGAATCATTTCTTCACGGAGGGTGACGGGAAATTAAGTCGTCCTAGTGAATACGAAATCCCTGCTAATGTTCCCGAGTACGTCATCCAGGACATTATTACATGGGTCAACGAGACAAAAAAATAAGAAAACATCAAAAGCCTTCATGCAATCATCATTGCGTGAAGGCTTTTTTGAAACTAGTGATTCAGACATACCTAT
>Ga0114954_1000289_pt1 | contig 18245 bp, 10 predicted proteins | sample Porto_4metaG_FD_87299 | JGI IMG/M metagenome (GOLD analysis project Ga0114954, IMG submission 87299) | Marine algal microbial communities from Porto, Portugal - Porto_4 metaG | ecosystem: Host-associated > Algae > Red algae > Unclassified | place: Portugal: Porto | collected 2015-02-02
AAGCGCCTGGCAGAGGCCGAGCTGCTGGTAGTCGAGGACAATCTGGTCAATCAGGAAGTGGCCATGGCCATGCTCGAGCGAATCGGCTGTCACGCGACCTTGGCCGCCTCCGGCGACGAGGCCTTGTCATTGTGCGAGAGACGTCGCTTCGATCTGGTGCTGATGGACATTCAGATGCCGGACCTCGATGGCCGTGAGGTGACGCGGCGCCTGCGGGCCCAGGGTGGCTGGTGTGCCGAAGTGCCTGTGCTGGCGATGACGGCGGGCGGTGGCAGCCATGATCAGGGCGACTGCGTGGAGGCGGGGATGAACGGCTATCTGACCAAACCGCTGTTGATGCGCACCCTGATGGTTGCCCTGCAGCGACACCTCGTCGGCGAGCCAACTCAGCCGCTGCCGGGCCAGGACGCGTCATTGGAGTCGAACTCACCTCTGTTGCACTACGACACCCTGACGGCGCTACGCGATACGCTGGGCCTCAAGCGCACGCAAATGTTGGTGGACCTGTATCGCGAGCAGGTGCTGGCGCGGGTGCCGGATATGGAAATGGCGTTGAAGCGCCGCCGGGGTGACGAACTGGAACGACTCGCCCATCAGTTGAAAGGCGAATCCGCCGGAGTCGGTGCCGGCAGTGCGGCGGCGGCGGCGGCGGAACTGGAGGTGTCCGCCCGTGAGCGTCGTTTTGACGACGCCAAGCGGTCACTTGGGCAACTGCGTCTGACGCTGGAAAAGACTCGCCTTGCCTTCGACCGGTTCTTTATCGATGACGATACCGTGGTCGACACCAACGCCCTGTGAGGCCCGATAGCGCTGCTGTCTCGCGGCCGCTGCCTGGCCATACCGTCGTTGCCCAGGTTCAGCGCTGTGGCTCGGGCGCACCGGGCAAGCGCCAGCGCGGGTGCCGTGGCACGGTGACCTGGCCGAGGCGATAGTCTCCCTTGACCGCGGCCAGGGCCAATGTCAGTGCCTGGCGTGCGATGGCTTCGTGATCCTGCACCGCCGAGTTGACTGGAAGCGGCAGGAAGTCGAGCAGACGGTTATCGCCGAAACTCGCCATGGACAGGCGCGCAGGCAGGCCACCGCGGGCGAGCAGTTCGTCCAGCACGCCTTCCAGTAGCGTGTAGGATGCCGTGATCAGGGCATCGGGCAGCGGCTGCCGGGTCAGGTAATCCGCCAGTAGCCTGGCGCCTTCCTCGCGATCGTAGCGTTCTCCACTCAACACCTCGCAGTACTCGTCGAGTCCGGCGCCGGCGATGGCCGCGCGAAAGCCGGCTCGGCGCTCCGCCGTGATCGACAGGTGCGGCACCGCATCGATCCAGATCACGCGTTTGATCGTCGACGTCAGCAGCGAGGTCGTCAGGCGCTCGGCGGACTCCCTGTCGTTGCTGACGACGCTGGCGTAGCGCTCCGCCGGCAGGCCCCTGTCCACGGCGATGACCGGCAGGCCGTCGGCTATCAAGTCGGCGTAGAAGGGGTCGTCCTGGGGCAGGCAGGTCGCCGTGATCAAGGCCTCACAGCGCTGGGCGCGAAGGGCCAGAGCAAGATCCCGCTCGCTGTCCGGCTGGTCGTCGGAGCCGACGATCAGTAGCTGATAGCCCTGGTCTCTGGCGCCGCGCTCCAGATGCTTGGCCAGCCGTGCGTAGCTCGAGTTTTCCAGGTCCGGCACGATCAGTCCAAGGATGCGGCTGGTTCCCCGGCGCAGCGCTGCGGCCTGGGCATCGACCCGGTAGCCATGCGCCTTGACCACCGCCATGACTCGCTCGACGGTGTCTTGGCGAATACGCCTTTCCCGCGCCTTGCCGTTGACGATGTAGCTGGCCGTGGTGCGGGACACGCCGGCAAGGCGGGCAATATCGGCAAGGGTCATGACGCGTTGCGTCTCGCCGGGGGGCGGTGTGGCCATGGGTCATCCTGTTGTTGGGTGGAGTCGGGGGCATCGATTCCTGGGACGCCGTGTGGCCACCGCCAGGCCCGCTGTCTACGGCGACATGGGGGGCGACATGGGCGGCGCCAGAAGGCAGCGCAACCCGGGCGCAGGGCCCGCGCTGGCGTCCGTCCGACGCCTGGGGGCTATTCTACCCGGTTGGCGTCCAGCCGCACCCTGCCAAAGTCGTAGCAGGTTCGCCTTGCCAACGTAACTGAATCGTACCAGCATTGGAAACCTATCAAGTGACACGATTCAGCTTGCCCGAATGAAGAGCCGATTGCGTGTTGCGGATCCGCCACCGGGTGCCCGTCTGCCTCGGTCCCTGGTGGTTGTCATAGAGCGTCGCAAATAGGGCGTCGCAAATAGGGCGTCGTGAAACGGCCCCAGGAGACCATTGCATGTTAACGCTCAGCTCGCAGGACATCCGGCTCGACTGCCGGGCAGAGTCCTGGCAGGACGCATTGGCTGCCGCCTTCGAGGCCCTCAAGGGGGGCGGACTGGTAGACGACGGATACCGTCAGGGCCTGCACGACCGCGAAGCCCAATCTTCGACCTGGCTTGGCAACGGCATTGCCATTCCCCACGGCACGCCCGATAGTCGCGATGCGGTGCGGCAAACTGGCGTTCGCGTATTGCAGTTTCCCCAGGGGGTCGAGTGGCACGACGGCAATCGGGTCTACGTACTGGTCACCATCGCCGCCCAGAACGATGAGCATCTCGACATTCTGAGAAGCCTGACCCACGTGCTGGATCAAGACGGCGTCGCCGAGCGCCTGGCCGCGGCGGACACCGAGCAGGGCGTGGCCGAGTTGCTGTCGAAGAAGGAGGTGAGCGCCCGGCTCGACAGTGAGACCCTGTGCCTGAGGCATCCCGGTAACGACGTGATCGATCTTGGTCTGGGTGGTGCCCAGTGCCTGCGCCGCCAGGGGCTGGTCACGCCGGCCTTTCTCGCCGAACTCGTCGAGCAGTCGCCGACGCCGGTGGGCGCCGGGGTATGGCTGTACTCTTCCCAACGTGGCGTGACGGCGCCGGCCCTGGCCGTGGCGACGCCGGCCAAGGCCCTGGTGCATGGCGGCAAGTCCGTCTCGGCAGTGTTGTGCCTGGCGACCCAGGGCGAGGCCAGTCGGCCGCTGCTGGACGCGGTCATGGCGCTGGTCGATAGCTTCGACGATGGCGTCGACGATGGCATTGAGAAAGGCTCCGGGCATGGCGTTGAGAAGCGCTCCGGGCATAGCGTTGAGAAGCGCTCCGGGCATAGCGTTGAGAAGCGCTCCGGGCATAGCGCTGGCGGCGTGATGCCCGCCGATCTTGACGCCGATGATCTTCTGGCGCGTTTGGCCGGCGAGTCCGGTGCGGCGGTTAGCCGTAGCGTGCGTGTGCTCAACGCGCATGGTCTCCACGCCCGTCCGGCCAAGGTGCTGGTGCAGAAGGCTCGCGAAACAGGGCTTGCGGTGCGCATGCGCCTGGCCGAAGGCGGCGGTCAGCCGGTGTCGGCGGCGTCGCTGACCAAGGTCATCGGGCTTGGCGCTCGGCGCGGGCAGGAGCTGGTGCTGTCGGCTCGTGGCGAAGGCGCCAGCGAGGCACTCGAGCAGCTCTGCGAGGCGTTCCGCGATGGCCTCGGAGAGCAGGTCACCCCGTTTGAGCAGAGTCGTGAACCCCGGGGCCGTGCCCCCACGTCTGGCGCGGAACAAGCCAAGCCCGAGGCGCCCCGTGCGGACACTCCTCTCACCGCAGTCCCGGCATCACCCGGGTTTGCGGCGGCACCGGCCTACGTGCTGCGCGTCCCGGACTTTACGTACGCCGAGCAGTCACAGCATCCCGACCAGGAACGTCGGCGCCTGAGCGCGGCCATCGCCGAGGGCGTGGCCCAACTCAAGGCCCTGGTCACGGGCACCGTGGGTGGCGAGGTCGCAGCGATCCTGTCCATGCACGAAGAGATGCTCGACGACCCCGAGCTGGAGCAGGCGGCCGTCGAAGGCATCGAGGAAGGGGCGACCGCCGAGGCGGCCTGGTGGCGCGCCATCGATGCCGCGGCCAAGGCCCAGGAGCGCCTCGCCGATCGTGTGCTGGCCGAGCGGGCCGCCGACCTGCGCGACGTGGGACGTCGAGTGCTGGGCGTATTGTGCCGAGTCAGCCTGCCCGAGCCCCCGGCCGAGCCGTACCTGCTGGTGACGGATGATCTCGGCCCTTCCGACGTGGCGCGCCTGGATACCGCACGAGTGCGCGGCATCCTCACGGCCCGGGGGGGCGCTACCGCCCACAGCGCCATTCTGGCCCGGGCGCTAGGCATTCCCGCCGTGGTGGGCGCCGGAGCCGGTGTCCTGGCTATTGGCGACGGTGCTGACCTGCTGTTGGACGGGGAAAGCGGACGCCTGGTGGTAGCGCCGAGTCGTGAGCGTCGCGAGCGCTTTCTCCAGCGTAAGCACCGCCACGAGGCATTGGCGGCCAGGGCCTGGGAGGCGCGTTTCGAGCCGGCGACTACCCGAGACGGTACGCGGGTGGAAGTGGCGGCGAATCTCGGTAATACCGCCCACGCCAAGGACGCCGTCGCCCGGGGCGCCGAAGGTGTCGGTCTGCTGCGCACCGAGTTCTTGTTCATGGCCCATGCCGATATGCCCGATGTGACGACGCAGGCGGCGCAGTATCGCGAGGCACTGGATGCCCTCGACGGGCGCCCGCTGGTGGCTCGCACCCTCGACGTGGGCGGCGACAAGCCGTTGGCCTATTGGCCCCTGCCCCAGGAAGATAACCCGTTCCTGGGTCTGCGCGGCATTCGTCTGGCGTTGACCCGTCCCCAGGTGTTGCATGATCAGTTCATGGCCCTGGTGATGGCCGCCGAGGGGCGACCGCTTCGCATCATGCTGCCGATGGTCAAGGACATCGGCGAGTTCCGCGCCGCCCGGCGCATTCTCGACGAGATGCTCGAGACCCTTGGCCTCACGCCTGATCGCCAGGCGCTACAGCTTGGCGTCATGATCGAGATTCCCTCGAGCGCGTTACTGGCGCCGACGCTGGCCGCCGACGTCGACTTCTTCTCCATCGGGACCAACGACCTGACCCAGTACACCCTGGCCATCGACCGCGGCCACCCTGAGCTTTCGGCGCAGTCCGACGGCCTGCACCCGGCGGTGTTGCGACTGATCGAGATGACGGTGGTGGCGGCCCACGCCCACGGCAAATGGGTCGGTGTGTGCGGAGAGCTTGCCAGCGATCGCCTGGCGGTGCCGGTGCTGGTGGGCCTCGGCGTCGATGAACTGTCGGTCAGCGCCCGGCAGGTGCCCATGGTCAAGGCTTGCCTGCGCGAGGTGACGCTGACCGAGGCCCGCGCTCAGGCGCATCTGGCGCTGGCACAGGCCACCGCCGAAGACGTCCGCAACGCGCTGGAGGTGAACTGATGGCTCGGGTGCTGACGCTATCGATCAACCCGGCGCTGGATCTGTCGGTGGGCCTGACGCGGCTGGCGCTCGGCGCGGTCAATCGTGCCGATGGCGTTGAGCTCACCGCCGCCGGCAAGGGGGTCAACATGGCGCGGGTACTGGCCGCCCTCGGCCACGACGTCTGCGTCACCGGCTTTCTGGGGAGCGACAACGACGCCCCCTTCGTCGGAGCCTTTGCGGCCATGGGGGTGGAAGATGCCTGCCTTCGCCTGGCCGGATCCACTCGCATCAATACCAAGCTCAGCGAGCGCGATGGGCGCGTCACCGACATCAATGCGCCGGGACTCGCCGTGACCGACGGCGACTGGATGCGTCTGGTCGGCGTGCTCGACGAGCGCATCGACGATGCCACCAGACGGCCCGAGGCGGTAGCCATTGCCGGCAGCCTGGCGCCGGGGGTCAGTCCCCAGGCGCTGGGCCGCCTCGTGGCCTCGCTGCGCGAGCGGGATGTGGCGGTCTGGGTCGATACCAGTGGTGATGCCTTGGCGGCGGCCATCGAGGCCGGGGCCAGCGCCGCCAAGCCCAACGTCGCCGAACTCGCCGAATGGACCGGTCGCTCGCTCGACAGCCCGGCGGGCGAACGCCGGGCAGCGCTTGACCTCTACGGCGCTGGCGTCGGCGAGACGCTGGTGTCCGCGGGGGACCAGGGGGTCACCTGGATCAGCCATCGTGGCGTCTGGCAGGCGCTGCCGCCGCGGGTCGACGTGGTCAGCACGGTGTGCGCCGGCGATACCCTGTTTGCCGCCATGCTGCATGGCGTGCTTGAGGACCAGGCCCCCGACGCGGCCCTGCGCTTTGCCACCGCCCTCTCCGCCGAGGCGGTACGTCATGTGGGCGTGGGCGACAGCCGCGCCGATGACTTTTCAACGCTTGTTCAAGACACCAGGGTTCGCCGTCTCAACGACGTCGAGGCCGGGGGAGTATTCGCATGAACGTGATCCTGATCAGCACCTGCCCCAATGGAACGGCCACGAGCTACCTGGCCGCCAAGAGGCTGACTCCTGCCGCCGAGCGCCTGGGGTGGGCGGTGACCCTGGAATTGCACTCGACGCTTGAGCGGCTCACCCCCGCAAGCCCCGCTGCCATCGCCGATGCCGACCTGATCGTGGTGGTGGGGGAGGTGGTGCCGGATTGCCATCGCTTCAGCGGCAAGCGGCTGTATCGTGGCACAGCGAGCGATGCCGTGCCGGCCCCAGCCGCCTTTCTAGAATGGGCGCACCGCGATGCCTCGACCTATGCCCCCCTCAACGATGGGAGGCCGACCTCCACCGGGGAGGCCGTTGGCTCTGTTGCCACGGGCCCTCTGCGCATTGTTGCCGTCACCGCCTGCCCGACAGGCGTCGCCCACACCTTCATGGCCGCGGAGGCCCTGGCCGCGGCGGGCCGTAGCCTTGGCCACCAGATTCGTGTCGAGACCCAAGGCTCGGTCGGGGCCCAGGATCAGCTGAGCGAAGGCGAAATCGGCGACGCCGATCTGGTCATTCTGGCCTGTGATATCGAGGTCGATCCGACCCGTTTCGCCGGCAAGCGTATCTATCGGACCTCCACCGGCCAGGCGCTGAAGAAGTCGCGCCAAACCATCGAATCGGCCCAGGCCGAGGCCTGCGTCGAGAGCGACGAGCAAGCCCAGGGCGGTGCCGGCAAGGGTGAGTCCGCCACGAGCTTCAAGGAAAAAGGGGTCTACAAGCACCTGCTGACCGGGGTGTCCTTCATGCTGCCGATGGTGGTGGCGGGGGGGCTTCTGATCGCGCTGTCGTTCGTCTTCGGTATCGAGGCGTTCAAGGAAGAGGGCTCCTTCCCGGCCGCGCTGATGCAGATCGGCGGCGGCACCGCCTTCGCCCTCATGGTGCCTGTGCTGGCGGGCTATATCGCCTACTCCATCGCCGACCGCCCGGGGATCGCCCCGGGCATGATCGGCGGCATGCTGGCCTCCAATATTGGCGCTGGCTTCATCGGCGGTATCCTGGCGGGCTTTCTGGCCGGCTACGTCGCCAAGGCCGTGATCCGCTACGTCAAGTTGCCGTCGAGCGTCGAGTCGCTCAAGCCGATCCTGATCATTCCCCTGGTGGCGAGCCTGGTGACGGGGCTGGTGATGATCTACGTGGTCGGCGAGCCCGTCGCCGGCGTGTTGTCGACCCTGACCGCCTTTCTCGAGGGCATGGGGTCCACCAATGCCGTGCTGCTCGGCATCCTGCTCGGCTGCATGATGTGCTTCGACCTTGGTGGCCCGGTCAACAAGGCGGCCTACACCTTCGGCGTCGGTCTGCTGGCATCCGAAACCTACGCGCCAATGGCCGCGATCATGGCGGCGGGCATGGTACCCGCCATTGGCATGGGCATCGCTACCTTCGTGGCCGGGGGCAAGTTCGCCGCCCCCGAGCGGGAGGCGGGCAAGGCGTCCTTCGTGCTGGGGCTGTGTTTTATCAGCGAGGGGGCCATTCCCTTTGCGGCCAAGGATCCACTGCGCGTGATTCCGGCCTGCATGGTCGGCGGCGCCATTACCGGGGCGATCTCGATGCTGGTGGGGGCCAAGCTGATGGCCCCCCATGGTGGCGTCTTCGTGCTGCTGATTCCCAATGCCATCACGCCGGTGCTGTGGTATCTGGTCGCCATCGTCGTGGGGTCACTGGTGACGGGCCTTGGCTATGCGGCGCTCAAGCGCGGCGAGCCGAGCGAGGTCGCCGTCGGGCAGGGGACTTGAGGGTGCTTTTTATAGGCCCAGCCGCGGGGGATGTTAATAAGCCCAGCCGCAGGCGCAGTTGAGAAGCCCGGCCGCGGGGGCTGTTAATAAGCCCAGCCGCGGGCGCGCGATGGCAACCCGTTCCCGGGAGGCGTCATTACGCGCTGCACCATCATAGTGCCTACACTGTGTGTGAGCTCGCCCCCGTGGGCGAACCCTTCGGCCCGACGCCTTCGTCGGGCCGTTTTTTTTATGCCTTCTGGTGTGGGTATAGAGAATAGTTTGGTTATCTATAAAGATGATCGAATAATGCGCTGATATTGGGGTCTGTTCTGGCATAATGGCGCGTCTTTTGCAGCGCAGTATGGATTGCGCTGTGATGCTGGCCAGGCAATGACGCTTCCCGACACCCCGGGGTCTGTGCTGGCAGCATCCTTTTTCAGGGCCTTATCCGGCCCGCCCGGCGATGGCCTTACCCAGGTCGTCGCGTCGATGAGGAGATTCACCATGGTCCCCGAACCCGTCACCTTGATGGTGGCGCGCCGCGTGGCTCGCGGCCGCTATCGTGACTTTCTGGTGTGGCTTGACGAAGGTCGAGCGTTGGCCGCCGACTTTCCCGGCTACCTCGGGTCCGGCATTCTGGCCCCGCCCCCCGGCGATGACGAGTATCAGATCATCTTTCGCTTCAGCGATGCCCAGACCCTCGAACGCTGGGAAAGCTCGGCGTCACGTCGTGCCTGGCTTGAGCGTGGACAAGGCCTGTTCGAGGCGCCATTGCTGCGCCGCGCCACGGGGCTTGATAGCTGGTTCTCGGCGCCGGGTCCGCGCACGCCCCCGCGCTGGAAGCAGGCCATCGCCATTTGGCTCGCCTTCTTCCCGGTCTCGCTGGTCTTTCAATGGCTGTTTGGTGATGCCCTGGCGCCACTGCCGCTGGTGCCTCGGGTGCTGGTGGGCACCTTGATGCTGACCCCGGTAATGGTGTTCCTGTTCATTCCCCTGTCGACCCAGCTGCTGGCGCCCTGGCTCCAGGCCGCGCCGGGCAAGCGGATGCGCCTGATGCCGGGCAAGGTGCGCTCGACCTGAGAACGGACCCCGGCTGAGTGCTGGCTCCGGCTGAGGGCCCGCCCGGCGCCTAACGCCTTGGTCGCGTTGTGGTTACCGCGAAGATGCTCCTAGACTGGCGACAGTCAACAGGGGAGGGGATCGGCATGGCGCTAACCACAGACCAGGGCCGCACGGCGACCAGCGCCGAGGCAGGGATCGACCCACAGGAGCGGCTGGCGCAGGAAGCCCCCCGCTGGAAAGGCGCTCATGGCGTGCGCACGGCGGTCTCCGACCTGCGCGATCCGGTTGCCGCCGCTGGCGAGCTGTATTCCGCTCTGGCCCACGAGGCGCTTGGCTTCGTGTTGTTCTTTGTCAGCGCCGAGTACCCCCTCGATCCGCTGGGCCGCGCCCTGGAGGACGCCTTCGGCGACGTCGGCCTGGCGGGCTGCACCACCGCCGGTGAGATCACGCCGGATGGCTATGCTCGCGGCTGTATCGTCGCCATCGGCTTCGATCGTCGCGTCTTCGGCGTCGCCGCCTGCCTGATCGAAGACCTCGAGCAGGTCACGCTGACCAAGGCCCAGCGCCAGGTCGAGCACCTGCTGACGAGTGCCCGGCGTCGCCTCGCCGACTGTGCTCCCCCTAATGCTCAAGCCGCCGATCGCGCCGATGCCCCTTTTGCTCTGACCCTGCTCGATGGCCTCTCGGCCAGTGAAGAACAGGTGCTGACCATCCTCGATGCCGCCCTCGGAGGGATTCCGAGCTTCGGCGGGTCCGCCGGTGATGACAATCGCCTGGCCCATACGCATGTCTTTGCCGATGGCCGCTTTCACACCGCGGCCGCGGCAGTGGTACTGATCACCACGCGTCAGCCGTTCGAGGTGTTTTCGACTCACCACCTGGTCGCGCGTCACGAGAAGCTCGTCGTCACCGAGGCCGACGCCGCCAGCCGGCGGGTGCTCGAGCTCAATGCCGCACCGGCGGTCGACGAGTACGCTAGCCTTGTCGGCCTGCGCCCCGATGAGCTAAACGAAGGCGTCTTCGCGCGGCATCCGTTGGCCGTGAAGCTGGGCGATGCCTACTATGTTCGCTCCATCCAGCGCGTCAACGACGATGGCAGCCTGAGCTTCTACTGTGCCGTGGAGACCGGGATCGTGCTGACCGCGATGCAGCCCACGCCGATGCTGGCGGCCCTGGACGAGACCCTCGAGGGCCTGGAACGGCGCCTCGGCGGGCCGCTTTTGGTGATCGGCTGCGACTGTTTTCTGCGCCGTCTCGAGCTTGAGGCCGATGGCGGCATCGAGGCCGGGTCGCGGCGCCTGGCCCGAGCCGGGGTGATCGGCTTCAACACTTATGGCGAACAGCACCACGGCATGCATATCAACCAGACGTTCACGGGGGTGGCGATTGGATCTCTGGCGTGAGGACGCCGACTGCGAGCCGAAGACACCACAGGAGCGCCTGCTTTGCGATGAGAATCGCCGCCTGCGCCGCGTGTGTCAGGCGCTGATGGAGCGAGTCGAGTCGGCGGGCATGGGCGGCGCACCCTATGGGGCCTTCGAGCATGCGGTGCTGCTCGCCGAGCAGGTCCGTGAGCGCACCGATACGCTGCACCGCACCCTCGAGGAGCTCGGGGAGGCCAATCGGCGACTGGAGGAAGCGCGACAAGAGGCCGAAGCCGCCAACCTGTCCAAGACCCGGTTTCTGGCCGCGGTCAGCCATGACCTGTTGCAACCCCTGAACGCGGCGCGACTCTTTACCAGCGCGCTGGAAGACCAGCCGCTGCCGGCAGCGTCACAGGTGCAGGTGGGGCACATCGGACGTTCCCTGCATGACGTGGAGGCCCTGATCGGCACCCTGGTGGACATCTCGCGGCTGGATGCCGGCGTCCTGACGCCCGATGTTGCCGTGTTCCCGGTGGCGGAACTGCTCGATGTGCTGACCGAAGAATATCGCCAGGTCGCGCGGGCCAGGGGGCTGGAGCTGCACTACGTCGGCAGTTCGGCCCTGGTGACGTCGGATCTGGCGCTGCTGGCGCGGGTGGTGCGCAACTTCCTGACCAACGCCATGCGCTACACCGAGAGCGGTCGGGTCTTGCTCGGCTGCCGACGCCGTGCCGATGGACTCGAGATTCAAGTCGGCGACACCGGGCCCGGGATTCCCGAGGCGAGGCGTGAAGAGATCTTTCTCGAGTTCCGGCGCGGCAACAGCGCCAGCGGCGAAGACCGCGGGCTGGGCCTGGGGCTTGCCATCGTCGAGCGTATCACCGGACTGCTCGACCATCCGCTGAGCCTTTCGAGCGTGCCCGGACGCGGGGCCATGTTCTCTGTTCGCATTCCCTACGGCGCCAGCCGTGACATGCCACGAACGGTGCTGGCACAAGCGCCGCTGGAAGGCGAGGAGCGCCTCGCCGGGGCGCGCGTCGGGGTGCTCGATAACGACCAGGCGATTCTCGATGGCATGACCGCCATGCTGAGCGGGTGGGGGTGCGAGGTGGTGGCGGCGGCGCGGGAAGCCGAGATCGCCGGGCGCCTCGAGCCCGGCCGCCTCGATGTGCTGATGGTGGACTATCATCTGGATCCGGAAGACGACGATGGCCTGGCGCTGGCCGAGCGCCTCGAACAGGAGTACCCGAACCTCAGGATCATGCTGATCACGGCCAATCATGACGCCACGATCAAGCAGCGCTGCCGAGAAAGAGGCTACGCTTGCCTGTTCAAACCGGTGAAGCCACTACGCCTGCGTATGTCACTGATCCACCTGCTGAAAAACTGAAGGGGCAGGAGGCGCCACGGTGAGCCGGCCACGGCGGGGTTGGCTGAATCGACCCGCTCTGGCGTCGCTGTCAGGGTCCCGTTTTGCCTCGCGTGGTACTCGACAGTCTAGCGTTGCCCCCTTCCTTGCGCCGGGCATTGGCCCACCTGGCCGTGGCTTCCGGTGCCGCCCTTAACTGCGTCGCCGGGAGAGGCTCGCGGCCAGGGCGGCCTCGTCGGCGGCGAGAATCGCCTGCACCCGGCTCTGGACGCCGAGCTTTCGCAAAATGGCCGAGACGTGGGTCTTGACCGTGGTCTCGGCGATCGCCAGTTCGCGGGCGATGACCTTGTTGGACGCGCCTCGAATCAGCAGCGTCAGCACTTCCATCTGCTTGTCGGTGAGGGCCTCGAGGCGGGCCGTAACGCCCGGGTTCTGCGCGTCTGATGGCGGCTCCTGGGCGGGCCGGGCGAGCGACGGTCGGCGCAGGATATCGGCCGGCAGGTACACCTGGCCGCCGAGGATCTGGTTCAGCGCCGCCAGCAGGGCCGGACGCGGCGTCGACTTGGGCAGGTAGCCCACCGCGCCGAGCTCAAGGGCATCCAAGATCGTTCGCCGGTCGCTTTCTGCCGACAGGATCGCCACCGGCACTTCCGGAAAGCGCTCGCGCAGGCGCTTGAGCCCATCCAGCCCCGCCACGTCCGGCAGGTTCAGGTCGAGCAAGGCCAGGTCCACCTCATCGCAGACCGCAAGCGAGGCCAGCAGCGCCGCGAAACAGTCGGCTTCGCGCACCTCGGAACCGGGTAGGCCAGACTGAATGACGGCAGTGATGGCATCGCGAAACAGCGGGTGGTCATCGGCCACCACCAGGGTGTACATGAGGGGACTCCTTGTCGGCTCGCCTCGTCAAAGACGTCATCCGTTGGCTGTCCCTCCTACCGAAGGAGGAGGGCGACTCCTGCCACGGCAGTATGTCGCAAGCGCGGGTCCTGACCAAGACTGAGGTACGCATTGCCATAATGATAATCACGCGACACCTAGTCAGGAGACACGCCATGATCTACGCAAACCCCGGCCAGCAAGGCGCCGTGGTCGCCTTCGACAAGCGCTACGGTAATTACATCGGTGGCGAATTCGTGCCGCCGGTCAAGGGCCAGTACTTCGACAATGTTAGCCCGGTCAACGGCGAGGTGTTCTGCGAGATTCCCCGCTCCAGTGCCGAGGATATCGACAAGGCGCTGGACGCGGCCCACGCCGCGGCACCGGCCTGGGGCAAGACCTCCGCCGCCGAGCGCTCCAATGTACTGCTCAAGATCGCCGATCGCATCGAGGCCAACCTCGACGTCCTGGCGGTGGCCGAGACCTGGGACAACGGCAAGGCCATCCGCGAGACCCTGAACGCCGATATCCCGTTGGCGGTCGATCATTTCCGTTACTTCGCCGGCTGCATTCGCGCCCAGGAAGGCACCGCCGCCGATATCGACGCCAATACCGTGGCCTATCACTTCCACGAACCGCTCGGCGTCGTCGGTCAGATCATTCCGTGGAATTTTCCGCTGCTGATGGCGACCTGGAAGCTGGCGCCGGCATTGGCCGCAGGCAACTGCGTGGTGCTCAAACCCGCCGAGCAGACCCCGGCCTCCATCCTCAAGCTGATGGAGATCATCGGTGACCTGCTGCCGGCGGGGGTCGTCAACGTGGTCAACGGCTACGGCGCAGAAGCCGGCGAGGCGCTCGCCACCAGCAAGCGCATCGCCAAGATTGCCTTTACCGGCTCCACCCCGGTGGGCTCGCACATCCTGAAGTGCGCCGCCGACAACATCATTCCCTCCACCGTGGAGCTTGGTGGCAAGTCGCCGAACATCTATTTCGCCGACATCATGAACGCCGAGCCCGAGTTCATCGACAAGGCCGCCGAGGGCCTGGTGCTGGCCTTCTTCAATCAGGGCGAAGTGTGTACCTGCCCGTCTCGAGCGCTGATCCAGGAGAGCATGTACGACGCCTTCATGGCCAAGGTCATGGAGCGGGTCGCCACGATCAAGCGCGGCAACCCGCTGGACACCGATGTTCAGGTTGGCGCCCAGGCGTCCAAGGAACAGTTCGACAAGATCATGTCCTACATGGCGATCGCTCGGGAGGAAGGCGCCGAGTTTCTGACTGGCGGAAGCCAAGCCTCGCTCGACGCATCGCTCAACAGCGGCTACTACATCGAGCCGACGCTGTTGAAAGGCAACAACAGCATGCGCGTGTTCCAGGAAGAGATCTTCGGCCCGGTGGTGGCGGTGACCACCTTCAAGGATGAAGAAGAGGCGCTGGCGATCGCCAACGACACCGAGTTTGGCCTCGGTGCCGGCGTCTGGAGCCGAGATATCAACGTGGCCTTCCGCATGGGTCGCGGTATCCAGGCCGGTCGTGTCTGGACCAACTGCTATCACCAGTACCCCGCCCACGCCGCCTTCGGCGGCTACAAGAAGTCCGGTGTCGGCCGCGAGACCCACAAGGTGGCCCTCGAGCACTACCAGCAGACCAAGAATCTGCTGGTCAGCTACGACATCAACCCGATGGGGTTCTTCTAACCCCAGCCTGACCTACCGCCGCCGATCCCCCGGCGGCGGCCTTTCCCTCAGCAAGTTAACGTCTGTATAGACAAGGAATATCTCATGGATAAGACCATGAAGGCTGCTGTCGTGCGTAAGTTTGGTGATCCTCTGGCCATCGAGGAGGTCGAGGTGCCGCGTCCTGGGCGCGGTGAGGTCCTGGTCAAGGTGGCCGCGTCGGGGGTCTGTCATACCGATCTGCACGCCGCCCACGGCGACTGGCCGGTCAAGCCAGAGCCGCCGTTCATTCCCGGCCACGAAGGCGTTGGCCACGTGGCCGCGGTGGGCGACGGCGTCGAGCACGTCAAGGAAGGCGACCGCGTCGGGGTACCCTGGCTGTACAGCGCCTGCGGCCACTGCGAACACTGCCTGGGCGGCTGGGAGACCCTGTGCGAATCCCAGCAGAACACCGGCTACTCGGTCAATGGCGGCTTCGCCCAGTACACCCTGGCCGACGCCGGCTTCGTTGGCCGCCTGCCGGATAACATCGGCTTCGTCGAGATCGCCCCGATCCTGTGTGCCGGCGTCACGGTGTACAAGGGCCTGAAGATGACCGACACCCGCCCAGGCCAGTGGGTGGTTGTTTCCGGTATCGGGGGTCTTGGCCACATGGCCGTGCAGTACGCCAAGGCCATGGGACTCAATGTTGCCGCGGTGGACGTGGACGACAGCAAGCTTGAACTGGCCAAGCGCCTGGGGGCCAGCGTCGTGGTCAATGCTCGCAAGGAAGATCCCGTGGCGGCGATCAAGCGAGACATCGGCGGCGCCCATGGCGCCCTCGTGACCGCGGTATCGCCCAAGGCGTTCGAGCAGGCTCAGGGCATGGTACGCCGGGGCGGTACCATCGCCTTGAATGGCCTGCCGCCGGGCGACTTCCCGCTGCCGATCTTCGACACCGTGCTCAACGGTATCACCGTGCGCGGCTCCATCGTCGGCACCCGCCAGGACCTCCAGGAGGCCCTCGACTTCGCCGGCGAAGGCAAGGTCAAGGCCACGGTCTCCACCGACAAGCTCGAGAATATCAACGAGATCTTCGGGCGCATGATCGAGGGCAAGATCGATGGGCGTGTGGTGCTCGACATGAGCTAGTGAGCCGGACCGGGACGGTGAGCCCCACCGGCTTCTGCGTCAGTGTCCAGGTCGCGGGGGAAGCAAGGGGAGTGCCGTTTCAGGTGGTATCGGCGTGGGCTCGGCGCTAGCGAGCGTTGGCCCCGCCAAGGCACTCAAGCGGCGACACCTCGGTGTCGCCGCTTCTTGCTGTTGCGGAGGCGACGCATTTCTCTGCACCAGGCAACCATCGCCGTTGGCGAGAACGATAGTGTAAGAAATCACCTGATTTTAATGTAAGAAATTAGCTAAATAGTATATAGCGAATGTCATCGAATGCGGACGACGCCACAATGGTCAGCCCCGCCGTGGCGGGCCTTATTGCGCGAGAACGGCCATGGTGGCAGGGGGCAAAAAGGGCGGTTTCCTGGTCAGTCCGCAAAGGAAATTTTCCGGCGGTGTGGCAGAATCAGCGGCGGGAAATGGCCCGAGTCCGGTCGCGATGTCACGGCTTGGCTGGGGTTTATCTGGCGGGGTTGTCTAGGGGGGCTGGCGGCGGTGCGCAGCTTGTGCGGCGGGTCCTGTGCTGTCTGGCCCGCGCATACCATTCGTACCCCACCTTAGGCTCGCTAGGGTCGCTCGCTAAGGCAGGACTTAGGGATCAAGACAAGGTCGGCGGCGATAGCGTACCGACCGACGGCAAAGGAAGCCGAACATGGCAGAGTCACAGTGGCTGAACACCCTCCTGGCCTCGTTCGAGGTCTCGCTGACCCAGGATGAGCGCCTGCTCAAGCTCGATCTGGAGGCAGGTCGGGGAGCGGCGTTGATCCCCCATCGCCTGGTGGGTGAAGAGCGCGTCTCCCGGCCCTTTGCCTATACCCTCGATTGCATCGGCCAGCGCGGCGACATCGAGCTCAAGAGCCTGATGGCCCAGCCCGCCGAGCTCTCGATTCGCCAGGCCAGCGGTCAGTACCGGCAACTGTCTGGACTGGTCGAATCGGCCGCGCTTCTCGGTGAAGATGGCGGCGTCCATTATTATCAATTGACGCTCGTGCCCTGGATCGCGATGCTCAAGCTCGGCCGCGACAGCCGCATCTTCCAGGACAAGAGCGCCGTCGAGGTGCTTGAGGCCGTATTCGAGCAGCAGGCCGCTTCCCTGGGCCCGAGTCAGTGCCAGTGGCGCTTCGATCTGCGCCGCGACTACCCGCCGCGCAGTTACTGCGTGCAGTACCGCGAAAGCGACTATCACTTTATTAGCCGGCTCTGTGAGGCTGAGGGAATCTGGTGGTACGCCGAGCATGCCGGTAGCCACCGGAACGATGGCGAGGGTCGCAACGAAGCGAACGAAGAGAACGGCGCGGCTGGCGAAGGGCGCGGTGACTTTAGCGGCCACCGCATCGTCTTCACCGACGATCCACAGAGCTGCCAGCCGGTCACACCCCAGACCATTCGTTTTCACCGCCAGGATTCAACCGAAACCGAGGACGCCATCACCCAATGGGGCGGGCGCCGCGAGCAGCAGCCGACCCGGGTTAGCCTCGCGACCTTCGACTACAAGCAGCCCCGGCTTGAGAAGCACAGCCTTCAGGACACCGTTCGCGACCAGGGCAACCTGCCCGAGCAGGACGTCTACGACACCCCCGGCGAGTACTATTTCGATGATCATTTTCGCGGCGAACGCCTGACCCTTAACCGCCTGGAGGCGCTGGAATCCAAGGCCAAGCGCTTTCATGGCGCCGGCGGCGCCCGCCAACTCGAGGTGGGGCGCTGGTTCGAGCTCAGCCAGCACGCCCGCCACGACGGTGGCGGCAGTGACGAGCGCGAGTTTCTTGTTCTGGGCCTGACCATTCATGCCGAGAATGCCCTGCCGGTCTCGGCTCATCTCAATACCCTGCCGGGCAGTCTGCAGACGCCGCTCGATAACGCTCGCCGTGCCCATGGGTTAGAAGACGATAGCCTCCACCACGATGACTACCAGCGCGCCGGCACCGGTCATTACTTGGTCGACTTCGAGACCCAGCGCCTGAATCAGCCCTACCGCAGTACCCTGGATCACCCGCGCCCGACCGTCGGCGGTCCCCAGACCGCCATCGTGGTCGGCCCGGAGGGCGAAGAGATCCACACCGATCATCTCAATCGGGTCAAGGTGCAGTTCCATTGGGATCGTCTGGGGAACCGTGATGCCCAGTCGAGCTGCTGGCTGCGCGTCTGTGAGCCCAATGCGGGCCAAGGCTGGGGTGGGGTGTTCGTGCCGCGGATCGGCCAGGAATGCACCATCAGTTTTCTCGAGGGCGACCCCGATCGGCCCTTGATCACCGGACGCGTCTACAACGGTGACCAGAGGCCCCAGTGGCACTCCAACGGCCTGCTGTCCGGCTTCAAGACCAAGACCTATCGCGGCGGCAAGTACAACGAGCTGGTGTTCGACGATGCCACCGACCAGGAGCGGGTGCGGCTCAATTCAGAGCACGCCAAGAGCCAGTTGAACCTGGGCTACCTGATCCACCAGAACGGCAACACCCGCGGCGCCTTTCGCGGTACCGGCTTCGAGCTGCGCTCGGATGCCTACGGCGCCATTCGCGCCAACGATGGCCTGCTGCTGACCAGTTGGGGCCAGATCGGTGCCGGCGGCGAGCAGCTCGACCTCACCCCGGCCTACCAACAACTGCAAAGCGCCTGGCAACTGGCGGATTCGCTCAGCGACAGTGCCACAAGCCATAACGCCGCGGGCCTCGACAGTCGCGGCAATCTCAAGCGGGCCA
>Ga0114954_1000291_pt1 | contig 18182 bp, 12 predicted proteins | sample Porto_4metaG_FD_87299 | JGI IMG/M metagenome (GOLD analysis project Ga0114954, IMG submission 87299) | Marine algal microbial communities from Porto, Portugal - Porto_4 metaG | ecosystem: Host-associated > Algae > Red algae > Unclassified | place: Portugal: Porto | collected 2015-02-02
AATAGGTCGTGACCAGCCGCACGGGCAGACGATCGACGTGAAAGCGCGGGCACATGGCTTCCGTCAACCAGCGTAGCCGCACGCCAACGTCCTGAGTGTCAAACAAGAACGCCACCGCATGGCTCAGGGTGACGATATCCTCCACCAATTCATCGTACGCGGCGTCGGAGGGTAGCGCGCTCTCGAGGTCGCACCGAAGACCATTGTCGAGCTTGCCGCGCCAGGAAAATGACAGCGGCCGATCGATTCGGCTTAGCCGCTCGACATCGGCGGCCACAGCGGCAGGCACGGCCCTGCGCATCACGCAAAGGGTGATGTCGGGCTCGAATATCCTCGGCAAGGTGGCGACGCTATCGCCTTCGACCCAGTGGCAAAGGCGCCTCCCCGTTGTCTCTGCGATGGCACTCGACTGACTCATGAAGGCTCCTGATGGCCAGGCTCCGCCGGCGCCATCGAGGGGCGCTCAAGCGCGGGGGGGCGCCCGGGGAGAGTGAAGGAATGGGTTGTTCGGAGATATGTTATAACGTATCTTTTTCGGCCTTGAAAGACTCGGCCATGGAAAAGATCCGACGCTGAACCGCTCCGACTCTGGTCCGTCGCGATGCTCGTGATCGGTAAACGAGGAACTCGGCCTGGACGCCCACGACTTCTTCATTCTCGACACCACAGGATGCCCATGCTGACTAACGACGACCGGCTGCCGGTGACCGTGCTATCCGGCTTTCTCGGGGCCGGAAAGACGACGCTGCTCAATCATATTCTCGCCAATCGTGAGGGCCGCCGGGTGGCGGTGATCGTCAATGACATGAGCGAGATCAATATCGATGCCGCCCTGGTGCGAGATGCATCACCGGGCGACGGTATCGCCATCAACCGCGCCGACGAACGCTTGGTGGAAATGAGCAACGGTTGTATCTGCTGCACCCTACGCGAAGACCTGCTGATCGAGGTCGGCCAGTTGGCCCGGGAAGGACGCTTCGATCAGCTGGTGATCGAGTCCACCGGCATTTCTGAACCGCTGCCCGTGGCCGAGACCTTTACCTTCGAGGATGAGCGGGGCGAGAGCCTCGGCGATCTGGCGCGTCTCGATACCATGGTGACCGTGGTCGATGGGGTGAGTTTTCTCGAGCAGTACCGCGCTGCGGGCTCGCTCAAGGAGGCCGGCGAGTCTCTCGGCGATGATGACGAGCGTAACGTAGCGGACCTGCTGGTCGACCAGGTCGAGTTCTGTGACGTGCTGCTGATCAGCAAGATCGACCTGATCGACGATGCCAAGCGCCGCGAGCTCGAGGCGGTGCTGCGAGCACTCAATCCAGACGCCGAACTGATCGCCATGGCTCCGGGCCAGGTACCACTGTCGATGCTGCTGGATACCGGACGGTTCAGCTTCGAGCGGGCCAGCCAGTCGCCGGGCTGGCTTAAACAAATGCGCGGTGAGCATCTGGCGGAAACCGAGGAGTACAGTATTTCAAGCTTCGCCTTCGAGGCTCGTCGACCCTTTCACCCACGGCGCTTCTTCGACCTGTTGCACGGAGACTGGCTGGGCGGGACCTTGCTGCGCTCCAAGGGATTCTTCTGGTTGGCGACGCGGCCTCGTGTTGCCGGCCAATGGAGCCAGGCCGGTGGCATCGCCCACTACGGCTTCGCCGGGCTGTTCTGGGCATCCGTGCCCGAGAGTGATTGGCCTCAGGATCCCGATGATCTTGCCGCGATTCGCGCCAATTGGCAGGAACCCTTCGGCGACAGGCGCCAGGAGCTGGTGTTTATCGGTCAGCACCTGGACGAGTCGGGCCTGCGCCGTGCTCTCGGCGCTTGTCTGCTCAGCGACAATGAACTGGCGGCGGGGCGCGAGGCCTGGCTTGCCCTGGATGATCCGTTTCCGGTCTGGGAGTAAAGTATGTTCGATCATGAAGCAGCGTTGTGGCGTGATGCCACCGAGCCGGGTGGCGACACCGTCGGCAGGGAAGAACCACTCGAAGACGTGGCCGTCGGCACCGCCAGTCAGGCGACGGCCCTCGACTGGGTCGGCATGCAGGGTATCGCCTTGCCGTTGATGCTGGCCGGGCGCGGCGCCCAGGCGCGGGTCTCGGCCGGCGTTAGCCTCGATGACCCCGAGGCGCGGGGCATCCACATGTCGCGGCTGTACCTGGCGCTGGAGGCGCTCGAGGACCGCGAGCCGACGCCGGCGCGGTTGAAGACCCTGCTCGAGGCGTTTCTCGATAGCCACCAGGGCCTGTCACAGCGGGCCTTCGTCGAGATCGAGGGCAGCGCGGTGCTGCGCCGCGCTGCCCTCGTCAGCCCGCTGGCCGGGTGGAAGGGCTACCCGTTACGTTTGACGGCACAGTTGGGCCCGCAGGGGTTCGCCATGCGCCTGGATCTCGAGGTCGGCTATTCCTCGACCTGCCCATGCTCGGCGGCGCTGGCGCGTCAGTTGATCCAGCAGCGCTTCGACGCCGACTTCGCGGCCAAGGGCGGGGACGATCTTGAGGCGTCGGTGGACCGCGCCAGCGTGCGGGCATGGCTGGGTAGTGCCGACGGCATCGTGGCAACACCGCATAGCCAGCGCAGCGTGGCGACACTGTCGCTCAGGCTCGACCCTTTGCGAGACCAGGTGCCCGTTGTCGAGGTGATCGATGAGGCCGAAGCGGCGCTGGGCACGGCCCTTCAGACCGCCGTCAAACGCGTCGACGAGCAGGCCTTCGCACTGGCTAACGGTCAGAACCTGATGTTCTGCGAGGATGCTGCCCGGCGCCTGCACGCGACATTCCTGAACAGGGCCGGCATCGCGGGCTTTCGCCTGGGTGTCGTCCATGCCGAGAGCCTGCATGCTCATGACGCCGTGGCCCGTAGTTCCTGGCGCTGGTCGTGGAACGATGGCGGCGAGTGAGCGGCTCGGGCATTGCCTTGGTGGCGACAGCGAATGTGATAGAGGCTGCGATAGCGAGTGTGATAGGGAGGGTGAGCGACGGTAGTCGCCAGGGTAAAAGGCATCGTGTCGGCGCCACGGCGCCACGGCGCCATCAGCGGCTCCGGGACACGCCTGATTCGGTAATGCCCTGAGCGACCCACACCAGACTCGGCGTCGGCCCCTCGTCCAGGTCGGCGCAGGTGTCGAGCCGCATCACGGTCTGGGTCCGGCACTCCACCCTGAGCTCTCCCTGGGCGCTGTCGTCTCGCCAGGCCAGGGTCAAGTGGCGGCGGTGGTCATCGCCCTGGTCCCCAGTGATGTCGACGCGGGCGTCGTGGCCCACGCTTGCCAGGTGCTCGAGGACGGCCAGTTCGGCGCACTGCTGCACCGGCGTCAGGGCTGAGCTCCCGCGATAGCAGGGCAGGTAGCGTCGCCCCTTGGCCTCGCGCCTGAGCAGCGCCACTGCCTGTTCCGGATCGATGCGACCGTACTTGCGCACCGGCGACAGCAAAATGGCGCTTGCTGCCAGGCGACAGCCGCCGAGGTGGGTGCTTTCCCACACCTCGAAGGGCAGTCGGTGGTCCTCGACGGCCCGTGCCAGAGCCTTGTAGGTGGCAAATCCGAACTTGGCGCAGCATTTATCCTTCTTGCCGTGGGTACAGCACAGCATCAGGTCGCGAGAGACGCTGGCCGGGCACCACTCGGCTAGGGAAGCGCCATCCTCCCAGGCGTCCAGGAAGGCATCCAGCGAGGCGCGCGGCACATCGAAGGCTTGGCGTTCCGGCATCAAGTAGACCCGATGCAGTTCGCTCGGATGATGGCGGCGGTGGATCAGGTTGACCCGTCGGCCACTCGCGGCAATCCGGTCGAGTCGTGCGATCAGGCCTGCTGGCATGTCGCTCGCCTGACGCAGGTTGCGTCGCCACTTGGCCCGCGGCCAACTGATCAGCAGGTTGGCCTCGAGGTGGGCGGCGCTGCCGGCCAAGGGATCGCCGGACAGAAGGCTGCGCTCGGCACAGAAGATCTGGCTCATGGCGTTCTCTGGTTCATGGCGTTCTCTGATTCATGGCGTTCTCTGATTCATGGCGTTCTCCCGTTCAGGGCGTTCTCGGCGGCGCGGGAGGTCCCGCTTTCGACCGCGCTCGCGTCGGCCTTCTCGCCGAAAGGGCTGGCAGGGGATGGGGGCCGGCGTGGACGGCTGAGCTGCGGCACGCACACCAGGCAGCCGCTTTGCGGATCGCGGATGACCGTCGCGTCCAGCTCGAAGACGCGCTTCAGGTTGGCGCTGGTGAAGACGCGCTCCGGGGGACCGGTTTCGACGATACGTCCATCGCGCATCATCACCAGTTCATCTGCGTAGGCGGCCGCCAGGTTCAGATCGTGCAGCACCACCAGCAGGGTCCGCCCGTGATCGTGGGCCAGGCGCGTCAGCAGCTCGAGCAGGTCGACCTGGACCTTGAGGTCGAGAAAGGTGGTCGGCTCGTCGAGCAGGATCAGGTCGGTGTTCTGGGCCAGCACCATGGCGATCCAGCAGCGCTGGCGCTGGCCGCCGGACAGCGCGTCGACGTTGCGCTCGGCGAATTCGCTAACGTTGGTATAGGCCATCGCCTCGGCGATGGCCTTGTCGTCTTCCCGGGCGTCTTGGCGCCACAGTCGCTGATGGGGAAAGCGGCCCATGGCGACGAGCTGGCGTACGGTCAGGCCCTCCGGCGCGCTCGGTCCCTGGGGCAGGATGCTGAGTCGGCGCGCCACTTCACGGGTACTGGCGCGGTGGATGTCCGCGCCATCCAGCACCACGCGGCCGCCGCTCGGCTTGAGGGTGCGCGCCAGGGTCTTGAGCAGCGTCGACTTGCCGCTGCCATTGGGGCCAAGCAGGACCGTCACCTTGCCATCCGCCACATCGACGGCGACATCGTCGAGCACCGGGCGTTGTTCATAGCCGGCGCTCAGGTGCTCGCAGCGCAAACGCGAAGGGGGGCAAACGAAGGCGGGCATCGGCGTGGACTCTGAGCGTGGCTGGGCTGAGGCTGCCCAGCAGGGTGGACGTCGACCGGCACTCGGCGATGGTCGCCGAGGACACTATGACAAAACATTCTCATTTTCAATCTGACGGCTCCGCAACCGCACTCCCGCGGCGGGACGATATCGTCGCTGGCAGCAGCGCCGAAGCCGGCAGGGGCCCGGTAGGTGTAAGGGGGCGCTACCCCGCCAAGGGGTATGTTCGTATAGCGAATAGTTATTGCTAATCGTTTGCATTAAGATTTATCGCATGTCATTGTCTGTGCCGATTTCGCAGGAGCGAAGGATGGCCACACCACGTCACGCCGGAATAGCGGACCGCCGCCGACGGGGCTGAGGCAGGGCGCTCGGCTGGCGTGACGCGACGGCGACCTTCCGGGGCGCTGGTCGCATGAGTCGCCAGGGCCAGGCGGCAAGATCGGGTGAGGGCAGTCACCCGGATACGGATATCTCACGTTCAAGGATGCCACAGCAATGCGATTTGCCAGGCGCAAACACTCTCCTCGGGGCACGCGTGAGCCTCGCCTGGTGCTGATGGCTGTCATGCTCGGCACCTTCTCCGTCAGTCTGAACAACAGCGCCCTGAACCTGGCGGTGGCCGAGTTGATGGTCACCTTCGAGACCGGGGCGGTGGAGGCCGGCTGGGTCGTTACCCTGTTCCTGCTGGCCATGGCGATGACCATGCCGCTGTCGGGGTTTCTTGCCGACCGTCATGGGCGTCGGCGCCTCTACCTTGTCGGTCTGACACTGTTCCTGATGGGCTCTCTTGTGGGCGCCCTGGCATCCGGGCTTTCCGGCGTCCTGGTTGCCAGGGGCGTTCAGGGAATCGCGGCCGGGCTCATGATTCCGCTGTCGCTGCCGCTGCTGTATGGCGCTTTTGGCGAGGGTGAGCGCGGTCGAGTGACCGGGCTGTGGGGCGCGGCGGCGATGATTGCGCCGGCCCTCGGGCCACCGCTGGGGGGGCTGCTGCTGGAGTTAGGCCATTGGCAGTGGCTATTTATCATGAACCTGCCCAGTGCGCTGGTGGCGCTGGTGCTGGCCTACCGCTATCTGCCGGCTTCCACGACCTGTCGCCAGCGGCGCTTCGACTGGCCCGGCTTCGTACTGATCACTTTCGGCATGCTGTTGCTGATGCTGGCGCTCGGTGGCATTGGGGGTGTCCGCGACTTGAGGGATCCGGTCGTCGTGGCCGGGCTTGCCGGTGGAGTCACCGCGCTTGTCGTCTTCGTCCTTGTTCAGCGGCGCGTGGCCTATCCGTTGCTGGATCTGGGCATCTTTCGGCGCCCCCGCTTCGCGGTCAGCGTCGTGATTGCCTGTGCCCAGGCCGTGGCCACCTTTGGTTGTCTGCTGCTGGTGCCGTTGTGGATGCAGGTCCAGGGCCATTCGGCCTGGCTCGCCGGGCTGGTGTTTCTGCCTGCTGCGCTGGCATCGGCCGTGATCAGCCCGATGGCCGGTCGCTGGATCGATCGGCGCTCGCCGTTGCTGCTGCTGACCACGGGGCTGGTGCTGACGGCGGCGTCACTGGCCGGGTTCTCGCTGCTCGGCCCCGCCGTGCCCCTGGGGCTGGTCGTGATGCTGATGGCCGCCCGCGGGCTCGGCCTGGGTCTGTCCTACCTTCCCGCCACCGCCCTGGGGCTCCAGGCGCTGCCGTCGAGCCGCCACGCGAGTGCCTCGGCACAAAGCAACATCGCCCGTCGGTTGACCTCGGCGCTCGGCGTGGTGGCGCTTTCCGTGTTCTACGAGTTGCGCAGTGTCTCGCTGCGCCTCGATGGCATGTCCACCAGCGCGGCGGGGCTCTCGGCGTTGGCCGAGGCCTTCGCGGTGCTTGCCTTGATCGTACTGGCCGTAGTTCCTCTGGCATGGTCGCTGCGCGCCGAACCCCGGCGTCAGCCGCGTACCGATGCCGTTCACCGGGTGTGATTGCGCGCCCATTCCCTTCGCGACTTGATGATGGCGACAGGACGAACGACATGCACCAACCCTCACTTCACTCTCCCTCCTACGAGGGCCACGTGGTGGCGAGACGCGCGAGTCTGCGTGCGCTGCTCAATAGCTACTTCCGAGAAACCGGGGTCTTCGATCCCCGCGCCGGCACGCTTAGCCTCGACCCCAGCTTGCTGGATGCGGGCGAACCGATGGCGGTGGCACTCGCGGATGGGCAGTTGATCGGCAGCCTGACACGCTTCTCCCTCGGCGGGCAGCACCGCTATGGCGACGCCTTCTACTGGCGCGATGGCCAGGCTCGCCTGCGGCCACTCGACCTGCAGGACCTGGTCCAGTGCCTGCTGGAAGCGCTCAGCCCCCGCGAGCCAGGCTCACCGCCATCGCTCAAGCTGTGGGACCTGCGCGACAAGATCACCAACAGCTATGCGCGTATGGCGACCCATCTCGATGCCTTCCATCGGCGCTACCCCGATGGCCCGCCGCCGGGGCTCGATCATGTTCGGGCCGAGCAGTCGCTGCTGGTGGGACACCCCTTCCACCCCTTTCCCAAGTGCTGCGACGGCCGTGGCCGTCAGGATATCAGCGTCTATAGCCCGGAGCGCGAGAGCGCCTTCGCCCTGCATTACTTCGCCGTTCATCGTGACCTCGTCCACGAAGATTGGCTCGATGCCGGGCGGCGTGCCGAGGCCGACGAGGCGGTGCCAGAGGCCTTCGCGGCGGCCCTCGGCGAGGCCCTCGACAAGGCCCTCGAGCAAGCCCGCGACGACGCCTTCGGTCACGATCAGGGGGGGCTGCCGGCTCATGGCGGCGGTATCGAGGCCTTCCGCGCCTTGCCGGTGCACCCCTGGCAGGCCCAGCACCTGCATGAGCAGGGCGACGTGATCGCGTTGATCCAACGCGGGCTGTTGATTGACCTGGGGACGCTGGGGGCACAGGCCTATCCGACGTCATCGGTGCGCAGCGTCTGGCTGCCCCAGAGTCGCATGGGCTACAAGCTGCCGCTGCAGGTGCGCATCACCAATCTGGTGCGTGAGAACACCCTCGAGCAGTGTCGCCGTACCCTGGACGCGGCGCGCGTCATCGACGCACTCGGCGACCGCCTGCAGAGAGATGGGCTCAAGGTCGTGCTCGAGACCGGCTATCGCACCCTGGCGCTGGATCACCCTGGGGTCCCGGCGCATCGGGTTGCCACCCTGACCACGATCTACCGCCCGTTGCCCGATGACGGCGGCGATCCCTGGGTGATGGCGTCGTTGCTCGAGCCCTACCCGGGACGCGACGAGCCCAAGCTGGTCGGGATGATTCGCGAGGGGTGCGGGGGCGAGCTTCCCGCGCTGGAAGCCTGGTTCGATCGCTATCTCGAGATCTCCGTGGTGCCGTTGCTGGCGGGCTTGGCACGCACCGGGGTCGGCTTCGAGGCGCACCTGCAGAATACCCTGCTGACGCTCAAGGAGGGCTTCCCCGAGACCTTCCATGTGCGCGACCTCGAAGGGGTGAGCCTGGATCGGTCGGTGGCAGGCGATACGCCCTGGTGGCAGGCGCTTGGCATCGATGACGACAGCCCGCTGTTGTACTCGCCTGACGATGCCTGGATCCGCACCCTCTACTACGTCTTCGTCAATCAGCTGGGCGGCCTGGTGGCGGTGTTGTCCGAGGCCATGGACGTCGAGGAAGGACGGCTGTGGCGGCGGGTCGGTACGCGCCTCGAGGGCCTCACCTTGAGTGATGATCCCCGCCTGGCGGGCTACGCAGAACGCCTGCTCCACGACCCCAACTGGACGGCCAAGGCCAATCTGCTGAGCTGTTTCCATCAGCGCGGCGATGCACCGCTGTTCGTTGCCATCCCCAACCCGATCAAGGCTTCCCGATGACGCTTTCGACTCCGATTCCCACCCGGCCCGGCGGTGGCGACCGTTGGGCCTTTCTGCCGACCTGCCCGCTGTATCGTCGCGTCGAGCAGCGCGTGATCCGGCAATTGTTGCAGGGCCTCCTGTCCGAGGGCGTCATCGTCCCCGACGCAGGTGTCGTCGCCGACGGCAACCCAGGGGGCGGTGCCGCCCAAGGCGTTCGGGAGCTCGTTTTCCGGGGCCAGGATGGGGACGGCAACGCCGTGTGGTATCGCTGCCGCGGGGCGCGCAAGGCGAGCTTCGGGCGTTGGCGACTGACCGCCTCCCCGATGATCCGCGAGCGCGCGGGTCACGGGGTGGATCAGGCCGGCACCAGGTGTCACGGCCCCCTTTGTGGGGAGCAGCGTGAGGCGCGCATCGACGATATCCTCGATGAGCTGCTCGTCGAGATCGTGCCCGCCGAGCGCCTGGAGGGACTCGCCGATGAACTGCACCAGACGCTGGTGAAGGATGTTCAGTCACAGCGTCTGGCCGGTGCCCCGACCGCGCCGGATCTCGACTGGGATCACGATGCCTGGGAAGGGCGGCTCGGTGAGGGCCATCCCTATCACCCGAGCTACAAGTCGCGACTCGGCTTTACCCTCGAAGACAACGCAAGCTTCGGGCCCGAGTTTCAGGCCGATATTCATCCGCTGTGGCTGGCTATCGATCTCGATGCCTGTCACCGCGTGACCTCACAGGACATCACTCCCGGAGCCTTCCTGCGTCACGAACTCGGCGAGGCCACCTGGGACAGGTTTCGGCGCACCATCGTCGAGGCCGGACGATCGCCCCAGCAGATGGCGGTGATTCCGGTGCATCCCTGGCAGTGGCTCAATCGGGTCCTGCCGCATTTTCAGGCCGAGCTTGCCAGCGGCATCATCATCGCCCTCGGTGTCGGTGATGACCGCTACCGTGCCCAGCAGTCGATTCGAACACTGACCAACGCAAGCCGTCCGAGTCATGCGCACCTGAAGCTGTCGCTTGGCATCACCAACACCTCGACCAGCCGTATCCTGGCCGCCCATACCGTGCGCAACAGCGCCCGGATCAGCGACTGGCTGCACCGGTTGAGCGTAACGGACCCGGGGCTTCGGCGTCAGGGGCTGGTCATCCTGCGCGAGGTGATGGGGGTGGCCTTCGATACCGAGACGCTAGGGGCCGCTCGACGGTCGGCCGGCTATGGCGCTCTCGGCGCCATCTGGCGCGAGAGCCTGCACCGCTACCTCGGCCGGGGGGAGCGGGCCATCGCGGTCAATGGCCTGACCCAGCTGTCCGGCGCCGGGTTGCCGATGATGGATGGTTGGGTGCGTCACTACGGCGTGGTGGCCTGGGCGCGCCAGTTGCTCAAGGTCATCGTGACGCCGCTGATCCACCTGCTCTATGCCCATGGCATCGGCCTCGAGGCCCACGGCCAGAACATGCTGTTGATCCACCGCGACGGGTGGCCCGAGCGCCTGGCGTTGAAGGACTTTCACGACGGTGTGCGTTTCTGCCCGAGCCTCCTGGCCGAGCCTGACCGGGCTCCCGAGCTGGCACCGGTACCGGCGAGCCACGCCAGGGTCAACGCCACGTCGTATCTGATCACCGAGCGCGCCGACGAGGTGCGCGATTTCACCTACGACGCCTGTTTCTTCATCGCCCTGACCGAGCTGTGCCTTGGCCTTGAGCAGCACTACGGGCTCGGCGAAGATCAGTTCTGGCGCCTGGCAGCGTCGTGTGTCCGTGACTATCAGGGGGAGCATCCCGAACTCGCCGAGCGCTTTGGCCTGTTCGACCTGTTCGCGCCCCAGGTGGAAATCGAGGAATTGACCAAGCGCCGGCTGTTTGGTGACGCCGAGCGGCACTTCGTGTGGCGTGACAATCCGCTCAAACGGTTCGCGGAGGCCGCATGCTGACGCCCAATCGACTCAAGCGACAGCTACGCGAGGGCGACCGTCCATTGGGGCTCTTTGCCTCGATTCCGGCGCCGGTGACGGTGGAGATGATCGGCCAGGCGGGCTTTGATTTCGTGATCCTCGATACCGAGCATAGCCTGGTCAACCCCGAGACCCTGGAAAACATGCTGCGCGCCGCGGAGCTTGCCGGCCTCACCGCCCTGGTGCGGGTGGCGGCGGTGGATGCCCGCACCGTGGTGCCGCTGTTGGATGCCGGTGCACGCGGCATCGTGGTGGCCAATGTCGAGACGCCCGAGACCCTCGAGGCGCTGGGCGAGGTGCTGCGCTTTCATCCCCGTGGCCGGCGCAGCATGAACAGCGGCCGCCCGGGCCGCTTCGGCGGCGATGACCTGGTCGACTACCTGGCGCGGGCCAACGAGGCCATGATGCTGGTGGCCATGGTCGAGAGCCGTCAGGGCGTCGACAACATCGAGGCACTGCTGGCGGTGCCCGGTGTCGATATGGTGCTGGAGGGGGCGGCGGATCTCTCTCAGTCACTCGGGATACCGTGGCAGACCGAGGCGCCGGAGGTCACCGAGGCTCTGGATCGGGTGCATGCCGCCTGCCGAGACGCCGGTGTGGCCTATTGCGCGATTCCCCGCAGCGCCGGCCGGCTCGGCCATTGGCACGAGCGCGGGGCCGACGCCTATGTGCTCGGCGATGAGCGCGGTATTGCCTTTCGCGCCCTGCAGGGGCGGCGCCAGGAGGTCGTTGACGGACTCGGCGGACCGCGACACGCCAGCGGGGAGGGTGAGCGATGAACCTGGCCGACCTGACACCGCGCATGCGTGACACCATCGCTCGCCTGGCCTCAGCCCCCTGGCCTGATGATGCGCGCCGCGAGCCCATCTGCAGCTACTTGTATGATCTGGCCGCCCTGGAAAAGCATGCCGCAGGGCTTGCCGCGAGCCTGCCGGAGCCTTGCCGCCTTTACTACGCGGTCAAGGCCAACCCCGATCCTCGGCTGATCGCCGCTCTGGTCGGTCACGTGGCCGGGTTCGAGGCCGCGTCCATCGGCGAGATTCGCGTGATCCGAGCCATCAGCCGCGACGCCGGGATCATCTTCGGCGGGCCGGGCAAGAAGGACGCCGAGATTGACGCGGCTCTGGACCTTGGCATCACCCGGCTGCACGTCGAGAGCCTCGGCGAATTGACCCGAGTGGCCTGGATCGCCGAGCGTCGCGGCCAGGTGGTGTCGATCCTGCTGCGGGTCAACCTGGATCAGGACGACCTGCCCAGCGCCACGGTCACCATGGGCGGGTACCCGAGTCAGTTCGGCATCGATGAAGCGCTGCTGCCTGGCGCCGTGGCACAAGCCAAGGCCAGCCCGTGGCTGGCACTGGACGGCTTTCACCTGCACTCGCTGTCGAACAACCTGGATGCGAAGCGCCATGCCGAGCTGGTGGCGATCTATCTCGAGCGTGTCCACGCCTGGGCGCAGCGCTTTGCGATCGACGTCAAGGTCGTCGACGCCGGGGGCGGCTTCGGCGTGTCTTACGATGAGCGTGACGACTTCGACTGGTCAGGCTTTGTTGCCGCGCTGGCACCGGTATTGCGCAACAACCCCGTTCCCGGGGCGAGTCTCATCTTCGAGCCCGGGCGCTTCATCAGTGCCTTCTGTGGCGCCTATATCGCCGAGGTGGTCGATATCAAGCCCTGCCGCGGCGAGCACTTCGCCCTGCTGCGCGGCGGCACTCACCACTTTCGCCTGCCGGCGTCCTGGGGCCATGACCACCCGTTCGAGATCGTCCCCCGAGAAGCCTGGCCCTATCCGTTTGCCCGGGCCGAAGTGGTCGATGCATCGGTGACGCTCGCCGGCGAGCTGTGCACGCCCAAGGACGTGCTGGCGCGAAGGGTGGCGGTCCCACGCCTGAGGGTGGGGGATCTGATCGTGTTCCGGCGCACCGGTGCCTACGGCTGGACGATTTCCCACCATGACTTCCTCGGCCACGCCCATCCCGAGATGCGGTATCTCGCACCTGACGCTGAACCTGGCTCTGTACAAGGTCATGAACCCGGCTCTGTACAAGGTCATGAACCCGTCACTGGGCATGAGCCTCGTCACGGGAGCAACCACGACATTCACGATGGTGCCCAAGCGCGCCATCTGGGCCATCGCCACGACAGCCAACCGCGGGTCTCGTCCCAAGAACCGAGTACTCGGCCGGCGTTGCACAAGGAGGATATTGACTCATGACGATCCTGACCGATAGCGCACCTAGCGTCCTGGGAACGAATCACGAAGGCACCGCGGGCGAGACTCTGGCCGAGACCCCGGCCGAGGCCGCCGAGGCTCGGGTCATGGTCGATCTGGTCAATGCCCTGCTGGCCGAAGGGCTCCTGGACGTGGCCGGCGGCGAGTGGTTGAGCGCCGCGAATGCCGCGGCCATGACGGCAGATGTCGACTCGGTCGACGGCGTGCCAGTGTCGCTGCAGTGGCGGCGCTGGTGGCTCGAGCAGGGCAGCGGCGACGCTCTGGTCGTCGGCCTGGTTCCGGGCATCGTGCAACCCTGGCGGCTGTGCCCCCAGGCCGGTGTCTGGCGCACGAGTACGAATGCCCACACCGCTGGGCCCCAGCGGCTGACCAGCCAATCGCTGCTCGAGGTGTTTCTCGCCCACTGGATGGACGATGAGCAGCGCGGCCGACCCGGGGTCGACAACGTCCGCGATCTGCTCAAGACCACGCTATGGCAGCTCGAGCAGGCGTTTGACGAGGCGCCACTGGCGGGCAGCGTGCGTGGCCTGACCGGCGCCGAGGCGATGCAGTCCCTTGAGCGCCGCGCGGCGCGTCGCGATCGGCCCTTCCATCCCCTGGCCAAGGCCAAGCAGGGCCTTGGCCAGGCGGATCATCGACGCTTCGCCGCCGAGTTCGATCGTCCGTTCACGATGCGCTGGGTGGCGCTGGATCGGGACGCGGTGACGACGGGCGGTGGCGTGGTGCCAGGGCCGATGCACGAGCCCCTGGCGGTGTTGCTTGACGGGGCCGAGCGACGGGCCCTCGAGGAGGAAATGACGCGTCTTGGTTTATCGCCTGATACCCATCTGGCCCTGCCCGTTCACCCCTGGCAGCGCGAGCAAGGGCTGCCAGGCGCGCTGCCCGAGAGTCTCGATGGTCGCCATGGGGTGGCGCTTGCGAGCTCAGTAGGGGCCTACCACGCCACCTCATCGCTGCGCTCTCTAGCGCCGCTCGATACGCGCAAGGCACACCTAAAATTGCCGATGGCGGTGTTCTCTCTGGGCGCGGCGCGCTACCTGCCGGCGGTGAAGCTGATCAACGGCGAACGCGGACAGCGCATGCTCGAGCAGGCCCGGGAGCTGGACCCAGAGCTCGAGCGATGCCTGGCCCTGTGCGATGAGCGGCGCTGGTGGTCATACCTGCCGGACGGGACCGGGCTCTTCGATGACGCTCCTCGCCATCTTGGGGTGATGACCCGGCACTACCCGCAGGCGCTAATGGACGCCACCGATGCCTGCCCCGTGCCCATGGCGGCCCTCGGCGTGGTGCCCCGGCGCGGCGAAGAGCACCCCTTCGACGACTGGCTCGCCGAGCGCGGTCAAACGGCGAGTCCCGAGACGGTGCTGATGCTGTTCGAGGAGCTTTGTGATGGCTTCTTCGAGGTGGTGTTACGGTTGTATCGGCTGGGCTTGATGGCAGAGATTCACGGCCAGAATGCGATGGTGGTCTGGCGCAGTGGTGGCTTCGAGGCCCTGCTGCTGCGAGACCATGACTCGGTCCGCCTGCACCTGCCCTGGCTGGCCCAGCACGGCATCGACGACCCCGAATATCGCATTCGCCCCGGCTACAGCAACAGCCTCTACAACGAGAGTCCGGAGGATCTGCTGTTCTATCTGCAGACGCTGGGTATCCAGGTCAACCTTGGCGCCATCATCGAAGCCCTGGTGGCCCACTACGGCCTCGCCGAGGCGTCGCTGTGGCGGACCCTCGGCGAAAGCCTCGGCGAGGCCAGCAAGCGACTGGCGCCCAATGAGGACGAGCGTCGACGTCTTGAGCAGGTGCTGCTCAAGGCGCCGGACTGGCCGCTCAAGTGCGTGCTGGGACCGCTGTTCGACCAGCAGGGCGTGCCCGGCAGCATGCCCTCGGGCAAGGCGCGCACTGCCAACCCCTTCCGCGCCGAGGCGCTGGGCAAGGCCCCGTCCTGGGTCTAGCCATCGGCGCATGACGGCCATGGCCCCGGGGCGCCGCCGAATGGCGCCCCGTTTCTTGGCTGTCGGCGTCGATATCGTCGCAACCTGCGTCGATCTTCCCCGCAGACTTCCACCTAAAGACAGTGAGCCAACGAGGGTTCCATGTACGACATTCAACCGCGAGCCGGCGGGGCGCCCCCCGGTGGGGCACCACCCGGTGGGGCCAAGCCATCCGCCGACGGCCCTTGCGAGAGCCCTTGCGAGTGCCCGATCGAGCGCCTGATCGAACGGTACGCCGAGGTCGCGACCTCGACCCTGGGACACTTCACCGATATCGGCGCCATCGTCGGGCTCGAGCCGGTGAGGCGGCCGTCTCGACTGTTGGGCACCGCGGTGACGGTACGTCTGCCGCACCTGGACGGTGGGGCGATTCGTCGTGCCCTTGGGCTGGTGCGCCCCGGCGATGTGCTGGTGATCGATGTGTCCGGCGACGAGACACGCGCCTGCTGGGGCGAACTCAGGGCCTACGCGGCCCTGGAACGAGGGCTTGCCGGGGTGGTGACGTCTGGACGCGTCACCGATGTGGGGGTCTTGTCCCGGCTGGATCTGCCGGTCTATTCCCGGGGCGCGAGCCCACTGACGACTCGGACCATGGAGCTCGAGGGCGAGGTCAATCGAGCGGTGAGTATCGCCGGGGTCAGCGTAAGCCCGGGGGATCTAATCGTCGGCGATGATGACGGCGTCTTCGCACTGTCACCGGCGCGAGCCGAGGCCTTGCTTGGGCCGGTGCTGGACAAGCAGGCCAAGGAAGCGACGCGCCGCGATGAGGTGCACGCCCGTCATCCCGAGTGGTTCCGTTAGCCCGGGCCAATCTCAGCGCTGAGCGCCAAGCGTTGGCCCTGGCGTCGAAGTAGGCAACTTCCGACGTCGGTCTCACGAGAGAAGATAACGCCAACGGCGGTGGTTATAACCACCGCCGTTGGCGTTTTTCGTTCAGGTTGTGTGTGCTCGACGAGTCTCAGAAGTCGAGCTGGTAGCCCAGCGTCAGGGTGCGGCCACGTCCCTTGAAATAGTAGTCGTCGCTGGCCCGGGCGGACTGGGAGTAGTAGGTGAAGTAGTCTTCATCGAACAGGTTCTCGACGCCGACGCTCATGCGGCCCACCGGCAGGCGATAGCCGAGGCTGGCATCGACCAGCTCATAGCCGTCGAAGTTGAGCTCCGAGTTCTCGACGCTGCGGTCATCGTAGCGAATCAGCTGGACGTGGCTCGACAGGCGGTCGGTCCAGCTCGCGCTCCAGGACAGCTTGTAGGTGTCCGGGGCGATGTTGAGCCCGGTCAGCTTGGTGTCGACGCTGCCGTCGCCATCGGTATCGGATTCGCCGTTGGCATGGGTGTAGGAGAGCTTCACACGGTGATCGTCGGTGACATCGATCTCGCCGCTGAACTCGACCCCGTGGATCTCGGTCTTTTCGCGATTGACCTGATAGACGCCGGTGTCGTCGGCGGAGAAGCGCTGGCCAAGATCCGAGTCCGATTCGAAGTAACTCAGTTCGAAGCGGTAGTCGTCCCAGGTAAGCCGGGTACCGATCTCGCGGTTGTCGGTGACGATGGGCTCCAGGCTCAGCAGGGTGTCGACGTCCTGCCCCGGCTGGTCGATGCCACGCAACACGCGGCCCACGTCCGGCATGCCGAAGCCTTCGGAATAGTTGGCGTAGACCTGGCCCCACTCGGTGACCTGGTAGACCAGGCCGGCGTTGAACAGGGTCTCGCTGAAGTCGGGATTGCCGCCCTCGACGTCGGCCTCGCTGTTGAGCACATTGCCACGGTCCACGGTGGAAAAGTCATCGACCTTGAGCTCGGCCTCTTCCTGGCGTACACCGGCGTGCAGGGTCAGGCCATCGATGACCTTGAAATCGCCCTGCAGGAAGCCGGCAAAGTTGCGGTATTCGGTCTCGGGCACGTACTCGCGACCGGTCTGCACCAGCACCTGCTGGGTCTCATCCTGGAGCACGTCGATGCCGGTGGTCAGCGTCAGGCGGTCGTCGAACAGGCCGCCGCGGGTCAGGGTAAACTTGCCGCCTAGCTTGTCGGACTCGTTGCGGGTCTGGTCGAAGCGCTCGACGCCGCCGTCCTGGTAGGGAAAGAACGGGCCGGTGATGAACTGGGCGCGGAAGCGCTGGCTGTAGATCTTGGCATCGACCTCGTTGCCGAACCAGTCGGCGTGGGCATAGCTCAGGCTAAGGTTGGTGGACTCGTTGTAGGCCGGGTCACCCTCGGGGTCGCCCTTGCGTGCCGAGGTGGCGATGCCGTTGTCGCGATCGCCGCTCACCGGCACGTAGTCGTGGTCGTTCTCCAGATCGAAGTGATTGGCGGAGAACTCGAGGTTCTGATTGTCGTCGATCCAGTAGCCGATGCGGGTGAACAGGTCGTAGTTATCGGAATCCTGGATCTCACCCTGGTTGGCGATGCCGACGAGTTCATCGTCGCCATCGTAGAACACGCCACGGTGCTGCTGGCTGGCGGCGGCAAGGTAGTCCCAGTCGCCTTCCTGGCCGCTGATGCGGTAGTCGACCTTGTAGCCGAAGCTATCGGACTGGACGTCGTCGTCGCTGGTCAGGGTGACGCCGGCGTGCTGGTTGACGGTGCCGGCCTCGGCTCGACGGGTGACGAAGTTGATGATGCCACCGGTGGCGCCGAGGCCGTGCTCGGCGCTGGCGCCGTGAATAACCTCGATGCGCTCGACCATCGACAGGTCGATGGTGTAGCTGTCGCGCTGGCTGTCGCGCAAGGGGTTCGACTGGGGCACACCATCGATCATGAATAGCGGCTCGCGGCCGCGCAGCGACTCGCCGGAATTGGAGATCTTCTGGCGGCTCGGCGAGTAGGACGGAATCAGGTTGCTGAGCACCTGGCTCTGGTCCTGGGTGATCGAGAGCTGTTGCTCGATGTCCTCTTCGCTGATGATCGTGATCTTCTGCGGCGTCTGCCCGGCCAGGCTCTTGTTGCGGGTGGCCGTGACGACCACTGGATCAAGGGAGTTGGCCTGTGTCGCCGTGGTGGATACCGTCGAGGTAGCGCTGGTCTGGGCCTGGGCCGCCAGAGCAAAGGCGCACAGAGGAATACCGAGAGGCAGGCTGAGGGGGAGGGCGGAGCGGAGCAGCAGCGGGCGCAGTCGAGCCGATGACGGCGGACAGATCCGGGACATGACGAGCGTTTCCTTGAATCGATCGAGAGCAACGTGGGCATTGCTCTTAATTGGGAATGGTTATCGTTTTTAAGGTTGAGGCGCAACGATAATGCGTTGCATTAAAATGTGCAACAGCGTGCACATTGGCCCGGCCA
>Ga0114954_1000292_pt1 | contig 18151 bp, 22 predicted proteins | sample Porto_4metaG_FD_87299 | JGI IMG/M metagenome (GOLD analysis project Ga0114954, IMG submission 87299) | Marine algal microbial communities from Porto, Portugal - Porto_4 metaG | ecosystem: Host-associated > Algae > Red algae > Unclassified | place: Portugal: Porto | collected 2015-02-02
ATCGTGAACAGCGCCACGATCAGGCGCCTGGGAAAGCCCGCCAGGCACCTCAACCGCCAGCTCAAGACCACCAGCATCATGGCGAGTAACCCCAACAGGGAGGCCAGATAGCGATGGATCATCTCCATCCAGGCCTTCGACGCCTCCAGCGGCACCTCGGGGCTATGCAACAATGCGCGGCCGGCATCGGGCACCACCAACGCACCGTAGCACCCCGGCCAGTCGGGACAGCCAAGGCCTGCATCCAGCAGCCGTGTCCAGGCGCCGGCGAGAATCACCACCGCCGTAAAGACCGCCCCCACCAGGCTAAGCGTGCGCAACACTGTCAAGCGCGAACAGATGGCCTCAGACATCGCCTCGCCCTCCTTCCCCCTCATCGCGCAGCGGCGTCATCGGTGATTCGGGGTTCATCTTCAAGAGCTTCTCGATATCATCGAGCACCGCGGCCGTCTCCACCTGTGCGGGATAGGCGAGTGCAATACGACCTTCGGGATCAGCGATCCACAGCGCGCGCCCGGCCTGCCATTTGGGCGCCTCGCCCCGCCAGTGCGCCAAGCGCTCGCCAGGGAGCGCCTTGTCCTGCCCGCCGATACGAATGCGGCTGATGCGATGGGCATCCTTGCCGAGGGCACGATGCAATCGCCACCAGCGATCGGCGTCCTGCTCGCAGCGGGCCTGACAGGCATACACCATCACCCAGTCATCCGGCCCTACCTCTCCACTACGCTCCAACGGCCAGTCATCGAGCTCCGGCAAGACCAGGTCGAGATCACCATGGGCCGTGCGCCCTTCTGGAATACCGACCCCCCACTGCACCATCCCCCAGGCCACCGCCATGGGCAGGAGAAAGATCGCGATCAGCGCGACCAGCTTGAGCTTCTGCCATGCCTGATGAGTCATCCGCCTGCCTCCTGGGATCCTGTTCCCTGCTTTCCCGGACACGGTGTCTGGCGTCGATCTGCCGATAGGCGCCGTGCCCCCACTACCAATGCCACCAATGCCACCAGCGCAAGCCCCCACCACTGGAATGCATAGCCCAGGTGTCGCTCAGGCGGCATGACGTTGGGCGTCCACCAGCTCTCCAGGAACCCATCGCCCGCCTCCTGATGCAGCCATCCCGGAAAGGCGAAGCCATCAAGCCAGGCGCCGAGCTCGATCCGCTGCAACCGCTCTCCCTCGCGGTTGTCACCGAAGATCGGCGCGCGATCGCCGACCTCTTGCCAGCGCGCCTCGATGCGCACTTCCCCGGAAGGCGTCTCGACCCGCGGCGCTTGCCGCGACACCCCCGTCTCGAGGAAGCCTCGGTCGACCAGCCAGCGTCGTCCGCTGCGATCGACAAGCGGGGTCAGTACCGCCACCCCCAGCCGACCATCGAAGGTCCGATTGTCGAGAAACAGCGTGTCCACGGCGATGAAACGCCCCTGCAAAACCACCCGACTGCCGTCCATCGGCTGCGTGGTCGGCGCCTGAAGCGTCGGCGCTGCGGCAAGCTTTTCGAGATAGACGCGCTTGCCGGCGGCCCGCTCCCACTGCCATAGTCCCAACCCTATGCCCAAGGCCATCAGCGCGAGGCATAGCAGGCACCACCCCACCAGTCGCCCCCGCGGCCGCGCGCCCTGACCCTTTTCACCTGCCCCATGACGGAATCGCACCATGCTGCTCAAGATCCTGATAGCAATAGTCTTCGTGGCCATGCTGACCAGCCTCGCCGCCGGGGTGGGCTTCTTGCTCAAGGACACCAGCGACTCTCGGCGTTTGCTGACCTCTTTGAAGATTCGTGTCTCCCTGGCCGCGACCCTCCTGGCACTCCTGGCCTACGGGTTCCTCAGCGGTCAACTCGGCTAGCGTTGCGCCTTGCTCAGAACACGTATACGAAAATGAAGAGCCCGAGCCAGACCACGTCGACGAAATGCCAGTACCAGGCTGCCGCCTCGAAGCCGAAGTGATTCTCGGCACCGAAGTGGCCTCGCCGCACCCGCATCAGCATGCTCGCCAGAATGATCGTCCCGATGATGACGTGCAGGCCATGAAACCCCGTCAGCATGAAGAAGGTGGACCCGTAGATGCCGGCCTGCAGGGTCAAGCCCATCTGGTGGTAGGCCTCGTAGTACTCGACCGCCTGAACGGTGATGAAGAAAACCCCTAGCAGCACCGTGCCAAACAGCCAATTGTGCGCCGTACGTCGCTCGTCGTCCTTGAGCGCCTCATGGGCCACCGTGAGCGTGATGCTCGACGATACGAGCAGCAGTGTATTGACCAACGGCAGCTGCCACGGGCTCAGGGTATGGTCAGGCCCTGAAATCGCGGGATCCGGTGGGTTCATCAACGGCCAGGTAGCGGTGAAGTCTGGCCACAGCAAGGCCGCGACACCTTTGGCACCTTCGCCGTCGAGCCACGGCAATGCCAGGTTGCGCACGTAGAACAACGCTCCGAAGAAGGCACCGAAAAACATCACTTCCGAAAAGATGAACCAGGCCATGCCCCAGCGAAACGAACGATCCATCTGGGCGTCATAGAGCCCCTGCATGGACTCCTTGATCACGTCGCGAAACCACAGCGCCATGACCACCAGGATGCCAACCAGCCCGACTAGCATGACCCACGGACCGATCGACCCGTGCACCATCCAGGTGCCGGTCCCGACCATCATCGTGCCCATCGCCAATGAGCCAAGAATGGGCCACCGGCTGGTCGCCGGAACGTAGTAGCTGCCGCCGCTCATGCATCACCTCCTGGAAGTCCCATGGCCAGCACGAAGGGTCGTGGGTTTCGGAAACAAAGGTTGTCCGCGTTCATGCACCGCCTCCTGAGGACAGCGCAGCATCGCGTGAGGCGCTCTCCACGGTGTCCTGAGGGTAGAGGGTATAGACCAGGGTCACGGTCTTGACCTCCTCGGGGAGCTCCCGCGTCAGCTGGAAGACCAACGGTGCCTCGAAACTCTCGCCTGGGCCCAGGCGTTGATTCTCGAAGCAGAAACAGGCCAGCTTGCGCAGGTGCAGAGACGCCTGTGAAGGGCTCACGCTGGGCACCGCACGGGCAACGCTGGGGTGACTGCTGAGATTGGTGAAGGTGAAGTACACCTCGGTGCTCTGCCCCGGATGGACCCGCACCTGTCTGATATCGGATTCCAGCTGCCAGGGCAGACCCGCGCTGGACCGGGTGATGAATTGCATCGTCACGGTTCGCGATACATCCGCATCCTGGGCAACCAGCGACTGGGCCGTGTCGGTGGTCTTGCCATTCAACCCCGTCACCTGACAGAAAACGTCATAAAGGGGTACCAGGGCGAAGGCAAAACCAAACATCCCGGCCAGCACCACCAGGGTCTTGACCACGGTGCGCCGCACTTGAGGCTGTCTATCATCCGCTGCTGTGGCCATGCGTCCCAAGCCCCCTCCCGAACTCGACTCCACGGTTCTCGCCGCCATTCGTGTGTTTCACCGACATCGGTCAGTCGTGTTCCAAGGGCCGGTACTGCGGCGGATGCTCGAAGGTATGTAACGGAGCCGGGCTCGGCACCGTCCACTCGAGATCCTCGCCACCATCCCAGGCCTTCGCCGGAGCCTGGCGCCCCCCGCGGACACACATCACCACGATGACCACGAACAGAAGCTGGGAGGCGCCGAACATGAAGGCACCGATGCTCGAGACCATGTTGAAATCAGCAAACTGCAGCGAGTAGTCGGGAATCCGACGCGGCATTCCGGCCAGCCCCGCAAAATGCATCGGAAAGAAGGTCAGGTTGACGCCGACGATCGACAGCCAGAAATGCCACTGCGACAAGCGATGATGGGGGTAGTGCCCGGTCCACTTCGGCAACCAGTAGTAGACCGCCGCCATGATCGAGAAGATGGCTCCCGGCACCAGCACATAATGGAAATGTGCGACCACAAAGTAGGTGTCATGGTACTGAAAGTCTGCCGGCGCGATGGCCAGCATCAAGCCCGAAAAGCCACCTATCGAGAACAGCACCACGAAGGCCAACGCAAACAACATCGCAGGCTCGAAGGTAATCGACCCTCGAAATAACGTGGTAATCCAATTGAACACCTTCACCCCGGTAGGCACCGCGATCAGCATGGTGCTGTACATGAAGAACAGCTCCGCCACCAGGGGCAGCCCAACCGCAAACATATGGTGGGCCCACACCAGAAACGACAGGATGGCGATCGAAGCAGTGGCGTAGACCATGGAGGCATAGCCAAACAGGCGCTTGCGGGCGAAGGTCGGGATAATCACCGAGACGATGCCGAAGGCCGGCAGGATCATGATGTAGACCTCGGGATGGCCGAAGAACCAGAACAGATGCTGGAACATCACCGGGTCGCCGCCGCCGCCGGCATTGAAGAAGCTGGTGCCAAAATTAATATCCATCAGCATCATCGTCACCACACCGGCCAGTACCGGCATGACCGCAATCAGCAAGAAAGCGGTGATCAACCAGGTCCACACGAACAGCGTCATATCCATCAGACGCATGCCCGGCGCACGCAGGTTAAGGATGGTGGCGATAATGTTGATCGCCCCGAGGATCGAACTGATGCCCGCGATATGCAGTGACAAGATAAAATAGGTCGTCGAGGGCGGCGCATAGGTGGTCGACAGGGGGGCATAGAAGGTCCAGCCGAAATTGGGTGCGCCACCCGGCATGATCAGCGTCGACAGCAACAGCGCGAACGCCACCGGCAGCAGCCAGAAGCTGAAGTTGTTGAGCCGCGGCAGGGCCATGTCCGGCGCCCCTATCTGCAGCGGTACCATCCAGTTTGCCAGGCCGACAAATGCCGGCATGACGGCCCCGAAGACCATGATCAAGCCGTGCATCGTCGTCATCTGATTAAAGAACTCGGGCTGTACCAGCTGCAGTCCGGGCTGAAACAGCTCCGCTCTCACCACCAGCGCAAAGATTCCGCCGATGAAGAACATGGTCAGCGAGAAGATCAGGTAGAGCGTGCCGATCTCCTTGTGGTTGGTCGTCAACACCCAGCGCATCAACCCCCGGGGCCGGTCATGATGCACCTCGGCAGAGCCGGCGGTGTCCGTATCGCCATATTCCAGACGGTGCTTGGGAGGCAGTGTCGCCATCGCCAGGATCTCCTTGGTTGTCGGCCCAGCGAACTGGGCGCCGACGCAGGGCCTTACTCGGCCAACTGCGCCGCGATGTCGGAGGGTTGCACGATATCGCCGGTATCATTGCCCCAGGCGTTACGCTCGTAGGTGATCACAGCGGCGATTTCGACCGGGTTCAAGGTGGTCCGGAACGCCGGCATCGCCGTACCGGAGACCCCGTTGACCACCGTGTCCGTGTGGCGCTCGGGCTCATCCAGCAGCGCCTGATTGCCCGCCAGCGCCGGGAAGGCGGGAGGCAGCCCCTCGCCCTCAACCTGGTGGCAAGAGGCACAGATGGAGCCATACACCGCCTCGCCACGCTCCATCAGCTCCGCCATGGCCCACTCCCGGTCCGCCCCCATCGCCTCCGCGGCCGCGGCCTCCTTGCGTTCGGCCATCCAGCTATCGAACTCCTCCTGCTCCACCGCTTCGACCACCACCGGCATGAAGCCATGATCCTTGCCACACAGCTCGGCGCACTGACCGCGATAGACGCCAGGCTCATTGATACGCACCCAGTTCTCGTTGACGAAGCCGGGAATGGCATCCTGCTTGACGGCCAGATCCGGCACCCACCAAGAGTGAATGACATCGTCTGACGTCATCAGCAAACGCACCTTCTTGCCCACCGGCAGGACCAGCGGCTGATCCACCTCGAGCAGGTAGTTCTCGCCCTTGTCCGCCGCCCCACTGATCTGTTCTCTTGGCGTCCCGAGGTTAGACGTGAAGTCCACGTCTTCGCCCAGATAGGAATAGTGCCAACGCCACTGCTGCCCGGTGATCATCACATCGAGATCGGCGTTAGAGGCGTCGTACATGGACTTGAGAGTGGCCGTGGCCGGCACTGCCATGGCGACGAGAATCAGCAGAGGGATCGCCGTCCAGATGACCTCGACGGTGGTGTGTTCATGAAAGGTGGCAGACGTCGGGCTACGGGAACGACGGTAGCGGAACAGCGAATAGAACATGGCACCGAAGACCACGACCCCTATCACCACGCAGATCCAGAAAATCGTCATATGCAGCGAGTACACCTCGCTGCTGATGTCCGTGACCCCGACCGGCATGTTCCATTCTGCCGCCTGGAGTTGACCCGCGAGACCCATCAACATCCATCCTGCAGTCATCCATACGTGCCGCTGGCGCATCGATGCCTCCTGGAGCTTTTTGTTGTAGTAGTAGTCACTACTGGATCGAGTATAGAAGAGCGGCGCGATTCAACACGGTCGGTATCCAGACGCAACCAACGCAACACACACGCATTACCCGGCTGCCATCATGGCGACGGCAACCAGCAGAACCACCAGAATGATACCCATGAGAATGCCCACCAGGATGAAACTGGCGGGCTTACCGGAGGTGAAGTCTTCCTGGCGCTGCGACTCCCGCTGCACGCCAAAAAAAGCCGCGAGCACTGACTTGACGGTCTTCCACATGACTGCCTCCGGCGTCGTCCCTTACGCCTGACCATAGCTCAGGCCCGCGCAGCCTGCCCGGCGTCTACGACCAAGGTCAGGGTCCAAGGTGACCAGGACGCCGTCACCAGGGAGCCAGGTGTCAGAGCAAGCTCAAGCGCGGCTGACCTCGCCAGCACCTTTGCACAAAGGCCGCTATCTGACATGAGATCAGGGCGCAAAAGGCTCGATTCAGGCTCGTTTCAGAGACCGAAAAGTGCCACGATCAACGGCAACAGGAAGGCAGTCACCAGACCAGTCAGGCCCATCGCGAGCCCGGAGAAGGCACCCGCCATGGCGCCCAGCTTGGCGAAGGACTGGGCGGTGCCGAAACCATGGGCGGCCAGCCCCATGGTAAAGCCCTGGACGACCGGGTCGGCCACACCGATCAGCCGAAAGACAATCGGTCCGAGTGCGCAGCCAATGGAACCTGTGATCAGTACCAGGCCCGCCGCCAGCGATGGGATACCGCCGATCATCTCTGCGATCCCCATGGCGATGGGCGACGTCACCGACCGCGGCGCCAGGGTCAGTACCGTCTCGGGGCTGGCCCCCAGCACCATCGCCAGACCCAGGGTCGATGCCACCGCGGTCACGATGCCAGCAAGGCAGGCCACCGTGATGGGCACCAACAGCTGCCGCACCCGTTCCCGGTGGTCATACAGGGGGATCGCCAGGGCCACCGTCGCCGGCCCAAGCAGGAAGTGGATAAACTGCGCGCCCTCGAAATAGGTCGGGTAGTCGATCCCGGTGAGCAGCAGAAATGCGATCAGCAGGACGATCGACAGCGTGACGGTATGAAACAGCGGGGTACCGCCAAGCCATTTGTTGATGCGCACCGCCAAGGCAAAGGCCAGCAAGGTCACCAGCAGTGACAGCAGCGGATTCCCCGATAGATAGACCCACAGCTCATCCAGCGACCCGGACTTCATGACCGCCCTCCTCGGCGCTGCACCATCCGGTTCATGACCCAGGCGGTGACGGCCAGGGTGACTGCGGTGGACACCACCAGCGTCACCACGATGGCAAACAGGTCGTTCTGTATCAGCCTGGCATGCACCATCAGGCCGACACCCGCCGGCACAAACAGCAAGGTGAGGTAACGCAGCAGCCCTTCGCCCGTAGTCCGCAGGCTCGACGGCACCTTGCCACGCACGCCCAACGCACATAACAGAATCACCATGCCAATCACCGGCCCGGGGATCGGCACCGTCAGGGCACGAGCCAGCAACTCTCCGACGAACTGACAGGCCAGCAACATGCTCATGCCGACAATCAAAGGCATCGCGAGGTCCTCTCGTAACGATCAAATGGTGATGTCTATAGTGTGTCAGACTGCGGCCCGCCTGGGCAGGGCCGCATTGCTGCAACGCAGAAAAGACCAAGCGATTGAAATAAAAGCGCAAACAGGGCTTTTCATTTTCAAACGAACGCGCTAGTATACGCCTCGTTCTCAGGCAACTGGCCAAGCGCCAGCGCCGTTGGAGAACCCAGTCGGAGCGTGGCGCAGCTTGGTAGCGCGTTGCAATGGGGTTGCAAAGGTCGCAGGTTCGAATCCTGTCGCTCCGACCACTGGATACCAAGAGAAACCGCCACTTACGGGTCATGCCGGGTGGCGGTTTTTCGTTGTCTTCTCTCCTCCCCAGCCTTGGTTTCCATACAGATTCCAAGCGTCACGAAACCGACCCCGCACCGACGTTCCGGGTTCGGAGACTGCCGGCAGCCCACCCACCCTTATCAGAATTTTCTCGAATTCCGATAGAGCACATTCTTTCCCCCTGTACGTCACCCTATACCCAAACTCCAGCTCAGAGGGATAAACGCGATATCGGGACTCTTAACTGCCCCCCAATAGTTGGATTTGGATGTCCAACTTTCGGGGTGTAGTTCACTCGGCAGGGTGCTTATGATGGCTGGTGCTTAGCTAACACTACCCGGCAAGCTACACATAGACCAAATCAATTATCGGGCTACCTCCAGAGCGACAAGACAGAGCGACATGAGGTCGTCAGTACACGCCTTGTTCGATCATGGCATCGGCTACCTTGCGAAAACCAGCGATATTGGCTCCTACAACAAGGTTATGCGGCTGACCAAACTCCTCGGCCGTATGTGCGCAGCGCTGATGAATATCCGCCATGATACTTTGAAGTTTGACGTCCACCTTCTCCAGGCTCCATTGTTGCATGCTGCTGTTCTGAGCCATTTCCAGCTGACTTGTCGCTACTCCTCCGGCATTGGCGGCTTTGCCAGGGCCATAGGCGATTTTGGCTTCCAGCACTCGCTCTACGGCACCGGCAGTAGAGGCCATATTGGACCCTTCACTGATGCAGAAGATACCATTCTTGAGCAAAGCGGCAGCATCGCCCTCAGTCAGCTCATTCTGGGTTGCGCAGGGAAAGGCTAGCTGGGCTTCAAAGCGCCACACAGCATGGCCATCCTCGGGATAGTCCTGAGCATCGACATAGGTCGCTTGCGGATGATGCTCGACGTACTCGCGTAGAGATCCTCGCCGAGCTTCTTTCAGCAATTTGAGCGTTTCGAGATTGATCCCCTGTAGGTCATGAACCGTACCCTGGGAATCTGAACAGGTAATGGGCACTGCCCCCAGTTCGTACAGCTTTTCGATCGTGTAGATAGCCACATTGCCAGCTCCCGAGACCAGACAGGTCTTACCCGCAATCTCCTCACCGCGTGCTTTCAGCATATTCTGCGCGAAATAGACGGCACCATATCCGGTGGCTTCCTTGCGGCCCAGGGAGCCACCCCAGTCCAGTCCTTTTCCCGTTAACACCCCTTCATAGCGACCCGTCATCCGCTTGTACTGACCAAACAGGTAACCGATCTCGCGCCCACCGACGCCAATGTCTCCGGCCGGCACGTCAACCGTCGGACCGATGTATCGATAAAGCTCTGTCATAAAGGCCTGACAGAAGCGCATGATCTCGCCATCAGACTTGCCCTTGGGGTCGAAGTTGGAGCCGCCCTTTCCACCACCAATCGGCAGTCCTGTCAGAGCGTTCTTGAAGACCTGCTCGAAGCCAAGGAACTTGATGATGCTGGCATTCACACTCGGATGAAAACGCAACCCGCCCTTATAAGGCCCCAGCGCTGAATTGAACTGGATCCGGTAGCCCTTGTTGACCTGAACCTTGCCATGATCGTCAACCCAGCTAACACGAAACATGATCTGTCGCTCTGGCTCGACGATTCGCTCAATAATGCTGTGCTCATGATACCGGGGATTGAGGTCAAGCAGCGGCCGCAGCGAGTCGAGTACCTCTTCGGTCGCTTGATAGAACTCGGTCTGAGCCGGGCTGCTCTGCTGCAATTGAGCCAAGGTGTCATGAAGGTAAGGCATGGGTGAACATACTCCGCGTGATCGAAAACAGTGCACAAAGAGACATTGCGCACCATTATGCAGCACCGACATTCCATATGCGAAACCGTCATGGGGACCAACCGGTAAGGACGTGACGAGAAGACATACCGGTCGACCAGGTCCCACGCTTTCAATTTGCGTAGTGCATCACATCACCCTCACCACTGATCTAATTGATAATACAGTCTTTATTGACTCCTTCAGGCAAAGAGCACATGACTCGATGGAAAGCCCGAGCTGACCGACAAGCCTTCTCGCCGTGCCGCTACCGGCATGCCCACGAGGTCAACCGCTTCCAGGCGGCCGGAGCCGCGTCGCGCTATGGCTCCGACTCCCTCCAGCGACCCCGACGGGGACGGTGACGGCGGAGTGTTCGCCGTGACGCTAATTCGAGTGAGCATCGCCGCAGGGCCTGACGTGATCTGTGCGCCCTTGCGCAGACGGGCCGATATTGCTGACCTATCCTCTAGGTCAGCGAGGCCAAACCATGGTCTCCAGAGAGAATTCAGCTCATGGCGTAACGGAGGCAGTCTTCATGAATAGAATCATCTATATCGTCGGCGCCGTGGTGATCGTACTGGTCATCCTGTCCTTCCTGGGACTTCGCTAGGCCAGCCCATTGGCAGGCCCGTAACGCAAGCGCCCGTCTGCAGGCGCCGCCCCACTCGCCGCAGGCACCCATCACCGGGAGGATACGGGGCGAGTAAGCCAAGGTGCCGGGAGCTCTGGTTGCACAAGCTCTGGTTGAACCAGCGCTGCACCAGCCATGGTGGTGCAATCAGGGGTCCCGATCCATGCCCTAGCCCGGTAGAAAACCAAGGCGTACCCGATGCCATCGTTACTCCGACGTGGAGGCCCACGCGCAGCGGCGATACCACACAGCTAGCCGACACAGGTATTCCACGCCGCTATCTCACGTAGTTATCCCTCGTAGTTATCCGATGCTGCTATCCGGCACCGTTATTCCACGCTGCTATCTCACGTAGTTATCCCACGCAGGTATTCACACTGCTATCCCAAGCAGTTATCCGACGCCAGAACCGCTACACCGGCCGCCCGTCGACGCCCCCGCCCTGGCTTGCGCCGCTGCGGTGGCCCGGCGCTTTGTGCTGGATCACCACATGGCCCACCCCGCTATCCCCCGCAAAACACTCGGCCTTTTCGCACCCGCGATGACCGTTTCAGCCGTTGGCACCCTCCGTGGCTCTAACGCTTGGCGATGATCGAACGCCAATGCGCGCAACCCGGACTAAGCTAGAACCACGGCATAGGCTGCCGGGCCGATCACGGGAGAAACACCATGACCACTGCTCGATACCAGGTGCGTTCCGTGCTGACGGACCCCGACGGCAAGCTGACCGATTACTGGCAGGTCGTCGATACCCATCTCGATGACGATGTCATCGCCTCCTATCACGACTGCGAGTCGGCTGATAATCAGGCTCAACGCTTGAATGAGCAGGACGGCGACCAGGAATAATCACCAGCGCGTCATCATCACCCTGCGCGCGCCCTTCCACGCCGTCGCCCGGTCACCAGCGAAAAAACCTGCGCCACGATGCATCCAACCGCTCGCCTGTCACGTAACCCGGTTGACGCCCATCGCAGGCACCTTCGCCAGAGGTGGGCTTTGACAGCCAGGAGAGAATGATGATGAAGCAACACCTTGCAAGCGCACTGGTATCCGTTTCTCTGCTCGCCGCTGCCTCGATGGCCCAGGCAGAGATGCACGGGGATATGTCCCCTGGGGTCTGGGCCGATGATCAGTCTGTCGCTGGCGGCACGGTATCGGCAGAAAAAGTCGTGGCACACAGCAACGGCTGGCTGGTCATCCACCGCACCGACGACACCCAGAAGCCTGGCCCGGTGGTGGGTCATGCCCCGCTCAAGGAAGGTGAGAACCTGGATGTAGCCGCGATCCTGACTGAGGACGTCAGCGCCGGCGATCAGCTGATGCTGATGGTCCACGGCGAAGCGGGCGGCACACAGACAGGCATCTTCGAATACACCCTCGGTGCCCAGGAAGATGGGCCAATCAAGATCGATGACAAGCTGGTGATGACCACGGTCACCGCCCAGTAAGTCCCACGGTGCCTTGGCGGTCCTCGCCAGGGCACCGTCGTCATTTTCCCGCCTCGGACACCTCCGCGCTTGCCTCGGGCAGAGCGGCGACGCCCTTCTCGACGACCTCCACGCCCGCCCCCCCCAGATATCGCTGCATGACCGAGACCTTGCGCCCCAGGGCCCGATCGATCAGCGCAGGGCACCAGTTGTTAAGGATCGCAAAGACCCGCTCCGGGTGGCCCATTAGGCGCTGTTTGCGCCCACTACCGAGCAGTTCCAGCACTGCCTGCGCGACATCATCAGGATCATCGATGGCGTTGCCCAACGCCTGGTTCATGGCTTGCACGTTGGCGGCGTTCATTGGCGTTCGTGTCGCCCGAGGCGCCAGGTACTGCACTCGCACAGAAGTCCCCGCGTACTCCCGCCTCAGCGCCTCGGAGAAACCACGCAGGCCAAACTTGGCGGCACAGTAGGCGGCGTAACCGGGGTGCCCGATGTGGCCGAGCATGGAGCCGACGTTGATGACCCGAGCCCGGCCCGTTTCACGAAGTGCGGGCAACAAGGCCTGAGTGACCAACATGGTCGCAGCGAGATTGACCGACACCAGACGCTCCACGACGCCAGTTGCCTGGCTCTCGAACCAGGCGACGTCATTGATACCGGCCAGGTTGATCAGCACGTTGGGACGCGCCTCCCACGGCAGCTGCTCGATGCTCCGTCGCAGTCGGGCGCGGTCATCGGCATCGGCAATGTCGTGGACCGCGACAGTGATCCGCGTTCGCTGATCAGGGGAGAGCCGCGACATCACATCATCCAACTTTTCGCGCCGACGCCCCACCAGCCAAAGAGGTATCGCGTTCTCGGCCAGGCGCAAGACCAGCGCTTGACCGATGCCGCCATAGGCCCCCGTGATCATTACGCGCCACTGCTTGCCTGCATCATCCGCTGCTGCCATGTCCTTTCCTCTCTCCGATCGCAGTGCTTCTGCCTGACCGCCAGCTTCTGCCGCCAGCCCCGGGCTAAGGACTGGCCTACCATCCGCGACTCGGGCATCGCTAGCTCGGGATTCCCACCCCGGACGCCGACCGCCTGCATTCGGTCAGGGTCGCGTGTGTCGATGGTTGGGGCCGATCTCCATGGCCCGGTCCGTCCACGCCGGGGCGTCTGCCAACGCGGCGTCCAGAACCTCGGCGTACAGCCGGTAGAACGCCCGAGCGGCGTGAACGATATGGGCCTGCTCCCGGGGGCAGTCGATGGTGTTCATCAGCTCTGCGAAGAACGCCATATGGGAGACATCCAGTTCGCCGTGTGAGAACAGGTAATGGAAGGCACTGTCATCCAACGCCAGGCTATCCCGGATGGCGATACCGGCCTGAGTGGCGGCGCGGGTACTGGTCCCTTCGAGTACCAGCACCATGCCAAACATGCACAGCGGATGGCGACGAGCGATGGCGTCGTAGGCATAGGCCACCATCATCTCGGTGGCGTGGAGTGGCAAGCGCCTCGACGCTGCCTCGCGCGCCACCCCCAGCGCCTCCAGGTCATCGAGAATCCAATGCTCATGGCCATTTTCCTCCTCGATGTACTCGGCGATGGCGCGGCGCAGCCCTTCGCGAAACACGAAATCCGGCGCCGACAGCTGAGCGCCACACGCCATCAGCAATGACAGGGTATGACGCACGTGGTGATAGGCCTGGGCGAGAAACGCGCGATATTCGCTGAGATCGAGCTCCCCAGCCAGGGCGCGCCGAATCAACGGTCGAGCCATCAGGTAATCACGCTCGCCTGCCGTCGCCGCGAGCAACTCCTCATGGAAGCCCCTGCCCGAAGCGCCCTCCTCGGGACTATTCGTCGCGGCGTGACGTGCTGTGGAACCGTGGGTTGTCATGGAACATCTCCCATTCCGGGGTAAGAGACAGGCGCGATCGGGCATCGCGGATCGCCGCTGGCAGCACCCGCAGGCGGGAACGTCTCGGCGGCAAGCTCTGCCATCACGCCACCGTGATGCAGCAAGATCATGTCGCGCCGCAGGCGCCCATTGGCGGTCACTTCATCATTGAACGTGGTCAGTGGCGCCCCGGCCTCGCTATCGACGCCTGGCGTCAATATCCGCCAGCCCCGCAGTCGGGCGTAGTCGGGCAGACGGCGACCGAGACACGCCAGTGCCTGGGTTAGCCGCGCCTCTTCACCGGCGAGTTCGTCCTTTAGCGTCAACAACGCAAGCGGCCCAGGCAGCCCATCACCGAAGACGACCGCCCGAGACACCCCAGGCAGCACCGATAGTTCGGACTCAAGCCACTCGGGAGACAGGTTGCGGCCACTGTCGAGAATGAGCACATCGCGGCTGCGCCCTTCGATACGCCAACCACCGTTCACATGAAAGCTGCCAAGATCGCCACTCGGCCAGGCCTTGGCGGTATCCTCCTCGTCGGCGCCGAGATAGCCAAGCATGCGACGGCCATGAATGTGGATCTCGCCCTCGTCGTCGCGTTCGAGCGCAAGCCCTGCCAAGGGCCGCCCGACGGCGCCGTTCTGCTCCTCCTCTGGGCGGGTCAGGCAGACCACGGACCCCAACTCGGAGAGCCCGTAGCCTTGCGCCACGGGAAGACCACAATTCACGGCATCAGCCAGTAGCGCCTTGGACACATGGCCACCTCCAACGGCAACCAGCACGAGACTCTGGCGCCAGGCGCTGCAGCATTGCGGTAAATCGGGCCCCATCTTCGAGGTAATCGCGACCAGGGCTCGCAGCAATCCTGGCACCAGGATCAGACTCTGCGGCCGCCGCCATTGCAGCCACGCCTTCCAACACAAGGCATCCAGATCGCCACTGCCCCGCATGCCGACCCGGTCACCACCGTCGATCACCGCCTCGCGCCCCTGCCACAGTGCCAACAGCACGCCAGCAAGATTCTCGAGCAGTATCGCCAACGGCAACACCACGCCATGCCGTCCTAACGCGATACCGGCCAGGCGCTCATCGAGCCCGTCCAGCACCGACTCCAGGTGGTCGAGGGAGAGGCACACGCCTTTGGGTGCGCCGGTCGTTCCCGAGGTAAAGGTCACCAGCGCCGTGCCCACAGGCAAGGCCGCGACATCACCATCACGCCGCCACAGGCGCAACGTATCCTCCACCCCCAACTCGTGAAAGCGCTGAGCGTGGTCGGCGCCGAGATAATCGCCAAGCTCCCGGCTACCGTCACCGATGACGCCATCCAGCCGGGTCGTATCGAGCAAGTGTGCAAGCTGCTGTGCGCTGAAGAATGTCGGCACCGGCGTCACCGCAATGCCGGCGCGCCAGGCGCCCAGCTGGGCGATTATCCAGCGCGGGCAGTTGCTGCCGAGAAGCCCAAGGTGTGCCACGCCACTGCGCGAAAGACGCCCCGCCTGGGCCTCGATGGCCTGCCAGAGTTGGGCCGCCGACCACTCCTGCTCATCGCAGAACAAGCCACGCCCCAATAGCAGGCGGCGGGCCGGAGCCTCACGGGCCAGATCTTCCAGTCGACGCAGTAAACGGGAGCCATGGGTCATGTCTCCACCTTCTCGCGGCCGCCACCCGCGGCCGCCAGCCGACTCGAAGCAAGGCGCGGCACCCCCGCCAGCAGCCGTGCGCCAAGCGCCGTCTCGCGCAGCCGGGTCGCCTCGCGACAGGGACGGATCGCAACGACCCGTGGGTCGCTGCGGTAGTAGGTGCCCCAGTCGGCCCCATCTCTCAGGCGCGAGCGTTGGGCGATGGCCAGCTCCGTCATGTCGATTCCGAGCCTGCCAAGGCCGTTGCGCACGTCTCGTGACGCGGTCACCACCAACCACTCGATACCTAGCGACTCGAGCACCAGTACCAGCGATAGCATCAGCCGACGCCCCGCCCCAGGCGAGCCGCCCGCCAGGGCGCCGACTTCCATGATGCGAGAAGGATCGGGGCAGTCACCGGCGAGCCCGGACTCGACCAGCGCATGTCCGGCGGACATGCCCAGATAGTCGTCGACCATCAGCGGCATCTGATCACCGCGGCGCAACCCCACCACCGCCTGCAAGGCGCCATCCCGCGATGACAGCGCGAGCAACCGAGGATACTGCACCCGGATCACGGCACGGTGACGAAACAGGTAGCGGCTTTCGATGAAGGTGCAGGCCTCATCGCGACGATCGCGTGGTATCCAGGAGAGGTGCCAGCGCCGGGCGCCAGCCTCTGGGGGTGTCTGGCCGCATGAAGCGCGAGCCGACATCGACACTGACTCGACGCGACAGCGACGCCTGACAGGGGAAACGCTTGAGCAACAGGGCAAGGTGGAATTCACGCGACAGCCTCGGCATGTTCAAACAATTCCCAAAGCCTAGGGCCGATTTCTTAGAGGAGTCTTACGCTTTCGTTCCGCAGTCCCGACTCGCGCTAGTCTGTCGCACGAGTCGGTGCCCAGGCATTCAGCAGGCGATGCAGTACCGCCATGACAACAAGCGTTGCCATCAGCGCCACGCACATCGAGCTGAACCGATAGAACGCATCGTAGACAAGATCCTGGTTTGGCCCGAGGTACTGACCGAACAGAATGCCCAGGGTGGTAAGGCCGCCGAAGCCGATGCCAGAGCCTGCGCCTTCGATTACATGCTCGCGGGCAAACAGCAAAAGACCGATCAGATAGCTGGAAACCACCAGCATCAGATGATCGCTCTGGGTGGACAGAATCAGCTGCAGGATCAGGGCCAGGTTGCACCCCAGCAAGGTACCGATCGCCCGGCGCTGGGCGGACGCCCTGGCGCCGTGATAGCCAAGCGCAAACAAGATCAGAATGGTAGCCATCTGTGCCGATAGGGAATCCCGCAGATCCAGCGACTGAAACACCACGAAGGACAGGGTCGCGGTAATCGCGCCCATCAATGTCTGATGACGCTGCAAGGACAGCGACTTGGGCTGCGGCTGCGGGCGAGGTCGCGGCGCTACGTCGGGAAAGATCGCATGCATCAGATAGGCAATGCCCACCGCCAGGACGCTTGCGACCACGTTGCTGGTCAACAGATCGAAGAGATCGAGTGTCGGATAGCTGGCAAAGTGCAACATGATGCTGAGGGTCAGCACCCCGTTGGCGCCAAACAGGAACCAGGGCCCCTTGGCCATCAGACGAAAGCGTCCGTAGAACATCGCAAATGCCAGCACCGTCATCACCGCGGGCAGGTGCTGCGTCAGGCCGACCACCAGGCTGATCTCCACCACGTTCAGGCAGGCGTTGCCCAGGAACTGGCGCACGACATGGGCATTGAGGACCGGCACCATGCCGAGCAGAAACATCGGAAAGACGGTGAAGAAGACGCCGTAGTTCCAGCCCATCAGTTGGCTGACCACGAAGCCGATCAGCGCGCCGAAGGCAATGCGCAACGACTGCCGATAGTCGTTGGCGGAGAACCGGACAGACGACGCTTCCACCGCGAGCCTGCGCTTGGCCCGACGCCGCAGCCCTCCCACCAGGCCATGACGGGACGAGGCCGGGGTAGCACCGGCAACCGCCGCCGGCCCCGTCGACTCGGTAGACGTCGCCTCAGTAGACGTCACCTCAGTAGACGTCACCTCAGTAGACATAGTGCAGCCAGGACATCAGGCGAATCTGCACCGCGGCGAAAGGATGGGCCACCGGATGCTCGCCGGGGAGCAGCTGTACCGTCGCCCGGGAACCACTCGCCGGCGCCCCTTCAGGGGCCTCGACAAGACGCAGATGCAGCCGCAGGCGCTGCGCGTCCCTGACCCAACGATCGGTCGTCGGAATATCGGCCAGACGCCCATCGGCGACCTGCTGGCCATCCAACACGCCGGCGTCGCGGGACGCGACGCGCGCCTCGAATATGCGCCCCGGCAAGGCGTCGAAGACCACGCGGGCGTCATCGCCGACCTGCACCTTGCGCAGGCTCTTCTCGCGGAAGTCCGCCACCAGATCCAGGCGTTGATTGACCATCGCCATCACCGGCGTGCCTTTACCGACGTAGGTTCCTTCTTCCAACTGAAGATTGGTCACGGTCCCGGCCTGATCTGCCCTGACCACCGTGTAGCCAAGGTTCAGGCGCGCCTGCTCGACGGCATTGCGGGCCTGACGCAGGCGCAGGTTAGCCGAACCGACGTCGCCGAGGTCGAGCTCCAGGCGACGCACTTCGGATTCTG
>Ga0114954_1000294_pt1 | contig 18142 bp, 19 predicted proteins | sample Porto_4metaG_FD_87299 | JGI IMG/M metagenome (GOLD analysis project Ga0114954, IMG submission 87299) | Marine algal microbial communities from Porto, Portugal - Porto_4 metaG | ecosystem: Host-associated > Algae > Red algae > Unclassified | place: Portugal: Porto | collected 2015-02-02
GAGACTGGCGACTCTAATATTTAGAATGGAAGAAGCAGTATTGAGGACATCTTTTTGGTAGACGAGATACTTTTTAATTTCATCTACAGAGCATTGTTCAGGCACTTTTTGGTAATGTTCGATAAGGATCTTAACACTGCGAATATAGTTTTGACGAGTCGCAAAGGCCATAGAGGCGAGGTTCATATGGTTGTCCATACGAGAAAGGCAGGTGTCGAAGCTCTCAATACCTGTGGTAATAAAACTTTTTTTTCATAATTTGAATTTTTAAACGAAATGATGCTCCTAAGGTCGTGGTTAGTTGCTGCGACGCAGGAGCTTTGTTCAACAAGCGATGATCATGTCAGATTGGCTACCGACAAATCCGCCAGATTTGATAAATACCTTAGCCCTAAGTGAAAATTAAGATATAAAAGTTGCTTAATTATACAACTTAACATATATTGTATTTGAATAGTGTTTATCCATGCCATGTGTTAAAATTATCGATGGAATCAAGGTATATGTCTATGCAAGAGATCATAATCCACCGCATTTTCATATAATAATAGCCGAATTCGAAGAGATAATAGTTATTAAAACACCAGAAACATATTCAGGCGAAATTCCCATAAGACATAGGAAGAAGATTATTCAATGGGCTGAAAATAATCAGGCTTACATTTTAAAACAGTGGAAGAAATTGAATTAATATGAGAACTGTCAAACGAATTGTAAAAATCCATTCATTACAAGATTATAAAATAAATTGTCTTTTCAATAATGGAGAATCAAGAATTATAGATTTCAAAGAATTATTTAAAATTTGGAATATCAAAAAGGGTGATATTGAATATCCAATTAAAATATCTTTAAAGGAATTCCAAAAAGTAGAATTAATAGAAGGCACTTTAGCTTGGAAAAATATAGAATATATAACTGAAGACGAAAATGGAAAAGAGATGATATTGTTTTATGAACTAGACCCAATTGTTTTATATGAAAACAGTCAGTTAGATGATTCAAGACAATTAGATATAGGAATGCTAATTAGGAAAACTAGGAGCGAATTAGGTTTGACACAAGAAGAATTAGCTAAAAGAAGCGGTACTACTAAACATTATATATCTCGTGTAGAAAACAACAAAACGGGCCTTGAAATTTCCACCCTTAAGAAAATTATTGAAGGTGGTTTAGGAAGAAGATTAAAGATTAGTATTCAATAAAAAAGATCACTTAGGGCATAACACACGAAGATCTCGATTTTGCTTCCTAACGACAGCGCCCCGCATATTGCAATTCCGTTGAAGATAATTCCCCAGATTTTGCACCTCCAAAATCCTTCCACGTAAAGCTAAGGCTTTCTCCACAGCGAATTGATTTCCCAAGCTAACATGACTTAGTATTTTAATGCTGAGCTCATTCAGAGACCGGTTTTTTGATTGGTATCTCTGATTGCCTTTCGAGATGGTCAAGTCTCAGGGTAATTCTGGTACGAGGAGTAAAAAGTCCCAAAGCGCAATCTTGGGACAGTTGATAAATTTCAATGGTGGTCCGCCAGGTGGCGGAACCCCGATCAGAATAATTTTAATCATAATGATACTGCTTGTTTGAGCGATTTTATCATCCTAAAAAAATTAATCATGGGAAGAAAACCACAATGCCCATTATCAATCCTAATTATGCAGGGATAGATGTTGGGTCCAAATCACATTATGTTGCCATTGGTCAGTCTATGAGTGATGTTAGAGTATTCGGAGTATATGCCGTGGATCTCACAGCCATGGCTCAAAACCCTGAATATCTTTTTGGACTTAAACAGGAGTTTTAAAGATTCAACTTTGTGCTCAAGTTGATAGAGGAATGTGATGCAGAAATTGTGAAACTTCTGGTTGTCATCTTTAATTCTGATGTCAATCCAATTGATGACATGCCATCAAAGAAACCAGACAAGAGAGTAAACAAGAATACCATCAAGGGGATTGATCTGAATATTACAGCTTACCAGTATTTTGGTGGTGTGGATCTCTTGACGATTCCTGGAGTCAGTTTTTCGGCTGTTCTCACCTTCATGAGTGAGATCGGACGTGATGGTATTAAGAAATTTGATACAGCCAAAAGATTTGCTTCATGGCTCAGATTAGCACCTAATAAACGGATCAGTGGCGGCAAGACCCTCTCGCGTCACATACTCAAGGGAAGCAATAGACTGAAGTTCGCTTTGCGAAATGCAGCCAATGCAGTTGGCAATCTTAAAGAATCTGACCTCGGTAGATTCTTTAATAGAATTGCATATAGAAAAGGCAGACACGCCGCCATCATGGCAACGGCACGAAAGATAGCAGTCATCCTCTGGCACATGCTGAGGCAAGAAAGAACCCTACAAGCCTAAGACACAAAACGTGTTCCTTGATGAAAAAAGAAGAGCCATAGCACGACTCAGAAAGAAAATGATTAAATTCGGAATCAACCCTGATGAACTAGGTATTTTTACTAAGCCAGAATACAAGCTCGCATTTGAGAAAAGAGTCAACCATAACAACGACTTGGATAAACGTTAGTCAGAAGCTGACTAAAAAAGTCTAATTGCAGCGTAAAAACTCGAAATTTCAGGAACTAAATTTGATTTTTGATCGTTTGTTTAATAATTATAAAAACATGCCTAAGATTAAAAAAGATATTGTCCAAACTAAAAATCCTAGAACAGGGAAATATGTAAAAATTGATCGTTCTAGAGGAAGAATAGTAGACTCTAAAAAGTCAGATGGACCTTACAAAGGTGTGCCCGTACTTAGAAAAAGATCTTCATGATAGTTTATTCACCAATAAATGGTGAAGTTCTTACAGATGCAGTTAAATTTCACCCTAGGACTGCATTTATTATGACCCAATTAGGAACCCCTCTACCCAAAGAATTAACTAAAATTCGAAAAGGATTAAAAAAGGAACTCAAAAAATTCAAATTCAAACAAGTTGATGCCTCGTCTTTAGTTACAGGTAAAGATTTTCTTCATAAAATTTGGAAAATCATTCTAGGCGCTCCTTTAGGGATTGCAATACTCACCGAAGATATGCCTGATAGAACTATCGCAAACATATATTATGAACTTGGTATGATGGATGCTCTTGGAAAAGAAACCTTAATTATCAAATCAAAAGATTATGAAATTCCATCAGATTTCAAGAGAACAGAATATGTAAATTTCAATTCAAGATTTATTTCAAGTTTTAAGAAGTTTCAGTCGAACCTCAATGAACGAGAAGGGCATTATTGGTTAATGGGTGAACTTATGAAAGCTGACCCTGTTTTGGCAATTGATTATATAAAAAGGGCATACCTCTTAAGGCCATTAAAAAAATACTTAAGAGAAGCAGATAGAATATATAATAAGAACAAAAATAATATAGATGCTCAATCAAAACTTCATATACGGAGTTTTCTTAAAACCAAATAAAGCCAGCATCTAACACCTAAACACTTAGCAACAAATGTCATTGCTGCGTAGCAGTCCATGACATTTTTGGTTTTATTGCACGTTGCACCGATGTTTAAGCAAGGCTATGTGTATTTAGAATCAAAGCAGAGTTGGTCGCTATGGTATAACGATGGAGCTTTTTAAAAGAACGATGCTAATTTGATGAAGTAGCCAGAATCATTGACAATAAATCCCTTAGCTTTCATCAAGCGTTTCAGCTCTGTAATCTAAAGTGCTCATTGATTTAGGCAGCGTGAGTTGGCCGGCCTTGAATTGCTTATGAAGAATCAGGCCGTGAAAACGTACCAGTCGATCTACAGCTCGCACATAGGACTTGATGGTTTGCTCAGATTTATCCTCTACCTTCATTCGATTTATCATCGGGAGGGTGATGGTTAATATGTCTGAATGTTGTACTTTTAAGTTACTGTCGACTTCACTTTTTTGGAGACGTATTCATAAGAATATTTTTGATTTAATTAATATTCAATATGCTGCAAGGATGCTACCAAGAAAAGTAATTGACGATGAGGGCTACACCGTAGGTGTATAGTTCGTCAATAGATGACCACAGCATATCCTCCTTCGTCGGAGGCGCTGGGTATCACTATCTGTTAGTCAAAAAATAAAGAATGATAATTGCAATTACCGGTGCATCAGGCGTTGGAAAAACATCTATTTTAAAAGAAGTGTCGGAAAATTTTTCAGAAGATAAAAATGTGAAAATTTTTCATTTTGACGACATGGATTTGCCAAATTGGGAAGAACTAGAAGATTCAAAAAAGTGGCAGGAAGAAGCAACAATTGAATGGATTGATAAGCTTGTAAAAACTGCTAGAAAAGAAAATGTACATATTTTGTTTGAAGGCTCAACCGAGATTAAATTTTACATTCAAGGATTCGAAAAAAATGGGTACTTCAATTTCAAGATTCTATTATTTGATTGTAGTGAAGAAATTATGAAGAATCGTTTAATTCAAAGAGGTCAAGCAGAATTATATCATTCAAATATGATTGGCTGGCTAAATTATTTGAGAAATGAAGCAATTGAAAGGAATATCGAAATAGTAAGAACTCACAAGTCAACTATTTCAGAAATTGGGCAAAAAATTATTAAAAAAATATGTTAATGTCATAATGAGATATAGGATGAAACTATTTAGATCAAGAGTACTATTTCGTGGAAAATTACATCATTAATTCACAAATGGTTTTTAATAGAAACAAATCAAGATAAAAAAAGAAGACTGTGACCGAAAATGCATAACAATGCCAGACTTATTTCTGTCGTCCTTCAGGTATGCTAACCGTTACCTGCCATCTGAAAAAAACTCTGCATAAAAAGACAATATGTTTCACTTTGATAAAAAATTCGGATTATTTATTGGCAAATTAAAAGAGAATCTTTATCATAAACACTATGCTTTGCAAATTAGTATATCAGTAAAATCTAATATAGCACTTACAATAAAAGGCGAAAATGAGATATTAGGAAAATCGTTTTTCATAAATTCTAACGTTGAGCATAGATTAATTAGCGAATCAAATCAACTGACCGTTCTTGTAAATCCATTAAGTTCTATTGGACACCAATTTCATTTGCAATTTGGAAAGTCGAACTCTACATTACTCAATGATAGCTTGTCAGATAAGTTAACTGCAACTTTAAAAGAGTTTGAAATTGCAGAAATTGATTTCAATAAATTATGTGAGTCAATAAGTCAAGTTTTATCAGAATATCAATGCATTTGCGAATCCGAAAACCATTTGGACGAACAAAGAATAATAAATGCCATAAAATATATGGACACTAATTTTGAAAGAGTATTAAGCATTGAAGAAGTCGCGGAAAAATGCTTTTTATCGCCAACACGTTTTTTGCATTTATTCAAAGAAAAGACAAATTTAACATTTAGAAGATATCAATTATGGAACAAGATAATACAATCACTTCCGTTCTTAGTCAAAAATTCTATCACTGAAACAGCATATAAGTTTGGATTTTCAGATAGTTCACACTACACTCGGACTTTTAAAGAAACCTTTGGGGTTACACCAAAATTTTTATTACATAAAACATAGCCAGTTTATACAATTTTTAGTCTGTTTAAGTTTGCAACTTTGCTTTCTGATGAAAACAATAAGAGAATCTTTTATCTATTATGCTTTTACACAGGCAATCGTATTTTCAGAAACAAACTTGTAAGCTATGAATAATTATTTAAAAGAAACAGAAATATTAAACTATTCAAGCCCTTCTATTAAATCTTTAATAGAAGAGAAAAAATGGATGGAATTAGACACTATTGAAAGAATAAAATCAATTTATAATTATGTTAGAGATGAAGTTGACTTTGGCTATAATGTTTCTGACGATATAACTGCAACGCAAGTTTTGGAAGATGGTTATGGACAATGTAATACAAAAGCAACATTACTAATGGCACTTTTACGAGCAACTAAGATTCCAAACAGAATACACGGCTTTACAATAGACAAGGCATTACAAAAAGGAGCAATTAGTGGTATTTGGTATAAATTATCGCCTAAGAATATTTTACATAGTTGGGTAGAAGTTTATGTTAATGAAACTTGGTATTTTCTGGAAGGCGTTATATTGGACAAAGAATATTTAACCAAGTTACAAGCAAAAAACAAAGATTGTAGAACTACGTTTTGTGGTTATGGTGCATACACAGATAATTTTGAAAATCCACCAATAGAATGGAATCTAAATAACACTTTTATTCAAGACAAAGGAATAAATCAAGATTTTGGACTTTTTGACACACCAGATGAATTCTATGCGAAACACCAGCAAAAATTAGGAGCATTTAAAAGGTTTGTATATAAAAAAATAGTTCGACACAAAATGAACAAGAATGTTGAAAGAATAAGAAAAAGCAGGTAACAAGTGTTGATGATGGAAGAGCTGCTTCTTCCCTCCTCTACATACCACAGAACCTTTGAACAATCCCATCTCAAGAATCCGTAGGATCAGTAAATAATTTTAGTGGACAAGGCTCAATGATGCTGATCCTTTGTACTATTTTATTCGTCCAAACATCACTTTATCATAACCCAATTTTTAGAAAGCAATAACAGACTTATGATGATCAGATGATCATGAAGAACTTTAGTGGAGACACACATAAGATGGGTCTACTTACACTGAAGCAATAATTACGATTCATAAATCAAAATTTGCTAGTCAAAAGCTCAGTCAGGAATCTGCCAAGCAATATATTTTATATCGAAAGAACAGTAAAAGATCTTGTCCTACCATTAATCAGTTGCGGAGGGGTGGACTATTTCTTGTAGTTGGACCAGACATGAAGTAGTATGTACACTTTGCTTGATCACATTTTGGGTGTATATAAAAATGCAAAATGGCATTTGCCTTAGCGCATAAAGAATATATTAGGATACAGGCATTTTATGCTTTTACCCCATAAATAAAAGCTATGCTCAAGCAAATAACACAATACATAACCAATCTACGCAAGAGTTCCGATTCATACAGCTCTACCATCCCATTAACCACCGAATAGCATAAGAATATTAACTAATTTAGATGAATGAAGTCTTTAAGCATTACCCCATAGGTTTCAATTTAAATGTATGTAACTAAAAGCTACAAAAATTCCTTTGCGTTATACACCACTATATTAGAAATATTCATCCTACATATATGAAGATAACATTTCTCTTTCCAATAGTCTTTTTGTTATTGTTGTCATGTAATAATATTGGCTACGACAATCAGACACCGATTTTTGAAAATGAAAAAAGCTTAAGTATCGATAGTCTCATTATTTCTTTACAAAAAGCGGAACAGTTTAATGGCAATGTGCTAATAGCTGAAAATGATACCATCATACATTTAAAATCCTATGGTTATTCTGATGTAGGTAATACTACTAAACTTAACGAAAATTCGATATTTCGTTTAGCTTCAATTACAAAACAATTCACGGCAGTTGGAATTTATCTTTTACAAAAAGATGGAGTTCTTTCTATATCAGATTTAGTTTCCGATTATATTCCAGATTTATCACATTACGATAACATAAAAATTGAAAATTTAATAACTCACACCAGCGGTCTACCAGATTATGCGGAACTTGCTAAAGAATATTGAGATAAATCTAAGGCTGCAACAAATCAAGATATTCTCAATCTATTCATTGAATATGAACCTAAAGTAGAATTTGAGCCAAACACATATTGGAGTTATTCTAATACTGGTTACATCTTTTTGGCATGTATAATTGAAAAGGTTACAGGTGAAAGCTTTCAAAGTTTTAATGAAAATAAAATCCTAAAACCAAATAATTTGGATAATACATTTTTCTACAATAGATATTCAAAAGAGGTTAATCCAAACATGACCAAAGGTTATATCTATATCGAAGAAAGTAATGGATTTGTGGAAGTTGAAAAATTAGGTAATAACCATAGATATACGTACTTGGACAAAACCGTTGGTGCATCAGGCTTGGCATCTGATATAGTTGATCTTTATAAGTGGCATAAAGTTCTTAATGGAAATACTTTTCTCTCTAATGATGATAAGAGATTGATCTACAATGACCACAGATTAGTCGATAGTAGTTATACCAGTTATGGCTTTGGATCACGCATAATAGAAAGTAAGGTCACGGGGAAAATAATTAGCCACGGTGGAGATTGGGCAGGCTACAAAAATATGTTTGATAGACATGTAGACAATGACAAAGTAATCATCTTATTGCAAAATATGAAGTCTCAACACTCCCAATTACCGATGAATAGCATTTATCAAATACTATACGCATTGGATAGCCAGTCTAATGATCAATTAGAGGAATATGCTGGAAGCTACATAGTTGATAATGATGCAGATGATATAAAAACTTTCATTTATAAAGATGAAAAATTATTACTCAATGTAAATGACAAATACTATTTGCCAATGATCCCTGTAGGTAAAGATTTCTTTATTGTAGAAGACTTTAATCCGGAAATCACGATACAATTTATGAGAGACGAGAATAAATTGGTTTATAAGCATATAGCATATCAATACGATAAAGCACATCATGCAACTAAAGTTGAAGAAGTACAGTAGCGGTGCATATAAATACATAAGATTGCCCTTCTGAATAGTCCTACGCTTGTAAACATCGATTAGCTACAAGCCAGTTATTGAAAGATAGATTTATTTGAAATAATAGATGATAGTCGAATTGATGAGCGATTTAAATTTCTGAATTCAAGTCCTTACTTATCGCCTGGTAAAACCGAAATTAATAGAATTTTATTGAAGGTTTACAAAAGACAAATTATGAAACTCGACTATGGGAACTGTATATGTAATATCGAGAAACCATAGCTCAACCAATTGCATAGCGGCATCTATGGTCTATAAGAGCCCAAAGTTAGCATTAGCTCTGCTGATATAATTATAATACGAACGGATGATTTGCTTGATATCCCATTCATCTACGCAGAACTCATCAGTTAAACCGTGCAGAAGATTATCCAGTAGTAGAACTGCTGAATAGCGATTGGCGGATTTAAGATCAGATGCAATTAATATTATCAAAGCTATGTTATCTGTGTATGCATCAGTACCTAGTTATCCTTACCATGATCCTCACATCTGCCATTGTTAAAGCACAAGAGTTAGCTCCAGAATTTAGTTTTAATGAAGAGAACGGCACTTCAGCGATGCTGTCTGATCTAAGAGGAGAAGTGCTCTATGTTAGTTTTTGGGCTAGTTGGTGCAAACCATGTATAGCGAATTTTGCTAAGTATAGTGATACGCGCGAAAGATTAGAAAGGATGGGCGTCATCTTACTTAATGTCAATATAGACCAGTCCGAAGAAAAATGGAGACAATCGATAAAGGCGTACTCGATTAGTGGTCAGCATGTCAGGGGAAAGGATCTAGATGAGCTGCAGTCAGTGTACCAGCTATATTCCATTCCCAGCTATGAGATCATTAACAAGAAAGGCGAATTCGTCTATCTCTCAAATACAGGGAGTCGTGACATTTTTGAAGAATTTAAATCCTGGCTAAAAGAATAAAGTTTTTAGTAGTTGACGTTCACGAACTTTATGATTGATATGAAGTAAGCAAAAATGAGATAGGCTGAGTATTAAGGTGTGGACAATCAGCACTTAATGTTTCTTATTTAGGCATAATCATAGTTATGCCGTAAGTGTAATATCTTGAAGGCCCAGTACGAATTGCTGGGAAAGATAGTAAAGAGAGGCTTTGGTTGGCGAGATTATCATGACAACCAATTTTTACTGTAATTCCGTTTTTCTTAGAGAATTAATTATCACAGTGTAATAGTTCCATACATATTATCAAAGCAGCGTAAATAACAATCTCTAAGCGATTAATTAATAATCATTCAGAGTTTTCAATTTCAAGTAACAGGTCTTCTGAACATGCCTATTTACTCGCTTGAGTTGATATTCATACGTGTTTCTCATTAATCAAGTTTCTCGTGATGAATGATCTTAGAGAATACTGTCTTGATCTTAATATCACCTTATTCTATATCAAATATATAGCTGTCAAAAACCCGCATATCTCGTCAGCCTATGATTAGATACTTCTACATACATGCGCAATGGGCAAAAGCCCCTGAAACCAAATTATTCTCCTTATCTTTTCGGAGTGCTCAGATTGCTAACATACTACCTCCTTGCGCTTTGTCTTATGACCTCAGTCTCTTGTGACCAGAAGCAAGACAGATATCTTTTGCGTGCCAGCTTATTAGTTAATGAAGACCATACTTGGTATAAAGCCTTTAGGCATTTTCAGCAGATCCTTGATGAAAAATCTGGAGGAAGAATACAGTTACAAGTATATCCGTCAGAGCAGCTCGGAAAAGAATTAGAGAGTATCAGATTGATTCAGGCGGGTGTCATTGATATGACGGTTACAGCATCGACACTGAGTAACTGGATAGAGATAGCCGCCTTCTGTGAGATGCCTTTTCTAATGAGAGACACGCTCGAAAAGAAGCTATTGATGAGTGGGGAAATTGGCCAAGAGATTAAAAGTCAGATAATTGAGAAGACTGGCCTTCGACCCGTGGCTACTTTTGAGAGAGGCTTGCGCCATTTGACATCTAATCGGCCTATCAAGCATCCAGATGATCTAAACGGTATGATCCTGCGTGTTCCTAACGTGCCATCTTTCGTTACAGCTTGGAAAGCTATGGGCGCTAAGCCGACTCCCATGGCTTTCTCTGAAGTATTCACTTCACTCCAGCAAGGCACAGTGGAAGGTCAGGAAAATCCTCTTGCGCTTATCGCAAGTGCTGGCTTTGCGGAGGTGCAAAAATACGTGAACCTCACAGGACATGTCATGAGTTGGAGCTATCCAGTGATAGGGGAAAAACAATTCCAAGAGCTACCTGTAGAACTACAACATATCTTTTTAGACGCTGCAATAGAAATGGAGGCTTATGAAAAACGCCTCTTCAAGGAGAGCGAAGAGAATATTCAACAGCAGCTGAGGGATAAGGGCATGGTGTTCATAGAGCCTGATCGGAAGGCTTTTAGCCTAAAGTGTGAAGCCGCCATTTATGAAAGTCTCTCGGCCGATATGAAAGTCATCTACCAACGCTTCGCAGACTTGAGGGAAGATCTAAATACTAAATGATATGCTACAAAAATTACTCAGGATAGGCACCTTAATTAGTACCTATGGTTTTGTTCTTTCGGTGATGCTACAGGTTTTTGCCAGGTTTTTATTGCCCAGCGCTCCGTCTTGGACTGAGGAGTTATCCAGATTCTGTTTTATCTATGCTGTCGCTTTCTCTGGAGGTCTCGCTGTAGAAAGTAAAGAATATATTCATTTGGACTGGCTGTATCAGAAGTTATCTGTGAGTACCCGCCGGATCATTGATAACGTGATTGCTATTCTCACCATTTTGTTTTTTGGTTTAATTGCTTTTTATGCTCTGTCGTTTACGAGCTTAGGTCTAACAGAACAGTCACCAGGCCTTAAGTATAATATGGCTTTCGCTTTCTTCAGTATGTTTCTTCTGTCCGTATTTATTTGCATATATACTTATCGAGCATTTGTGGAAAGAACCAAAATTGATTCGCCATGATTCTTTTATTACTAGGGACATTTGTGGTCTGTTTATTATTGCGTGTTCCCATTGCATTCGCTCTTGGCTTTTCCTGCTTAGCCTATATTTTAATCAGTGGAATATCACCAATTGTACTACCAATGAAGCTCTACGGAGGAATGGATGTCTTCGTGCTTCTTAGTGTGCCAGGATTTATTCTTGCTGGTAATTTGATGAATCATGGTGGACTCACTGAGAAAATCATCGGATTCTGTAATCACCTGATGGGCCATATCAGAGGAGGACTAGCATTAGCTAATATTGGGGCCTCCATGCTCTTCGCCGGTATTTCGGGCACTGCTGTGTCTGACACTGCAAGTATAGGTTCTGTTATGATTCCAGCTATGAAGGAGAAGGGGTATGGTGTGGGATTTTCTGCGGCCATCACCGCAGCCTCTTCCACGGTAGGTCCGATTATACCGCCGAGTGTCCCCATGATCGTAGCTGCTACACTTAGTGGTCTTTCGGTGGGCAAGTTATTTTTGGCCGGAGCGCTGCCTGGTCTACTACTAGGTGTAGGACTCATGAGTGTCACCTATCTGATAGCGGTCAGACGCCAATATCCTAAGTACCAGCGTAGCACCTTGAATCAGGTTATTCAAAGTTTTAAGTCTACTTTTTGGGCTCTATTGATGATGGTGATTATATTATACGGCATTATTGGCGGTGTATTCACACCTACAGAAGCATCTATAGTAGCTGTGATCTATGCCATATTAGTCGGTGTCTTTGTGTATAAAAAATTGGACCTTAAGCGCATTCACGAAGTCATCATTGACAGTATGAAGACGACAGCATCGCTGATGGTCCTCATTGGATTTGCTAATCTTTTTGGATGGATTTTAATTGTCGAACAGCTACCACAGCTCATCTCAGAAGAGATTCTGGGTTTTACTACGAATAAGTATATGGTCTTACTCTTTATCAATATAGTCTTGATATTTGTAGGAGCCTTTATTGAAACTATAGCTGCTCTATTGATATTATTTCCAATTCTCTTAAAGGTAGCCGTTAGTGTCGATGTAGATCCAATTCACTTTGCTGTTATAGCCGTACTAAATCTTATCATCGGTCTGACGACACCCCCAGTAGGTGTCTGTCTATTTGTGGCCTCGGGGATAGGTAAGATCTCCATAGGTACGATCAGTAAGGAGGTGATGCCCTTTCTGTTAGTCAGCTTGTTGGTTTTAGCTTTGGTCACATTAATCCCTGAGATCTCACTGTTTTTACCAAATTTGCTGATGAAGTAATGTGGTTGATTTGCTTTCTATGTTGACCAAACGATTGAAACAGTAAGCTGCCTCAAATCACTTCTTTGGTTCTGTGTTTCCATTTATATACGTAAAAGTAAAAGCTCTCATAAAAATGCCGTCAAGGCAAAAAAAAGACCGTCGAGGAATATCCTGACGATCTTATTTACGATTAGTAAGTATATTTTCTACTGGGCACCTACTGCCTTACACCCAATGCTTTGAGGGTCTCGAAATCTAATTGACCTACAGGTAGACCATTCTCTCTTTGAAATTTGACCAGAGCTGCTTTTGTACCAGCGCCAAGCTGATTGTCAGCACCCGAAGTACCTACGTCAAAACCTCTTGATATTAGAGCACTCTGTACCCGTCTGACTAGGTCGGACGTGACATCAGCACCACAAACGACCTCTCTCCATTCTGAGAACCCACCAGCAGTTTTTAAAACTCTTTTAGACACGGTGGTATATTTAGCTGGAATATTCTCAGTCGTCTTGCAGAGATTGTCTACAGGATCATATTGATAGCCAGCAGGGCATCCTGAGGTATAAAATGTATTCCAATAGCCAGACTGTGCAGATGTACCAGCAGCATTAACTCCACCTGTAGCTGGATTTATTCTGGAATGATCGATATCTCCTACTGCCGCATCTCCAGCTGTATATTGCTCATCCAGAGGGTAGCCTGCCATTGGGTTGATGTTAAGATCGCCACCAGTGATGGGATTTTTAAACACTCCGTCAGCGCTTGTACCAGAAGCTCCGACGAGCATGGTGCCTGTGGGGTGTACCATACCAGCTGCCTTAAGTCCTTTCCTTACTTTTCTAGAGACTGTCTTATATTCTGCAGGTACAATGACCTTTTTAATTGATGCTGGCGTTGTCAGAACCCTTTTTGTCACCGTCTGATATTCAGCTGGAACCTCTACTGTCTCATAGCTTGGTGCCTGAGTCATGACACTTCTGGTCCCATATTTAGCAGGAGCCCAAGTGACTTTGACACAGGACTTGCCGCTACCGGCACCAGTGGTACTCTCGTGATATCCAGCGGGACATCCTTTGTTCACTGATCTACTGATGGTCCTGTATTGAGCGGGCACTTCTACATAACACCATACTAAACAATCATTAGGATCCGCTGATAGACAGTTTCTATCAGCTTTCTTTTTGACCCACTTAGTGGATGCAGGACTCACTTCAATTTGTTCAGTCTCCGTATCCATCATGTAAGGGACCCTTTCAATTTTAACTGACGCCTCTTGCTCAATATAAGGTAGAACTGAGCCTACTTGCGCCGTAGACAGAAAGCCTTCATCGACACCGTTGGCAGAGTTAGCACCATTATCGGCGGCTGTCTTGGTGATGTTGGTACCGTAGTAAGGACTGGAACTGTTGTAAGGGCTATTAGGATCGTTGACATTTGCGAGACTTCCAGGTGTATTAGGATTGTATGGGCTTCCTGCTTTATTTGGACTGTTTGGATTAGCAGGATCTAATATATCTCCCATATCAGAGCTCAGGCCGTCCGTACCGTTACCGGCATAGATATTAGAGTTGGTCACGGATTCAAATTTACCTGGAACAGCGACAATTCTAGTAGAGGCTTCCTTTGATAAAACCTGCTCTGTCACTGTCTCATATGTTGCTGGTACTGGGATGTATTTCACAGATGCAGCTTTGACCATCACTTTCTCACTTATCGTCTCATACATAGGGACAGCTACTTTGTCTATGCTCAGTGCTTCTGATTGGAGGACTTGCTCAGTGACAGTCTCGTATTGATCTTGGATTAGGCATTTTGCGTAACATTTGCCGGCTTCTCCGCCTGGAGGCATTTGGCCATATAATGCAGCAGAACTCATCATCATCACGCTGATAGCCATGATTAATTGGTTTTTCATTGTCGTTGGTTTTATTAAATAAAAAAATACTCCTTGATTAAATAAGGATCATATTAAAAGAGGGGCAGCTCAATACAGATAGCTCAAATATAGACCAATTATTTACAAATATTTCATCTCCAATTTCCAATTTATTGAATAATATTCAACTCTTTAGTTGAGATTAAATTTCAATAGTGAGCTATCCAGTTCGATGACTCTCGATTGATATGCGTCAAGATTCTATTGATTGAAATGCCTATTGATGTATCTTCACCTCACAGATGCAACAATTGGCCTGTAAAAATCATATTATCTTTACTTTAGACTGACAAATCCACATGACTTCTATGGAATTAAAAATAAACGGTAAGAACTTTCAGGTTGATGTCGAAGATCAAATGCCTCTGCTTTGGGTATTAAGAGATGAGCTCAATATGACTGGGACGAAATACGGGTGTGGTGTAGCAGCCTGCGGAGCTTGTACTTGTCTAATCGACGGCTTGGCTACAAGAACATGTACACTGGCAGTATCTTCTGTCGTCGGAAAAGAAATAATAACTATAGAAGGTATCGCGGATGACGGGCAGCTCTCAGCTGTTCAGAAAGCCTGGATACAGCATCAAGTGCCTCAATGTGGCTACTGCCAATCAGGGCAGATCATCGCCGCTGAGTCGCTGCTTGACGAAAAGCCCCAGCCTACAGATGAGGATATCGATCTCGCTATGACTAATATATGCAGGTGTGGTACTTACCAAAGAGTGAGAGATGCCATTCATACTGCGGCTCAATGGAGACACGAAGAAAATTCCCTTTTAGGATAAGCTCAGAAAATGTAAATAATGATCAACCAAGACAGTAATAAGAAAAAGAGATCAAAGGCTGCCAAATGGGGGAGACGCGCATTTATCGGCGTAGGCGGTTTAGCAGGGATCGGGCTGCTGGTGGGCATCGGCGGTACGGTATACGTCAACAAAAAAATAAGAAAGTATTCTGGCGCAGGTATGGGAGATGGTGACTCACTCAATGCGTGGATTAGAATCGCACCTGATAATACCATTACGCTGGCAGTGCCAAGAGCCGAAATGGGACAAGGGATATACACCTCTATCCCTCAGATGATTGCCGAAGAGCTGGAAGTAGATATGTCTACTATTCAGGTTATTCACCCTCAGCCAGAAGCACCATACTCCAACACTTATATCTTATCACAAAAGGCACCTAATGCTTTTAAGGGATACAGCATAATGGAGAAAATTTATGCTGTTCTTCCAATTGTAGCTACTGGAGGAAGTACCAGTATAGTTGATGGATTTAATAATATGCGCTATGCTGGAGCTACTGCCAGAGAAGCATTGAGAATGGCTGCAGCTGACCGCTGGAATACTGATCTATCCAGCTGTAAGGCGGAGAAAGGCTATATCATCAATACTGTAGACGATGAGAAACTAAGTTATGGGCAGCTAGCCGAAGCGGCAGCAGAAATAACCATTAAAGAACTCCCAGAACTAAAACAAAAATCTGACTGGTCCATCATTGGCACTCCAGTTCAACGTTTAGATATTCCTGATAAAGTGACGGGCTTAGCAGAGTTTGGTATAGATGTGAGACCTGAAAACATGTTGTATGCTGTCATGCGGCACCCATCTACCATAGGAGGCAATATTAATGGTGTGATCAACCAAGCAGAGATTGAAGAAAGGACAGGAATAGAGAAAGTGGTCCTGACAAAGTATGGCGCAGCAGTCATCGCTAATAATACGTGGAGAGCGAAGAATGCAGCTTTGGCACTCAAACTAGACGAGGACTCAGCAGGGAATGAAAATATCTCTACTGCAAGTATCGCCACCCAAATGGATGAAGTATTGGACCAAGCAGCTCTAGCCACTCCAGAGCAGCATGGGGACGTGGAAGCGATCTTTGATAGAGAAGAGAACGCGGTGATCGAAGCTCGCTATGACGTGCCTTATTTAGCTCATGCTACCATGGAACCGCTTAATTGCACGGTGCTCGTCAATGATGGCAGAGCTGAAGTGTGGGTAGGGCATCAGGCGTCATCCATAGTCCAAACTTCGATAAAAGAATCAACAGGAATAAGTAAAGCTAACATCAAAGTTAACTCTACCATACTGGGTGGAGGATTTGGAAGGAAAGCTGAACCAGACTATGTCAGAAAGGCTGGAGCTATAGCTAAGCAAATGCCTGGTATACCTATTCAGACAGTCTTCACCAGAGAAGAAGACATGCGCAATGATATGTATAGGCCTGCCGCAGTGAGTCGCTTTAGAGCTGTAGTGAGTGCTGAGGGAGACATTGAGGCTTGGGAGAACAAGATGGCTCTTCAGTCTGTGAGTCATAGCTCTATGTCGCGCATCATGCCTGCCATGGCTGTATCCCCAGCCAATGATCTAGCGACCACGGAAGGGGCTGTACACCTCCCGTACATCATGAAAAATAGACAAGTATCGTTTGGCCAAGTAGACCTTCCCATCCAGGTCGGATATTGGAGATCAGTGGGCAGCTCTCAGAATGCATTCTTTACAGAGAGCTTCTTAGATGAATGTGCTTTCGCTGCGGGGCAGGATCCATACTTATTTAGAAAGAATAAACTAAATGATCACCCCCGTTATAAAGCAGTGCTCGAAAAAGTAGCAGCGATGAGTAATTGGGGAGCACAGGATAATAAGTTTAGAGGCATAGCTCTACATAAGTCATTTGGCTCAATCGTCGGTCAGGTCGCTGAAATCTCAAGAGTAGGAGAAAAGCAGTTTTCCATCGACAAATACTATAACGTCATCGACTGCGGTATGTATATTAATCCTGATACGGTAGAAGCACAAATGGAAGGCGGCATCGTATTTGGTCTATCAGCAGCGCTCTACGGAGAGATTACTTGGGATGAAGGTGAAGTTCAAGAATATAACTTTCCACAGTATGACATGGTGAGAATGAATGTATCGCCAAAAATAGAAAATCACATCATGGAGAACGAGCATTATCCAGGTGGAGTGGGTGAGCCGGGCACGCCTCCAGCAGCTCCTGCCCTCACGAATGCCCTTTTTGCTGCTACGGGTGAGCGCATAAGAAGATTACCAATCGTCAAGCAGGGCTGGTCTTTCGCTTAGTGGGTAGTGGATTATTAGAGTTTGAGAGCATCATTGGGTTATAGCTTCCCTATTTTGAACCTTCGTACTAATGTTGGGATAGAGACCAGCGATTTTATCTAGTGATGTTAAAAAGATCCTGATGTTTAGATCAAGTCGGAACACAAGTAATGATTAAATACCTCTAATTAGGGGTATTCAGAAGTAAAGCATAAACACATTTTCTATAGATGCAAAGCTTACTTGCACTCGCCGTGCGGGCCTTACTTTTTTCAATTGCAAAAAAAGTAAGCAAAAATGCTATGCCAGCTAA
>Ga0114954_1000295_pt1 | contig 18073 bp, 20 predicted proteins | sample Porto_4metaG_FD_87299 | JGI IMG/M metagenome (GOLD analysis project Ga0114954, IMG submission 87299) | Marine algal microbial communities from Porto, Portugal - Porto_4 metaG | ecosystem: Host-associated > Algae > Red algae > Unclassified | place: Portugal: Porto | collected 2015-02-02
AGGGCGAATCTAGGATAAATGGCGAGCCGTATACTCTGAGAGGAGTACGTACGGTTCTGAGAGGAGTTCTTGAAAACCTACCTCTGCGAAGACGGAAAGGCGTCGGGTTCTTACTCTACAACACGAAAAAAGAAAGCGCTCATGCCCTACAATTTTTAACGAAATTTAGCCGAGAAGATCGAAAATATTTTGCAGGTCTTTTATATGCAAGTCATACAATTCGAGATTTTGTACCGGAAGGATCTTCACAAGAAATGATTGATGAAATTAAAAAGCTATTTGAACTTACACAGTACAAATTTATTATGCAGCAAGATAATAACAGTTTAGATATGTTACGAAAAGTATTTGCAGGACAGTTAAGTGAAAGTGAGATTGCAGCAATTCCACATTTACCAACAGGAGATGTCATTTTAAGTATTGGGGCTGTAAAAAACATTCACTTCCATGTAGAAGTAACGGATGAAGAATTGATGTTATTCGGGGGAGGTGCTTAATACCATGCATCTAGTTTTAAAGGTCATACCAAAGAAATGGCTCATCACTTTAGTGCTACTTGTGATGGGTCTTTTTTCTTTTCTTTTACTTGGAGTGGTTAGTATTTTCATAGCAGCAATGGGGAGCGATAGTGGAACAGACACAGGTGATATTTCGTATACAGGTGAAGGGCAAGTCATGAATGTTTCGCCCGAAGTTTTAAAATGGGAACCTACGATTCGGAAGCATGCGAAAGCCTTTGGTGTGGAGCCGTTTGTTGCTTTAATGCTTGCACAAATGATGCAGGAAAGCGGAGGGCGTGGCAGCGACCCAATGCAGAGTTCCGAGGGCGCATTTAATACGAAATATTGTAAATCACCAAACTGTATTACAGATCCAGATTACAGTATTTGGGCTGGTGTACAGGAGTTTAAACATGCGATAGAAAGAGCCGGAGTAACGAGTCCTGGGGACATGGATCATATTAAAACAGCCCTTCAAGCTTACAATTTCGGAACAGGATTTTTTGATTTTGTTGGCGCAAATGGTGGCAAGTATACGAAAGAATTAGCAATCAAATTTTCACAACAACAGTATCAAAAAGTGAAACATACGGGTATGTATCGTTGTGTAAGGCCAGAGATGATACCCTACTCCGCGTGCTACGGGGACGCGCTTTATGTTGATGCCGTTTTGAAGTATTATCAGCCGGGTTCTGTTGTTTCTGGTGGAGGAGGAAATCCAGGAAGTGGAGGAAGTAGCGGTTCGAAAGTTGCCGATGTAGGTCGCCAATGGATAGGACGTTCTACCTATGTATTTGGTGGGGGACGTAACACGAATGACATCGCAAGAGGGATTTTTGATTGTTCAAGTTTTGTACGCTGGGCGTTCGAACAAGTAGGTATGTATACCAGTCCAATAGGAGCTGTAAGTACGGAAACATTAAATAAAATCGGTACAAAAGTATCAGCGAATGATATGAAACCGGGTGATGTTATTTTCTTTGATACCTACAAACATGACGGACACGTTGGCATTGTGATTGATAAAAATACCTTCATTGGTTGCCAAACGAATAAAGGTGTTTCTATTGAAGATTTAAATAATCCGTATTGGAAAAAAGTCTTTTCTGGTCATGTAAGAAGGTTCTAAAAAATTTCAAAAGTAAAGGGGAAATTAAAATGAAATTAATAGAAGCGCCGATTGAGGAATTTAAAAATGAAGTTATTAAACCATCAAGTTATTTGATACAAAATGTTGATGATTCAGATTTTCTTTTACATCGAGAACTGAAAGAAAATGAGATACCGCACTTTTTAGAACATGACACATTTCACTATGAAGGGAAAACTTATTTATGGGTGATAGCAAATTTCCCATCAGAAGAGGCGGCAAAAAGAGCAATACAATCATACTGGAATGCTAGTAAACAACTAAACGATATTATCAAGCAAAAGGAGGAATTGATATGAAAGACAAACGAAAATCTTTGTTTATTGTGTTTGTCATTTTAGTTGTAGGTGTGACAGCTTTTAATATCTATTTAAGCAAAAAATCGATGAGTGATGGCAAAGAAAAACAGTTAAAACTTTCAAATGAATTACTAACAAAACAAAATGAAGACTTAAAAAAACGACTGGATAAGGTACTTCCTTCCGCACAAGAACAACAAAGAAGAGCGTATTTATCGACAGCCGAAACGTTTATTCAATTATCATTTCATCGAGAAAAAGAAGGCTACAGTGAGCGAAAAGAAAAAGCAAAATCCATTATGAGTGAAGAACTTTTACAACAATTTTATCCAACTGATAAATACGAATTAGGAGATACGTATAAAACGAAACCAATAGAAATGAAGTTTTATTTACAAGAAAATGAACCCGATAAAGAGGAGGTAAATGTGTTAGCTGAATTTATAAATGTGACGACAGATTCAACGCAAAACCGAGAAGAAAAAGTAAACAATGTGTTACGAATCATCATGAAAAAAGAAAAGGAAACATGGCGAGTTACAAGTGTGGAAGAGTTAAATATGAAAGTTTTATAACGAAAAAGGGTGGGGTGAGAGTGTGATAGGTGCAATTGGTAAGAAGAGTGAAAGAATCAATCTAAGAAAAAATAAGTCGTGGATCTACTTAACAATTATCAGCTTTCTATTTTTGGGTTTCTTCGCTTTCTTAACATCTAAAATTTACATGCCAAACGATGAAAAACTATTTCATACTGAGACAAATAAAGTAATTAAATTGTCGGGTATGGGGAAATTGATTGTAGAAAAAAGGGAATACAATCCACACAAAAACTTTATACAAATTTACTTTCGATTAGAAGGGTATGAAGAGACAGGATATACATTTAAAGCACAGCAAAAAGCAAATCCAGGTGTTCAGTTACCTGTCAAAGTATTGTATGAAGAGAACGGAAAATACGTTGTAGAAGTAAAAGAGTTATCTCCGAATTGGGGAGCGTTAGCTTTCGATATTTACAATAAAAACGGTGAAAAAGAACAAATGGATATTCGTAAATTCACACAAGATGTTAATGAATATGAAGAAGAAAATGCAGCAACAAAAAGTCCAAATAAATTAGTTCAGACGATTTTTACCGATCAAAGTAAAACAAAAGCAAATGATGAATTGTTAGCTGAAGATAAAAAAACATATGAGCTAGATTTTATAGAAAGAGACAAAAAGGATATAGAAACAAAGATAAAAAATTATGGAAAAGCAATCAAACTGGAAGAAGAAAATGCGAAGACGGTTTATGAAAAGGTAAAAGAATTACAAGATGAAATGAAGTACCAAACTGAAGCAGAAAAAACGGAAACACAATCAAAAATAGCATCCTTAGAATCTAAAATAAAATCATCGGAAAAGAACGTGGAATTGTTTAAAGGGGAACAAAAACTTGCACGAGATAAAATCAAAAAATTAGAGCAAAAGGCACATGAGATTAATAAAAAGTGAAAAAAGTCATGTCGTCAGTGAGTACTCACCAGTGGAATTTGAGTACTCAGTGAGTGCTCATCTGGTGGTTTTTGTATCGTCAGCGAGTACTCATCAGTTGGATTTGTGTCATCAGTGAGTACTCACCTAGAGGATTTTCTTGCCCCCATCGTTTTGCTAGGCTCCGCCTAGCCCCACACCCTCGGTGGGGGCAAAAACCCCTTATGCTCTTCTCACTATTTTTTGATCTCTACCCACAATTGCAGAAAGGAGCGGAAATTGTGAATCTAAAAATAAGAGATATAGATCCAGTTGCCTTAAAGAAAATAGATGAAATCGCAAAAAGGAAAGGAGTATCCAGGCAAAAGTTTTTGAAAGCTCAAATTGAAATGTTGGCATTTTTTCAGCAACAAAATAAAAGGGAAATGGAATTAGAAAATCTCATTGAAAAGAACATCCATATGATGAGTGATTGTTATAGCGCAATGGAAAAAATGAATGAGTTTATTCAAATGATGATGCAGGATATTGAAAATGAGTAATGCTGTTCCTGTTCAATCATCAATCACACCGGGTGTTGTTTTAAAAACGAAATTTGTGTTGCCAAGTTCCGATGCATTTCAGAACTATATTGATTATGTAGATCGGGAGGAGGCGAAAAGTGAAGTGAAGCTGAATCCGAAAATGTTCGAAACGTATCAAGACTATATGGGGAATTCAGAAAAGACATCGGCACTATTTACGGAACACGCAAATCGTTTAACAGAAAGTGAAAAAAAGTCCTTAAAGGAAATGTTTAAAACCGCTCATGAGAATGGAAGTATCATGTGGCAAGATGTCATTTCTTTTCATAATCCCTGGTTAGAGAAACAAGGAATTTATGATGAGAAAACAAAAACATTGGATGAAAAAAAGTTAATGGATGTAACAAGGCTTGCGATGAAGGAAATGCAAAAAAGAGAGGGATTGGAAAAAAGCTCTATCTGGTCGGCAGCCATTCATTTTAATACGGATAATATCCATATCCATGTAGCAACTGTAGAACCTTTTCCAACGAGAGAACGTGGTAAAAGAAAACCAAAAACATTAGATGCGATGAAGGGAAAAGTCGTAAATAATCTGTTAGATCGTAAGCAGGAGCAAAAACAAATTAATGATTTAATTAGAAATAATATGGTGGGAAGGAAAAAAGAAGATTCCGTTTTTGATTGGCGCAATCAACATATGAAACCACTGTTTTTACGGATTTATAAACAGTTACCTAGTGATAAAAGACAGTGGCAATATAGCTACAATACGATTCAACCATTAAAGCCGGAAATTGATGAATTAAGCAGGCGATATATACAACATCATCATAAAAAAGATTACGATCAATTTCTCAAAAAGCTAGATAAAGAAGTGCAAGTTTTTAAAGAAGCTTATGGGGAAGGAAAGTATGATAAGAAGCAATATGAAAATTATAAAACGAATAAAATTAATGACCTATATAAAAGAATGGGGAACGCTTTTTTACAAGAAATGAAGGCATATGATAAGGAACAAAAGAGAATCCATCACATGAAAAAATCAAAGCCGTTTCAAAAATTTCAACAGAATGTATCTATTCAGTATTCTATGAGGAAAGTGGAACGTGCTTTTAAAAGTGAATATGAAAGCTGGAAGAACCAAAGATATTATGAGCGTTTGCAAAAAGAGAGTGCGTATCAAAATGAAAGGGGTTATTAAATGAGTACAATTAGAAGACAGGTAACTATGGATCAAGCGACAGAAGATTATATAAATGATTATATGGAAGAACACGGAATTCGATATACAGGCGAAGCAATGGGACGAATTTGCAAGGAGCATGAAGCGGCAAAAAATACAGAATGGTCGTTAAATTATGTAACAGAAGTGGTATCAAAAAACTTACATGATGTGTTAAAAAGTGAGCTAACAAAAATTCGTCTTGGTGCCAATAGTGCGGATAGAAATACACAAGTTTTAATTGAGTTATTAAATGGTTATTTCTTTTTAGAGAGCGTAGATAGCATTATTACGACTGATAAACAAGAGATGGGAAGTGTGAAGATAGCAAAAGAAGTCGTAGCGGAACGCATCAGTAATGCACGACAAAAACGTTTAGATCATGAGGCATCAAAGAACAATGTAACGTAAGCTACATTGTTTCTTTTTATAAAAAAACAGGAGGTCATTAGGATGTTATTATTTCGTGAAGATATGGCATTAGGAGTTATTAAAGAGGTTGGAGAAGGTGAATTAGTTTTACTTGTAAAAGATGAAGAATTAACAATCAAAATTACACGAGAACAAGAGGAAGAACTTGCAGTTCATGTTATGAATCAAGAAAATATGTTAGTTCCGGTTAATGTAAAAACTCATGAGCTTTTCTTTGATACAGCTGAGAGATGGAATGAAGAAGAAATGGAGGAATTACAAAAAGCGAGTGAAAGAGTAGGAGAAGATCATGAGTAAAAGTTATAAGAAAAAGTATCAAACGAAATCAGCAGAAGAAAAGAAAGAAGCGGTGCAAGCTTTAACAAAAAAGATGGAAAAAAGCGTAGAAGGTTATTTTCGTACACCGGGAGATTTGAAAGAGTACTTAACGTTTATGGCAAAGTTTTATCACTATTCACCATCTAATATTTCATTAATACAGAGTCAATTCGAAGGAGCCAGTGCAGTTGGTTCCTTTTCTTTTTGGAAAGAAAAAGGGTTTGCGGTTAAGAAAGGCGAGAAAGGAATCCAGATCCTTGTTCCAAACCGAACTGTAGCAAAATTCAAAGACAAAGAAGGCACTTGGAAAACAGTAACTAAAGCAAGTGAGCAAGAGAAAAAACAAATTGAATCTAAAAGCGTAGAAGTGAAACCAGGTCGCTTATATTTTGCTGTCGGCCATGTGTTTGACGTGTCTCAAACAAACGCAAAAACGGAAGATCTACCTCGTATTTTTCCGAATCGTTGGCTAGAAGGAAGTGTTACAGATTACAAGAGTTTATATAAAGGAATGGAAGCCATTGCGGAAAAAAACGGTGTGAAAATTATTGAGCCAAAGCAAGAACTTGGAGTCGCAAAGGGGGTTAGTTACACCTTAACAAAAGAGGTTGCCTTGAATCCTAGAAACAGTGAATTGCAAAATGTAAAAACCTTACTTCATGAATTGGCACATGCCAAACTTCATACCGCAGAGACGCATATGAATTACACAGCGCCAGAAAAAGAGTTCCAAGCAGAAATGACAGCTTATGCCGTTTCTTCTTATTTTGGAATTGATACAAGCGAATATTCGTTAGGATATTTAGCGAACTGGACACAAGGAAAAGAAATGAAGGATAAAACGAAATTATTAAAAGAAGTACACGAAACTTCGATTGAATTTATTGAAACAATTGAAAACACACTAGAAAAGGACAAAGAACAAATAAATGAAAAAGAGGTGGAAAGTATGGTAAATAGAAATGAAAAGCAGGACGAAAAAAATATTTTGTTGGTTGAATTTATGAGTTTAAGTAACACGACACAAGAGCTTGTTTCCGTTGCAGAGTTAAGGGAACAAGCGGATAGAAACAGAGCGTTTGAGCCCGTAGAAGGCGCAGGAAAATTGAGTGATAAAGAATTTATTGATGCATTTAACGAAGCGAATCAAGAAAAGTATGCAGCACTAAATCAAAATGAAATAAATCGTCCAACTATGTTAGTTCAGTGGAGCGAAAACGAAAATTTTAAAGGTAGTCAGTTGATTCCATTTGGAGAGGCCAATGAAAAAATGGCTGAAGTCATTAAAAATATTGAAAAAGCAAAAGAGGAAGCAAGAGAAAGGGATGAATACGTACCATATGATAAAACTCGTTATCATATTGCCATTCCAAAAGAAGTAGATAGAGATTTTGGGAGAATGGAGCTTGTGAGTATGGATCGTTTGGATATGGGGGATGGGGACTACAAGACACCGTATGAACAAGTATTAAACGAGAAAAGGTATTTATCGGATGAAGTAAAACAAGCGTTACGAGATGAAGTGATGAATTATAGAAATAACAAAGAAATACCGATGGAAAAAGCACAAGAAAATCCATTAGAAAAATCGAAAGAGACACCCAACCACTTAGTTACAATTGAAGTATTAGCAAACGGTATACAAGATGAAGAACTGGCAAGAATCCACATGATGGATGCCGTTACGAAAGATATCAATTATTTGTCTGTATGGAATCAAGATAAAACAGATCGGGACGATTTATACGTTTCCCTAATGGAAAAGAACGGGAAACGAGAAAATGTCTATTTAGATAACATTTTGAAACCAGATTTATATGAAAAGGTTCAGAGTTCTATCTTTGATGGAAGAGGGAATTTGTCATTTGTTGTTTATGATAAAGATGCAAATATGAGTCTAGATGAAATCGTAAAAGATGAACGATATGGACTCTTAGTTGATAAAGCGGAGGGACAAAAAGATTACTCATTTAATGAAAAAGAAGTGGAATTATATAAAGAAATGAAGACAGATGGATATGCACCTATTGCTTCTCTAGATCAACAAATTCAGCCTTTAAAAGAAAAGGAGCCAACTACATTAGATAAAGATTTAAGCCGGAAATTCGAAGCATACAGACGTTCACAATATGAAGAAACACCAGATAATATTGATAGCATTGTCACTCGTGTAAAAGCTGAAGAGCGATATTATACAACAAAGTATGTTTCGATTGATAATGAGTTGGTAAGCCAAGAACACGTTGTGAAATTAGAAAATCGGGTGGATGAGAAACTTGGGAAAGAAGGAATAACGGTGAATCAGTCTACAACTTCAAAGGAAATCGATGTAGATAAAAAATTTCAGCCGTTGAACGGAAAACAAACGAATCATAAAGAAAAAGAAAAGGAGCCAGAGCCTGGTAATGTAGAGCAGTCGAAGGCTACAAAGAAATCGGGTAGAAAAAAAGAAATAATGGAGATGGAACGATGAAAAATTGTATAGCAGGAACACCAGATTAAATCATTTTTTGTTACTCAATTGAGAAAACGGAAAGTGATTTTTTTATATCCAGAAATGAAAGAGGGTAAAAGAAAAGCCCTCTTTCTTGTTTATAAAACGAAAGGAGTGAATGTCATGAATGTATGGCTGTTTGCAGGCTGTATGTTCCTTGTAGCTGTCTTTTTGAACACGTTGCTATTATTTGGTCGCAAAATAATGAAAAAGCACAGAAATAAGAAATGGAAGCGTAAAACGGAAATTGTAGATTAATAGGAGGTAATACGTATGGGGAAAACATTATTTATTGCTGAAAAGCCTAAGGTGGCTGTTGAATTATTAAAATCACCTAGATTTAGAAACTCGCAAAAGCATCCAGGAAGCAAGCCTTATTATGGTTACTATGAAAATGAAAATTACATTATTAGTTGGTGCCGGGGGCATTTATTAGAACTAAAACATCCGGAGGAGATGGACGAGAGGTACAAAGAATTTAAATTTGATCACTTACCCATTATTTTAGAGCCGGAATATAAAGAGAAATCGGATAGTCTAGAACAAATTCAAATATTGGTTAAGTTGTTAAATCGTCCCGATGTGGATCATGTGGTCAACTCCTGTGATGCAGATAGAGAGGGTGAGCTTATCTATCGAGAAATATATGAACATGCAGGTGTGAACAAGCGAGAATCTCGTCTTTTTATCTCTTCCTATGAGGCCGCAGAATTAGAAGGAGCATTAAACCGATTAGAACCAGGAACAGACTATGATGGGCTTGCTCAATCCGCTAAAGCAAGACAATACCTGGATTATATTCTAGGAATTAATGTTACAAGGGGTTGTACATCGAAACTAGCAAGAAACCAATTTTTATTGGCTTCTGGTCGTGTTCAAATGTGTATCTTAAATGAAATCCGTCAAAGGGAAATTGCTATCCAAAAATATAAAGAACAAACCTATTACAATTTAAAGCTACTAACGGAAAACGGTTTAACACCAGTAATGAAAACAGAAGATCAACTGATAGATCCATCGCCACTACAAAAGCTTGGAGATAGCTTAAAAGAAACGAATATAATCGTAACGGAATTTAAAGAAAGTACGAGAAAAAAGAAACCAAAATTATTATATAACTTAACGGATATCTACAAAGATGCTCACGCTAAGATGAAGATAAATGCAGAAACAGCAAAAAAATATATACAGAGTTTGTATGAAGAAGGCTTTATTACTTATCCTCGTTCTTCATCCAGGCATTTACCGACTGAGCAAGTGGAACGAGTGAAAGAAGTAATGGCAGCATTAGAAAAAAGCACCTATGCAAATCTCGTACAACAAGTGGTTCCATCTTCTATTACAAAAAAACATACTACATTTAATGATGAATTAGTTAGTAGTCACTTTGCTATCATCCCAACAACAAAATTATATGTCGGGACCAACCGAAATCCATTAGAAAAACAGTTATATGACTTAATTGTAAAACGGTTTATCGGGAATTTTATGAAACCAGCAATCTACCTGGTAAGAGAAGTACATTTTATAGATCAAGAGGGCAATACCTACAGTACAAAAGAAAAGATTCTACAAGAGAAAGGGTTTCTACATGTGTTTCAAGAGGATATAGAAGAGGGTTCAGTTGAAGCATTTCAGATACCTATTTTACGAGAAGGAGATTCTTTCAGAATCGTTCAGTATGACTTGATTGAGTCTCGAACAAAGAAACCAGCTTTTCATACGGAAAGTTCCATTTTAACCTTTATGGAGACGGCAGGACGTAAATTAGATGATGAACATTTGAAAGAACTTATGAAAGGAAAACGGATTGGGACAGTCGCAACGGAAGAAACGTTTATTCCGAAACTGTTAGAGCGAAGCTATATTGATGTTACCAACAGTCAGATTCGAACTACTAATATTGGTCGTGCGTTTATAGATGCTTTTCCGGTAGATGAAATCAAAAATCCAGCTTATACGGCTGAAATGGAAGGGATGATCTACATGATTGAAAAGAACGAAATGAAATATGAGGAATTTGTAGAGAAAACAAATACGTTTGTAAAAGATACGGTGGAACAATTAGGAGCAATGGATGATAAGGTGTCGGATAGTATTATTAATACCTGGAATCAGCAGATTGAAGTGTGCAAATGCCCTTGTAGAAAAGGAAAAATCCTTCATAAAGGTAATTTCTATGGTTGCAGTAATTATCCGGAATGTGAAATCTCCTTACCGAAAAAAATTAAAGAAAAAGCGATTCCGGAAGCGCAAGCGAAAAAGCTTTTTGAAGATAAAAAAACAGATCTTTTAAAAGGATTTAAGTCCAATGAGAAGGAGTTTTCCGCTTATCTCGTGTTACATGAAGGGAAAGTTAAATTTCAGTTTCCAACACAAGAGGAGCTGTCATTTGGTAAATGTCCAAAATGTAAAAAAGGGGATATGCTTCATCGTAAAACATTTTATGGATGCACGGAGCATAAAAATGGATGTGATTTTATGTTACCAGCCAAGATAAAAGGGAAAGCAATCCCTGGTAATCAAGTGAAAAAGTTAATTCAGTATAAAACAACGGATTTTATCAACGGCTTTCAAGGAGAAAAGGGAGAATTTACAGCAGCTATCTATATGGAAGCGGACGGAAGTTTGAAATTCCGCTTTCCAACGACTGAAGATCGTACCATTGGTAAATGTCCATTGTGTAAGAGTAGGGTTCTTGTAGGGAAAAGTAACTACTTATGTGAGAAATACAAAAAAGGCTGTGACTTCATTATTTTTGGTACATTCTCTGGTAAAAATTTAAGTAGTAACCATGTGAAAAAGTTATTAGAGAAGAATGTAACGGATCAGATCAAAGGGTTTATCTCCAACAAAAACGGGAAAAAATTTGATGCTCGTTTATCATACAGCGTACAGGAGAAACGATTAAAATTTTTATTCGGCAAATAAAAATAAAATGTATCAACTATAAGTAGCAAAAGAGGACTAGGAAACGGAATAGTCCTCTTTTTTATTTCATTTTATAGAGTAAAGGGGGGATTCCGTAATGGCATACGTCAGTGCGGAGGATGCGATGAAAGCAAGAAAAGTTGACTTGATTTCATATCTGGAAGCAAAAGGAGAAACATTTAAGAAAGAAGGAAACTATTATCGACATACGGAACATGACAGTCTCATCATTAAAGGGAATCAGTACGCCTGGAATAGTCGTGGGGAAAAAGGGTATGGAGCGATTAGCTTTGCCATGATGTACTATGACATGACATTCCCACAAGCAGTGATGGACATTCAGAAGGGAGACTACAAAGAGTTTGATCGTTCAAAAGCTGAAGCGGAGCGCAAAAAAGAGCAGCAGCCATTTAGTTATCCCAAACATCTGGAAGTAAATAAGCAAACAGAGATTAAAGAATATCTGGTTAATGAACGGAAAATAGATCCTCGCTTGGTGAATTGGCTGATTAAAAAGGATCTTATCGCCCAGGATAAGAAAAATAATGTGGTGTTTAAATGGAGAGAAGAGGGAGGCAAAGGGCAAGTCATTGGTATGAACCGTCAAGGTACAGTAAAAATGGAGAATAAAAGAGGAAGCTTTAAGCAAATTGTCCCGAATTATGAAAAAATTAATGCCGGTTTTACGGTTGATGTAGGTAAACCGGATAAGATTTATTTTTATGAAGATCCAATCGACATGTTATCTCATTGGAGTATTAAGCAAAATAATATACAAAACGCTCGCCTGGTTTCTATGCATGGATTGAAGTCAAAAACAGTGATTCAATCTTTAATGGATGCGAAAAAAGAAGGGCACGATATTAAAGAGGTCATAATGGCAGTTGATAATGATAAGGCTGGGAAAGACTTCATTCAAACAATGAAATGCTTTGTAGATCTTAAAGAGGATATTCCAACGAATGAAAAAGATTGGAACGATGTCCGGAAGAAACAAGTGAATGAGCAACAGGCAAAAGAAACAGCCCAACCAAAGAAAATGAAACCAATTAAAGAGGTGGAGCGAAGTGTCTAATCTACCAAAAATGCCAAACATATTACAAATTTTGATGTATGGTTTTATCCTTTATGTTCTTTTTCGTATTTGTAAATTCATGTACCGGAAGATCCAGGAGCGAAGAATATTAAAGCGAATGGCTAAGTCTGGTATTCGCTATATAGACAAAATGGATGGCCGTCAATTCGAAGTATACCTAAAAGCTCTCTTCCGAGAGTTGGGTTATTCTCCAACAGTCACAAAGCAGTCAAATGATTTCGGAGCGGATCTGGTATTGAAGGGGAAAAATCGTATTGTAATCCAGGCAAAACGCTACGGGATGAAAAATAGAGTCGGCATTAGTGCCGTACAAGAGATATATGCAGCACAAGCCTATTACAAAGCAAATGAGGGCTGGGTTGTAACGAACAGTGTGTATACAAGGCAGGCGAAAGAATTAGCGGAAGCTTGTCATGTAAAACTAATAGATCGTGTAGAACTTCAGAAATTGATTAATAAAATCAATCCCGAATATTCGGCTGAAGATGTGTATCAAGGGGTAACGCCTGCAGCACGGAAATGTCCAACATGTAAACATGATTTAGTCGTTCGTAATTCAAATCAAACAGGAAATAAGTTTTTTGGCTGTACTCAATATCCTACATGTACACATACAGAGCCAATTCATACATGAGCTGTGATGAAAATCCGGCTCTATTTTCATTTGTTTAAAGAATTCATGAAAAAAATCAGTTTAACTAAAAAATGACCCTTCAGATTTAGTTTTATGAGGTTTTGATGTGGTTATTAATATAATAAGTCATATTGGCTATAAAAACGCATGTAAAGGGAGAGAGGGAATTTAAATGCGTTTTTAGGTTTTTTAGAAAAAATAAAAAGGGTAGCCATTATTTACGACTTAACCCTTTGTCTACGATCTGACGAATTGCTTCGTTTCGGTTCTTCAGCTTATTATCATGCCAATAATTTTCTATTTGTTCTACTTGTTCTTTTGTAAAAGTAACTAAAATTTGAGTGTACTTGTCTTTATTAACAGCCATATTACAACCTCCTCTAATAAAATAATTATAAGTTATATAACTTATATTGACAACCGGAAAAATGAGTAATAGAATAGTTATATAAGTTATATAACTTTATTGAGGAGGTTATTACATGGAACTAAAAGTTAAAAAGATGATGGCTGATCTTCAATTTATTATGAATCATGGTCAAATAAGTGTAGATTTTATGGATCTAGGATATAAACGAATGCTTTTTAGTGCATTAGAAGCTACCGGAAAAAGGTTCAATGTGCATACCAATGAACATAATGAAACAACCTTGTTCTTAGAGTTAGTTTAGTAAATTTACGCAATGAGGAGCTGTTAATGATGGAGCAGTTAACCATTTTTGACGTAATGGATGAAACTAAAAATAAGTTATATGAGGTATTAGAGAAAAATGGATTAAATTATAAGATTCAAAAGTACTATTTATATTCGAATTATGAAGGGGCTGTTCAGTATTACTATATAAGAACAACAGACAATACAATTATTGATTTGTGTATCTCTGATTTTCCAGAAATCTTCGCTGTCCATGAAGGGTTTAGCGATAAACAAATTAGAAAGATTTACAACTGGAACTTATAAGTTATATAAATAACAAATTTAATTATTGGAGGAATGGAAAATGAAGATTGCTGTATCGGAATGGAAAGCATTGAAAAGAGAGACAAAGTTAAAGCTATTGCGTTATGCGATGTTTGAAAGCAAATATAAGTATGCAAAATAAAAGCTCTTTATTTGCAAGAAGCAAACAAAGAGCAAAGTCTGAGTTACCGTCTGGGAAAGAAATTGGCAGATTTCTTTCCTCTATATTTTAGCATATAAAAAGTTGTAGAGAAAAGGGGCATGTAGAATGGAAGAAGGTCGTATTTCCTTTCAGCAAAGGTTTAAAGAATTTCTTATTATGATGGTCTGTTTTTGGTTCATTATGTTTCTCATGTATGGTGAAAGCCTGTTACAATAGAATGAAGTCGAAAGTCTAAATACCCTTAGGCAGCTCTCATAGATGTAAGATCTATGGGGGCTTTTTTAACAAAGTAATATAAAATTTCACGTACCGTATAAAAAAATAAAATAAACACTTCTTCAGTAAGGGGATTCTTCCTTTCATAGTTTTTTTTTCGGGGTGCATTTTCTGAATAAAGAATAATATCAAGTTCATGTATTTAATGTGATAGTATATATTGAATTCTTTAGGAAAATATCATTTATAGCCATATTCAGGAGGACTTATGAGTAACCAAAATAATAATGCAACACCAAATAAGATGGAAATCGTGGTCATGATTTTAGGACTATTTTTACCTTTATTCCTCCCAGCGCTTTTAATGCTAGGATTAGGCAAATGGATGCCAGATGAAATTGTATATCCTGGAGTATTGTCATTATTCCTTTTATCTTTTGAACTATTCATCGTAGCAGCTATTTTTACAAAGATCTTAAGTCAATGTGGATTACCGCAAAAGAAATTAGATGAATTAGGCTCCTTAGGATTTACAATTTCAGTAGTTACATCATTTCTTGCAATTTATGTAGGCTACTTTGGAATAGAAAAGATAGGTTTAACTTCTGTTGAATTATCACCTCATGGTATTTTAATTGTAGCAATTGTATCCACAATCATCTTAACTATTTTATTAAAAGTACTGGAAAAATTTGATACAGATACAAATGAATAATATTTAAGCATAAGACCACCGATTTAATGAACCGGTGGTTTTTTTAATTGTACCTAGAGCCATATTTAAATTTAAATGTGATAGTATTACATTTAGTAAGGACTTAATATTTTATTATTTGTACTAATAAATTTCAATATTTTTCATAAAATGTAATCCAAAACATGGGGGATTGTATATGCGTAAATTGTTTAGTGGAAAACGTATACTAGAAAGAGAAACAAACGAAGGCTCATCGTATTTTGTAGTACCAGAAGAAAAATTTCAGAAGTATGTGGCATTATGGGGATACTTAATCCCATACGGAGTTTTCAATCAACCGAATAAATGGGTAAATACGTATACGATAGACCCATTGGATACATATGTTTTAGTAACAGAATTCAAGCCTGAAGAGTATGAGTATATGATTTACGAAGAAACAAGGGTTGCTAAACAATTGCATCAAATATTAGAACCTTATGGAATAGATATTAATAATGAATTTGAAAAGTTCGTAGAGTTAGAAGAGATCCCTGAAGCAGCCATAAGCAAAGTAAAGGATTGCTTAATGGAAAAAAGGTGTATGAATGATTATCCAGAAGACTTTCCAATAGTCGACTGCTATGAATATATAATTGAGGGCGAGAAAAAGAAACTCATTATTGAAACTGAAACTTATCATGATGATGAAACACTATATGACCAAACGGGGAATTTTGATCGCAGATATATCGTTGAAACTTATCGTAAGACAGTTACAAATGGATTTATTTATGTATTTAAAACGCATAATAATAGCTGGTATCAATATTATGCAGAAGGCGCAAGTAAAGACTGTTGGATCATGAAAGAAGTATATGATGATGAGTTAGACGATTTACCAATTTCATCTTATCAACTTATTGAAACAGAGAAACGTGAAATTCCAGAAGAAGATTTAAAGGCTAATATTAGTTGGGAAGAATTACTCGATCCGAATAGGGAATGTGATTTCTATTACTCTGATAAAATGTTTGCAATGAGTTTCTTAGCAAATGAGGGAAGATATAATGTAGTAAACATTGACGGGGAATGGAAAAGATATAGTGAAATGGTCTTTAAAGGAGAAGAACCATTTTCTAAATGAGATGATTTAGTATATATTGGGACGTCTACACAAGGGGCAACTGAAGGAAGACAATTTACCCAAGAAGAAATGATGCAATTTGCAGTGTATATGCGGGAAAAGAGAGAGAAGTCATCAATGCATTAATTAAGAGAAAAGTTATTATAAGGGTACAGCCGATATACATGTAATTTTGAGTCATAGGCTTACTTTTACAAATATTTCGGTCCAGTCCCAATTACACATAAAGTCTTAAAAATTTCATTTTGAGGTACTTCAAAACATTAGCTTGATAGGTAGTGCTATCCTTAATATTAAATCTATAACGTATTTCTCAATAAAGTCTATATACCAATATGTTATAATTGTGTTGGATTGGCATCCAATACTCATATTATTAAAATTAAGATGGTTCAAGTCGGAGGAAGGCACCTTAGGGTGTCTTTTTTTATAAGAAAACCTCCAAGCATTCATATACTTGAAGGCTTATCAATTGAAAAATTAGAATTGTTTAGAAGTAGGGTGATGGACAAAAATGCCCAATTCCTTAAATTTAGAACAAAGTGGGATTACTCCTAAAGTAATCAATATAATTTCTTCAGTGCATAGTTATACAATCCTGTGACACTTTTTTGATGCAATCTTGTGACGCTTTTTGATGCAATCTTGTGACGCTTTTTGATGCAATCCTGTGACGCTTTTTTGATGCAATCTTGTGACGCTTTTTAATGCAATCCTGTGACGCTTTTTGATGCATTTCTGTGACACATTTTTGATGCATTTCTGTGACACATAATTATTGTTATTTATTAACGTGTATGATAATATTGGTTATGTAGAATAATTAATATATAGGTAAAAACCCCTTCCCAGCCAAGGAAGGAGTTGATCGTGCAAAAAGGTCAGCCGCCTTAAGCACTAATTTTAGGGTTATCATCTTTGTTCTTTTGGAAATAGTTAGCCAACTTTCCAAAAATAAATAACCCACATCGACATAGAAATAACAGCAATTGAAACGTTAGCGAAGCAGGCATGTTCAAATAAGCATGCAGACTTAACAGTATTACTAATATTACAGCCAATATTAGTAATGCGATTTGGAATCTTGCTTTTTTCCAAACTAGAAATGGGGTAATAGAAATCCCTTCGTTTAAGGATGGAGATAATGCGTAATATACTTGGAATATTGATCCAGGAATCACTGTCCAGAGTAGAAGCATAATAAGTTTTGTAATTATCATAATTGGTTATCCTTTCTTGTTTTAAGATTCTTTATAATTCATTCCGTATTTAATTTAGCTAATTATTGTATTATCCATCCTTTCTATTTTTAAAATATCTATATTATACGGGAGCCACCCGGAATTTTAGCAAAATAATAAAACACTTAAGAGACCTTGTTTTTCTAAAGTGGATTGTTAAATTATATTTAAAAATAAATACATATGTACTTAATTAGAAATATTGAGTATGTTGAATTTAGCTAACCCCTGGTATAGGGTTATTTTTTTTGGGATTAAGTAATACCCCCTATATTAACTATACCATATAATCGAAATACACCTGGTATATGGTTACTTTTTTGGGATTAAGTTAATATACCGTACAATTGAAATACACCCGATCTAGAAGCGCATATATGTTTAAGCTAAGATAATGCCTCTACTTCTTTACGGGCAAAAACAAGGGATTAATCGAGAAGCGTGTAAAAACGTCTATATTTTAGATTCTATCTCTTTTAAACAAACTTACCATCTTTTCCTTAAAATATTCTACATCGTTATTTGTTCCTGATAACTCAAATTTTGATACAATAGGCACTTCATATTTAGCAGAAATTTTGTCAGCACTTGCA
>Ga0114954_1000296_pt1 | contig 18065 bp, 17 predicted proteins | sample Porto_4metaG_FD_87299 | JGI IMG/M metagenome (GOLD analysis project Ga0114954, IMG submission 87299) | Marine algal microbial communities from Porto, Portugal - Porto_4 metaG | ecosystem: Host-associated > Algae > Red algae > Unclassified | place: Portugal: Porto | collected 2015-02-02
CTGCGCGAAGCGGCGCCGCAGTTCTTGTTCACCCTTGGCATTGTGCGCAAGATGCAGCGTGCCGGAGCGGGTCGGCGCGCAGTCGATCGCATGGCGCTCGATCAAGTCGAAGACTTCGCCGGGAGCAGCGCCGAGAATTGCATTGACCCGTTCACCGTTTTCAGGGCCCAAGGCCTTGAGGATGTCGTCGGGCGGAATCCAGAGGCCGGCATTGACCAGGCCGACATTGCGGCCGGAGCCGCCACTTGGTATATCGCCGGCCTCCAGTACTATCGTCGAGACGCCAGCCTCGGCCAGGTGTAGTGCCGTGCTGAGGCCGGTGATGCCACCGCCAATGACGAGGACGTCGGTGTCCATTGCATCGTTCAGCGCTGGTCGCTGGCGCTCACCCTCGCGAGAGGTGGTGGTCCAGATGCAGGCGTTCTTCATGTTTCCTCCTGGGCGTGAGCGTGGCGCTCGAAAAACCAGTCTGCCGCGGCAAGATCCTCGATGGCCGTTCCCACTGACTTGAAGAGGGTGATGTCTGTCGGTGAGTGCCGGCCGACCATCACTCGGCGGCAGAGCTCGGTGAGGTCACCGCGAATGTCTCTCTTGGTCAAGGCACCGCTCTTAAGGCTAGCGATTAGGTCGCCGGCTTCGGCCAGGCAACCGTCGCGCGTATCAACGAAGATTTCTGCACGTTGCATTAGCTGATCATCGGACTCTCGCATGTCGGGGCGAAAGGCGCCGACCAGGTCGATGTGAGTCCCCGGCAAAACGCGGCTCCCATCGAAGAGCGGTTCACGGGACATGGTGGCGCAGCTGATGATGTCGGCTTCTTCCACGGCCGCTTCACGAGACTTGATGGGGTGGACCTGGAACGAGGGATCGTGGAATTCCATGGACAACCGCTCGGCCGCCTCCGGGGTGCGTCCCCAGACGCTTACTGTTTCGATAGGACGGACAGAGGCATGAGCGTCAATCAGGGCGCGCGCCACACGCCCGGTACCGAGGATCAGCAGGTGAGACGCATCAGGACGCGACAGTAGCTGAGAGGCAAGCGCCGAGGCGGCTGCCGTTCGCCAGGCCGTGAGTCGGTCGGCATCGAAGGTGGCCAGGGGCTGACCGGTGATGCCATCGAACAGCACATAGACGGCATGGACGCTGGGTAAATTCCGGCGCGCATTGCCGGGAGCGACGGTGGCACACTTGATACCGAAGCGGTGGCCGGCCTGGTAAGCCGGCATGGTCAGTAGAGTGATATCGTCCCCAAGAGAGGTGGGGATATCGAGCTGAGCGCGCACCGGTGAAGAGGGCTCGGTGGAGAAAGCACCACGGAGAGCCTCGACCAGTCCGGGCCAATCCATCAGAGCGTTCAGAGTTTCCTGGTCGAAGTATTGCATGGGTTACCTCCGGCGGTGATTGGGCCAGCCATAGAAGGTCTGCGCATTTTGCTGCAGGGCGTGTTGCTGCTGATGGAGCAGTTCACGCATCTCGAGCGCTCTGACATCGTCAGGATGGCTGGCTAGCCAGTTTTTGATGTCGGTGACCGCGCGGGGCGAGAACGGCTCAAAGCCACCCTGGACTTCGATGAGGGAAAGTTTTCGCTCCTCCTGACGCATGGAGTGCACCAGGGTTATGATTGCCACTCCCCAAAGGGCGGCAATAGAGCCGAGCATAACGACAATGGCTGATAGGCTCATGAGGGGGTTTCTCCGGTCTCTGAAAATGTCAAACTGCGAGAAGGCCGTTCACGCATGATCCACATGCAGAGCGGAATCATGAGGGTCAGTATTAGCAGTCCGCTGACTGTTTTCCACGGTGTTGCGCTGAGGTTTGAATAGAGGAAGTAGGTCATGATTCCCAGCATTATCATCGGGATCTGGTAGCGAACTATGCTTTCCCATGCGCTCGGAACATAAGCATCTGCTCCGCGGTTAAGACTTACCAGGCGGAGGCGTTTAGCGTCGAATTTCCAGCCGATGGTGATCATAATGATGAAAGTGGCCAGCGGTAACCCCCAGTTGCCCACCACGAAATCTAGATAACCGAGAATCGATGTGTTCATTGCACTAGGTATGCCGAGCAACCATATAATTGTGCAGATGATAAGAACAGATTTTGAACGGCTTATGTTGCGTTCTTCCTTGAAAGTCGTGACGCCGACCTCAGTGATGGCCATGGCCGTTGTCAAGTTGGCGAAGAAAAACCCGCCGAAGAAGAGCAGCGCCCATGCGTAGCCGGCGGACATCTTTCCGAAGGCGCTGGCCAGGGCCACAAAGGCCAGCTCGGCCCCTGATGTGGGAGAGATGCCGAAGGCAAATACGATGGGGAAGACGGCGAAGATTGCCAGCAGGCCGAAGCTGGTATTTCCGATAGCTGTGAACAGTCCACCACCCAAAGGAATATCGTCATTTCGTCCTAGATAACTGCCGTAGGTAAGAGCGATACCCCAGCCGAGTCCCGTGGAGAAAAGTGCCTGTCCTAGTGCCGCCAGCCAGGTTTCACCACGAGCAAGATATTCCCAGTTGGGCGAAAAGCTGAATTCCAGGCCGGCGATAGCCCCTGGTAATGTCAGCCCACGAATGGCAATAGCGATCAAGGCAATGGTGAGAATGGGCATCATCCACTTGGCAAGTCGTTCGATTCCTCCCTTTATGCCAGCCAGAAGGATGACGGTTACCATTAGCATGGCGAGCGTATGCATGCCGACATTGAGTGCGGTATTGTTGCTGAAGGTCTCCCATAATACTGCGGTGTCGAAGCCGGGCTGGGTGAAGGTTCCGATCAGGGAATGGTATGCATAATAGATCGACCAGCCGACGATCGAGGAATAATAGGACATCAGTATGATGTTGAAGACCAAGATCACCAGGCCCAGGCCGACCCATCGACTGTCGCCATAGATATTGCGGAAGGTTCCAAGCAGGCCCTGTCGGGTATAGCGGCCAAGGCTCGTTTCGGCCATCAGGCCGGGGACGGCAATTAGGTATAGCAGTGTGAAGTAGGCTATCAGGAAAGCGCCGCCTCCATTCTCTCCGGTGACATAGGGCATGCGCCAGATATTTCCGGCACCCACCATGGCGCCGACCACTGCCATTAGGTAGCCGAAGCGGCTTCCCCACTGTTCGCGGGAAATCGACGTTGTCGTTGTCATAGTTTGTCCGTATCTAGTCGTGTTGGCGTTGGAGTGGGAGCTAGAGGGAAAGAGCACGGCCGTGCGGTTGTTCTCTCGGCATGGCGAGGGTATTGAGTATGAAGGACTTAGCCGAGTAGCTGGACCGGGGATGATCAAGCGCACGGCGATGCTTTCTATCCACGCGGCGAAGTCGACGCCCATTCAGTCCGGCGGCGCTCATTACGGGGTAGTGAGGGGAGTGGTGGTGTGCCCTAGAGCGGTGACAGGGGAGGTTTTCGCCGCGGCCGGAGTCATTTGCAACGATGATATGCATTCGTTCTCCTACAGGCTGTTGTGGTTAGATAAGGAGCGAAGTCAGTATCGTCAGGAAGCAAAAGGCGTCTCAAGCGACGTTTTATATGATGATCATTCCAATAATTCTTGCTGTATGAGGTTGCCATGAGCCGTGCCCATCTCCCGACGCTGACCGCCATGCAGTGTTTCGAAGCGTCGGCCCGGCACCTGAGCTTCACCCGCGCCGCTGACGAGCTGAGCCTGACCCAGAGCGCGGTCAGCAAGCAGGTGGCGCAGCTGGAGTCGGTGCTCCAGCACCCGCTGTTCCGCCGCGTGCGCAAGCGCCTGCAGGTCACGCCGGAGGGCTCGCTGTACCTGACCGAGGTGCGAAAGGTCCTCGCCCAGGTGGAAATGTCGACCCGCTACATGCAGTCCTACGGCGGGGAGAGCGAGGTGCTCAACGTCACCACCCTGCCCACTTTCGGTGCCCGCTGGCTGATCCCCCGGCTCAACGGCTTTCGTTTTCGCCATCCCAATGTCTACCTGAACATCAGCAACCGGGTGGAGCCCTTCGATATCGAGGAGGAGCTCATCGACGCGGCCTTCTTCTTCGGTCACGGGGCCTGGCCCAAAGCGGAGTGCATCAAGCTACTCGAGGAAGAGATGGTGCCGGTGTGCGCCCCAGCCGTTCTGCCGCCCGGGGGCGTCGACGATCCCCTCGCGCTCACCCGGCTGGTGCTGATGCAGAGCGCGACTCGGCCAGAGGCTTGGCATGACTGGTTTAAGGCCCAGGGGTGCTATACCGAACACAGCTATCACGGGCCGAGATTCGACACCTTTTACATGGCGCTACGGGCGGCACGCTCAGGCTGTGGCGTCGCGCTGGTGCCGCGCTTCCTGGCCGAGGAAGAGCTGGCGGCCGGTCAGCTGGTGGTGCCCTGGTCCTTTGCCCTGGCGAGTCGAGATGCCTATTACCTGGCGTACCCGGAGCACAAGGGTGAGGTGGCCAAGGTCCGAGGTTTCATCGACTGGATCCTTGAGCATCGTGATGCCGCGGCTACTTTGGCCTGTCCGGGGCCGATTGCGACGCAGGCCGATGCCGGGTAGCAAGCTCGATGAGCACTGGGGGCATGGCTCAGGCGACTGCGGTGTCGTGGCGAGCCGCGCAGCCGAGCAGGTGGGGCCCGAAGGGCGCGCCTTGCCCAGTTCGCGTAGGTGTTCGGGATAGACTAGGTAACAAGCGTTGAGGCCGCGCAGCACCGAGGGCCAGGCCGTGGCCAGGGCCCCCGCTTCCAGCTCCTCGTAGATCTACCGCTGTAGCGTCGCGGCGGCGGGAATTGGCCCCCTGGGCTTGTCGAGAGCGCCGACGCTCGCCCATTGGCTCTCAGCCTTTTCTGGGCACAAACAAAGCACCCGGAGGTGCTTTTTTTGTCGGTGTTGGTGGAGGCGGCGGGAATTGGCCCCCTGGGCTTGTCGAGAGCGCCGAGAGTGCCGACCCCGCCCTTCGGCGCGTTGTGGTTGTCTTTGCCGTGCCCCGAAACGAAAGAAGCCCCCTTTCAGGAGGCTTCTTCGTCGACTGTTGGTGGAGGCGGCGGGAATTGAAACCCGGGGCTTGTCGAGAGCGCCGACCCCGCCCATTGGCTCTCAGCCTTTTCTGGGCACAAAAAAAGCCCCCTGGATCAGGAGGCTTCCTCGTCGACTGTTGGTGGAGGCGGCGGGAATTGAACCCCGGGGCTTGTCGAGAGTGCCGACCCCGCCCTTCGGCTCTCAGCCTTTTCTGGGCACAAAAAAAGCACCCGGAGGTGCTTTTTTTGTCGGTGTTGGTGGAGGCGGCGGGAATTGAACCCGCGTCCGCCGACACTCGCCCATCGGCTCTACATGCTTAGGTCCGTCTTTTGATTTAACACGACTGGCTCCGACGGGCAGGATCCAGCTATGCGATTCCTCTAAGTTTTAGCGGCTGACACGAGGACAGGGCCAACCGCGATCCCATCAGTCTGAGCTCATATCCCTTCTGTGATGAATGGGCACATCACTTCCGGGCCGGACAAGAAGCTAGCAGTTGTTACGCTGCCAGCGCGCCCTGAGCGTAGTTGTCGTCGTTTGCGACTATTCAATTGTGATGTTGGATTTACGAGATACATCACGCTCTCGGCATGCACCTAAGGGGTTGTCATCGGCGTCGAAACCATGTCGCCCCCTAAAACACTGACCAGTCTATCAAACTGGGCAATGGTTAGCACTAGTTCTGATTGCTCAACCGCGATTTTGTTCCCGCATGACACGTCCCTTCTGGCGTTCCCAGTCGCGATCCTTCTCGGTGGCGCGCTTGTCGTGGAGCTTCTTGCCGGTGACCAGCGCCAAGGCACACTTCACCTTGCTGCCTTTCCAGTACAGCTTGAGCGGCACACAGGTGTGCCCCTTGTCCTGGGTGCGCGAGAAGATACGGGCGATCTCCTTGCGATGCAGCAGAAGCTTGCGAGTTCGGGTGGGGTCGGCCACCTCGTGGGTGCTTGCGGTATTGAGCGGCATGATATGGCTGCCGAGCAGCCAGGCTTCGCCGTTCTTCACCAGTATGTAGGTGTCGGTCAGCTGCGCCTTGCCGGCGCGCAGGCTCTTGACCTCCCATCCGGACAGCGCAAGCCCCGCCTCGAAGGTCTCGTCGATGTGGTACTCGAAGCGTGCCTTCTTGTTCTGGGCGATGGTGCTGCTGCCGGGACCCTTGTCCTTTCCCTTCTTGTTGGCCATGGAACCTCTTGGACGAAAACCGAATGTTGGCCTTGCGACGTCCCTTCGATATGGGGGGAAGCGTGATACCATTCAAGGCCCGAAAACACCGCTCATGATACGCCCTGGGCCCCATGAAGTCAGCGGAGAGGTCAATGCCAACGGTTAATCGGTCCGCCATGGTGCGGCACACCCCCAAGCAGATGTTCGATCTGGTCAATGATTTCGAGAGTTATCCCGAGTTCTTGCCGGGGTGTCGTCGTGCGCGCCTGGTCGAAAGCACGCCGTCGCATCTGGTGGGAGAAATGACCCTGGGGCGGGCCGGCATCGAGCAGACCATCGCGACGCGCAATGACCTGCATGAGCCCGAGCGGATCGAGCTGTCGCTGGTCAAGGGGCCCTTCAAGCGCTTGACCGGGCGCTGGAAGTTCACTCCCATGGGCGAGAGCATCTGCAAGGTCAGCCTGGAGATGGACTTCGAGTTTTCCAGCCGTCTGCTTGGCATGGCCTTCGGCAAGGTCTTTCAGCAGATCGCCGGCCAACAGGTGGATGCCTTTACCCGGCGTGCCGATGAGATCTATGGCCGCTGAGGTGGTCGCCGAAACGCCCAGCGGGGTCGCGACGCCAGCCGAGCATGAGGGCGGCGTGCCGGGCGACACGATCCATGTCGAAGTGGCCTTCGCGCTACCGCACAAGCAGCGCATCCTGAACCTGGAGGTGCCGGTCGGTACCACCGCTCGCCAGGCCCTGGAGCGGTCGGGCATCGCGGCGCTGTTTCCCGAGGTGCCGGCCGAGACGTTTGACCAGCCTGCTCTTGGCATCTTCGGCAAGGCCTTGAGACACCCGGAGCGACAGGCGCTGCGCGAGGGCGATCGCGTCGAGGTCTATCGTCCGCTCAAGATCGACCCGAAGGCCGCCAGGGCCGAGCGCGCCGCGAAAGGCACCCGCCGCTAGAGCGAGCGCCTCGGCGTATGGGCCACCAGCGCCTGTACCCGGGACGGCGCAGCAGGCGCCGCCAGCGGCGTTCAGGGCAGGTTGTTTTTCGGATCGATGGTGCGGTTGTAGATCGGCTGAATGTCCTGGCCGCTCTCGGAGCTTTCTTCGGCGCCACCGCTGGTGGGGCCAACGCCGTAGCCACCTGCCTGGCCGGCAACGTTCGGGTCCACGTTGAAGTTGCCCTCTCGTTCGATGTTCGTCAGCTGGTTGCCGGCGAAGGTCAGGGTCAGGCGGCGTTGCATGACGTCACCGTACGCCTCGTCGAGGCGATAGACGTAGTCCCATTGGGACTCGTCGAAGGGGGCCTCCAGCAGCGGTGAGCCCATGACGCTCACCACCTCCTGACGCGACATTCCCGGGCGCAATTGGTTGACCATTTCATTGGTCACCAGGTTGCCCTGGGCAAGGTCGCGCTTATAGACGCTGAAGTAGGTGCAGCCGCTGGTCAGTGCCAGGGCGAGAGAAAGGGTGACAATTCCGGTCAGCTTTTGCATTTGCGCCTGTTCTTCACTATCGTGGGGTCGGTCGATCATACCCGACCCTACCTGATACTGCGAAGAGCAACCATGGCCGACAAGAACCATGAACTGCGCAAGGCCGGACTCAAAGTCACGCTGCCGCGCGTCAAGATCCTGCAGATCCTCGAATCTGCCACCGATCAGCATCACCTGAGCGCGGAAGATGTCTACAAGACCCTTCTCGAAGCCGGGGAAGATGTGGGCCTGGCGACCGTCTATCGCGTCCTGACTCAGTTCGAGTCGGCGGGCCTGGTGATCCGACATAACTTCGATGGTGGCCACGCGGTCTTCGAGCTGTCCCAGGAAGAGCACCACGATCATATGGTGTGCCTGGAAAGCGGCGAAATCATCGAGTTCTTCGACGACACCATCGAGCGCCGTCAGCAGGAAATCGCCGAGGAGCACGGCTTCGAACTCGTCGATCATGCTCTGGTGCTATACGTCCGCCCCAAGGGGTCGAAGGCGACTCGCCAGGAAGGCATTTCGAAGAAGTGAATTCCGCTGGTTGCTGGAACGCCGTGTTCGGCGTCCGGGAACGGCAACGCTGTGCCGCTCGTTGAGCGGTGTTTCGTGAGCGGTACGGCAACGCAAAAGGCCCCGATCAATGATCGGGGCCTTTTGCGTTGTGGCTCTTTGCGTTGTGGCTCTGAGTGTTGTGTCTCTTTACGCCGTGGCTCTTTGCGTCATGGCCGTGCATGTCTGGCCCTGGGCGGTACCGCCTGCCGGGGTGCCGGTGGGTCTGGACGGCATCGGGCGTTCTGCGCAGGGTGCCCAGCGGCTGGTCGCGGGTTGCCCCGGGATCAGTGGTGGGGTCGCTGGCTGGCGTGCAACATCTCCCGGGCGTGAGCGAGTGTCTGATCGGAGAGTGTTACCCCGCCCAGCATCCTGGCCAGTTCGCCGACACGGCCGGCGTCATCGAGAATGGCCATGCGTGTCAGCGTGGTGTCCTCCGCGGCTTGTTTTTCGATGTGCAGATGGTGATGTGCCTGGGCTGCTACCTGGGGCAGGTGGGTAACGGTGAGCACCTGACCGTCCTTGCCCAGTCGTCTCAGCAACTGGCCGACGATCTCGGCGGTGGCGCCGGACACGCCGACATCCACTTCGTCGAACACCAGGCTCGGGATGGTGGAATGCTGGGCGGCGATGACCTGGATGGCCAGGCTGATCCGTGACAGCTCGCCGCCGGAGGCGACCTTGGCGAGCGGCCGGGGCGGCTGGCCGGGGTTGGCCGCGATCAGAAAGCGCACGTGGTCCATGCCCTCCGGGGCGGCGGTGTCGCGGCGTGACACCTCGACCTCGAAGCGGGCCTTGCCCATGGCCAGGAAGGCGAGCTGCTGCTGTACGTCGTCGCCGAAGCGGGTGGCGGCGCTGCGGCGTTGCTCGCTGACTCTCTCGGCCAGCTCGCGCCACCTTGTCTTCAGGGCTTCGGCGTCTTGGGTCAGCGCCTCGAGATCGTCGTCGCCACCTTCCAGTCCGCCGAGTTCGTTGGCCAGCCTGGCGTGGAGGGCGGGAATCTCTTCGGGGAGCAGGTGGTGCTTGCGAGCGATGCGATGTACTTCGCTAAGGCGCTGCTCGACCGAGGCCAGGCGCTCGGGGTCAAGCTCCACGTCGGCCAGGACGTGGCCGAGCTCGCGGCCGGCTTCTTCGATCTGAATGCAGGCATCGCCGAGCATGGCGAGGGCATCGGCCAGGGCGCCTGTGTCGCTGCCGGGCAGGGCGTTGAGCCGCTGCACCGCCTGATGGAGGACCGGCAGCGTGCCGCCGTCGTCGCCGTCGCAGCAATCGAGGGCGAACTGGGTCTCGGTCAGGCGAGTTTCGGCGTGAGCCAGATTTTCCTGTTCCTGCTCCAGGCTCGTGAGCTCGTCGGCGCCGAGAGCCAGCTGGTCGAGCTCCTCGACCTGATAGCGCAGCAGCTGTCGCCGGGCGCGAATCTCGTCACCGTCGTCGGCCAGGCGCTTGAGCTTGCGTCGGGTCGCTTGCCACTGGCGGTACAGGTCGGCGAGTTCGATGATGTCATCGCGATGGCCGGCCAGGTCATCGAGCAGCCTCAGATGGGTGTCTTCCTGCAGCAGTGCCTGGTGGGCGTGCTGCCCGTGGATCTCGATGAGCGTTTCGCCGAGGGACTTCAGATCGGCGATGGTCGCGGGCTGGCCGTTGATCCAGGCCTTGGAGCGCCCGCTCTTGGTGACGACGCGGCGCAGCAGGCAGTCGTCTTCCGGCAGGTCGCGGCCATTGAGCCAGGCCTTGGCGGCGGGCAAGGCCTGGATGTCGAAACGGGCCGACAAGTCGGCCCTGGGCTGGCCGTGACGCACGCTGCCGGTATCGGCTCTCTCACCGAGACAAAGGCCGAGTGCGCCCAGCAGGATCGATTTGCCGGCACCGGTCTCGCCGGTGATGGCGGTCATGCCGCCATCGAGTTCGAGTTCCAGATGGTCGACGATGGCGAAGTCACGAATCGCGAGCTCGGTCAGCATGCATGCCTCCTGGCGTGGCCCTGGCTGGGCATCGGCGTGGTCACGGGCGGGTCGGGAGTGGGTGGGATGAAGCACTGGTTATGCATCCACTATCATGGCTGTTTATACAGTAGTCAAGTGGGGCGCTCAATGGTCGGTGTCGCGGTGCGGCAGGGGTTCTTGGCCGAGCCGGCCGACGAGTTGACTGTCGAGACTTGAGATCGTCGCGGCAAGCCCCATATACAGTGCCAACCTTCGGTTGCGACCGACATCCACTGGACGTTGGCGGCTAGCCGCCCACTTTCTTCAGGAGGCTTACATGGCCAAAGATCCCCAGACCCCGCTGGACGACGAGCTCGCGCGCCAGGAACAGGACGCCGATCCGCAGCAGGCGGCAGGCGCCGTGGAAGGCGAGCTGGAGGATATCGTCGACCAGGCGGAAGACGCCGAGCAGGCCGAGGCGGCTGTCGAGTCCGACAATCCCGAGGCCGAAGTGCTGGCCGCCCGGGTTGAGGAACTCGAGCAGAGCGTGGCCGAGGCCAAGGACCAGGCGTTGCGCGCATCGGCAGAGGCCCAGAATGTGCGTCGGCGTGCCGAAGCCGAGGCCGACAAGGCGCGCAAGTTCGCGCTGGAGAAGTTCGTCAAGGAGCTGCTGCCGGTGGTCGACACCCTGGAGAAGGCGCTCGAGGCGATGGGGGATGATGCCTCGCAGGCCCACCGCGAGGGCGTGTCGATGACGCTCAAGATGCAGCAGGACGTGCTCGGCAAGTTCGGCGTCGAAGTGGTAGAGCCCCACGGCGAGCCCTTCGATCCGCAGTACCACGAGGCCATGGCGATGGTGCCGAACCCGGAGATGGACCCCAACACCGTGATGGAAGTGATGCAGAAGGGCTACCTGCTCAACGGTCGCCTGGTGCGTCCGGCCATGGTGGTGGTGACCCAGGCGCCGAGCTGAAGCACGCGCCGTTCGGGGCGCTCGACGCGCTCTTGGCGGTCTCCCGACGCTATCCGGTTGTCGATTTGGTTGAGGGTCAGGGCTTGAAAACGATGAAGACGCCCCCCAGATAGTCGGCAACCCCGCGGTGAAGGCCGCGAACACGACATCACGTTTTGAAAGACACTGAATTCGAGGATTTCCTATGGGACGCATTATTGGCATTGACCTTGGTACCACCAACTCCTGCGTGGCCGTACTCGACGGTGACAGCGCCAAGGTAATCGAAAACGCGGAAGGGACTCGCACCACGCCGTCCATCATCGCCTATACCGACGACGGCGAGACCCTGGTCGGCCAGGCGGCCAAGCGCCAGGCTGTTACCAACCCCGAGAACACGTTGTACGCCATCAAGCGCCTGATCGGCCGTCGCTTCAAGGACGACGTCGTCCAGAAGGACATCAAGATGGTGCCGTACACCATCGCCGAGGCCGACAATGGCGACGCCTGGGTCGAGGTCAAGGGCAAGAAGCTTGCACCGCCCCAGGTCAGCGCCGAAGTGCTGAAGAAGATGAAGAAGACCGCCGAGGACTACCTCGGTGAAACGGTCACCGAAGCGGTCATCACCGTACCGGCCTACTTCAACGACAGCCAGCGTCAGGCGACCAAGGATGCCGGCCGTATCGCCGGTCTCGAGGTCAAGCGCATCATCAACGAGCCGACGGCGGCTGCGCTGGCCTACGGCATGGACAAGTCCCGCGGCGACAAGACCATCGCGGTCTATGACCTGGGTGGCGGTACCTTCGATATCTCGATCATCGAAGTGGCCGATGTCGACGGCGAGACCCAGTTCGAGGTGCTGGCCACCAACGGTGACACCTTCCTCGGCGGTGAAGATTTCGACCTCAAGCTGATCAACTATCTCGTTGACCAGTTCAAGGCCGACAGCGGCATCGACCTGTCCGGTGACAAGCTGGCCATGCAGCGCCTCAAGGAAGCCGCCGAGAAGGCCAAGATCGAGCTGTCCAGCGCCCAGCAGACCGACGTCAATCTGCCGTACATCACCGCCGACAACACTGGCCCGAAGCACCTGAACGTCAAGGTGACCCGTGCCAAGCTCGAGGCGTTGGTGGAAGAGCTGGTGGCTCGCTCGCTGAAGCCGTGCAAGACCGCGCTGGCTGACGCTGGCCTGTCCGCCTCCGAGATCGACGACGTGATCCTGGTCGGTGGTCAGACGCGCATGCCGATGGTTCAGGCCAAGGCCGCAGAATTCTTCGGCAAGGAAGCGCGCAAGGACGTCAACCCGGATGAAGCCGTGGCCGTGGGTGCCGCGATTCAGGGTGGCGTGCTCGGCGGTGACGTCAAGGACGTGCTGCTGCTCGACGTGACGCCGCTGACCCTCGGCATCGAGACCCTGGGTGGCGTGATGACGCCCTTGATCGAGAAGAACACCACCATCCCGACCAAGAAGACACAGACCTTCTCGACCGCGGATGACAACCAGACTGCCGTGACCATTCACGTGCAGCAGGGCGAGCGCAAGCAGTCCAGCGGCAACAAGTCACTGGGCCGGTTCGATCTCTCCGACATTCCGCCGGCGCCGCGCGGTGTGCCGCAGATCGAGGTCGCCTTCGATCTGGACGCCAACGGCATCCTCAACGTGTCCGCCAAGGACAAGGCCACCGGCAAGGAGCAGTCGATCATCATCAAGGCCTCCAGCGGCCTGAGCGACGACGAGATCGAGCAGATGGTCCAGGACGCCGAGGCCCACGCCGACGAGGACAAGAAGTTCGAAGAGCTGGTGGCGCTGCGCAACCAGGCCGACGGCATGGTGCATGCGTCGCGCAAGACCCTCGAGGAAGCCGGCGACAAGGCCTCCGACGAGGAGAAGCAGGCCATCGAGAGCGCCATCAAGGAACTCGAGGAAGCGCTGCAGGGCGACGACAAGGATGCCATTCAGGCCAAGCTTGATGCCCTGACCGAAGCGTCCGGCAATCTGGCGCAGAAAATGTACGCCGAACAGGCGGACGCGGCCCAGCAAGAGGGCGGAGCCGACGCCGACGCTGGTGCCAAGAAGGAAGATGACGTGGTCGACGCCGAGTACGAAGAAGTCAACGACGACCAGAAAAAGCAGTAACCACGACATCTGAACCCAGATAGCGCCAGCGCGGGAGCCCGTCTCCCGCGTTGGTGTTCCTGAGCGTCGCGACGGAGGCGGACAGACTCATGTCCAAGCGAGATTTTTATGAGGTGCTGGGCGTAGAGCGTGGCGCCGACCCGAAAGACATCAAGAAGGCCTATCGCCGCCTGGCGCAGAAGTATCACCCGGATCGTAATCCCGGCGATGACACCTCGGCCGAGAAGTTCCGCGAGGTCTCTGAGGCCTACGAGGTGCTGACCGACAGCGAGAAGCGCGCGGCCTACGATCAGTTCGGCCATGCCGGCGTCGATGGCCAGGGTGGCGGCGGCTTCGGCGGAGCGGGGGCCGGCGGTTTCAGCGACATCTTCGGCGACGTCTTCGGCGATATCTTCGGCGGCGGCGGTGGCGGTGGCCGACGCAATCCGAATGCCCCCCAGCGCGGCAGTGACCTGCGCTATAACCTCGAGCTCGATCTCGAGAGCGCCGTGGCAGGCACCAGCGTCGATATTCGCGTACCGCGCCACGTCGAATGCGAGCGCTGCGATGGCGACGGTGCCGAGCCGGGCTCCTCCAAGGAGACCTGCCCGACCTGTCATGGTCACGGCCAGGTGCGCATGCAGCAGGGCTTCTTCGCCGTGCAGCAGACCTGCCCGACCTGTCACGGCAGTGGCCAGCACATCAAGGTGCCGTGCCACAAGTGTCATGGCGAAGGGCGCGTGCGCGAGACCCGCACCCTGTCGGTGAAGATTCCGGCGGGCGTCGATTCCGGCGACCGCATTCGCCTGAACGGTGAAGGCGAGGCCGGCGTCAACGGCGGCCCGCCTGGTGACTTGTACGTGCAGGTGGCGATCAAGCCGCACCACATCTTCGAGCGTGAAGGCCGTCACCTGCAGTGTGAGGTGCCGATCAACTTCATCGATGCCGCCCTCGGCGGTGAGCTCGAAGTGCCGACTCTGGACGGTCGCGTCAAGCTCAAGATTCCGGCCGAGACCCAGACCGGCAAGCTATTCCGGCTGCGTGGCAAGGGCGTCAAGCCGGTACGGGGTGGTCCGGCGGGGGACCTGCTGTGCCGGGTGGTAATCGAGACGCCGGTCAAGCTCAGTGATGAGCAGAAAGACCTGCTGCGTCAGTTCCAGGACAGCTTGGGTGGCGCCAATAGCCAGCACTCGCCGAAGAAGTCGAGCTTCTTCGACGGCGTGAAGAAGTTCTTCGAAGACATGAAGATCTGATGCCCGGGGCAGGGTGCCCCGAGGCTAGCGTCACACGCGTGCCCAGATGGTCGCGATGGCGATGGCCATTGGCGAGCAAGCGGTAACCAGAACCCCCGAGGCCCGGCTTCGGGGGTTTTGCATGTCTGACCGGCGGCTGTCGGTCATGGAGCGCAGGGAGCGAAGGCGAATGGTCGAGAATAGCGACCGCCCACTGGCGGGTATCGTCTTGCGCCTGATGTCGGGCCTGTTGTTCGCCGGGATGCTGGTGTGCGTGAAGTGGGTCAGTGACGAGGTGCCGCTCGGGCAGGTGGTGTTCTTCCGTTCGGCCTTTGCGTTGCTGCCCATCGTCATCTTCCTGGCCTGGCGACGTGAGTTTCCGGCGGCGCTGGCGACGCGCCGCCCCGGGGGGCATTTGCTGCGCTCGGGAATGGGAGCGGCGGCGATGTTCGCCTCGTTCGCCGCGGTGGCCCGGTTACCGGTGGCGGAGGCCACCCTGTTGGCTCAGTTGGCGCCGGTGTTGATGGCGCTGGGAGGGGTGTTGATCCTGGGCGAGCGCTTCACGCTGCTGCGGGCGGCTGCCCTGGGGCTGGCGGTATGTGGCGTGGCGGTGTTGGTGGTGCCGGATCTCGGCACCGGTCGGGATGCCGGCAGGGTGCTGGGCTACGGCCTCGGCATCCTTGGCTCCTTGCTGACCGCGGGTGCCTTGCTCACCGTGCGGCGAATTTCCCGCACCGAGACGGCCGGCGCCATTGCCTTCTACTTCGTGCTGGTCTGTACCCTGGCGGGCTTGGCGACCTGGCCGTTGGGGTGGGTGCGCCTGCCTGGGCAGACGCTGGCCTTGCTGATTTTCGCTGGCCTGTTCGGTGGGGCCGCGCATATCTGCATGACGCTGGCACTGCGCTACGCCGAAGTGTCGCGCCTGGCGCCGTTCGAGTATGTCGCACTGATCTGGCCGGTGCTGGCAGACCTGTGGTTGTTCCGCCTGCCGCTGTCTGCCGGCTTTGCCGTCGCCTTGCCCTTCGTGCTCGGCGCAGCGGCCCTGGCGGCGCTGGAGGGGCGCCGGCTCAGATGGCCTCTTCGACGATAAGCGGCGGGTGGCCCGTTAGCAGGCCGTGTCTCATCGGGCCGCGGCCGACGGTGGCGTGACGAGCCCTAGAGCCAGCCGGTGACGCGAAAACGGTAGTAGAGGCCACCGCTGGCGGTGCCCATCATGAGCAGTGCCAGCGGGTAGCCGAGGCGCCAATCGAGTTCCGGCATATGGGTGAAGTTCATGCCCCAGATGCCGGCGAGAATGGTGGCCACGGCGAAGATCGCCGCCCAGGCGGCCAGGCGCTTGTTCACTTCGCTTTCGTCGATGGCGACCATCGACAGGTTGACCTGGATCGCGGTGATGATGGTCTCGCGGATGGTGTCCACCGCCATCTCGATGCGGTGCAGGTGGTCGTAGACATCACGAAAGTAGTCCTGGGTGTCGTAACACAGCGCTGGCACGCGCCCACCAAACAGATGGGCGCTGGCCTCGGCCAGGGGGGCCACCGCGCGCTTGAGTTCCATGGTTCGGCGCTTCAATTGGTACAGTCGTTCGAGGCTCGCCCGGGCCGTTCCCTTGATGAATATCTGATCTTCGATGCCTTCGAGCTCGGTCTCGAGCTCCTCGACGACAGGAAAGTAGCGGTCGACCACGACATCCATCAGGGCGTAGAGCACGAAGGCGGGCCCCTGCTTCAGCAGGTCCGGTTCGCGCTCACAGCGGGCACGCACGTCGGCAAAGCCGCGGCCGGGATGTTGGCGCACCGAGAGCACGTATCCCTGGCCGGCAAAGACCGCCAACTGGCCGTGCTGGATGTCGCCCTCGCTGGCCGTGACCATCTGAGTGATGACGAAAAGGGCGTCACCGTACTCCTCGACCTTGGGGCGTTGGCCACCGACCAGGGCGTCTTCGATGGCAAGTTCATGCAGGTCGAAGACCGATTGGAAGATCGCCAGCTCCTTGGCGTCGGGGACGTGCAGCGCGACCCAGACGAAGCAGTCCGGGCGTGTCAGGTAGTCGCCGATATCCTCGGGCGCGATGTCACTCAAGCGGTACCCCTGTTCGTAAGCCACGCAGTTCACGATCATCGCCAAGTCCCTCTATCGAAGATTCTGGTAGTCAGGATAGCCCGACGTTGCCGTGGGCCGGCGAAACGTATCTCAACGTAAAAGCGCGTGCTGGCCGCGGTACAAGGAACGGATCTGACGAGACGGTGGATGCTCGGGCAAGGGCGTGAGGTTGCGGCCCTTGCCACGTCCTGTTCTGGCAATGGCAGCAACACCCCGTTGCCTGTCGTGCCGGCCTCGGCCTTTGCTAGCCTTTGTGGATCATTCTGATTGGCAGAGGGCGTTCCATGGTCGAATCGCGATCCACTATTGCCACGGCGTCGGGACAGCGCCTGATCCATCGCCTGTGCAAGCACTGGTCCCACAAGTTAGAGGTCGATGCCGAGCGGGGACTGGTGGTGTTCGAGGGAGGCCGCTGTGTGATGCAGGCCGGCGACGATACGCTGGATGTCCGCCTCGATGCCGACGATGCCGAGGTGCTCGAGCGCTTGAAAGCCGTGGTGGCAAACCACCTGGAGCGGATGGCGGGCAAGGAAGAGCTGATCGTTGCCTGGGGCTAGCACCGCCAGGGCCTTGACCTAGACCCGCTCGAGGTTCGAGGTGCCGGGCTTGAGGTTCCGGGCTCGGCACGCCGGAGGCGCTGCGCTGGGGGGCAGACGCCTTGCCTCGCCCCTCCCGGCGCCGCCGAGTGATGTCGGCAACCTGGTCGAGTTGGCGAGATCGCTTGGAATCAAGTATCTTTATCTAAAGATTCTTATCATCAAAGGAAATGGCCATGTCACCATCGTCGACGCAGGGCCCTGTCACGGCCCAGGAGACCCACTGCGCGGACGAGCCCTGCGATGCCATCGACCGCCTGATGGCGGAATGGCAGCGGGTGTTGCCCGACCGTGACCCTTCCGCCATGGGCATCTTCACGCGGCTGTATCGGGCGCTGAAGCACGTGGACCGTCGCGTCTCGGCGGTGTTTCGCGCGCACGGTCTGCGCGAGGGGGAGTTCGACCTGCTGGCCACCCTCTATCGGCGTGACGAGCCGGCGGGGATGACCCCCAACGCGCTGTGTGATGCCGTGGTGCTGAGTTCCGGCGCCATGACCAACCGTCTCGACCGCCTGGCCAGCCGCGGTCTCGTCGAGCGCGTCGCCAATCCCGAAGATCGGCGCAGCGTGCTGGTGCGTCTGAGCGATGAAGGCCGGGCCATGATGCCTGCGCTGCTGGATGACTATCTGGCGGCGCTGGATCGGCTCAAGGCGGTGCTTCCGGCGGGTCAGGATGTGGCCCTGGCGGGTGGGCTGCGGTCATTGCTGCTGTCGCTGGAGGGTGATGCCCCCGGGGGTGAGGCATGAGTCGGTGGTTCGATGGCGCCTGGGGCGCTCATCTAGGGATGCTGTTCTGGGCGCTGTTCGTGGGGTTGTCGTTTCCTGCGGTGGGACTGCTTACCGAAGGGCTGCCGCCGCTGCTGCTGACGGCGATGCGTTTCGCCATCGCGGCGCTGGCGGTATTGCCGCTGGTGCTCGGCGCGCCGGGCCTCAAGCCGTGCCGCGCCGGGTTTCTCCTGTATGCCTTGCTGGGGGTCTGCCTGGCGGGCTTCTGCGCCAC
>Ga0114954_1000300_pt1 | contig 17908 bp, 18 predicted proteins | sample Porto_4metaG_FD_87299 | JGI IMG/M metagenome (GOLD analysis project Ga0114954, IMG submission 87299) | Marine algal microbial communities from Porto, Portugal - Porto_4 metaG | ecosystem: Host-associated > Algae > Red algae > Unclassified | place: Portugal: Porto | collected 2015-02-02
GAGCCGGAGCGGTCATTTCACTTCGAATGGGGAAAGGGAAGATAGAAGAAGCTAGAAGTATTATGGGACAAACTTTATGGTTTACTCTTTTCCTGTCTTCTTTGTTAGCTATACTTGGGTTGGTCTTTGAAAATGATATTATGATTTTATTCGGAGCAAGTGATGAAGCACTTCCGTATGCGGTGCAATATAGCCGACTGCTATGGATTTCGTTGCCATTAACGATATTGGCCGTTGTATTAAGTATTTTAGCTAATATCGATGAAAAACCTATATTGTCAATGAACAGTTGGTTAGTCGCAGCAGTTGTTGCTGGAGTTATGGAATGGATTATGGTAGTGAAGTATGACATGGGGATGATGGGTTCTTCATGGGCTAATACGATTTCGCAATCGATTCCTGTTCTCTTAATCTTTTATTTCTGGTTTGGTAAAACAAAACTGAAGCCAAAAATGAAAGATGTGATGATTAATCTTAAGAAGATTGGTGAAGTAGTTTGGACGGGGTTTGCATCTTTCTCTAGTCAGTTCATGATGTTTATAGCAATTATTTTCACCAACAATTTACTGCAAAGCTACGGAGGTGGTCTGCACGTTGCAGCTTTCACGATTCAAAATGGTTACATTACAAATCTTCTCGCTTTAGCGGCGCTCGGTGGAATGACAGGGCTTCAACCGATTATTAGTTATAATTATGGTGCAGGCAACCTTGATCGTGTGAAACAAGCAATTAAGATGGGACTCATTTTTACAGTTTCCTTCTTTGTAATTGTGACAGCTATATTAATCATTTTTGCAGATCCAATTGTGTCATTTTTTTCCGGTGGTAATCCTGAATTGCAAAAACTGGGCATTTGGACGACGGTTGTATTCAATTGTTTGTTTACACTTAGTGCAGTTAGCTTGCTTGTCTCTGGTTATTTTGAATCACAGGAGAGAAACTGGTCCGCAACGTTTATTAGTGTTAGCAAAATATTGTTGTTCATGATACCGTTTCTATTTGCTTTTCCGAAGTTCTGGGGTGTAGAAGGTGTATGGTACGCTGCTCCTGCTGCCGAAATTCCAGGCGTTCTCATTGCCATATACTTTATGAGAAAAGAGTTCAAACGTTTAAAGGTTACCAATGTTAATACAGATACCAATGTTAAAACAGTAGATGTATAGGAACGTATTCCGTCAAAATTACTAATAAGAGAGAGGGGTATCATCATGTTTTTTGCGAAAAAAATTACAGCAGAAGAAGCAGAGCAACTAGGTGCCAACACATGGGAACCATGGGTAGGTGAACCAAATAAAGGAACGTGGCATGTAGAAGAACAGGAAGTTTTCTATGTGACAGACGGTGAAGTGTTTATTACTGTTGATGGAAAAAAGTATCATGTTACAAAGGGCTGGGTTGTTTCCTTGGATAAGGACCTTGTTTGTGAATGGGATTGCCCAGTATTTTTGAAAAAGAATTATAAGATGAACCATGAGATTAATCTGAAATAATGTGAACTGGAGAGTGGACAAATGCTAAGCAGATGACTGCTCCTGCATATGCAATCGATAAGAGTAAGATTAGTAATGTTAGAGAAATGTATATAAATAAGTTTATATACCGTCTAATGAATGCGCTTTCTTTTTTGTGAATGCAATACATACATAGGACGGCTATCTTAAAATTAGGAGGTTTCACCATGGTAGTAACCAAAAATGTACAAACGTTAAAAAATTATATTGGTGGACAATGGATAGAATCTAAAAGTAAACAAGTAGAAGATGTACCAAATCCAGCAACAGGAGAGACTATTGCTCGTGTGCCGCTTTCGACTAAAGAAGATTTGGATAGAGCTGTAGCAACTGCGAAAGAAGCATTCCAAACATGGAAAAAGGTTGCTGTACCTCGGCGTGCTCGGATTCTATTTCGCTACCAACAGCTTTTGATTGAAAACTGGGAGGAGTTAGCGAAACTCGTTACCTTGGAAAATGGAAAAAGTTATAAAGAAGCTTACGGTGAAGTACAGCGAGGGATTGAATGTGTTGAATTTGCAGCAGGTGCACCTACTTTAATGATGGGAGAGCAACTTCCTGATATTGCTACTGGTGTTGAATCAGGGATGTATCGTTATCCAATCGGAGTAATCGCAGGAATAACGCCATTTAACTTTCCGATGATGGTGCCATGCTGGATGTTCCCACTCGCGATTGCATGCGGAAATACGTTTGTATTAAAACCATCTGAAAGAACACCGTTGCTGGCGAATCGCATAGCTGAACTGTTTACAAAAGCAGGTCTTCCAGATGGAGTACTAAATGTTGTACATGGTGCACATGACGTCGTGAATGGCATTCTTGACAATGAGGATGTGAAGGCTGTATCTTTCGTTGGTTCTCAACCTGTCGCTGAGTATATATATAAAACAGCAGCAGCAAACGGCAAACGTGTACAAGCTCTTGCAGGTGCAAAAAATCATTCGATCGTATTAAAAGATGCGGACCTTAGTTCTGCAGCGAAAGAAATTACAAATGCTGCCTTCGGTTCAGCAGGTGAACGATGCATGGCGGCGGCTGTTGTTGTCGTGGAAGAAGACGTTGCAGATGAGCTCGTTAATAGACTGCTTCAAGAGGCGAATGCAATTACGATTGGTAATGGTCTGGAAGAAGATGTTTTTCTTGGTCCCGTTATTCGTGACGGCCATAAAGAGCGTACACACGGATACATTCAATCTGGTATAGAGCAGGGAGCGACACTTATTCGTGACGGACGTGAAGATGATGCAGCAAACGGTGACGGTTATTTTGTCGGTCCAACGATTTTTGACAATGTGACACAGGAAATGAAAATCTGGCAAGATGAAATCTTCGCACCGGTTCTTTCTATTATACGCGTAAAAGACTTGGCGCAAGCAATTCATGTTGCTAATGCATCACCGTTCGCAAATGGTGCATGCCTATACACCGATAGCGCGAAAGCAATTCGTGAATTCCGTGAAGAAATTGATGCAGGTATGCTTGGGGTCAATCTTGGGGTTCCTGCTCCAATGGCATTCTTCCCATTCTCAGGTTATAAGAAATCCTTCTATGGTGATCTCCATGCAAATGGAAAAGATGGCGTAGAATTTTATACGCGCAAGAAAATGCTTACGGCTCGTTATTGATAGAGTGATAGAAAATCATAAACGGATAGAATGGAGTTGGTGATTGTGCAAGTGACAGAGCAAACACAAAGTTTGAAACAAGCAGATGAAAAGTACCTTTGGCATGCAATGAAAGGAGCATCCCCTAATCCAACGAATTTAATTATTACAAAAGCAGAAGGAGCATGGGTGACGGATATTGATGGAAACCGTTATTTAGACGGCATGTCCGGTCTTTGGTGCGTGAATGTTGGATATGGCCGTAAAGAGCTTGCAAGAGCGGCTTTTGAACAACTGGAAGAAATGCCATATTTTCCTCTGACACAAAGTCATGTTCCTGCTATTAAATTAGCAGAGAAATTGAATGAATGGTTTGATGATGAATACGTTATTTTCTTCTCTAACAGTGGATCGGAAGCAAATGAAACAGCGTTTAAAATTGCTCGTCAATATCATCAGCAAAAAGGTGATCATGGACGCTATAAGTTTATTTCACGCTATCGTGCTTATCATGGTAACTCAATGGGGGCTCTTGCGGCAACAGGACAAGCACAAAGAAAGTATAAATATGAACCACTTGGGCAAGGATTCTTGCATGTAGCACCGCCTGATACGTATCGTAATCCAGAAGATGTTCGTACACTGGCAAGTGCTGATGAAATCGATCGTGTCATGACATGGGAGTTAAGTCAAACAGTAGCCGGCGTAATTATGGAGCCGATTATTACTGGGGGCGGCATTTTGATGCCTCCTGATAAATATATGGCAAAAGTAAAAGAAATTTGCGAGAAGCACGGTGCGTTGCTCATTTGTGATGAAGTAATATGTGGATTTGGGCGGACAGGGAAGCCGTTTGGATTTATGAATTACGGTGTCAAACCAGATATCATTACGATGGCAAAAGGTATTACAAGTGCGTATCTTCCTTTGTCGGCAACAGCAGTTAAACGAGAGATTTATGAGGCGTACGTAGGCAGCGAAGATTATAATCGATTTCGCCATGTGAATACGTTCGGAGGAAACCCTGCAGCTTGCGCCTTAGCTTTGAAAAATTTAGAAATTATGGAGAATGAGAAACTCATTGACCGTTCCAAGGAATTGGGTGAACGACTATTATATGAACTAGAGGATGTAAAAGAACATCCAAACGTAGGAGATGTTCGCGGAAAAGGTCTTCTTTTAGGTATTGAACTAGTGGAAGATAAGCAAACAAAAGAACCAGCTTCCATTGAAAAGATGAACAGAGTTATCAATGCTTGTAAAGAAAAAGGTCTAATTATCGGTAAAAATGGTGACACTGTTGCCGGTTACAATAATATTTTGCAACTTGCACCTCCATTAAGCATTACAGAGGAAGACTTTACTTTTATCGTTACAACAATAAAAGAGTGTTTAGCTCAACTTTAATTTGTTAAAAGGCGGAAGATCCTATTGAGAGATGTAACTGTAAATACGGAATGAATTACTCGAAAAGGGTAATTCCGAAAGGGTTGAGTTTATGAAAGCTGATGTTGTCTTGTTAAATGGAGAAGTTATTACAGTCGACCAAAAGAATACAGTAGTCGAAGCTGTGGCAATACAAAATAATCGTATCGCATTTGTTGGTTCAAATGAGGAGGTTAAGAGTTTTATAGGAGAAAAAACGGATGTAATTGACTTGCAAGGAAAAACGCTTCTTCCTGGATTCATTGATTCCCATCTTCATCTCATTTCTTATGGACAAAATCAGTTGGCTGTCAGTTGTAAAGCTGAACATATTGATTCTATCGAAGCTTTGTTAGATGACCTAAAAAAGAAGGCATTAGAAACGCCAAAAGGTGAATGGATACGTGCTTGGGGCTTTAATGAAACCGCTGTGAAGGAAAAGCGTTATCCAACAATTACTGAGCTGGATGACATTTCAGTTGACCATCCTATTATTATAACTCGTACTTGTCACCACATAAGCGTAGTGAACAGCAAAGCATTAGAAATTGCGCAAATTAACGAGAACACACCGAACACGAGTGGGGGAGTTATTGAAAAGGATCAGGCAGGAAAGCTTACAGGAAGGTTAATTGAAGCAGCAAATATGGAGATGAGTGAAGTTGCAAGTTATAAAGAAAGTGAAATGATGAAGGCTGTGAAAATTGCATCAGATCATTTCGTTGCAGCTGGTATAACGAGTATACATGACGCAGGTGGAGATGGACCTGAGAGTTTTCGTTTACTACAACGAGCTGTGAAGAGTAGGGATATTCGTGTCCGAATATATGCAATGATATGTCAAATAAATAACTCCCATGAATTTGTTAATAAAATGGTCGAAGCTGGTGTGATAACTGGTACGGGAGATGAGAGGTTCAAGGTTGGACCAGCTAAACTGTTTACAGATGGAAGTAGTACTGGACCTACAATTGCAACCCGTGAGTCGTATTCGAGTGATCGTAACAATTATGGCATTCTTTATTATAATGAGGAAGAAATTTATCAAGTGTTAGGCGAAGCACACAAAAAAGGTTATCAAATCACTGTGCATGCACAAGGTGATAAAGCTATTGAAATGTATTTAAATTGTGTAGAAAGGGCGTTAGAGGAATCACCAAGAAAAAATCATCGTCATCGAATCGAGCACGCGGGAATTTCTTCACCAGATTTACAAGAGAGAATGAAAAAACTTGAGATAGTTCCAATTCCAAACCCTCCATTTCCATATGAATTCGGAGAGATATATTTACGGCACTATGGTGATCGTGTTAATCATATGTACGCTGCTCGTGATTATATTGATCGAGGCATCATTGCAGCAGGTAGTTCGGATGCACCAGTTACCGACTATAACCCTTTATTAGGAATTCATGTTGCTGTCAATAGAAAAACGAAGTCTGGAATAGAGGTTGGTGTGAATCAATCTATAAGTGTAATGGAAGCTATTAAACTATACACATGGAATGGCGCTTATGCGAGTTTTGAAGAAGAGATAAAAGGAAGCATAGAGGTCGGAAAGTTGGCGGATTTAGTTATATTAAATGACAGCATTTTAAGTGTGAATCCAAACCAAATTAAAGATTTAAAAGTAGAAATAACTATTATTGATGGTGAAATTATTTATCAAGAAGAACAATCAGTGAAAATTTAATATTTCATCGTTTACATACCACGTAACTCTTGTAATGTTACGTGGTATTTTAGTTTGTTAGTTTTATGGAAATATAACGGTGCCATCGTATAGTCGTTTCATACCAGTATTCATTTACATAATTTTCGATATAGGAAATAACTATTTTTTTCTTTTAACTGTTGTTAATAGTACAGATTAACTTTTTTAATACTTGAGCTACATCATCTTTATCAATTGTACGATAGAGATAACGACTTCCTTTTTCATTTCTCCTAATTGTCTTCTTTATATGAATCGCAGGTGATATTGCTACTTTTTTAATATATTGGTAAAATAAGTTCTTGGGTCTTACTTATTGTGATTCGTATAATGATTGTCGCTCGACTTAAAGAAAATAGGTACAAAAATTTTGCACTATCTAAAGAGGGGACGTCAATGATTCCCTCTTTTTGGAGCCACTCACAAATGTAAAGCAAGAGAAGAGGCTATATCTCCTCTCTTGTTTAGATTAACCAGCTACTACAATTGGAACAGGTATATCAAATTCAATATATGGAGGATGTTGATTGGAATCTAGTCGGCATCCTGGTGGATAATGCTTTTTTAGCAATCTATCAATTCTAATAGAATCGATAGATTGTTAGAAAGTGGAAAACGGTTATCCGTATATTCCGAAGCAGATGTAACAGAGTGCCCTTCCATAATGAAGTGTAAAACCAAAATACGTTGTTTAAAAAGTTATTTGTTAAAATTGGTTATAAGTAATAGAACAGAAAAGAGGATTACATGTTACATAATTTACAGAGAAGTAAAAATAAATTTTTATTATGTCTTATTTTTTTAGTACTTTTAACCGCTTGTGATAATACAGATGTTAAGTCATCTAAAGCTTCATCACCACCGGCTCAATCAAATACAGATACATCATTAAAAGCACCAAATTGGGTAGAGAAAAGTCCTATTCAACAGTCTCCTAATTTTATTGAAGATAAAAAAGTAAAATCGGTTGTGAATGTAATGGCAACGGGTGATAATTTATATCATGATGCAGTAATTAAAGATGGCAAACAAAAAGACGGTTCATATGATTATCACTATATTTATGAAAATATCAAAAAAGCTGTTCAATCAAGTGATCTTGCTATAGTGAACCAGGAGACTCCAATAGCAGGAAATAATCTAAAAGTACAGGGATATCCGACTTTCAATACACCTGAAGAAGTAGGTCAATCTTTAGTGGACACTGGATTCAATATAGTGACGCAAGCGACAAATCACGCTATGGATATGGGTATTAAAGGTGTTGCGAATACAAGAGAATACTGGAAGAAATATCCGGATGTTATCCCATTAGGCATTAATGAGAATCAAAATGAGCGTAATGAAATAAAAACGATTACAAAAAATGGTATTCGTTTTGCGTTACTAAATTATACATACGGTACGAATGGAATTAAAATTCCAGCTGATAAGTCTTGGGCATTAAATGTAATGGATAAAAAAGCGATACAAAATGATGTGGAAAAGGCAAAGAGTAGCTCTGATATGGTGATTGTTATGGTGCATTGGGGAGTAGAATATACCTCTACACCTTCAAAGCAACAAAAAGAAGTTGCTCAATATTTAACAGATTTAGGTGTAGATGTAGTAATTGGAAATCATCCACATGTAATTCAACCAATTGAGTGGAAACAAAATAAAGATGGACATGAAACGCTAATCTATTATTCTCTTGGAAATCTTATTTCTGCTCAAGAAAAATTAGAAACATTGGTAGGAGGATTATCTTATATACAATTTGTTAAGTATGAAGATAAAACTTTTGGTATACGACAAGCGGCACTCGTACCGACAGTAACCGACTATGCTGATGGTAAGAAACAATTTAAAATTCAATTTTTAAAAGATTATTCGGATGAAGATTCTAAAAATCATGGGATTAAAAAATTTGTCGGCCCCGTTTCTTTAGAGAATTTCAAGGAGATTCCTAGAGATGTGTTGGGAAATTGGTATAAAGACTAATAAACAAAAAGGGAATGAGATACAATTAAAAAATTTATAATTTTAGCATTGGTATTGGCAATGGGATGGAGCCTTGCTGCTTGTAGTGGAAAGCAAACATCTCAGGAAACTACTAATAATAACGATAAAAATAAAAATGAGATAAATGCGAATAAAAAAGATGTTTTACCTATCTCTGATGTTAATGATTGGAGAATTATCCTTGTAAATAGAGAGCATATGTTATCAAAGGAACTAGGAATTGAATTAACAAGTATTACCCAAAATGCGAAGCCAAATATGAAAATAGATAGTAGAATTGCAACTTCCTATCAGGATATGGTAGCAGCTGCAAAAAAAGAGGGAATCAATCTTTATTTAAGATCAGGTTATCGAGCTATAAAATTACAACAAACTTATTATGATGCTTCAGTTAAAAGCTATAAATCTCAAGGTTTGTCGGATAAAGAGGCTAGTGCTAAGGCATTGGAATATCTTCAGTATCCTGGTGCAAGTGAACATCATACGGGATTAGCGTTAGACATTATTTCAGTTGAATGGCAGAATACGGTAGAAGATTTAAATGCAAAATTTGAAACGACTGATGCATTCAAATGGTTAGATAAGAATGCTGCAGAGTATGGGTTTACTCTCCGCTATCCGAAAGATAAAGAGAATATTACTGGTATTAAGTATGAGCCATGGCATTATCGTTATGTAGGAAAAGAAGTTGCTGTGTATCTAAAAGAAACAGGGTTAACTTTAGAAGAGTATAGCGAAAAAATTAAGTCAGGCAAGTAAAAATACACTTGGATTCTATTAAAAATTATGCACTGCCACAGGAAAAGGTGGATCTGAGGATGTGTTAACCTTCCGCCTAGTATTGTAAAAACTGTGTATGATAATTTGAGCACGTATGAACCAGTTATCGTATGAAACGATGTATGTATCAAGAAATTAAATTTATAAAAGAAGCAGTGAAAAAGGATCTGATATTTATATCAGATCCTTTTTCATTTGTAACATAGAATACTTACTTAATTAGGCCTTAAAGACTGCCTGCTTTTCAGGTATTACAATTGAAGAAAAATGCGAAAGCTATTTATAAAATATGGAAATGTTAAAACCCCTTTGATAAAATAGCAATATGCAAAAATAATTATTTGTTAATTCTTAATGTAATGAATATTTATGTTTATATATACGAATTTAACTACATAATTATTGTAATAAAGGGGGAGAAAGATGTTAGATGAATTGTACAATGCTTTTTTAAATGCGTCTGGTTTTACAGAAAGTGCGAGGAAACGAGATCGGTATGATGATTTACATGATTATTTAAAAGATAAAGAAAGAGAGTTAAAGCAATTCATTCAAGAGGCTGAATCAGCGAAGAGAGATTATGAGAGTAAAAGTAATGGCTTGGAAGCTAATAAAATTCCGGCAGTTGAATTTGAACAAAAACGTCATGAAAAGGATGAAGAATTAAATACATTAGTATCCTATTTTAAAAGTGCATTAAGCGATGTTGGATCTGCAAAAGGTACAGCTTATGCAAAGTATTTGGAATATAAAGCTAAAGCAGAAGCGGAGAAAGCGTCAGCATACGCTGCAGCGACTAAGGCTTTTGAAGAAAAGAAAAAGGAAATTGAAAAACTTATCCATTAAGCATACAAAGAATGGAGGGAACCAACATGAGTGGTAAAGAGGTTGAAATTATAGGAAGTAACACTGCAAGTGCCATTTCTTACGCACAAAACATAGAAAATGGTATGAAGGATTCTTTAAACGAAGCGAAAAACTTAAAAGCATACGTTACATGTGCGAACTGGAATGGAAAAACGAGAGATGCCTTTTTAAGTTATCTAGATTTAATCATTCAATATAACTCAGAACTGGTAGATGCATTTGAAGGACATACGAAAGCTTTGAAAGAGTTAGATAAAAGTATTCAAACGTACGGAGATAGATCGGAAGTAAGGGCGATAAAACAGTTGTGATGGAGAAATGAGGGATAAAAGAATGGGAAAAGAAAGGAATTTTGCACCAGCTGAATTATATGTTCTCGCAGGTGCAGCCGGGGTTACGGATATATTTGGATTGCCAAACCGTGACGTAATTATTTTACTTGATGAAGAATGTGTCACGAAAGCAACTATGAGTTTAAAAGAAAAAGGCTTGCTTACAAGTGAAAATGGAATTACCTCTGCAGCTTTTCAAATGATTGAGCTATTAAAGGAATATGAAAATTGTCATGAATACACGAGAATTAATAATGTATTAATTGGCTTTTTGAAACATGATAAAGACCGAGTGGCTGTATTAACAGAAGTAGAGCCAAATAAAAAATACGAGATCGACTACATACCAAAGCCAGACGTATATTTTTCATTATTAACACGCATCCCTTTCTTATTGAGAGAACCGAGAGAAATAGAAGATACATTTTTCTCAAAGAGAATGACAGAAACAGAACAACAAACATTTGAGGGGAAAGATTTATCAAATAAAGACGTTATAGCGATAGAAACGTATACGAGGCCTCGAAGTAATAGAGGAGGAAAATGGGAATGTTTCTTATATTTCACTGAAGGAGAAGATTTCGTTCAAATAGATGTAGATCGTAATCGATATGACTGGGTGAGCCTCTATGCGGTTAATAAGAAATTGTATGACGTGTTAAAAATGCCATATAAAAAGTTAATTGACCCGAGACAATTCTCGTTAGGAGGTATGCAATAATGCAAGTATCAATGGGAGATAGTGGTTCTGGTGGTGGAGAAGAAGTATTAGTTAATTTTCAAGAACTACTTGATATAGTAATGAAGTTAGAAAATATATATAAAATCCATTTAGACGTCATTGGAACAAATATTGAGAGTTTATTAAGCAGTGATTTTTATCAAAAAGGTGAAGCGATGAGAGTAATTGAAAAATATCCTGATATATTACACAAAACACTTGAATTGTCTGAACACTATTTGAGGTCGGCGAAAGTTGTAGGAAATGTATGTGTAGAAATGCTTGAAAAGGACGAACAATTACGTGAAAGATTAAGTAAGTTGTAGAAATCACCATACGGCTGGGGGATGAAAACGAAATGGATGTGAAATATAGACCTGAACCATGGCAAAACATGGGAGATGGTATGAATCGAATTACAAAAGATGCACTCATGAAATTACGGGACGCAAATGAATCATTAAAAAGAATTGATGGAAGAATACGAGATTTAGACTCAGATGGTAGTATACATTTTAGCCCAAAAGATCAATCGCAAAAAATAGGGGAATTACTTGATAGCTATTCGACATTACAAAAATATTGCGGAGAAGCAGGGCGATTGGTGTCTGAACATATAGATAAACCTTTTTTAGTAGAAATGGATAAATTCGCTCAAAAAATGAGAGATACATCTATTCTTAGCTTCGAAACAAATAACCGAATTGGCTCTACAACAACGACAGTATTACCAGATGAGCACGCGGGATACGGAAGTGTACCGCAAACAATACAAACAAAAAAAGATAAAATAACTGTAGAAGATATTTTTAAAGATTCACCTGCATTTGATAACGTACTGAAAGCGGAGTACAAAGAACTAAAAAAACAAAACCCAGATGCAAAACTAAATTATGAAGAATACAAGAAAGTAGTCCCATCCACACGAGGATTTGAATACAAATCGATAGAAGATGAACAGAAAAAACTAGAAATGGTGCGAGACATAGGAATAGGCGCAGGAATCATCATCACAACAATCCTTTGTCCACCACTTGGGGCCGCTGCCGCAGTTGTATACGGCGCTGTACAAATAAAAAGCGGTATCGACGGAGAAGACTGGGGAACACACCGGAAATTGAGCCAAGAAGAGCGGGTAGGAAACATCATTTTTGGCGGATTAGATGCAATCCCAGTTGTTGGAGCAGTAGGAAAAGGAGTAAAAGCATTCAAAGGAACGAGTGAATTAGCTGATTTAGCCAAATTATTAAAATTCAAAGAAGGAATGCCTGGTTTTAATCCAAATTTGGGTAAAAATGTGGTACAATCGCTTAAGGAAAATAAGACTTTAAAAAATGCACTAGATGCTATGAAAAATACTCCTATTCCAGTAGCAGTTAGGACGGTGGATACTGGAATAGGAATGAAGCTTCCTTATATAGAATCTTCAACTGTTGGAGAAGTAGCTGGAAAGTTTTCAAAGGCAAGTACGGCAGCTAAGGATGACGCTTATCAACTTGTTCATGGGCATAGTAAATTAGAAGGAAGTAATAAAACTAGCGGAGTGGGTAATAATAGCTCGCGTACTGACGAAATTGGAATCGAATTTAAACGTAATCCAAAACATAATGAAGATGAGTTTATACGACAATTAAAAAACCAAGAAGATGGGCTGGGAAAATTGACAGTTGATGAGTTTATTCAGAATCGGAACCAATTTTTAAAATATGGAAGATCAAAACAAGCAAATTCAGCTCAAAGATTAGCACGAAAACAAGCTGTGCAAGATAAAATAGATGAATTTATGGAAGAAGGTTTTTCATTTAGGGAAGCAGAAGAGCAAGCTTTAAAGTGGATAAAGGATAAAGCTGCATTACATGACCCAGATCAAATTGCGGGTGGAAATCCATTAAAAATAACTGGCATGGGTGATTCTAGAATTAATTCATCAATAGGTTCGCAGTGGAAAAGCAGGATTGGTAATGTGGATAAGGAAATTAGACGAGTTGCTGACACCTTATCAGAGGAAGAAAAAAAATTGATATATCTTAATGTTAGATTGAAATCGGAGTAGGGGGATACTATGGAAAATATAAATGATTTTATATCTTTCGAAAAACCATCAACAGAGGTTATTGAAAAGTATACAGGGAAAGTTCCAGATCAAATAATAGATTTATGGAAATGCTATGGGTTTGGGAGTATGTTAAATGGATACTTAAGAGCAATAAACCCAGAAAAATATTTAGATATATTAAAGGAAAGTTATATTCGTTATGAAGAAGCTATCCCAATTTTTACAACAGGTATGGGAGATATTCTTGTGTGGGAAAACAACTATTTATTATTACTTAAGTATCGAAAAGGTACGGTAGATGTAGTAGCTGGAAAATTTAAGTTTTTCTTTAAAAATACGAAAGATGATTATTTTTTAGAGAAAGCATTGGATTGGAAGCATTATCAGGAGGCATTAAATAAATACGGAAAGCTTGAAATTGATGAATGTTTTGGTTACACACCTTTACTTGCACTAGGTGGACCAGAAAAAGTAGAAAACTTACAAAAAGTCAAACTTATCGAGCATGTTTATTTAATTACTCAATTTATGGGGCCGATAGAATAATGAACGAAGAAACTGGAAGGTGGATAAATCCTCTTTCAGTTTTTTTATTTAAAAGGCTATTAATGTAAATGAAGCTTTAAAAGATACGATTGAGTTAATGTTATAATATAGAAATGTGGTAACGAGAAACTTGGGTTGAATTTATAAAAAGTAATTTTTTATGAATTAAGGCTAACATAAATTGCTAGTATTATATAATTGAAAATTAGCAAAAGGTGTGGACTCCGTATCCCAAATCTTTAAAGGTGTAGAAATACTGCCAGATGGAAGTGTCGCTAGAACTGGAACGAACTATAGCGGGAAATTACAAGAAGCCCATGATGCCTCAAAGTCGAGTATTCAGAGTAGGATCTCGAATTTGGAGAGTGGTGGGGTTAAGGGTACGGGGAAAAACCCAGAAATAGTGAAGTTTACAGAGGAACAATTATCTACTAAACCCCTATATTCTAGAGATTCTGAAAAATGGCAGAAAAAAGGTGGGAAAATCGAAATTAGCGAGGAAGGAACATGGACTTATATTGATTGGGAGATTCCTCCCAATCGAGTTTCTTATCCTGAAGGTTTTCCGGACTTTAAATCTGCTGGGTTGGTAAGACAAGAAGTTCCGATAGGTGAATTTAATAGATATGACATTGACTTTGCTAAAGCTGATGAATTAGCTCCAAATGGACCGAAATTAGATGAAAATACATGGCACCACCATCAAGATTTAACAACAATGCAAGAAGTTAGTAAAGAGATGCACAGAAGATTTCGACATATGGGTGGAATGTCATTAGCTAAGAAGTTAAAAGATGAAATGGGAGTGAAATAGATGAATTTAAATGCTTTTGGTAAAGCAACTGAAGAATCAATTGAAGAATTAGAAGAGTTTTTAGGATTTTTACTCCCGGAAGATTATAAAAATTTTTTAAGTGAATATAACGGAGGGACTTCGAAAGTTAGGTATAGTAAGTTTTTTGTTAAAGAATTAAATCAGGAAATCTCTTTAGATGTTTTGTATGGTATAGGTGTAAAAAAAACTTTTGATTTAAGTGAATGCTATGAAGAGTTTGAAGAAGATATGTTACCGAACAGTTTAATAATAGGAGATGATCCGGGTTCAGGATTAATTGTACTTATTACAGATACTGAAAACTATGGTGTGTATTATTGGGATCACTCTTTTTATTTCCCGCAATCTAGTGAAGAAGAAAATACGTATAAAATAGCTGATAGCTTTAAGGGTTTTATTAATGGATTGAAGAATCCTTAATTATTAACTTTTGTATATTGTAATTAATAATTTAAGAGGTTAAGCAAATATACGAAATGAATTACAGTGACTTTACATATGAGAATGTCAAAAGTTGTGGAGCATGGTTAAAGATAACAAGCATATATATAGATGAGTAAAAAATAAAGTATATTTGCAGTGAAAAAAAGAATAGGCTGTTAGAAAGTACGTACTTCATGATGGTTGGACCATCGTAGGGTACTATGTGCAATGATAGAATAGAAAACGAAGTGCGAGCTTAGATAAGATGACATTTTACTGGGCGATGAATATAAAAACCATGGAATGTATATTAAACTAATGAACTCGTACAAGCTCGTAAGTTTTAACGTAGTAGTTATCACGACATATAAAAGTCGTTATACTGTTACTATAAAACTTACAAATTTATGCTATTTAAAAAAGATGAAACTTAAAGCACTTGATTGTCTATTTGAGGCAACAAGTGCTTTTTTGCGTTTTAGCATAGAAAATTTATAGGAAATTATAATTTTGTTATGTAAACTTTTTCTCTTTTTTACATGGTTTATAAAACTAAAAAGAAGATAAATATTCACTATTACTCTCATTCCTGTTATAAAAAATTCTACAATAGAAGACAGAACGTATATTTGGTATAATCGAAACATACTATATGGAATTACGGACATGAGTTTGAAATTCATGTAATAAGGTAAGTACTACATAACAATACATAATATTTAAAGTTCCAGTACATATAGGATTCAGTTCATGTTATATAAATCAATTGTGAGAAAGGAAAAGATGTAATGAATCAAATTTCATTTGAAGATTTATTTGAAGAAGAAAAAGAGAAGGTGGAGGTAGCTGAGATACCCGTACCGTTATCGCCATTGCAAAAAGCTATTTTGGAATTACTTAATTCTGAAGAAATAAGTGCACTTGAGCTATGCGAACGATTAATACGATCTGGTAAAATACCCGATGAAAGATTCACAACAAATAAGCCTAAAGCATATGGTCAAGTATGCTTAATATTAGAAGGTTTTGTTAAAGAAGGAAAACTTATTTTTATCAAAGATGATGAGAAAAGAGATAGAGTATATAAATTGAAAGAAGAAGTTTTAGATGTATAGAGGGAAATGAATGATTGGTTCTCTTTAACTTTGAGTCCGATTAATCTAGTAATGTCCATAAAAAAAGGTGTCAATCTCACTTAGATTGACACCTTCATACTTTTAACACCTTACATATTTACGTTTGAAACCAAGTCTGCCTCTATCAAGTTCTTTTTGAATACTTTCTGAAGCATTTAGTAAACTGCTTTTTTTCTTATCACGTTTTACTTCAACTATACCAACTTCTTTTGCAGTCTCAACTGCCTTTTCGTGTAGCGGTACATATGAAATTGCCACAGTGTTTAGGAAATTATTCATAGCGGATTTTGTTCGTTCTGGTGAATCATGAATTGTATTTTTCACCATTTCAAGCATATCGGAAATTTTGCTTTCAGAAAACTCATTGTCTTTGCGATTCCCTAAAAGCCAGCAGTAGCAACTCCAGCCTGCAGACATTTTAAGCTCATCCCCACTTGTAATCCATTTATCAGCAACATCTTGTGCAATATTTGCCTCTGATAAAGTTACTGCCACTACATAATCGGATAGCATATAAAAATATGCCCCGTCCATCCAGCGATCAAAATCAGACTCACTCATAGATTTTGGATCTGCAATAATGCCTGCAAAGTACATAGCATCGTAGTTACCTGTGGCATAAAGTTCCTCAGCCAACTCTTGATTTAATTTTATTTTCTTAGCGATTGGTTTCATAGCGCCCGTAGCTACGCCGAAAACTGGCTCGTGTGCACCGTTAGATATGTATATTTTTTTCGTTCTTTCCTTACCGAGGGATTCAAGCTCTTGCATAACTGTTTTAAAATCCATAGCTGTGCACTTCCTTCCTTAATATAAAGACCATTTTAATTTTAATGATATAGTTTATATTTTTTATCGAGTTTTCCATACCTCTCAAATTTAATACTAATCGTATGTGAGTAGGATGTCTACTTTCTATAATTCCTTGGCAATTCAGTTTGTGATTTTGACCTTCCATCTAATTATAATCATGAGAATATTACATTAAGGTAAACGGGAAAGAGACAAAATAGATGTATAACTTTCCGCATCGGTTTTTAAAGTGGGAGAATGTAAATAATATTTTATCTTTGGCATTTTCTCTGTAGTGTTATGTTATTATTTGGTAAGGGGATAAATGGAATTTAAAGTTAAACATGTGAGGTTGGTTACAAATGATAAAGAAATTTACTAGAGTAGTATTAACGGTGGTTATGCCGATTGGTCTTATTACGGGTTGTGGAACTGCTGAAAAAACTGAAGCAAAAGAGCCGAAAGCGGTACAAGTGGAGAAAAAGGATTATACGGATTACTCATATGGTAGCAAAGGTATATTAGTAAGCGGAAAAGCGAAAGAACGTCTACAATACGAGGTAGGATATATGGATGATAACAAGTTAATTGGGATTGATGAAACTATTGAGGACTGTATTATTTTAGATAATAAAGATGAAGCAAGCCACATTTGGAAACAAATAGAGCGTGGATCTATTATTGAAGTGCAATATGGTAAGAACCGAAAAGACATCGTAGGGGTACAATTAGTAGAAGATCGTAAGCCATACGAAATTAGTGATAAGTTTGATCGAAATACGATAAATGAGATTGTTGGACAAGTTAAAGGTAATTTGAAATAGAGGTATTTCACTAGTCTATGATCAATTATCATGAAATGGCGAATCGCATACATAAAAGTTTGGAATCAACGGCATTTTTAATATGAAAATGCCGTTGATTTATTTTGAAAAATAAATGCTATTCTTATAGTCTTGTAGAAAAATACGAATTAGAAAATATACAAATGAATTATTCTTCTTTTAGTTGTGATGATCGTCGTAAGGTCATTGCCCAAAATAAAAGAGCAAAAGCACTAATAGATACACCTAATAGGCATACTCCATTCCATCCGTATTTTGCATAAACATTTGTTGAAAGAATTGCACCCGTTGCACTACCGATAGAATAAAAAATC
>Ga0114954_1000301_pt1 | contig 17901 bp, 14 predicted proteins | sample Porto_4metaG_FD_87299 | JGI IMG/M metagenome (GOLD analysis project Ga0114954, IMG submission 87299) | Marine algal microbial communities from Porto, Portugal - Porto_4 metaG | ecosystem: Host-associated > Algae > Red algae > Unclassified | place: Portugal: Porto | collected 2015-02-02
CAGGTCGTCGGCCATCAGCGATTGCAGGGTCACGCCGTCGGCGATCAGCAGGACATCCGGGCGGCTGACCCCGGCCTCCAGTTCCGAGTGCAGGCGGGCCATCAGGCGCGTGGTGCCATCGCGGACCCACTCGACGTCGATGTCTGGATTGGCTGCCTCGAAGGCATCGACGGTCCGCTGGGCGTCGCCGTTGGGCTGGCTGGTGTACAGCGTCAGGGTGGTGTCGGCGGCCTGAGTCGTGCCGGCGGTCAAGGCAAGGCTTGTTGCGAGCACCGCCAGCAGACCAACGGTGACAGGCCGAAAGGATTTGGGCCGGCGAAGGCGAATCGGTACGGACATGGACGACTCCTTGACGCGATGTGGGCGGAACATCGAGGGGCCAAGCCCCGGTGAAGGTCTCGCGGCGGCGGGAGTGGCGCGGCGAGATCTCCCTTCAAGGTACTGTCATATGCTTACAACACGGTGACAGTAGGCTTTCGTTTGGCGGCGGTTGGCTTTCGTTGCCCCGCCTGTGCCTTTCGTCTGCCGGAGCCCCCATGGACCACCATCAACGTCGCCGTCGTCTGCTGAGTCTCGTTCATGAACTCGGCGGGCAGTCGCCGGATGCCCTGGCGCGGCGCTTCAACGTCTCGGTTCAGACCATTCGCGCCGATATTCGTGACCTGGCCGGAAGGGGACTGGTACTGAGGCGCCAGGGTGAGGTGCTGCCCTTTCCTGGGCGCGAGAACAGCGACTTTGCCCAGCGCGCGATCGTCAATATCGAGGGCAAGCGGCGCATCGCCGCGCTGGCCAAGGGTCTGATCGAGGACCACCAGGTGGTGTTCCTGGGGACCGGGACCACGGTGGAGCAAGTGGCCCTTCGTCTCGGCGTGTACCGGGACTTGCAGATCCTGACCAACAATCTGCACGCGGCCATGGCGCTTTGCCATCAGCCCTGCGAGGTGGTGGTCTGTGGCGGACGCCTGCGGCGAAGAGACAAGGATGTGATCGGTGGCGACGCCTGGCGCTTCTTCCAGCGCTACCGGGCCGACGTTGGCATCGTCTCGGTCGGCGGGATGGACGAAGAAGGGCGGCTTTACGACTACAACGACGATGAAGTGATGGCGCGGGAGGCGCTGTTGGCTCATGCCGCCGTGCGGGTGCTGGTGCTGGACCGCACCAAGTTCGCGACCCGGCTGCGCTGCACGGCGGGAGAGCTTGCCGATTTCGATGCGGTGATCACCGATCAGGCGCTGCCGGATCAACTCCGTAGCCCGCTGGCGGCTCGTGGCGTCGGTTTTCTTAGCGCTTAGGGAAGGCGCCGGGTGTTGGCGAGACGCGCCGCGAGAGTCACTCGAGGTCCGGTCGAGCCGAGCCGAGGTTGCGCCTGGTCAACGGCTCGCCTGGCGATCGTCGGGAATCCGTTCCGCGGTATCGAATTTGCTGCGCTTGCGCGAGATCAGGGTGCGAAACTTCTTCAAGTTGTCGTCGGCGTAGAGCACGGCGTCGCAGAAGTGATCGTAGGCGGCCATGTCCACTACCGTCACGATCAGCACGAAATCGATCTCACCGGTGACCTTGTAGCACTGCTTTACTTCGGGGGCGGCGAGTGCGCGCTTCTCGAAGCGCTGATACAAGGCCCTGTTGTCCCGCTCCATGATGACCTCTACCACCATGTGCAGGCAGGGGCCCAGAGCCTCGGGGCTGAGTAGCGCGACCTGGCGTTGGATGATGCCGGTTGCCTTGAGACGGTTGACCCGCTTGAGGCAGGCCGAGGGCGACAGGCCGACGACATCGGCCAGCGCCTGGTTGGTCAGGCTGGCGTCACGCTGAAGCTGGTCGAGCAAGCGGCGGTCTATCGTATCCATTGAACTTCCTGCGTAAATGGAGAAAGAATAGATAGAAAATACGTTGTTTGTTGAGCTTTAGACAGAAGATCCTGCGGTGGGTCGGCTACGATGGTGACGCCTTTCTTCCCCTGTTCAGGAGTCCTTCATGCCATTGCATCTGCCGCGTCTTGGCACCGCCCTTTGGCGACTGTTCGTCGATGCCATCCGGGTCTATATCACCCTGCTCAAGGTCATGGTGCCGGCATTGCTGGTGGTGAAGGCATTGGATGTGATGGGCGCCACCCGCTGGATAGGTCTGGCGATCGCCCCCCTGATGGAGCTTGTCGGCTTACCAGCGGAGATGGGGATGGTGTGGGCGGCGACGCTCCTGACCAACATCTTCACCGGCCTGGTGGTGTTTTTCGAGGTCGCCGGAGACGCTTCGCTGAGCGTTGCCCAGGTGAACGTGCTCGGGGCGTTGTTGCTGATCGGCCATTCGTTGCCGGTGGAGGGAGCGGTGGCCAAGCGCGCCGGGGTGCCCTGGTGGGCGACGATCGCCTTGCGGGTTGGCGGCGCGCTGGTCTTCGGCGCGCTACTGCAGGGTGGCTATCAGGTGTTGGGAGTGTGGTGGCCGGAGTTTGGACAGCAGTCCGTCGAGCTCGCCTGGCGTCCCGAGCCCGCAGCCGATGGGGTGGGCCACTGGCTATTGGGCCAGCTGTCGACCCTCGGGCTGATCTTTCTGATCATCTTCGTCTTGATGGCGCTGCTGGAGGCACTCAGGGCACTGCGGCTCGAGCGCCTTGTACATCTGGCGCTGGCGCCGCTGCTGGGCATGCTCGGCATCGGACGCGGCGCCGCCAATGTGACCGTTATCGGCGTGACCCTGGGGCTCAGCTACGGTGCCGGGCTGTTGATTCGCGACCTGGATGCCGGGGTGATGAGCCGGCGCGACGCCGTCCTGGCGCTGTGTTTTCTGGGGTTGTGTCACAGCGTCATCGAGGACACCTTGTTGATCCTGCTGCTGGGGGCGGAGTTGTGGGCCGTACTCGGTGCGCGCATCGTATTCGCCATCGTGGTCATTGCCTTGATTGCTCGCTGGCCGGTGATGACGCCATCCTCTCCGGGAGGGGTTAAGAATCGCTCCTAGCATCGTGTCGTCGGCGAGGATGAGTTCGGCGTCGGACAGCGCTTTTTGGTACCGCCGTCGCCTCGATTGCATCACGTCGCGGGCGGCGGACTCGAAGAAGAACAAGAGCCCCGTCGCATACAGCAGCAGCACTCCTAGCAGCAGTTCGTGGCCGGCAACGCTGCTGCTGGACGCGATGACCGCCACTGCCGCCGACAACAGGCTCAGGGTGATCGGGTGAATGCGAAAGGACTGGCCAGTATCGGCAGGGATAAGCTGTCGTATCGTTTGCGCGGCGTTTTCCAGTTCGTGGCGCTGGATGCCATTGGCGTCCAGCCGGTGACTGAGATCGGCTAGACGCACCAGTCGTTCGCACTCTCCAATGGAGAATTTCGTCAGGGTTCGCTTAAGGCCTCGTGCGAGTAACCATGACAGGTAGAGGCCGATGACAAGAGCGCTTGCGACGATGATGAAACAGGCGAGGAGGTACCACCAGCCGCCAAGCATTGCCAAGGCGAGGCAGCCAAGGCCGAGGGTTTCGTAGAGCGTGGTTACCCACCAGAGCTGGCTACCGTGATCGCGCTCGATCAGCAGTTGCCAGCGACGAGTCTTGCCATGTTCGGTGAGATAGGCGTTCCAGCATTCCAGATTATCCATGTCCTAGCCCTGTTGGTGTCCGGCAGTCGAGCGACCTTGACGCTCCGCGAAGGCGCGAAAGCGCTAGAGTTGCGTTGAAGGTAGCGGCTACAGGACGCAGGGCGCCACTGGCATGGCGCCCTGCTAGGGTTTGCATGGAACGGGATTCGTCGTTCAGGTCGATGACCGCTCGCTTGCCCGCTTGTCCGGCGTCGGCTCCTCACCTTTTCTCGGCCGGAAGACCAAGGCGAACAGGACCAGCACCGCCACGGCAAACAGCGCCGGGAATTGCCAGATGGCGGTCCAGTCATGGCCACCGTCGACGACGTAGTGGTCGGTGATCATTCCGGCCACCCAGAACCCGATCAGCATGCCGACGCCATACGTCGCCAGGGTGATCATGCCCTGGGCCGAGCTCTTGAAGCGCTCGCCAGCACGGGCGTCGGTGTAGATCTGACCGGACACGAAGAAGAAGTCGTAGCACACCCCGTGCAAGGCGATTCCCACCAGCAACAGGGCAATGCCCGACTCCGCGTCGCCGAAGGCGAACAGTGCATAGCGCAGCGCCCAGGCCAGCATGCCGACCATCAGCGTGATCTTGATGCCGAAGCGGTGGATGAAGACCGGCAAGAGCAGCATGAAGGCGACTTCGGAGATCTGCCCCAGGGTCATCTTGCCGGTGGGATTGGCGACCCCGATTTCCGACAGGAAGGGATTGGCGTTCTGATAGTAGAAGGCCAGCGGAATGCAGATCAGGATCGAGGCGACGAAGAAGGTCGCGTAGTTGCGGTCCTTGAGCAGGGCGAGGGCATCGAGTCCCAGCAGGTCCTTGATACCGGCGACGGTGTTGTCGCCCTTCGCCACCGGAGGAGTGGCAGGCAGTGTCAGGCTATACAGGCCCAGCACCAGCGAGGCGATCGCACACATCAGGAAGGTGTTGCGCAGGGCGCCCGCGCCGATGGCATCGGCGCCGTCCCAGGCAAACAGGTAGCTGATGGCGAGGCCGGCGATGATCCAGCCGATGGTCCCCCACACGCGGATGCCGGCGAATTCCCGTGAGGGGTCGCGCATCTGGCGAAACGACACCGAGTTCACCAGCGCCAGGGTCGGCATGTACAGGATCATGTACATCAGCACCACAGGATAGAAGGCGGTGAAGGACTCGGCCTGGTAGAGACCGAACAACAGCGCCGCGCCGGCCAGGTGCAGTACCGCCAGGATACGCTCGGCGCGAAAGTAGCGGTCGGCGATCAAGCCGATGATCAGCGGTGCGATGATCGCGCCCCAGGACTGGGTCGAGAAGGCCATGCCGATCTGGCCGCCGCTGGCCGAGAGGTTATGGGCCAGAAAGGTGCCGAGGGTGACGAACCACCCTCCCCAGATGAAAAACTGCAGGAACATCATGACGCCAAGCCGCGTGCGAAGCATGGGTGTCTCCCTGATTTAGCGTTGTTATGGGATGGTTGGAGCATTGGGGGATGGGGCGCGGGCGTCAGTCGGCCAGACCCAGAATGCGTCGATTGCGCTCGGGACTGGCCTTGACCGCGGCGAAGTCGTCGAAGCTGCGCGTCGCCTTCTGGATGAGGTGCCTGGTGATGAAGGGGGCGCCTTCCGCGGCTCCCTGCGCGGAGTCTTTCAGGCAGCACTCCCACTCCAGCACCGCCCATCCGCTGAAGCCATATTGGGTAAGCTTCGAGAAGATGGCGGAGAAATCCACCTGGCCGTCGCCGAGGGAGCGAAAGCGGCCGGGACGATCGACCCAGCTCTGATAGCCGCCGTAGACGCCGCTTCTCGCCGACGGCTGGAACTCGGCGTCCTTGACGTGAAACATGCCGATGCGCTGGTGGTAGCGATCGATAAAGCCCAGATAGTCCATCTGTTGCAGGACGAAGTGGCTCGGGTCAAACAGCAGACGGGCCCGCGGGTGATCGTCCATAGCCGCAAGAAAACGCTCGAAGCTGGCGCCATCGTGAAGGTCTTCGCCGGCATGAATCTCGAAGCACAGATCAACGCCTTCCGCGTCGAATGTATCGAGGATCGGGCGCCAGCGCCGAGCAAGCTCGGCGAAGCCTTCGTCGACCAGGCCTTCGGGGCGCTGGGGCCAGGGGTAGACGTAGGGCCACAGCAGGGCCCCGGAGAAGGTGGCGTGGACCTTGAGGCCGAGACGGCGGCTGGCCCGGGCGGCGAGCTTGAGCTGATTAACCGCCCAGGCCTGGCGCTTCGCCGGATTGCCACGCAGGTGCGGCGGCGCGAAGTCGTCGAACAGCTCGTCGAAGGCCGGGTGCACCGCGACGAGTTGGCCCTGAAGGTGGGTCGACAGCTCACTGATCACGACGCCGGCGTCGGCACAAGTGGCGATGAGCTCATCGCAGTAGTCCTGGCTCTCGGCGGCGCGTTCAAGGTCAATCAGGCGAGCATCGCCGGTGGGCATCTGTACCGCTTTGTAGCCCAGGGAGGCGGCCCAGCGCGTGATGCCCTCGAGGCTATTGAAGGGGGCCTCGTCACCCAGGAACTGGGCGAGGAAGATCGCCGGTCCCTGGATGCCGGACGCGGTCGGTTCCGGGCGCTTGGCAGAGACAGAAGGGGACGGTTCGCTATGGCTCATCGCTGGGCTCCCTGGGGATCGTCGGGGGTGATGAATCGGGTCCATTTGGTGGTGCCGGCGTGGCTCTTCAGCACCGTTTCGATAAAGGCCATGCCACGCAGGCCGTCGGCGAGGCTCGGCACCCCGGGCACCGCGCCAGGGCCGTCGGCTGCTGTCGGCGCGTCGCTGCGAATGGCGCGGGCCATATCGCGATACAGGTTGGCCATGGCCTCGATGTACCCCTCCGGGTGGCCGCCGGGAATGCGCAGCCTGTCCAGGGCCACGGTCTCGAGCCCCGGTTGGTCGATGCCGGCACGAAACTGCTGCTGCGGGCCGTTTAGCGGCGTGAACCGCAAATGGTTGGGGTCCTTCTGCAGCCAGTCGAGGGCGCCGTGCTCGCCGTAGATCCTGAGCTTGAGCCCGTTGTCCTCGCCGGTGGCGACTTGGCTGACGATCAGGGTGCCGCTGGCGCCAGCGTCGGTACGAAACAGGATGTCACCGTCGTCGTCGAGACGGCGCCCCTCTGCGTGGATCGACAGCGACGCGCATAGCTCGCTCACCCGGTGGCCGGAAACGAACTCGGCCAGGCCAAAGGCGTGGGTGCCGATATCGCCCATGGCACCGCTGGCGCCGGACAGCGCCGGATCGGTGCGCCACGCCGCCTGGCGGTTGCCGGTGGATTCAAGGCGGGTGCCGAGCCACCCCTGGGGATACTCGACGTGGATCTTGCGGATCGCCCCAAGCCGTCCCCGGCGGACCATCTCGCGAGCCTGCCACACCAGCGGATAGCCGAGGTAGGTATGGGCAAGGCCAAAGCGCAGGCCGCTTGCCGCCACGCGCTCCGCCAGCGGCAGGGCTTCGGCAAGGTCGCGGGCCACGGGCTTTTCGCAGAACACGTGAAAGCCTGTGTCGAGCGCCGCCTGGCTGATCTCGACGTGCAGGTGGTTGGGGGTGACCACGGCCACCATTTCCATTCGTTCATTCGCGGGCAAGGCGGCCTCGGCCTCGAGCATCTCCTGCCAGCTAGCGTAGACCCGTTTGGCGGGGAGCGAGCAGCGCTCTCCGGTGCGTTGGTTGTTGTCGCCATCGCGGCTGAAGCTGCCGCAGACCAGCTCCAGTTCCCCGTCCAGGGCCGCCGCCATGCGATGAACCTGGCCGATGAAGGCGCCTTCACCGCCGCCGACCATGCCATAGCGAACGCGATGCTTCGAGGAGTCGTTCATGAGCTCTCCGTCAGTGTGGGGTGATAGGGGCGGCGGCACGCCGATCAACGGCCTGGGCCTGGCGCCGCTATCGGTGAACCCGCCGGGGTGAACCGTGAGGCTGGCGCTCTCGCCAGAGCCTCTCGCCAAAGCTGTTTGCTTGAGCCGGTTGAGCCTCTTGCTTGAGCCGCGATATCGCCGCAGCGAGCATGGGCGCCAAGCCAAGGGCTTCGTCATCGTTCGAGTCGTCGCGGGATGGAGGCGGCTTGCTTGCCACGGCCTGCGGTCGTCGACTCACCCGCGATCGCGGCTTGCTTCTCTGGTCGATGCTAGCCCTGAGGCTAATGTGCATTCCATCCACATGTAACCGGTTACATTTATGATAAAGCTAGCGCTGGACCGAACAACGGTCAATGAGACCTAGGTCGTGGTCGGCACCGACCTGACGCCGTCGGCGAGTGACGCGACCAGGACGAAGAGTGCCATCGCCGCACGATAATTGGCGTACCTCGGGACTCGCGGTGCATCGCTGTCGAGGGATCTGGCGATCGAGTGGCACCACGGCTAGCGGTGAACGGGAGAGAACAGGAGGAGACAGCACGTGGAAGAGACAGCAGGTGGACGAGATAGAGCAGCGAGCGGGGGACCCTCCAGATGCCACCTCGGCCCTTGGCGGCGACGCTGCCGGCGCTGGTGGTATGAGCGGGTATCGGAAGGAAGGTGGGGACGTGGTCTGATGACGGGGCCTGAGGGGATGGTAAAGCATGGGCGTACAGGGGTGGTGTAAACCATTCCTCGTTCAAGATGTTGGGCGTATGAGTGAAATGCCTGCATGCAGTAGACTGGTGGTAGAGAGGGAAAAATAGCGTTCAACACGGGTGCGCAACGCAGGGATTTTTCGACCATGACCAATATTCGTCAGGTGGCTGACCTCGCCGGGGTGTCGGTGGCCACCGTTTCACGAACCCTGAAGACCCCCGACATCGTGTCACCGGAGACCCGGGAGCGTGTGCTCAAGGCCGTTGAGCAGGCCGGCTATCGGCCGAATCTGACCGCAGTGCAGTTTCGTTCCCAACGCACGCGAAATCTGGTGGTGCTGGTGCCCACGGTGGCCAATACCTTCTTCGCCCGTGTGATCGCCGGTATTCAGGAAGCGGCGAGTCGCAGCGGCTACTCGGTGTTGCTGTGCAACACGCTAGGCGACGAGTCCGTGGAACGTGACTATGCGGCCATGGTGACCAATCGCCAGGCCGATGGCCTGATCCAGCTGCGCGCCTTTTACCCGTTCGATGCGTCCGGCAGTGATCCCTTGCCGATGGTCAACGCCTGTGAGGTTCTCGATGAGGCCCCTTGCCCCCGGGTGCAGCTTAATAACCGCGAAGCCTCGCGAGTGCTGACCGAGCACCTGATCCAGCTGGGGCACCGACGCATCGGCATGATCAAGGGGCCACGCCAGAGTCCGCTGACCCGCGATCGCCTGCATGGCTACCAGGAAGCGCTGCAGGATGCCGGCATTGCCCCGGACGAGGAACTTCTGTGCCCTGGGGATTTTACCCTGGCCTCGGGCTATCGTGCTGCGGCGACCCTGCTCGAACGTCACGACGCGCCGACCGCCATCTTCTGTGAAAACGACGAGATGGCCATCGGTGCGATCCAGCGTCTCAAGGAAGCCGGGCTCAAGATTCCCGATGATATTTCGGTGGCAGGCTTCGACGACATCGCCTTTGCGCGCTATTGCGACCCGCCGCTGACGACGATCTCCCAGCCCGCGGAAGACTTTGGTCGTGAGGCCGTGGCCTTGCTGCTGGGGTTGATCGAAGGCCAGGCGGTGAAGCGCAACGCGCGCCGCATCATGCCGTTTGAGCTGGTGGTGAGAAACAGCACCGGACCGGTCCCCACGATCCTGATGACCTGACGTCGCCAGCGCGATGAAGGCACGCGTCGGACGAGGGGAAATCGATGCACGGGCGTTTCGTCGGTGGCGCCGCGGTGGTCGTGGCTGGTACGCCTAACGCTCGGCCAGGGCCAGCTTGGCACCGAGCAGGACGAAGGCCCCGGCGAAGGTGCGCCGCAGCCAGTCCATCACGCTGGGGCGGCCGACCACATGACGTCGTAGCCAGGCCGCGCCGGCGCCATAGCCGATGAAGATCACCAACGTCATCAGCATGAAGGTACCGCCGAGCACGAGCATCTGGGAGATTGCCGAGGCGCCCGTCGGGTCCAGGAACTGGGGCAGGAAGGCCAAGAAGAACACCGAGAGCTTGGGGTTCAGTACATTGATCAAGGCGCCGGTGGCGACGACGCGAGACAGCGACGGCCGAGGGGGAGCGTCAGCTTTGTCACCGGTGTTCACCGCCATGGCTCCACTGTCCCTGAGGGTGCGCCAGGCCATGTACAGCAGATAGATGACGCCGAGCACCTTGAGCACCTGAAAGGCCAGAGCGCTGGTATGCATGATCGCGGCGAGGCCGGTAATGGCGGCGAGCAGCGAAGGCACGATGCCGAGGGTGCACCCCAGCGCCGCCGCGATGCTGAGTCTGGTGCCATGGGCGAGCCCCGTTGCCAGGGTGTAGAGCACCCCGGTGCCCGGGGCGAGAACGACGATCAGCGTGGTCAGCAGAAACTCGGGTGACATGCCAGTCTTCCTGGGCGGACAAGTGTCTCAGGGTAGACCGCAGACGACGCCAGCGCGACTGATAGCGGTTAGGGGCCAAGACACAGCGCCGAGGCCGTTCGACAACGAGCCGGGGCGCTGTTGGCTGCCGGGCGCTCTTGACAGGCACCATCGCCAGCCACATCGAACGGGGCATTCTAGCGGGTGTCTCCAGCGGCCGGATACTGCTCCTCGCAGACCTGCTCGAGCCAGTCGGTGCGCACGCCGTTGTGGCATTCCTGAATGGCGATATGGCTCATGCCGGTGTCGGCCCTTGCGCCGTGCCAGTGTTTTTCTCCGGGGGCTATCCAGACCACGTCGCCAGGAAGGATGGCCTGAGGGGGCTCCGCCCAGCGCTGGACCCAGCCGGCGCCGGTGGTGACCACCAGGGTCTGCCCCAGGGGATGGGTATGCCAGGCGGTTCTGGCACCCGGCTCGAAGGTGACATGGGCACTGAAGACCGTCGCGGGTTCAGGGGCGTCGATCAGAGGGTCGAGACGCACGCGTCCGGTGAAGTTGTCCGCCGGTCCTTGCTGGGAAGGGCGTGAGCCGGCGCGATGAATCTCCATGGGTGTCTCCTTGGCAGTGCCAGACATTCGTGACAGGTGCGCCGATGGCGTGTGGCCGGGCACATCGCGAACGTAAAAAAGCCGGGAAGGCGCTGCGCGCCTACCCGGCTTCAGTGTAGCCGTTCGCTGTGTGTTAACCCGCTGAATCATGATCGGGCCGGGTGGCGCTCGGCGATTGGCGCCGGTGTGAGCTGGACCTGACGTGTCACGGCCCAAGCTCGCCATCGGGCCGGCGTTGGGCCGGCGTTGGGTCAGGCTCCCTGTTGGCCCTTTAACTGGTTGCCCAGCGGCAGTTCCCGAATGCGCTTGCCGGTGGCGGCGAAGATGGCGTTGGCAAGCGCCGGCGCCACCGGTGGTAGACCGGGCTCACCAACGCCTCCCATCGGGGCCGCGGGGTTATCGACCAGGTGCACCCGGACGCGACGCGGAGCGTTGGCCTGGCGCGGCAACAGGTACTGGTGAAAGTTATCCTGCTGGACGCGGCCGTCGCTGAAGGTGATGGCGTTGTGCAGGCCGATGCCGATGCCCATTACCATGGAGCCCTCCATCTGGGCGCGAATGCGTTCGGGATTGACCCGTGGGCCGCAGTCGAAGGCCACGTCGGCGCGGTGCACGACCACCGAGCCCTCGTCGGTCACCTCGACGTCGAGCACCACGGCGGTGTAGGAACAGAAACTGTGGTGAATGGCCAGGCCCTGACCGCGTCCCTTGGGCATTTCCTTTCCCCAGTCGGCCTCGTCGGTGACGCGTTCGAGCACCCCGCGCAGGCGTCCCACGTCGATGGTGTAAAGCTCCGGGTCCTCACCATAGTTCCAGGTCGCGCCAACCTCGAGCGGGTCGATCTGGCGCGCCGGACCGAGTAGTTCGAGCAGGTAGTCGCGATGATCGCGGCCTTGGGCGTCGGCCAGTTCGGCGACGAAGCTCTGGATGGCGAAGGCGTGGGGAAGATTGACCACCGAGCGGAACCAGCCGATACGGGTGTGGGCCGCGGCCTCGCCGTTCTCCAGTTGCAGCGCGGGAATGTCGAAGGGCAACGGTGTCAGCCCCATGCCCAGCTCATAGGTCGCCTTGTACTTGGGGTCGTCCTGGAAGATCGACATGATCGAAGGCGCCAGGGTGCGGTGGCGCCAGCCCTGTACCTTGCCGTCGGCATCGAGGCCGGCGTCCAGCCGATCCACCGAGAGGGCGTGGAAGTAGGTGTGATGCAGGTCGTCTTCCCGGGTCCACTGGAGCTGTACCGGCCGACCGTCGAGCGCACGGCTCAGGTGGGCCGCCTCGACCACGAAGTCCGGCTTGGCCTTGCGCCCAAAACCTCCCCCGAGCACGGTGGCGTGGAGTGTGACGTCGGCGCCATCGATGCCTAGCTGCTCGGCGATCTGGTCGCGAGCGCTCTGCGGGTCCTGCACCGGCGCCCAGGCCTCGGCCTTGTCGCTACCGACGCGGGCGATGGCGACCGGCGGTTCCATGGTGGCGTGGGCCAGGTGCGGCATGAAATAGGTGGCCGTCAACGTCGAGTCGGCATCGCCAAGGGCCCGCTCGATGTCACCGCGGGATCTCACCACCTTGCCGGGCGAGGTGCTACGCTCCATCAGCGTCTGGCGATAGGCCGCGGTGTCATAGGAGGCGTTCTCGCCGGCGCTCGCCATGTCCCACTCGATCTTGAGCGCCTTGCGGCCCTCGATCGCGGCCCAGGTGTTGTCGGCGATCACCGCCACGCCGCCGAGAGGATGGAAGGCCGTCGGTGGGCTGGCGCCGTCGAGGCGGACGATCTTGATCACGCCAGGCACCCGCAGCGCGGCGCTGTCATCGACGCTGGCCACACGGGCGCCCAGCGCCTCCGGCCGGGCGATGACCGCATAGGCCTTGTTGTCCACGCTGATATCGCCGCAGTAGAGAGGCTGGCCGGTGACGATCGCCTCCCCGTCGATGGCCAGTGCGCGCATCAGGGGTTGGCCCGCAGCGTCGCTGGAGCTCTCGCCGGCATTGTCATGAGTCGGGCCCAGGGACTTGCCGATATAGCGCCATTCGGATTCGGGTTTGAGGCTCAGTGAGTCCCGGGGAGGAATCTCCAGCTCCCGGGCCGCCGCGGCCAGCTCTCCGAAGCCGAGCTCGCGGCCGCTGGGCTCGTGGGCCACCACGTGCACGCCGGCCCGGCATTCTTGTAGCGGTACCTTCCAGTGCTGGGCGGCGGCCTGTTCCAGCATCAGGCGCGCCGAGGCGGCCGCGCGGCGTATCGGATCGAACCAGTGGCGCATGCTGCGCGAGCCATCGGTGTCCTGGTTACCGTACCTTTCGGAATCCCCCGGGGCCTGGGTAACCTTGACCCGCGACCAGTCCGCACCGAGTTCATCGGCGGCGACCATCACCAGGCTGGTGCGAATGCCCTGACCCATCTCAGCGCGGTGGTTGGTCACGGTGACGTTACCGTCCTCATCGATCTGGATAAAGACGTTGGGGTTGTCCACCCAGCCGAAGGGCATGCCTTCGGCGCCGTAGGTCTTTTCTCCCTGGGCCATCGCCAGATCCCAGCGAGCGGCCAGCACGAAGGCGGAGCCGGCGGCCAGCCCCTGCAAGAAGCGACGGCGGCTGACGTTGGCCAGCAATAAGGTATCGGCGCGGCGATTCATGCCTGCTCCTCCTGGTCGGCGGCGCGATGGATCGCTCGGCGAATGCGATTGTAGGTACCACAGCGGCAGAGGTTGCCACCCATGGCGCTGGCAATCTCGTCGTCGCTGGGGCTGGCATTGGTCTTCAGGAAAGCGGTGGCGCTCATGATCTGTCCGGCCTGACAGTAGCCACACTGAGGGACGCCGACGTCGAGCCACGCCTCCTGTACCTTTCGGCCCACGGCGTCATCGGCCATCGCTTCGATGGTGGTTATCTCCTTGTCGAGGGCGGCCGACAGGGGCGTGATGCAAGAGCGTACCGGCGCGCCGTCCAGATGCACGGTGCAGGCACCGCAAAGCCCCATGCCGCAGCCGAACTTGGTGCCGGTCAGGTTGACCACATCGCGCAGCGCCCACAGCAGTGGCATCTGCTCCGGGATATCCAGGTCGTGGCGTGTTCCGTTGATCGTCAGGGTTATCACCGTTCTACCTCCAGGCGCGGCACCTCTCGTCGGATGCCTGCGTGTTCTTGTCATGGTCGTCGTGCAGGGGCGTCATCTGGCCCTAAGGCCAAGGCCTTGGCATGAGGATAGGCAATAACGGCGTGATCGAGGGGCGAACTCTGAGCCGTGTAGGGCGTTGCGGCTAAGCGAACTTCATCCTCGTGCATGGGCGGTCAAGGGAAAACGGCATGCCACCGGGGCTTCCGATGGCGGTGGTGAGCCACTTGACGTTGCCAGCGGGCGTTCGCAGCCGGCGCGGGAGCACGGGTCGAGGCGGCTAGGGTAATGCACAAGGGACAAGGGCAATGCATGAAGGACAAGGGCAAGGCGGGGCACGGAGGAAGAGAACCTATCCGCCGCATTCGGGCAGGATATGGCTGGCTTGGGAAGCGTAGTGAGCGGCAAGGCACGGGCGGTCAACGCCCAACAGCGGAACGGGCCGGCTGAAGCGTCAGGCTTGGGAGGTAGGCTCGGGAGGCAGGCTAAACGAGAGAACGAAGGGACAGGTGGCGCGAAACCGCGACGGACAACCATTGCGCCGGGGCCAGGAGCACCGGCGCAGTGTACTTACTGGTCGACGCGATTCTTGGCCGAACTGAAGCCCATCAGCGATACGTTCAGATCCACGCGCTGGCCGCGCGGGTCGATCATGCTGACAGTGGCGGTGCTGCCGCCCTTGAGCTGGCTCATCAGCGCCGGCTCGATGGGCATGTCGGCGCGGCACCCTTGCTGGACACAGACCTGATACGGAATGGTGGTGGGCTGATTGGAGCCGACCTGGAACTGCAGGCCCGGTGCCAGGCGCACGCCCAAGGGCAGCAGGAAGGTGATGGCGGACTTGTCGAGCTGCTGCGGATTGCCGACGACGACACGCAGCACCGGCTCTCCGTCTGCGCCGTTGACCAGTTGGGTCATGGAACAGCTGCCGTCGGCCGGGTTGGTCGGGCAGTTCACTTCCCAGTCCTGGAAGGTCTCGGTGTTGACGCCGGCAGGTGTGCTGGTGTTCTGGGCGAACGCCGTGGGGGCGAGTGCCATCAGACCAAGCAGGCCGGCGGTGCAGAGGCGGAGCGCAAAGCGATCGAACATAGGGTGAATTCTCCTAATCCTATCCATTGGGGGAGACATGGGCTCGGGGGCATAGTTCAACACGGAATAGGTCCGCTTGGCGAATGCTCCGTGAGGGGAGACTGCGATGGGACAGGACGCCGCGGGGCCGAGCCCCTTGGCGCCAAAAAGGCATCACGCCTGAACCTTTCGCAGGTTCATCAAGGGCACCCAGCCGGCATCCGATGACCCCGGACGATGGCACCAGAGCCAGCCATTCAGAGTTTTCAGGCCCTGAAGCCGTTCGCCTTCGTCGACGTTGAGCTCCTTGGCGGTGTAGTCCTGGAGGGCGTGTCCGCTGGTGGCGTCGATCCATCCGATGATCTGGGCGGGTACCCAGCCGCCCGACTGACCTGGGACGGTGCAGAAATGCCAATCGTCCCACCCCTCGGGGCCACGATATAGCTCGCCGATACTGAGCCTGGCACCTTCGCAGAAGGTGATCGGGTTCGGGTACTCGCTGCGGTGGCGTTGGGTGACGATGTACTGGTGTGGTGCCATGACGATCTCTCGATTTGCAGGGGGCTACACAGACAGAGGTTTCGGTGGGTGCAAGAGCGCGTCCAGCGCAATACCGAAGTGCTCACCGAGCACGTCCCTATCGGCTGCCCTTGGGGCAGGGGCCGGGTTGCCCTTGGGGCAGGGGCCGGGTGGTGACTTGGCCCGTGCAGGTCAGCTTCAGCGTATCGTTCAGCAGGGTCACCGTGCCGGAGACGTCACTACGTTCTCGTTACCCCCGTAAGAGCTTCAAGGCACGCCGGAACGGTTGACCCATTTTTTCCGGGTAGACGCTCGTTATCGATACGCAATCACAGTCCTGAAAGTGACAGAACCGCACCACGGCATCTGAAAAGGCAGCAAGCAATCTATCGTCGACAATACAGTGCTCTTCCAGATACAACGACGTTATCTCCAGGTGGCGTTTCGTTCGATGGGCCTTGCAATCCATGCGTCCGATGAGGCGGTCACGGTAAAGCAAGGGTAGGCAAAAGTACCCGTACTGGCGCCTGTATGCGGGAACGTAACACTCTATCTGGTAGTCATAGTCGAAAACGGATTTTAGCCGATCTCGCTGAATCACACTATTGTCGAACGGCGAAAGAATCCGTAGGCGGTTTTTCAGCGGTGGGAGGGCGCTCTCGAGCGCGCCCGCTTCCAGGACGAAGACTTCCCCATTGGTTAGCCGAATTTCTTGCAGGGTCTTCTGAGATACCCGTTCCTTTACCAGGGCCTTGACTGCCTTGCGAAGGTCGGGATTTCGGCGAAGGTAGGTTATCCCCTTGAGGGACACAAGACCATGACAGCGTAACTGACGATCCAGCAGGTGCTCTGCGAATGCGTCGATGCTTGGCATCGTCGCGTCTACGTGGGCCGGTAGCACTCGCTCGGTAAGGTCGTAGGTTTTCTGGAAGCCTTCACGATCGCTGACCATCAGATCGCCTTGCATGTACAGTTGTTCCAGCGCCTTTTTGGCCGGTTTCCAATCCCACCAGAGCGCACGTTTCTTCGTATCGCCGCCTACGTCTCTGGAGCGCACCGGCCCGTCTGAACGAATTCGTGCCAATAGTTCATCCATGAGTCTCCGATCGATATGTCGATACCAATGCGTCTCGCCACTCTTAATTGCATGCTTGTAGGGCAGGGTATAGCGAAAGTCGGAGATCGGAAGAAAGGCCGCCGCATGGGCCCAGTACTCGAAAATGTCCCCATCACGCAGCATCCTGTTGGTCATGGATGGCGTGAAGTTCGGCACCCTGGAATACAAGACATGGTGGTGCGCTCGTTGTACAACGGAAATGGTGTCTAACTGAACATAGCCGATGTGGTTGATCGCATTGCGAGCCCCTGCCAGGCCGCGACCATAGGGCTGAGCCTGCAATAAGCCCTGTGCGGCCAGGGCAAGGCGACGTAGGCGTGTCATTCCTCGAAGGTTTGTCATTTCAATCATGTCGTTTTCATGGTGACTTTTTTGTCGTAAAACCACGTCGAATGCGCATTTTTCTTGGGATCAGGCGATTCTCAATGCATCCACGTATCTATCCCGCGACGGGGCCGAGGCCCAGCAACCTTGGCGGCTTAGACGAGCTTGAGGTACCGGCGCTTTGGCCCGTCGCTGCTGCCATCGCTGGTGTAGAGAGTGGCGCCCAGGCGGAGTTCACCGGCGAGCATGTCGGCGCTAAGCATCGCGAAGTTGTGGTTGCCTGCGTGCTCGTGCAGCTTCTCGATCTCGGCCGTGCGGTGATTTTTCAGCTTACCGCTGCTGGCGATCAGCATGGTGGCCTTGGATGTGGGAGGTTTGCGTGAGATGGCGCTGGAGGTGATGTTGAAGAGCTGAGCATTTTCATAGCGAGTACGGTCGATGATACGAAATGCGCTGGCGCAGTGTACGTCGCCGCTTAGCACGCTGACGGGGATGCCTCTGAGGTGGGAAAAGGCGAAGAGCAGGTCGAGCAGCTTGTTGCGCTCGGCCTGGTTGGTATCGTGGCCCCATTCATCCATGAAGTCATCTTTCACCCCGCCTATGTCCAGGGTGTTCGCCAGCTCATCGTTCCAATGCACGATGGGAACGGGGGATACCACGAACACGGCCTCGGCCTTGTTCACATCTCCCGAACGAATCCATGCCTTGAAGCGTTCGAACTGCGCCAGGCCAAGCAGACGGAAGCTATCGCGTTCGCAGTCGTGATGGCCACGAAGGTCCAGCACATAGAAGGCAAACTTGCCGTGGTGGAAGCCGTAGTCCCACTGGCAGTTGGCGGGATAGCGTGGATCGTTGCGCTTCGGCTGGGGGTTGTGGCTGTGCTGGTACTCCTGATACGTCCGACAGGCCGCCAGGAACATAAGGTCGGCAAGCCGCTCATCATCCTCGTCGCCGGCGCGACCCATGCCCTTGGCGATCTTGTCGCGGCGTTCCTGACGGGTCAGTGAGCCCCAGCCGTCCATGATCTCGTGATCGTCCCAAATCATGTACTGAGGAAAACGTCTGTAGACGTTCTGCACGTTCTCGAACGCCCAGTAGGTGCAATAATAGGTGCGATACAGCGCCGCCAGGTAGTCGACGACACCCACTTCGTCGAGCTTGCCGGCGGTGGTGTAGGTCGTTAACAGGG
>Ga0114954_1000302_pt1 | contig 17832 bp, 33 predicted proteins | sample Porto_4metaG_FD_87299 | JGI IMG/M metagenome (GOLD analysis project Ga0114954, IMG submission 87299) | Marine algal microbial communities from Porto, Portugal - Porto_4 metaG | ecosystem: Host-associated > Algae > Red algae > Unclassified | place: Portugal: Porto | collected 2015-02-02
CGAGAGCATTGGCGGTCTGACCTACCTGACTGAGCTGGCGCGTAACACCCCGTCTGCGAATAACGCCAAGGCCTATGCCGAGACCGTAGCTGACCTGTCCGCCCGCCGCCGGATGCTCAACGAGTTGGGCGGGATCGCCAAGAACGCCCAGGACAAGAACACGCCCTTCCTGAACGTGGTGGACAACGCCCAGGGCCGCTTGATGCGCCTGGTTCGCGCTGACGCCGAGCAGGCTGGGCCCATGAGCGCCGACCTCGAAGACATGGTTGATGAGATCGATCGCAAGTGGAACGGCGAAGAACAAGCCATGGGCCTGTCTTTCGGCCTCCGCGACCTCGATGAAAAAACCATGGGCATGCACCCGGGCAACCTGGTGATCGTTGCTGGCCGACCCGGCATGGGTAAGACCGCCTTCGCCCTGAACGTCCTGCGCGCCTGCTGCGTTCGCGATAACAGCCCCGGCCTGGTCTTCTCCATGGAGATGGACCGCAAGTCGCTGCGCAACCGGATGGCTGCGGCAATCGGCGACATGCCCCTCCAAGCGATTCGTGATCCCAAGAACCACATGACCGACGAGCTCTGGCCCAAGCTTTCGGTATCCGTCGCCGCCCTCAAGAGCGCCCCGCTGATCGTAGACGACCGCGCCGCCCTGAGCCCTGCCCAGATGCGTGGTGCTGCAAAGCGCTGGCGCGATCACTACGGCAAGCTCAGCGTGATCATGGTCGATTACATGCAGCTGATGGGCTCAGACGGGAAGCACAACAACCGCGAGCAGGAAGTGGCCGAGTTTAGCCGATCGCTCAAGCAGCTAGGCAAGGACATGGGCTGCCCGGTGATCGCCCTCTCCCAGCTGAATCGTGGCCTCGAGAGCCGTACCGACAAACGCCCCCGCATGGCTGACCTCCGCGAGTCCGGCGCCATCGAGCAGGACGCCGACCTGATCCTGTTCTTGTACCGCCACGAGGTATACGACGAGAACACCCTCGATCAGAAGGGCATCGTCGAGATCGGCATCGGCAAGCAGCGTGAAGGGGAGCTCGGGACGGTATTCGCCCAGGCCAATCTCGCCCATGCCCGCTTTGGCGACCTAGACCACAACACCGTCCAGCGCCTGGCCAACCCTCCTCCTCAACCTACCCGAAAGCCGAAGTCGGCTATGGCGGAGATTTGATCATGCTCACCTACCAGCAGATCGCCACCCTACGGCGCCGCGGCGTGATCGTCGCCATTGAGTACTCGGATGGCAGTGCCAAGTGCCACACCCGTACCGGTGACCGCACATTCACTCGCCGCGACCTTCAAGAGATGTCGAAGCGCAGCTGCATGGATGGCACCACCGCATGGATTGGAGGAACCGCCCAATGAACCACGCATGCCGAGCAGGCTACACCGCCCGTAGAGCTGGGCTGGCGCTGACAGACTGCCCCTATGGGCGGCAAGCGTCCGCGCCTAGCGACTCCATCGAAGATCGCGAGCAATCCCCGCTGTGCCTTCGGCATTGGTGGATGGGCGGATGGCACGACGCCGATATCGACCGAGGCTGCGTCACGATGCGAGGTGCTGCATGACCATCGCCGCCACATTCCTCGCCAGCGCCGCTCTTCTCGCCATTGGCACCGCGCTGGCCCTCACCTGGGTCAGCCGCCAGATCGAGCGAGAGCGCAGCCGGGAGGCTATCAAGCGGGCGTTGAAGCGAGCGACCAGGGAGGGAGGCCGATGAAACGGACTGCCCTGGAGCGCAAGACTCCGCTCAAGGCCAAGGCGCCGATGGCTCGAAGGGCTTTCACGCCCAAGCGGCGAGTTAAAAAAACAGGCCCGAAATCTGAACAGCGCTTTCGCTGCCCGGCCTATCTGGCGTTCGTCCGCTCCCTGCCCTGCTGTGCGTGCGGTGGCCGTGCCACGGACGCCCATCACGTCATCGGCCTTCACTGGGGCCTGTCTGGCATGGGCACCACGGCCCCGGACAGCTTCGCCATGCCGGCCTGCCGAGAATGCCATCGGGATATCCACACCCGGCCGGGAATGCAGGCCCGCCAGCCCTGGTGGCTAACCGACACTATCAACCGCGGCCTCGACCACTTCACCGACGAGCCCATCGTCGGCGCTCTGGCCGACGCCCTCGAATTCATCGCCGCCCGGGAGAACGCACATGGCTGACCACATCGACAACGCGCTGATCCGACACGAGCGGCACTTGGAGTGCAGATGCTGCGGATCCATCACCGGGCAGTATCACGCCCCCGAGTGCCCCTGCGTGAATGCATTCGCCGTTGGCCGGATTCGCCTGGGTGATGAGGCGCCCGCCAAGCGCGCCCAGGAGCAAGAGCAATGATCAGACTCACTCTGCCCTGGCCTCCATCCACCAACTCCGTCTGGCGCAATATTCAAGGGCGCACGCTGTTGTCCCGCAACGGGCGGCAGTTCCGCATGGCCGTGGCCACCGCCGTCGCCGCACAGCACCAAGGCGCCCCCCTGACCGTCCGGCTTGCTGTCGTCGCCACACTTCTGCCGCCCGACCGCCGCAAGCGCGACATCGACAACCATGGTGGAAAGGCACTTCTCGACGCCATCACCCATGCCGGCGTCTGGGTGGACGACGAACAAATCGACAAGCTCACCATTATCCGCGGCGAACGCACTCCAGGCGGCATGTGCCTGGTGGAGATCACTGAAATCGAGGGCGCGGCATGAAGTGGTCACGGAAAAGCGCTTACTCCATCCAGAGCGGCGAGTTCGTGATCTGCAAGACGGTGCACAGCGGAGTGGATCGCTACACCCTCTGGAGAGGAACCCGGGATATCAGCGACCACAGCACCGCCGATGAAGCCAAGGCACAAGCGAAACGGGAGAACGCAGCATGATCACGACTGATCCGAAACTAGCCTGGGCCCTGGCCCTCGATAGCGGCGTCCGCTCCCAGCTCGGCCCGATCCTCGAGGAGCTGGAGAACGGCGGCGGCGTCCAGTTCACCAAGAAAGGTGGTGCCGGCGCCTCCCACGGCATCGAGTACGGCCCCATCTACTCGCGCATCTGCCGCATGGAACGCGAACAGCCCGCCCTGGCCGCAATCGGCCACGTTCTCTGCCACCCATCCACCGAGCAAGCGAACGCCTGGCTAGACGATGCAGTGGAGGCTGTCGAAGGCAAGGTGATCGACAGCATCCCGAACTGGACCGATGGCCGGGCTTGGAAGGCCGCGAAGAAAGAGCGGGTGCACTACCTGATCCACGTCGCCCTGCTGGAGCGTCAGCGCAACCTGTCGAATGAGCAGCCGGCATGGGGCCCGGAGCGCATCGGCGAGATGATGGCAGGCTGGTACGGTATGCCGATTGTGACTAGGGACTGGGCCCGCGACTGGATGCCCGCCTGGTCAGTGATTCAGGCCGCAATCAATTTCTGGGAGGGCGAGGCCATGGAGCCGATCAGCGAGACAATCGGTTTGGTGGTGAGGAATTTTAGGGAAGCCGCATAAGCCTCTAGACTTCTTGCGCCCGCTGATATACTTTATTTGTAGGCTGCGACAGGCTCGCCTAGACAGCCGCCAAATTTCAAAGGCCTCACCAATCGGTGGGGCCTTTCTGCGTTGGGCCTCTAGCTCGCTTGGTGAGAGCGTCCGGCTCATAACCGGAGGGGCAGGGTTCGAAACCCGGCGGCCCACCATCTTCCCGTGCCCTGGCCATCCGCCGGGGCGTAGTTCGTTATGCCGCCCTGCGAGCCTTCCCTCGCCCTGGTCGGGCGGCACCCTTTCTCGTGATGACGCCCACCTGGTGTCTCTCTTGCCTGCCCACGTCGGCGGGCATTTTTATTTCGAGGTGCATGATGATGGCTTTGCAGACTCGCACCCTATTCGTGTCCGCCGGCCACTCCATGTCCGACCCTGGCGCAACCGGAAACGGCCTGACCGAGGCTGACGTGGTGCTCGACTTCCGCGACCGGCTTTGTGTCTACCTCGCCGACAAGCTGGTGTTTGGCCGAGATGGCCTGCCGGGCCAGAACCTGCCGCTACATCAGGCCTGCAAGATGGCGAAGCGTCACGACGTCGCTGTCGAGTTCCACTGCAACGCCTTCTCCAGCCCTTCTGCTACTGGAGTAGAAACGCTTACGGCGCCAGAGGATGACCAACTGGGGGAACGTCTTTGTTCCTCCGTAGCATCCGTCCTCGGTATCGATAACCGGGGCGATAAGGGCGAGGGAGATGGCCAGCACAGCCGCCTGGCCTTCGTCCGCGCCGGCGGGATCATCGTCGAGCTGTTCTTCATTACGAACCCTGACGACCTGAACGCATACCGCGACAACCTCGACGCCCTAGTCGCTGAGATCGGCCAAGTGCTGATCAGCGAGGTGTGCGAGCCGGATTATGCCGGCGAAGGGGTCAAGGAGCGCCCTGCATGATTCAGCTGTTCTCGGATGTGCTGGCCATCGCCCACGTCCCTATCGGCATCTACATCGTCCACCGCTGCATCTCGGCGCTGCGCGTCACCCATGACAGCCAGGCGCGCTTCGCTATCGAATGCGTGCTAGGCATTGCCGCCGGCGTAATCGCCCTTCGCCTGACCGACTACACCATTCCGCTTGAGGGAGAGACTCGATACGTCACCTGGCGCGCCATGGTGTCGCTCACGATGTTGTCGTTTCTGCCCCTTATCAACGCTCTGGCGAGGTCAGATCGGCGACAAGACGACTGAGGTGAGCCATGCCAGACCCGCTGCTAATGGCCTGGCTGGCCTTCCGGGGGTTCATCGCTGAGCCACCGGTAAGCGCTGCGATTGCCGCAATGATTATGGCGGGCCTGAAGCTACTCGGCTCGCTCCCGCCTCGCCCGCCACGTAAGTGGCTAGAGGTACCCATGGTCGGCCTTGCCTCCTACGGCATGGTGCCGATCTCCATCACCCTCGGCGCTGACCCTTCATGGGCAGCCGGCATCGGCGCAGGCATTGGCTACGTCGGCATGGTGAAACTTGAGAGCCGCCTGGACCGATGGTTAGGCGTCAAGGGTGACAAGAGATGACCGCAACGGAATACAAGGCGATGGCCGGCCAGGCGAGACGCTATCGACGGCTGTACCGCGGCTTCCTGTGGTCGTTTGTCCTGGCATCGGTATTCGCCGTAGCGCAGACATTCGACAAGGCTGCGATCCGCGAGGACTACGCCGACACCATCGCCACCTACCGCGCTGCCGTCTATGGCCTCACCTATGCACTGAGCGAGGAACAGGCCAAGGCCGGAGGCTTCGAGGCTGAGGCCAACGATCACGAGCAGCAACTAGACGACGAGAAGGGTTATGCCTGGAATCTCCGGCGCCGCGTCGCAACGCTCGAGGCTGAGCTTCAGCAATGCCAGGCGACACAGCAAATGATCTCGGACCCGAGCTGGACCGGGAACACATCGATCATCCTGGAGGGCGAGTAATGGAGTGGCGTGATGCTGTCAGTGAGGTTGCGAAATACGCTCCAGCGGTCGCTACGGCTCTGGGTGGTCCTGCTGTTGGTGGTGCCGCCGCTGGTGCTTCCATGTTTGTCACTAGCGCGCTGGGTATTGAGAACGATCCTGCTGCATTGGTGGCAGCTACTCGTGATCCGGCCAAGCGCGGTGATCTGGTACGGCTCAACAACGAGCATCGCCAGGCATTGGAGGCAATGCGTCTCGAGGCTGAGAAGGCCAGCGCCGCCGAGGTTACCAAGCGACTAACCGAGACACAGACCACCATGCGTGCCGAGCTCGATCACGAGGGCTGGTACAAGAGCGGTTGGCGCCCTGCCCTGGGCTGGGTGTTCGCTTTCTCCCTGGGCGCCCTGTCTGCCGTGATGGCCTACACCATCGCCATCGACCCTACCGTGGTCGGTGATCCCGAGTTCACCGGCATGCTGATCTGGCTGTTCGTAACCATGGGTGCTGCCCTGGGAATCAACGTTCGCCAGCGCACGGTAGACAAGGCGCTCGAGCGTGGGCAGCAGCCCCGCACGTTCATGGATGCGATCAAGACGAGGTGAGTATGGGTAGCGTCACCAAACTTCACCGCTCCGGCGTCGACGATGTTCTCGACGCGGTGCGTGATAGCGATGTGGCCGAGATTCTAGTCGTAGGGAAGACCCGCGACGGACAGTACGTCACGTTCGACAACCACGAGTGCACTCTCGAGACTGCCGCCCTTGGCGCACAGCTGATGCAGGCCCAGGTCATGCGCGACTGTGGCCGCATGCTGGCCCCGGGCGATATCGAGAGCGACTGAATACCCACAGCCGCAGGAAGGTGATCCCCTGGCTACCAAGGCCCGGCGTCGATAGACGATTCACCCGGTGACCGCCCTTCGGAGAAAGCTCCCAAGGGCCCTATTCAATGAGGTCAGCATGGCATGTTCAGGCTGTGCCGCTCGACGTGAGCGCATCAAGAAGTGGAGGGCCATCGCCCATGAGCGAATCAGAAAAATCAGATCACGTGGTGGTAGCCACGATCCCAAGTCAAATGCCGCTCAGAAAGACCGAACGGATGCTCGATAGAGTCAAAGAGCAGATCAAAGGGATGGGGGTTTCCTTGTTGGTGTTCCCCGAGGAAATGCGGCCACAGCTATCCCCTGATGTATCAGCGCTGTTGGACGAGCAACGCAAGACCAACGAACTGCTCGCTCTGCTGATCCAAGCCCTGGCCGACGAGGCTGACCCCGACACTACCCCGACGACGTACATGGATGGCACGCCAGTGAGGTGACCATGAACGATAGACCCTGGCGCCGCCTGTACAACACCAAGGCCTGGCACAAGCTCCGGGCTGCCCAGCTGCGTGATGAGCCGCTGTGTCGCCTGTGCCAGCAGTTGGGGAGAGTCACTGCCGCCGGCATCGTCGACCACATCATCCCGCACAAGGGAGACGAAGCGTTGTTCTACGATCCCTGCAATCTCCAGAGCCTGTGCAAGCACTGCCATGACAGTGCAAAGCAGAGCCAAGAGAAAACGGGCCGACTGCCAGGATGCGGAGAGGACGGGTGGCCGCTCGACCCTGGGCATCACTGGATGAAGTGAGGAAGCAGATGAATAAGTCAAAAGTAGCCGCAGCCTTCAACCGCTGGATGGATGAGCGCATAAACGACCCGGATGCCTTCGAGGACGCCACAGCGTCTGTGCTGCGTCACCAGAGGGAGAAAGCGGATGGGTCCGAGCCTACCTACGGCGACGCCTGTGCAGCCCTTCTGGAGCACTACATGAGCGACTGAAGCGGGAGGGGGTGGGTCGAAAGTCCACCGGAACCGCTCTAAGACCGCCGTCGAAGTTTCGCTTTAACGCTAACCCAGTTTTTTTCATTAAAAGTGGCCCGACTATGAGTTCTGGTAATCGTCGCAAGCGGAGTGACAGTGCAGCTGCCGCTCAGGCGGCGGTTAGCGCTGCAGCCTCCGGCGTCATCGAACCACCTGCCTATGTTCGCGTGCTGAAAACTGCCCGTCCGTTTTGGGATGCAATCATGGAGACCCGCGCCGCAGATTCGTGGACGCCGGGCGACCTGGTGCTGGCCGGGCAGCTCGCCCGGACCCATGCCGAAATCGAGAAGTACACCAAGATGGCGGAGAAGGAATCCCGCATCCAACCGGACGCCCAAGGCGGCCTCAAGGTCCACCCGGTTCACAAGGTGCTCGCCGATCTGCAAGGCCAGGCCCTTTCTCTGAGTCGCTCACTACAGATTCACGCTCGGGCCACACAAGGCGAGAGCCGAGATCAAGCAAACCGCAACCAGCTGAGTGCTGGCGCTCGGAAGACAATGGACTCCGCTGACGACCTGATCGCACGACCAATGCACTGAGGTGGCCATGACCCGCGGCGAAAGAGTCATAGCCTTCATCGAAGCGTTCTGCCGCGTGCCTGAAGGGAAGCTTGTCGGCCAGCCAATCGCCCTCGCTGGCTTCCAGAAAGATTTCATCCTCGACGTCTACGACAACCCTGCCGGCACGAGTGATGGCTATCTCAGCATCGCGAGGAAGAATGGCAAGACCGGCCTTATCGCCGGAATACTGCTGGCCCACCTCGTGGGGCCTGAGGCACAGCAGAACAGCCAGATTGTCTCCGGCGCCATGAGCCGCGAGCAGGCAGGCATCGTGTTCAAGCTGGCCTGGAAGATGGTCAACCTGAATCCGAAGCTTCAAGAAATCATCCACGTGGTGCCGAGCAGCAAGACCCTGATGGGTCTGCCGCTCAACGTTGAGTACAAGGCGCTGGCAGCCGAGGGAAAAACGACCCACGGCCTCTCCCCGATACTCGCCATCCTCGATGAAGTTGGCCAGGTTCGCGGGCCCCAAGACGACTTTATCGACGCCATCACCACTGCCCAAGGCGCCCACGAAGCGCCACTTCTTCTGGCGATCAGCACCCAGGCGGCCACCGATGCCGATTTGTTCTCAGTGTGGCTGGATGACGCCGAGCGCTCTGGTGATCCTCACATCGTCAGCCACGTATACGCCGCGGATAAAGACGCCGACCTTGGTGACGAGGCGGCCTGGAAGGATGCCAACCCAGCTCTCGACCTGTTCCGCTCGCGAGCTGACATGGTGAAGCAAGCAACCCGGGCTAAGCGCATGCCTTCGGCAGAGAACACCTTCCGAAACCTGAGCCTGAACCAGCGCGTGTCGACGGTCTCCCCGTTCGTATCACCTGATGCTTGGAAGGCGTGCGGCGTCAAGCCGGAGCGGCTCGAGGGTCTTGTCGCCTACTCCGGACTGGATCTGTCGGCCCGAACCGACTTAACCGCTTGCGTGATCGTGGGCCGGGACGCTGAAGGCGTAGCTCACGTGTGGCCCTACTTCTGGACGCCGGAGAACGGGCTTCACGAGCGGGCAAAGACCGACCGCGTGCCCTACGACGCCTGGGTGCGAGACGGATGGCTGCGGACCACGCCGGGCGCAACGGTGGACTACTCGTTTGTGGCCGCCGAGATGGCCGAGATCATGGCAGATCTCGATGTCGAGCTGGTGGCCTTCGACCGCTGGCGCATTGATGTCTTCAAGAAGGACGCTGACTCCATTGGCATGGAGTTCCCGATGGCTCCTTTCGGCCAGGGCTTCAAGGATATGAGCCCTGCTCTGGACATCCTCGAGGCCGACCTACTGAACGGCCGCATCCGGCATGGCAATCATCCGGTACTGACGATGTGCGCCGCCAACGCGGTGGTCACCAAAGACGCCGCGGGCAACCGCAAGCTCGACAAACACAAGGCGACCGGCCGTATCGACGGCATGGTCGCTCTTGCCATGGCCCTGGGTTGTGCTGGACACGCCGAGGAAGCCGACGACATTGCCGACTTTCTAATGGACCCGATCATCGCATGAAGACTCAAGTGAAAAAGCCGGGCCGTGTGAAGGCGGCGCTGCTCCATTGGCTTGGCGTGCCTATCGACCTCAAGAACGACGCGTTTTGGTCTGCATGGGCATCCAGCACCAACGCAGCGGGACAACAGGTAAACGAGAACACGGTCATGTCGCTATCAGCGTCTTGGGCCTGCACTCGCCTGATCTCGGAGGCCGTGGCCACCCTGCCCCTTCACCTCTATGAGCGCACGACGGATGGCCGGCGCCGTGCCGTCGATCACCCGCTCTACCCAATCCTGAACCGAAGCCCCAACACTGACTCGACGTCGGCAACCTATTGGGAGGCGAACACCGCCGCCATACTTCTGCGCGGCAACGGCTTCAGTGAGAAACAGTTCTTCAATGGCCGGATGGTGGGTCTGAAGTTCCTGGCACCCAACCGGCTCGGCAGCAAGAAGAAAGCGAACGGCGACGTTCAGATCGTCTACACCGAGGAAAACGGAAGCCAGCGCGAGATACTGGAGCGCAACCTGTTCCACATCCCTGGCTTCTCGCTGGACGGAAAGTGGGGCATCTCAACAATCCAGTACGGTGCGGCTGTATTCGGCTCCGCCCTCGCCGCCGCCCAGGCCGCCAATGGCACATTCGAGCGAGGCTTGGCTCCGACGGTGGCGTTCACCATGGAGCAGGTGCTGAAGAAAGAGCAGCGTGCCGAGTTCCGGGAGAACCTCAAGGACGTTTCGGGCGCTCTCAACGCCGGCAAGTCTCCGCTGCTGGAAGGCGGCATGAAGGCCGAGACGATCGGCATCAAGCCAAGCGATGCGCAGTTGTTGGAGTCTCGGTCGTTCAGTGTCGAGGAGGTCTGCCGCTGGTTCCGCGTCGACCCGTCGATGGTCGGGCACGGCAACAAGGACTCCAACTGGGGCACCGGTCTCGAGCAGAAGCTAATTGGCTTTCTGACGTTCACGCTTCGGCCCTGGCTGACCCGTATTGAACAGGCCATCAATAAGCACCTGCTGTCTCCCCAGGATCAGCGTCGCTTTTACGCCGAGTTCTCTATCGAAGGCCTTCTTCGCGCCGACAGCGCAGCCCGATCAGCCTTCTACTCGGTCATGGTCAACAACGGGATCATGACTCGCGATGAAGTCCGCCAGCTCGAGAACCTCCCGACGATGGGCGGCAACGCCGATGTTCTGACTGTCCAAACAGCCATGGCTCCTCTCGACAGTCTTGGCCAATCCACTGACGGCGATACGGCGCGAGCCGCTATGGCCGCCTGGCTGAAGAACCAAAGCAACTGACCTTCGGAGCAACCGATGACGATTAAGAATCTTCCGGCAGCGCCGGAGGCGCGCCCGCGCGCGGGCATCCAGTGCGACCTTTCGCCCAAAGTGCTCGAGGCCTGGAACCCTGGCCTTCACGCTGCCGCCAGTGACGCCGCGAACTCCATCAGCATTTACGACCCCATCGGCGACGACTTCTTCGGTGAGGGCGTGACTGCCAAGCGTGTGGCTGGCGCCCTCCGCAGCATGGACCCTACAGCCGAAGTCACCGTCAACATCAACTCGCCCGGCGGAGATGTGTTCGAAGGCCTGGCTATCTACAACCTGCTGCGCGAGCACAAAGGCCGCGTGCTGGTGAACGTCATGGGGCTGGCGGCCTCTGCCGCCTCATTCATCGCCATGGCCGGCGACGAGATCCGCATCGGCCGGGCGGCGTTCTTCATGGTCCATAACGCCTGGATCATTGCCATGGGCAACCGCAACGACCTCCGCGAATTGGCGGACTGGCTCGAGCCCTTCGACAGCACGATCGCAGACATCTACGCCGCCCGCACTGGTATCCCGATCGACACCATCACCAGCCAGCTCGACGCCGAAACATGGATCGGCGGCCGCGATGCTGTCGACTCGGGGTGGGCTGAGGCGTTTCTCGACTCGGACGCCGTAGAAGAAGACTCCGCCCAGAACGGTTATCGGATGGCAGCCAAGGCAGTGGACGTCGCCCTGGCCAAGGCGGGCATGCCGCGCACTCAGCGCCGCGAGCTCGTGAACGAATTGAAGTCCAGCACGCCTAGCGCTGCTGGCGGTGGTACGCCAAGCGCTACCGCGACCGACACGCCAAGCGCTGTCGCAATCGACGCAGAGCCTCTGCGTATCACCTTCGATCTACCCTAAGGAACACACCCATGTCGATTAACGTCGAGAACGAATACAAGCAGGTTCAGAACGACCTCAAGGACGTGAGCGATAAGCTCAAGGCGTTCGCCGAGGAATCCCAGACATCCATCAAGAGCCACCAGCAGCTGTCTGAGGAGACCAAGGGCAAGGTCGACCAGATGCTGACCACTCAAGGTGAACTCAACGCCCGCCTTCAGGCAGCCGAACAAGCCCTGGCCAACAACGACTCTGGTCGCGCTGGGCGCGTACTGACCCTCGGCGCTCGCGTGGCTGAGTCCGACGAGTTCGCGTCCAAGGCTGCCGCTCTGGCTGGCGGCGGTAAGGGTTCGTTCAGCGTCCCGGTACAGAACGCCATCACCGAAGCCGACGGCTCCGCCGCCGACTTGATCGAGCCGACTCGCGTCCCCGGCGTCGTGGCGCCGCCGAATCAGCGACTGTTTATCCGCGACCTACTGAACTGGGGTCGCACTCAGTCCAATTCCGTCGAGTACGTTCGCGAGACCGGCTTTACCAATAGCGCCGATGTCGTGTCGGAAAATCCCTCCGCCGGCAAGCCGGAATCCGATATCACCTTCGAGCTGGACAGCGAGAATGTGGCGACCATCGCCCACTGGATCCACGCCTCTCGCCAGGTCCTGTCCGATGCCGGCATGCTGCAGAGCTACATCGATGGTCGCCTTCGCTACGGCCTCAAGCTCAAGGAAGAAACCCAGCTCCTGAAGGGCTCTGGTGTAGGCCTGAACATCAACGGCCTGTACACCCAGTCCAGCCAGTATGCCAACCCCGGAGTCGTGGTCGAGAACGACACCATGATCGATCGCCTGCGCATCGCCATGCTGCAAGTCCAGCTGGCCGAGTACGCCGCCGACGGCCTGGTGCTGAACCCGATCGACTGGACCAGCATTGAGCTGACCAAGGACACCCAGGGTCGCTACATCTGGGCCAATCCGAACGCGGTCAACGGGCCGACCCTGTGGGGCCTGCCGGTCGTCGCCACCCAGTCTCTCGACCAGAGCGAGTTCCTGACCGGTGCGTTCCAGATGGGCGCCCAAGCATGGGACCGCGAAGATGCCACGGTCACTATCTCCACTGAGGACCGGGACAACTTCATCAAGAACATGGTCACCATCCTCTGCGAGGAGCGCGTGGCGCTGACCGTGTACCGTCCCGAGGCGTTCGTGAAGGGCGACTTCGTTCTGACCAGCGGCGCCTGATCGGTCGCATACGCTGAACCGCGGGGGCCTAAGGGCCCCCGACTCATGAGGGATCATTGATGCCAAACGTGGAAGCACTCACCGGATTCGATCACGGAGGCTCGCGCCGACGTGGCACCAGGTTCTCGGTCTCCGACCATGCCGCCAAACAACTGGCCCGCGCCGGCTTGGTGCGGATTGTCGAGGACCGCCCCCAGAAGGTCGCTGGCGCGAAGTCGTCTGCATCGCCAGCGGCCCAAGCCTCAACGCAGACGACTGCGAAGCCGTCAAAGCGTGGCGGGACGCCAGCAAAGACCGAGGCATCATCGTAACGAACACCACTTACCAGCTGTGTCCGTGGGCAGATGTGGTCTATGCCATGGACCGGGCGTGGTGGAAAACCTATCTGAACGATGTGCGGCTCAAGTTCCGCGGCGAAAGGTTGAGCAGCGCCCGGTCGATCAATGGTGTTGAGACCGTTCGCTTCTATCAGGGCGGCAACTCCGGTGCCGGCGCCATGAGTCTGGCCGAACACTTCGGCGCTCGCCGCATCATCCTGCTGGGGTACGACTGCGGCTACGCCGGTGACGGCAAGCGCCACTGGCATGGCGACCACCCCGAGGGGCTGGGCAATGCGGTTTCGATGCCCAAATGGGCGGCGCAGTTCGCTGACATGGCCGGCCACCTGGGCAACTGCGAGATCATCAACGCCTCGCGGCGCACTGCCTTGACGCTGTGGCCGCGCCAGGATCTGGAAACCGCGCTGGGGAACTTATGACGAAGACGGTCTGCGTGCTGCGCAGCGGCGGTGAGTTCGGTCCCGATCACGTTCGCTGGCTGGCCCGGCAAGTGCCAGGACTGCACTGCATGAGTGATGTGCATGTTTCGGGAGTGCCCAACATACCGCTGCGCCATCGCTGGCTTGGCTGGTGGGCGAAGATGGAGCTGTTCCGGCCCGGGCCGCCTCATGACCTGCTCTATCTGGATCTCGATACCGTTGTGCTTGGCGACCTGGCCCCGCTGATTGATGCAGCCGGCGGCCGCACCACGCTGCTTTCTGACTTCTACCGCCCGGCGCAACCGGCCAGCGGACTGATGTATATCGCCCATGCGGACAAGGCCAAGGTGTGGCGCCACTGGTGCCGGTCCCCTGCCGGCCATATGGCTCGGGCTAGCACCACGGCCTGCTGGGGCGACCAGGGCATCCTTCGCCAGGTGCTCGGCGACGGCGTGCAGCGCTGGCAGGACGTGGCCCCAGGCCAGGTCGTCAGTTACAAGGCTCACTGCCGTCGAGGCGTGCCTGCTGGCGCTGATGTCGTTTGCTTCCACGGCAACCCTCGCCCTTGGGATGCCAAACAATCATGGGTACCGCCGCTATGTTGATCTCACTCGAGACGATCAAGTATCACCTGCGCCTCGATGGCGATCCTGACTCTGAGATCGATGTAGAGCTGGAGCGGCTGCACGACGTCGCAGTGGAATACGCCTCTCAATACCTCGGGCGCCCTATCCCGTGGACCAGCCCCGGTACCAGTCCTTCTTCCAGCGAGACGATGGTATTCCCGAAATCCGTAGAGCAGGCCGTCCTCATCTTGATTGCGGAGTACTTCGAGAATCGTGAGCAGAACGTCGTTGGGTCGATCATCCAAGAGAACCCGACCGTGCAGCGACTGCTGCACTTCCACCGCGTGGGGCTTGGAATATGAGAATCGGAAAGCTGCGCCACCGCGTCAGCATCGAGCGCCCGGGACTGACCCAAGACCCGGCGACTGGCGAGATGATTCCCGGCTGGCAGTTGGTCCGCAAGGCCTGGGCCTCCGTGGAGCCTCTCAGCGCCCGGGAATTTATCGCCGCTGGCGCTGACCAGTCCGAGCTGTCAGCCAGGATAGTGATGCGCCACCGGGGCGACCTCGCCCCCAACATGCGCATCGTGCACCGCGGCAAGATCTACAACATCGAGGGCGTTCTGCCAGATCCAGAGAGCGGCCTGCACTACGTCACCATTCCCGTGTCGGAGGGCGTCGACGATGGCGGCTGACGTCAGCTTCACCCTCAAAGGCTTGGAGCCGGCCTTGGCGAAAATGAAAGAAGTCGAGGCGCTGCCGAAGAAAAAGGCGACGCGCTTTGCCCTTCGCAAGGCGGCCAACTTAGTTCGCGACCGCGCCCAGGCTGGCGCTCGTCAGATCGATGACCCCAAAACCGCGAATAGCATCGCCGACAACGTGGTGGTCCGGTTCGATAGCCAGTATTTCCGACAGCTCGGCGACCTCAAGATGAGCGTCGGCATCCGCGGTGGCTCTACGTCGAAGGCCAAGAACGCCAACAACCCTGGCGGGGACACCTACTACTGGAGATTTAAGGAGTTCGGCACCGAGAAGATGCGCGCCGATCCCTTCATGCGACCAGCACTGCAGGAATCGATCGAGCCGGCAACAGATGAGTTTCTGCGGCAGTTCGAAAAGGCCCTGGCGCGGGCGATCAAGAGAGCTAATCGAGGTAGCTGATGCATCCACCCATCTTCACCGTCTGCGCGGCTGACCCGGCGGTCACCGCGCTTCTCGGCTCCGACACGACGCGCCTCTACCCCTGGGGCGAAGCGCCGCAAGGCGTGGCCACCCCATACGCCGTGTGGCAGGTCGTCACCGGTTCTCCCGGGAACTATCTCGGCACCCGCCCCGACATCGATGGCTTCACTATCCAGGTGGACGTCTACGCGAACACTGGATCCACCGCTACGACGGTGGCTGCTGCCATCCGTGACGCCATTGAGGACCAGGCCCACATCGTTCGATGGGGCGCTCAGGAAACCGACCCCGATACCGGCCGACGGCGACTTAGCTTCGACGTCGACTGGTACGTCCCTCGATAACCCTTCTCCCCTCGCCCGCCATGTGCGGGCTTTTTACTGCCCGCAAATCAGAGGAATCTGAACCATGTCCGTATTGGCACAAGGCACTCACGTCTACTTCATCGACCCCAACGACGGCACACCTCAAGTGGTCCAGGTGGAGTGCGCTACCAGCTTCAACCCCGCCGGCAACCCCGCCGACCAGATTGAGGATACTTGCCTCGAAGACTCCGATCGCAGCTACAAGCCTGGCCTTCGCACCCCGGGCCAGGCTTCGCTGGGGCTCAATTCAGACCCCACGAACGCTAGCCATGTCACTCTACATGAGCTGTCGCAAATGAACCCATCGCCCACAACAAAATGGGCCATCGGCTTTTCGGATGGCGCTGAAGCTCCGACACTCGGAAGTGGTGGTGACTTCGACCTTCCGGAGACCCGTACCTGGTTCACATTCGAGGGTTACGTCTCAGACTTCCCGTTCGACTTCGCTCAGAACAGCCTCGTGACTAGTGAGGTCACCATTCAGCGTAGCGGCGGTTCCACATGGATTCCGAAGGTATGAAGCTAAGCCTCGACAGCCTGCAGGAGATGGGGGCTTTTGCCCCCGTTGACCTGACCGAAGAAACCGTAACCTGGCGCCAGGACGGGGAAGACGTCAGCGCCACTGTGTTCATCAAGCCGCTTTCCTACATCACCGCGGTCTCGGAGATGGTGGCCAGCCGCGAAAATACGGACGCCCTGGCCGCCCGCATCGCGGCGAGCATCTGCGATGAGTCCGGCGATCCGGTGTTCAGCGTGGGAGACATCACCGGCGAGGCTGACCCAGAGCGCGGGCCGCTCAATCACAGCCTGACCATGGCCCTGCTTGAGGCCATCGGGAGGGCCAATGGCTTGGGAAAGAGCAAGAGCCGCTCGGGGACGAAGAAGAAATCTGGCACGAGCTCGTGATGAACGGTGTCGGCGGCCGCACGGTCGCCGAAGCTCAAGACCGCTTGAGTTACCGCGAATTTCGTCGCTGGGTGGCTTTCCGCCACAAACGAGGATCGCTGCACCCGGGCATGCGGATTGAGCACAGCGCCGCCCTGGTGGCCTCTACGCTGGCCAACGTGAATAGCAAGAAAGGCGGCCACAAGATATTCGACTTCATGCCGCATATGGACGAGCCGCCGATCACTGTCGAGCAGGCCATGGAAGCCTGGAAGTGAGTGGGATACAGTCCCCTTACCTATGGATAAGGGGATACTCATGCGCAAGACTCTTGGATTGGCCGTCGCGTTCTCTGTGCTAGGCGGCTGCGCCACCGGCGTAGTCGACCCGTCGTTCACAGCAGGGCCCGGCGTCTCAACGGAGCGGGATGCCCAAGGCAACCAATTCGTCACCAGTATCGAAGTGAACGCCCAGGGAGTGACCGCCTCTCCTGGTGATTTGGCTCCCTGCGTCTTGCAGAACGTGACCAATTCGTCGGTCACCCTAACAGGCACCTCTGCGGCCTTTATTAGCCCTTTCACCGGCGCCGTGTATCGCGCCACCGGGTCAGAAAGCGTGGGTGGTGGTCAGGCTTTGCAGTACGTCTCTGAGACAGAGGACGAGGCCATTGCCACTGGTGTGGCGGACTATCAGGTGACATCGATGGGCATGCCCGTCGACAAGCACTTGCGATACACCTTAGCAGTGAAGTCTGACGGCTCCGGCACACAGTATCACTTCGGGAACCTGGAGCAAGCGCAGAAAAATGCCGGCTCCGCCCAGAACATTGGCTTTGCCAAACTGAGCGCCTGGAGTGGTTCGCAACCAGAGGCCGCCCGGGCCGCCATGGTTCGAGTTGCCGACAACATAAGCTCGTGCCTATCCCAGAGATAGCGCCCCGAAAAGATCCCAAGCCCCGCCAATGAGCGGGGCTTTCTTTTGCCTGGAGAAAACATGGCCGTTCGCTCACTCGGACAACTCACGCTCGACTTGGTGGCCCGGGTGGGTGGCTTCACCGGCCCCATGAACCAGGCATCCCGCGCAGCCAAGAAGGACATGGCTGACATTGCCAAGTCGTTCAAGGGAGCCGCCACGGCAATCACTGCTACAGCGGGAACCATGGCAGCGGCAGGCGGCACGATCATCGCACTGACGAAGACCGCTGCTGACAACGCCCGGACGCTGCAGAACCAGGCGCAAGTGGCCAATGCCAGCGTAGAAGAATTTCAGCGCATGGCCTACGCCACTCAGTCGGTCCAGGTCGAGCAAGACAAGCTGTCTCAGATTCTGCAGGATGTGAACGATCGCGTCGGTGATTTCATGCAGAGCGGCGGCGGCGAGATGGCCGACTTCTTCGAG
>Ga0114954_1000307_pt1 | contig 17642 bp, 21 predicted proteins | sample Porto_4metaG_FD_87299 | JGI IMG/M metagenome (GOLD analysis project Ga0114954, IMG submission 87299) | Marine algal microbial communities from Porto, Portugal - Porto_4 metaG | ecosystem: Host-associated > Algae > Red algae > Unclassified | place: Portugal: Porto | collected 2015-02-02
CCGTGCTCGGCGGCCTGGCGCTGATCGGTGCGATCATGAGCAACCTGGTGGGCGTGATTCAAGCAGACGATCACCGTGAGGCCTCGGTGATCACCTTCATGGTCACCGCCTCGGGCATGACCCTGTTCGGGCTTGGTGCGGCCTTCTGGGGCGTGGTCATCGGCGCCGTGGCGGTGAAGTTGTTGCACCGGCGAGGTGGGTTCGCGGGGGAGTCGCAGTAGCGCCCCGGGTAAGGCCTCCTCGGCTGAGCACTGGCGACGAGGCGCGAGCTGGCCCTACCCTGGCCCGGTGCTCAAGCCCGCCAGCGCATTGGGTGGCAGGCCTTGAGCACGCCGTGTTCGTCCCAGTCCCGCCAGCCGGTGAAAGGGATAGGCCTTTCTTCATCGACGCTTTTGAGCCGCGTTTGCCAATCGGCCTTGGCGCTTTTTAGGTAAGCACGAAAGCTTGCGTCGTCTTGATAGCTGAGTCCCCCTCCTTGAACGCCGTAGGTCAGTTGCGGCGTCAGGACATCGAACCCCAGGTAGTAAAGCGAGCAATGGGTGGGCCACATCAGTGTGGCGATATCGCCGCCTCGACCGAAGGGGCCGAAGGCCGCCTGTGGTGAGCCCGTGGTCACCGAGCACAGCGCGCGCTTGCCGCGAAAATGACCGCGGTCGTAGCGGCGACTTCCCGAGTAAAGGCCGCCGTAGACCATGACGCGGTCGAACCAGCCCTTGAGCATGGCCGGTTGGGCGTGCCACCACAGCGGGAATTGCACGATGACCAGGTCGGCGTCTTCCAGGCGCTCGATTTCCCGGGCCACATCGGCGGATAGCCCCTTGTTGTCGAAGGCGTGGCGCTGTTCATTAAGTGGCAAGAAAACGTCGGTGTCGTGGCGATGGACATAGTGGTCAGGCCGCTCCACCGGGTCGAAACCTTCGGCGTACAGATCCGCCAGGGTGACGTCATGCCCCTGGGCCGCCAGGGTGTCCATGGCCACCTCGGTCAGGGCGGCGTTGAAAGAGTGTGGCTCGGGGTGGCAGTGCACGATCAGAACATTCATGGCAGCGGTCTCCAGTGTTGGGCCTGTTAACCACGCTAATCTGTGCAACGATGCAATAACATTCCCTAATTTCGACAAGGGATCTTGCATGAATGAACAGACGCTTCACTGGGAAGACCTCCGAGTCATCCTCGCCATCGCCACTGCCGGTTCGTTATCCGGTGCAGCGCGGCGCCTGTCGCTGAGCCATGCCACGGTATTTCGTCGGCTCGGCCAGGTCGAGGCTCGCCTGTCCGTTACCCTGTTTGAGCGCTCGAAGAAGGGCTATCGCCCGACCGAGGCAGGCGACGACCTGGCGCGAACGGCGGCGGGTATCGAACGCGAAGTGGCGGGGGCCGAGCGCCGGGTGTTGGGCCATGACCTACGCCTGTCCGGGGGCATTAGAGTCACCACCACCGATACCTTGCTGCAGGGGTTATTGACGCCGGTTTTCGCGAGTTTCCGCCAGACACAGCCGGACATCGTGCTGGACGTCTCGGTGTCGAATCAGCGGTTCGATCTCGCGGCACGTGATGCCGACGTGGCGATTCGTCCCTCCAACGCGCCGCCACAAACGCTGATAGGCCGTCGTATCGGCAGGATCGAGCAGGCGCTGTACGCGCGTCGTGGCGCCTGTGAGGAGTGGGGAGGCGCCTGCACCGATGCCTGGATAGGCCAGGGCGCCGGCCATGACGATGCGATGCTGGAGGCATGGATGAAGGCCCAGGGCCTGAGTGAGCGTCAGTGCTATCGCTGTGACAGTCTGCTCGGGCGAGCCGCCGCGGCGCGTGCGGGATTGGGCACCGCGGTGTTGCCCTGCTACCTCGGGGAGAGTGATGCGGGGCTCGATCGGTTGAGTCCGCCTATCGATGAGCTGGCGGTGGACCTTTGGCTCTTGACCCATCCCGACCTGCGCTCGGTGAGCCGCATTCGAGTATTCATGGACGCCATCGCCGAGGCCGTGCAGGCGCAGGCGATGGTGTTGGGCCTGAGCCCATGACCGACGGGGCGGCAAGGGCGCTGAGGCGGGCGTTGGGGCAGCGAGAGTCGGAGAAAGAAGGCCTACCCTCGGGGTAGGCCTTTGCCAGGTATGGCTTTTGGTACCTGCCACGGCGCAGGCCCTTGCCTCAGTCGATCGGGGTACGCGCGTTGATCGCCTGAAGCGGACGGTTGTTCGGGCGGCCAATGGCCCTGGCGCCGCAGACTTGTCGGCTAGAGACGTTCGGCGATCAGGCGCTCGAGCTTGCCCTGATCTTCGTCGAAGCGGCGGATCCCGTCGGCCAGCTTGTCTACGGCCATGGCATCGCGGTTATGCCCCCAGCGAAACTCGGGCTCGGTCAGTGCGGCGATCGCCTGCGCTTCTGGGCTGGCGGTGGCAATCTTGCCTTCGACGTCGCCATCTTCCCCGTCCAGCTCTTCGAGCAGCGCCGGTGAAATGGTCAGACGTGGGCAGCCGGCAAGAGCGAGCACCTGCCCGGTGTTGCGAAAGCTCGCGCCCATGACCACGGTGTCATAGCCGCCTTGGCCGACGCGATCGCATACGCCGCGCACGAAACGCACGCCCGGGTCTTCGTCTGCCGAATAGCCCTTGCCGGTTTCCTTCTTGTACCAGTCGGTGACGCGGCCGACGAACGGCGAGATCAAGAAGACGCCGGCATCGAAGCAGGCCTGGGCCTGGGCATCGCTGAACAAGAGAGTCAGGTTGCACTGAATACCTTCGCGCTCGAGCTGTTCGGCGGCGCGAATGCCCTCCCAGGTAGACGCCAGCTTGATCAGTACCCGGTCGCGGCCGACGCCGCGCTTGTCGTAGGCCTCGATCAGTTCGTGGGCCTTGCGGATGCTGGCCTCACGATCGAAGGACAGACGCGCGGCGACCTCGGTAGAGACGCGGCCAGGCACCAGTCCGGAGATCTCGCTTCCCATGGCCACAGACAGCGTATCCACGGCCTCGGCCGGCGTCTCGCCGCGACCCTTGATGGCGTCTAGCTCACGATCGATCAGTGGCTGGTACTCGGGTAGCTCGAATGCCTTCAGGATCAGCGATGGGTTGGTGGTGGCATCCTGGGGCTTATAGCGGCGGATGGCACCTAGATCCCCGGTATCGGCAACGACCGTGGAGAGTTGCTTGAGGGCATCAAGGCGGGAAGTCATGGCGAGCTCCTGAATGAACAATGATTTGGCCTGTTCGTATGATGCGGCCCTTGGCAAGAGGTGTCACTAGTGATGGCGACACATGGGTGTCATGAGCTTGATTTAACCGACATCCCCGTACAGACATGGCTTGTGACCCTGGTCAGGTGTGACAGTTTGCTCCCGAACGTGATGTCGCTCAGAGGATGGCTCGTTGGCCCCGGGGGCCAGGTGCCACGAGACGCACTTCACCGGCCGGCAGACTTGGCTCCCTGCGCCACTCGCCCGACTGCCGGCGTCGGCCCGGCCACGGCCATCGCCCGGATTCGAGGCAGCCGGCAAGCCGAGCTACTGTATGATGCCAACCAAGGCCAAGTTTACTTAGCCGTGGCGGGGTGGGGGAGCCGATGTCACCCGGCTGGGTGGCGAGGGTTGCCGAAGGCAGTTAGGGTGAAAGTGGCTATTCGACCAATGTCTCAGGAGGAGATGTTTTATGAAAAGCAGCATGAAGCGTAGTTTTGGTCTGGCGTTACTGGTGCTCCTGACGGCTGGCGGCCTCGCCGCCTGTGATCAGGACGGCCCCGCTGAACAAGCTGGCGAGAACGTCGACGAAGCAATGGACGATGCCAGCGATTCGGTCGAGGAGATGGGTGACGACATGGAAAGCGCGGCGGACGACGCCACCAACTAAGCGCTTGGTCACCAGGCAGTTCCTCACGGCGGTCGAGCGAAAGCTCGGCCGCCGTCGTGTGTCACAAGGGTAACACCAGCGGCAGGAAGCCAGTCTCCGCCCGAGGACTACGACGCCAGTCCTCGCACGGGGGCAATGATGAAAGGAAGACCTACCGCGCCAGGATTGGCGGGCTGGGGGGCTGCCATGACGTCGGCGACGCTGGCAGCTTCGGATCCCATGGCCTGGTTCTACTCTGGGCCGAACGGTCCGCGCCATTGGGCGGAGGTATCCGACGAGTATGAGCTTTGTGCCAGTGGTCGCCAGCAGTCCCCGGTGGATCTGCGTCCAGACGTTGACGCCTCCTTGCCGCTCCTTGACGTTGAGTATCCCGCACCCGCGGCCCAGGTGGTTCACGATGGTCACACGGTGAAGCGGCAATAGCCGGCCGGCAATCTTGCCGTGGTGGCGGTGCTGTACGCGGTCGGTGCGGCCAACGCCGCACTGGCCGCGCTGATGGGTGATCTGCCCCGGGCCGGTAGCCCGCCCCAGGCATTGGCCCCGGGGTTGGATCCTGCGGCGCTGTTGCCCGACGAGCGCGATTATTTTCGTCTCGACGGTTCCTTGACCACATCGCCCTGCAGCGAAGGCGTGCACTGGGTGGTGCTAAGCGCTGCCAAGACCCTCGCTGAGCACCAACTCGACGCGGTCGAACAGGCTATCGGCTTTGACAACAACAGACCCCTGCAGCCGCTCAATGGACGCGTTCCACGCTACTGAGCGCTTCTCTGCTGATGCACCTCTAGCGTTGGAAAAGGTGAGACGGGAAGGCTAGTGTTGACTGAGATAGCCCCGCGATTGAAATCAGGAGAACGTCATGAAGCACGGAAGGTTGCGTAAACTTGCCCTCGTCACCGCCATTGCTGCGCTAAGCGTCGGTCTGGTGGGCTGCGAGGATGATTCCGCTGAAGAAGCGGGTGCCAAGGTCGATGATGCCCGGGAGGCCGTAGAAGAACAGGCCCAGGAAATGGCCGATGATGCAGGACAAGCCATGGACGATGCGGCCGACGCGACTGCCGATGCCATGAACGATGCCGAGCAGGCCGGCGATGAAATGGCGGCCGAAACCGATCAGGCCATGGACGACGCGGCCGACGCGACTGCCGATGCCATGAACGATGCCGAGCAGGCCGGCGATGAAATGGCGGCCGAAGCCGATCAGGCCATGGACGACGCGGGCGACGCGACTGCCGATGCCATGAACGATGCCGAGCAGGCCGGCGATGAAATGGCGGCCGAAGCCGACCAGGCCATGGACGACGCGGCCGATGCGACTGCCGATGCCATGAACGATGCCGAGCAGGCCGGCGATGAAATGGCGGCCGACGCCGACCAGGCCATGGACGGCGCAGCCGACGCGACTGCCGAGGCGATGAATGACGCCGAGCAGGCCGGTGACGAGATGGCCGCCGACGCCGAGGCCGCTGGCGACCAGGCCGCGGAAGTGATCGGCGATAGCGTGGAAGAAGCCGGTGATGACATAGAGCAAGCCACCGACGAGGCGGCTCAATAAGCACCTGACATCGGCGGGTGTCGATGTCAGCTACAACGACGAACGGCCGGGCATCTGCCCGGCCGTTCGTCGTTGTAGCTGTGGTGCCACGTGGTGTCGGATCGCACTGGGAAAATCACAGGGGCGCTAGCCCAACTGGCCACCGCCCCGCAGACGCGCTTGGGCTAGCCGTTCTGCTCGATGCCCTGGACGTACCAGGGGGCGTCGCCACGCAGTTCGCGCACCAGATGCCAAGTTTCGTTGAACTCGGTCTCGCTGCCGTTTTCGGAAATGATGCCGTGGAACAGCACGCGGGCCTCGGCCTGCTGGCCGATTTCCTGAACGCCGCCGAGTTCGGCAAACAGACGCACGATCTCGGTCTGGTTGTTGGCCGGCTGAGCCGCACGTTCGTCGCGCAACATATTGTAGAGCTCCGGCGTCACGTAGTCCTGGATCTTGGGCAGATCGTTGTTGTCCCAGGCCCGCTGGAGCGTCATGAAATGCTCCTTGGCGCCGCCAAGGAAGCGTTCACGGTCGAACCACTCAGGGTCTCCTACCGGTCCCGAGGCGGCCCCGCCGGCGCTGCTGCCTGGCATGCTGAACGGCGCGGCGTCATGCTGCTGGCGCTGGGCCCCGTGGCCCGGCGCGCCCCCGCCCACGGATGCCGTCGCCGCGCGGCGTCGCGCGAACAGCTTGAATAGCAGGAAGCCCGCGCCGGCCATCAGCAGGATATCCATCATGCCAATGCCGTCGAAGGCGCCACCGAAGAACAGCGCGCCCAGCAGGCTACCGGCGAGCAGGCCACCGAGCATGCCGCCCATCAGGCCACCCTTGCGGGGAGCGCTTGGCGCCGCGTTGGGGCGGGCGGTGTTTTGAGACTGGGTCGCGCTCGGGCTAGCCTGGCGCGAAAAGCTGCCAACGCTCTTGCCGCCGCCCAAGCGTCGGGCGTCGGCGCTGTCGATCGCCAGGCCAAAGCCCAGCACACCGACCATGATCATCACGAGAAGGTGACGCATCGAGAAATCTCCGTGGTTCAGGCCAATCGTGGCCAGTCTTGTGGGTCGGGGCTTTAGCCCCGATCCTGTCGCTTGTCCATTCTAGCGATTACGCTGACCACGGGAAGCACATAAGACCAAAAATACGAGGAGGAGGCGCATGCTGATCGACCCGAGCCGCAGCGCGCTGCTGGTGGTGGATGTCCAGACTGGCCTGATGCCGGTAATCGAGCGTGCCGACCAGGCCGTGACCGAGATCGCTTGGCTTGCCGCCGTGGCCGAGCACCTGGCGGTGCCGGTGTGGCTGACCGAGCAGTATCCCGAGGGCCTCGGGCCGACCGAACCGCGCCTACGGGACGCCTTGCCTCAGACGGTGCCGGTCTTCATCAAGCAGCACTTCGATGCCTGCCGAGCCGTGGATTTCGTGGCGCACCTCGAGGCGTCGGGGCGACGTCAGATCGTGATCGCCGGCGCCGAGGCGCACATCTGTGTGCTGCAGACGGCACTTGGACTACGACAGCGTGGTCTCGAGGTGTTCTGGTTGGTGGAGGGCTGTGTCAGCCGGCGCCTCGATGAAGCGAAGCTGGCCCGTGAACGGTTGCTCCAGGCCGGTGGCGTGGCGGTGAGTGCCGACATGGTCGCCTACGAGTGGCTCGAGACCTGCAGTGGCGAGACGTTTCGCGAGATCCACCGGCGCTTGTTGAAGCCCCGAGCCGGGCGTCCTCTGAGGTTGGCCCCCTAGCCGTTGGCCCCTTGGTCTGGGCCCGTCGCGCAGCCACTGGGCGTCCGGTGACGTTGCGTCGCGGGCCACAGGATCAAGGTGCTGGCTCTTGAGCCTGCCCCACGAATCTGTCCCAGGGGCCCATTCCGGGAGCCATCGCGAGCCGGGCCTTACGGCAACGCAGGGGGTCAGGCCGGGGCGTCACGGGTGAAGACCAGGGTGCTGCCCTGGGACTCGGCGGCGTTGAAGCCATATCCGGCTACATCGAAGTCCTTCAGTCCCTCGCGGTTATCCAGGCGTTCGCGAATCATCCAGGCCGCCATCAGGCCCCGGGCCTTCTTGGCGTAAAAGCTGATGATCTTGTAGCGATCGTTCTTCCAGTCCTTGAACACCGGCGTGACCACCTCGGCCTCGAGTGCCTTGGCGTCGATGGCCTTGAAGTACTCATTGGAGGCCAGGTTGACGAGCACCGGTGAGCCACTCTTCGCCACCGCCCGATCGAGCTCGGCGGTGAGGGGCTGCCTCCAGAACGCGTACAGGTCCTTGCCCTCTGGGTTGGCCAGGCGAGTGCCCATCTCGAGACGATATGGCTGGATCAGATCGAGTGGTCGCAGCAGGCCGTACAGTCCTGACAGAATGCGCAGGTGGTCCTGGGCAAAGGCGTTGTCGTCGGCAGCGAAGCGGTCGGCCTCTAGCCCCACGTAGACATCGCCCTGGAAGGCCTGGGCCGCCGGTTTGGCGTTGTCCGGGGTGAACGGTGTCTGCCACTCGCTGAACCGTGCCGCGTTGAGGCCGGCGATCTTGTCGCTGACGCCCATGAGCTCGGAGATCTGCGCCGGTGAGTAGTCGCGCAGGATATCGATCAGTGCCTGGCTGCGGTCCAGGTAGTCCGGCGTGGTCGTACGATCGGTGGTGGCGGGGGTCTCGAAGTCCAGCGTCTTCGCCGGTGAGATCACGCTGAGCATGGGCCTGTCTCCTGAGTCGTGGGACGGTATCGTCGTAGGGGCGAGGATGGAAAACGGGGGCCTATTGTACCAAGCCCCGCCTGCCTATGGGGGCGGGCGGGGCGATGGTGGCCCCTATCGTGCCGATAGCGGGAGCCTCTGGCGGGAGAGGCAACACGGCCGCAAGGGTGTCCTCAGGGGCAGGGGTTGGAGATCTCGGCGTGGATCGCCTCGATCGCCTCGAGCACGTCGTCGGACAGCGTGAGCGACTCGCTGACGAGATTGCTTTCGAGCTGATCCATGGTGGTCGCGCCGATGATATTGCTGGTCAGGAAGGGGCGCGAATTGACGTAGGCCAGGGCCATCTGTGCCGGATCCAGGCCATGCGCTCGGGCAAGATCCACATAGGCGCGGGTCGCACGTTCGGCCAGCGGCGAACTGTAGCGGCTGAAGCGCTCCCACCGTGTCAGGCGAGCCTTGGGCGGGCGTGCGCCGTCCAGGTACTTGCCCGACAGCACGCCGAAGGCCAGTGGCGAATAAGCCAGCAGGCCGACACCTTCACGGTGGGCGATCTCGGCCAGGCCGACCTCGAAGGTGCGATTGAGCAGGTTGTAGGGGTTCTGCACCGAGGCGACTCGCGGCAAGTCGAGGCGATCGGCGAGGTGCAGGCAGCGCATCACGCCCCAGGGCGTCTCGTTGGACAGGCCCACGGCGCGAATCTTGCCGGCATCCACCAGCTCCTTGAGCGCCGCTAACGTTTCTTCCAGGTCGGTGGCGTCTTCTTCGTCGCTCGGGGCGTAGCCAAGGCGGCCGAAGAAGTTGGTCTTGCGATCCGGCCAATGGAGTTGGTAAAGGTCCACGTAGTCGGTCTGAAGACGCGACAGGCTGGCGTCGATGGCCGCATGAAGATGGTCGCGGGTCAGTCGAGGGCCGCCGCGAATATGCTCGATTCCTGGGCCGGCCGCCTTGGTGGCGATGATCACATCGTCGCGACTCTCGCGGGTCTTGAGCCAGGAGCCGACGTACTGCTCGGTCAGCCCCTGGGTCTCGGCCTTGGGCGGTACGGGATACATCTCGGCGGCGTCGATGAAGTTGATGCCGAAGGCCACGCTGCGATCGAGCTGTTCATGGGCTTCGGCTTCGCTATTTTGCTCGCCGAAGGTCATGGTGCCGAGGCACAGGCGGCTGACATCGATGCCGGTATCGCCGAGAGGACGGGTCTGCATGGGGAATCCTTGGGTTGGAGCAGGGAAAAATCGCGCGCTTGGCGCTGGCGAGCTCGGCGTCAGGCTCGGGTGTCGCGCGCCGGCCGATACCAGAGGTCGCTGTCAAATCTGCATAATCTTGCGCCCATAGTCCGTAAAAAGTCGGCCCATGGGAACCGCTGGCGAAAAAACGGTGGGCGTTCGTTGTGGCGCCCGGTCCGCCAGCAGCGCCCTGCTGTGAGGTGCCTGGCGCGCTTCGTTCGACGCCACGGTAGTCGCTTGAAGGACTGCTGTGGCCGGGTTTTGCACCTGGTCATCGTGCTTGCGTGGGGCTCGCTGTCGGCGCCGCGCCGAGGGGCGAATCGACGCTCGGCGTGCCAGGGGTTGAGTCCGCCGGAACCCGGGCGTATGCTTGCGATCCCGTTGCCGTGGAGGATTCCGCGGCAGCGTCGTTTTAGCAAGGACATTTGCTGGCACAGGACGTGGCCGGCCACCGTTCCTGAACCACTGGATCCAGGGTTGTTTGTCATGCAGCAGGCATCGTCACTGAAGACGCGGCTCGAGTACCGCCTGGCCCAGCAGCTGTTTCATATCCGCTGGCTGCCCCGCTCTCCGCGTACCCAGAAGCTGACCATGCGCTTGTTTCGGCGTTGCGCCGACGCAGGGCATCCGGCCGCTCTGTCGCTCTATGGGCACATGTTGTTCCATCGCTCGCGCGCCCCTCAAGACAAGGCGCGCGGCGCGCGTTACGTGCTCCAGGCCGCCCATGGAGGCGATCTACGGGCGCAGTACCAGGCGGGCCAGATCCACGAGAACGGTTGTGCGCTCTATCCTTGTCGCCACGATCATGCCGTCACCTGGTATGCCCGAGCGGGCGAAGCCGGCCATTGCCTGGCCGCGGCGCGCCTCGAGCAGGCCTATCGCCACGGTGAACTGTCGCTGCCGGTCGATGCCGAGCGTGCCGCCTACTGGGGGCGCCTGGCAACACCGGTAAATGCCCTGGACAGGGTGGACAATGTTGAAGCCCAGCGGCGACACTAGCCTGCGAGTCTCCGCCACCATGGCATCGAGCCGGGTGGTCGGTATCCCTGTCGCCACTGCGCCCGGCAGTCGATCGGTCACCCTAGTCGAGGACATCCCCGCCCGTGACGCTCCCCACTCTGCTGGATATCGAAGCGTCCGGATTCGGGCGTGGCAGCTACCCGATTGAGGTCGGCATCGCCCGGCCCGATGGCAGCTCCTGCGCGTTTCTCATCCAGCCCCTGGAAGAGTGGACCCACTGGGATCCCAAGGCCGAACTGCTGCATGGCATCTCCCGTGCACGCTTGGCCCGGGAGGGGTATCCGGTGCGTCACGTGGCACGCTGGCTCAACGACGAGCTGCAGGAAATCGGCATCGCCTACAGCGATAGCTGGGGCTACGACAACACCTGGATGTCGTTGCTGTTTCACCACGCCGGCATGATTCCCGCCTTCCGCCTGGAAGCCCTGCGTCGCCTGCTGGACGAATCCCAGATGGCGCGCTGGAGCGACGTCAAGGAGCAGGTGATCCTGGAGCGCGCTATCCATCGTCATCGCGCCGGCGACGACGCCAAGCTTCTGCAGTTGACCTACGCCAAGACGTTGGCGCTAAGCGGTAAGGACAGCGCTAAGCAGTAAGGACAGCGGTAAGGATCAAGCGCCAAACAGCACCTCGTGCTCCAGCCAGGCCTCCCCCCACCACACACACTGCCACCATGCCTCGGCTGCGCCACTCGTGCGAAGGGCCGTCGCACGAGTGGCGTGTCGGCAAGACGACAGGACTAACCGAGCTCGGCGACCTTCAGCAGCACCTTGCCGATGTTGGCATTGGCGGTGAGGTGCGCGTGGGCGGCGTTGGCATCTTCGATGGGCCACTCGGCATCGATCAGCGGCTCGATCTCGCCGGCGACCAGGCGTGGCCAGACGTGACGGCGCAACTCGTCGAGAATTGCTCCCTTGGCCTCGGGCGACTTGGCCCTCAGGGTCGAGCCGATGACGCGTTGACGCTTCATCAGCAGGCGACCGATATCGAGCTCGGCCTGGCGCCCGCCCATCAGGCCGATGATCACCAGCCGGCCATCGGCGGCTAGCACCCGCTGATTGTCTGGCAGATAGCTTGCCCCGACTGGATCGAGGATCATGTCGACGCTGCCCCAGGCCTTCACCGCCTCGACGAAGCTGCCGGTGTGGCGGTTCCAGCCGCCGTCGGCGCCAAGGGCCTTGCAGCGCTCGATCTTGTCATCGCTGCCCGCGGTGACGAAACACGGGTGACCGAAGGCTCGACAGAGCTGTATGGCAGCGGTACCGACGCCGCTGGCCGCGGCGTGCAGCAGCACTCGCTCGCCGGCCTTCAGGGCGCCTTCCATAAACAGGTTCAGCCAGGCCGTGGCATAGACCTCGGGCAGCGCGGCGGCCTGACGCAGGGAAAAGCCTGCGGGGACCGGCAGAACCTGGCGTTCGTCGACAACGACCTGCTCGGCGTAGCCACCGCCTGCCAGCAGTGCGCAGACGCGGTCGCCGGGCATGAACTCGCGCACCTCGGGGCCGCAGGCGGCGATCACACCGCTGATCTCCAGTCCCAGCGTCTCGGAGGCGCCAGGCGGCGGCGGATAGCTGCCCGCCCGCTGCATCAGATCGGCACGGTTGACGCCGGCCCAGGCGACGTCGATGCGAACTTCTCGGCCCTGGGGGGAGGACAGGTCGCTACCGGACTGCCAGTTCAGGGTGTCGCCTTGAACGAGGATGGCTTGCATGGTGACTCCTGTGGAATGAAGGGCGTGGTACCCAGCGCCTTAGACATCGCGGTCACCGGCGGCGCCGGCGTCAGGGGCGGCTGGGCGGGAGCCGGCGTCGGCCCCTTAAGGCGGGGAGAGGCGTGCCTCGATCAGGTCGAGCAAGGCCTCCGGTGTGGTACCACTGACCAGCGAGCGGCGCGTGTCGGCGTTGAGAAAGCCTTCGGCGACCGTCGTGTCGAGAAAATCGAGCAGCGGGCGGTAGAAGCCGGCACTGTCGAGCACGCCGATGGGCTTGGCGTGCAGACCAAGATAGCGCCAGGTCCAGGTTTCGAAAAACTCTTCCAGGGTGCCGATGCCGCCGGGGAGCATGACGAAAGCGTCGGCATGCTCGGCCATCCGAGCCTTGCGCTCATGCATGTCGGCGACACGAATCAAGCGCGTCAGGCCGGTGTGGGCCAGTTCACGGTCGACCAGATGATGCGGCATGACACCGACCACCTCGGCCCCCGAGGCCATGGCCGAGTCGGCCAAGGCGCCCATCAGACCGACGCCGGCGCCGCCATAGACAAGGCCATGGCCGCGTTCGCCCAGACTCTCGCCAAACCGCCGCGCCGCGGCCAGAAACGCGGGGTTCTCGCCTTCCCGCGAGCCCAGGTAGACACAGATCTGCGCCATGCAATCCTCCTTGGTGGGGCCGCCATCTTACGGGGTGGTCGGCGATTCGAGAAAGAGCGGTGCCGGACGGAGCTGGCGCCAGCCGCCGAGGCAGGCGCGTGCTGGTCTCGGAGGGGCCGTGTGGCGCTTGACCGGGGAACGTTAACGGCGAAACGCCGAGACCCCGCATGGCGTCTGGCCTCCGCCTGTCAGGGCAATAGATCGATGATGCCGTAGTGCTCGTCCACCCACTGGCCGATGACGTTGTTCCCACACAGGTGGTGGGCGTATTGGGTGTGCAAGCAACGTACCTGATCGTGGTTGGCAATGCCGCCGATGCCCCGGGTACGCAGGACCTCGGCGTAGCCCAGCTGCTCCACCTGCGCACGCTGCGCTTCGCTCATCAGCTGCCAACGGGCGTCGATATAGTCGCGATGGCTGGCGTGGTAGGCCTGACGAAAGGCCTCGTCTTCCTGTAGCCGCGCCTCTAGCTGCTTGATCACGCCCGCCGCCTCGATGTGTGACAGCTCCACCTTGAGGCGCTCCGAGCTCAGCCAGTACAGGGTCGGAAACGGCTTGCCATCGACGATGGGAGCCATGCGCAGCACCAGCGGCGTGCCGTCGCCGTCGGTGGCGGCGAGTGCTTCTATGCCACGAGGGGCACGACCGAGCTGCTCGGCGATGACGGCCAGTTGGGCCTCATCAGGCGTCGTGTTGGGGCGAATCACCATCGGGGTCGTCTCTTACAAATTTGGTCGAGCGACCCACGGCGCGGAAGAAGGCGCGATTGATCTGCTCGGGAGTGGGGACGTAGGCATGCTCGCGTTCGCAGTATTCGGCGCCGCGGGCGATCAGGACGTCATAGAGTCGATTGAAGGGGGCATCATAATCGTAGGGGTCGGCACCGAACAAGCGGATGTGGGGGTAGTCGGCGAAGCGTTCGACGAAGAATGCCTCGAGTGCGGCTTCGACAGCGCGGTGTCGCACGGTATCGTCGGGGTCGAGCCACAGGGTATAGCGAATGGCCATGGTGGGCTCCTGGATCGGACGCCCTTACCCTATCATTCCCGCTGGGCGAGCGTCGCCTGGGCTCATCGTGACGCCGCACGGCCCGGGCCAGTAGGCCAACGCTCGGGGCTGCTCATCAGGACAGGAAGGCCGGGACGGCGCCCCGCGCGGCACGCGTCAGCGCGCAATGGGAGCCAGCGTCGCCGCCGTCAGATGGGCCAGAACCGTGGGCGCCAGACGCAACTCCAGGCCGCGACGCCCAGCGCTGACATGAATGGCAGGCAGTGCCAAGCAGCTGTCATCGAGAAAGGTCGGCAAGCGCTTTTTCTGGCCCAGGGGACTGATGCCGCCGACCACATAGCCGGTGGCGCGTTCGGCCTTGTCGACGGCAGCCATGGTGGCCTTGCGTGCCTTGCCTGCCCGCGCCAGGGCCTTGAGGTCGAGCTGGCCCGCCACCGGCACGATGGCCACCACCAGGCGCTCGCCATCGAGCTCGGCGAGCAGGGTCTTGTAGACCTCGGCCGGGTCCAGGCCTAGCACCTTGGCGGCCTCCTCCCCGTAGGCCGGTGAGCGTGGGTCGTGATCATAGGGGGTGACACTAAAGTCGGCCTTGGCCTTCTCGAGCGCCTTGATGGCGGGCGTCATGCCGGGCTTGCCTCGCGCTCGTGCAGGTGGCTTTCCAACTCCGTGCGCAGCTCACCCTCGATCGGCACGGCCTTCTTGGCCTGGTGGTCGAAGTGCACCAGTACCGTGTGGCCAATGTTGGTCAGGATGCCTTTCTGGTGTGCCTCCTGGGTCACGGTGAAGGAGCTGTTGCCGAGCCGAGACAGGTAGGTGCGGATCTCGATGTCGTGACCGTAGTGAAGCTCGGCGCGGTAGTCGATTTCCATGCGCGCCATGATCAGTCGCCATTTGGTCGGATCCAGGTCCGGCGAAAACAGTCGAAACAGCTCGTTGCGAGCGAGCTCGAACCAGGCTGGCAGGCGAGTATTGTTGACGTGCCCGAGGGCATCGGTGTCGTAGAAGGCGGGCTCGATGGTGCGGCTGAACATGGGGCGACTTCTCCTGGCCGGGGGCATGGCTGTCGTTATCGTTATGGTTGACGAGGTGGCGGGACCCTTGCCGTCAGGGCTGCCGTTAGGGCCTAGCGTCAAGCGTTAGCATTGCCCCGAGCAAGCGCTAGGTCAAGAGCGTGCCCGATCCAGAGCACGCTGCTGCCACCACTGTTGTGCTCGGGTCCAGGCCAGCAGCCAGGCGGTGGCGGCGGCGAAACCGAGCAGGGTGCCGGGCCACAGGCCCAGTGTCGCGTAGGTGAGCGACACCACCAGGGCGTAGCACACAAGCGATCCGAGTCCGGCAGGGTAGTGCTTGATGACCGTGGCAACAGGGGCCGCCCCTTGGGTGAGGTGCAGGATGACCAGAAACGGGTACATGGTGACGGGGAAGGCCGCCATCACGCCGGTCCAGGCTGCCGGCATGACATGGGCGAGCCCCGTGATCAGGAAGATGATGCCGGCGGCAAGGCCTGCCCGCAGCGCCAGCGCCGGCCACGAGAAGCCGCCCTTGGGGCTCGCCTTGATGTCGGGAACGCGGCGATACAGCCAGGTAAAGACGACGATGGCGACGAGGGTGGTCAAGGTGCCGCTGATGCGGGTGAAGGGAATGCTGGTGAGCACCAGGCTGGTCGCGAGCCAGGCGGCGAGCCCCGTCGCCGTGCCGCGCAGGACGCCGACTAATCCGTCGCGCCGGGCGCCGAGCAGGTAGCCGCCGCCGAGAGCCAGGGTCGCGGTGAATCCCGCCAGGGTATGCACGGCGCTGTCGGCGGCGAACTCCGGCGACAGCTCGAGACCAATGAAGAACAGCGCGATGGCGGTCCCCAGCGGGTAGCCCGCGAGCAATCCGGCGACGCGGGTGCTGACCCGCTCGGCGATGACCGAGAGGCCGAGGACCACGCCGATCGAGACGAGCAGTTTGGCCAGTTGCCAGAGCACGGGGACGTCCATGGTGGGGAGATTCCTTGTCGCTATCGTTGTCTGAAAAGGTGTCGGGTATGGTGAGACGTTCGGGCATCGTGAGGAGACACCACACCCATGTCGGGGCATGACCTGTCACCGCCGCCGCGCCCCGAGGCCTGTGAACTGTGTGGCCGAGGGGCGGCGCTGACCAAGCACCATCTGATTCCTCGTTCGCTGCATGGCAAGGCGCGTTACCGCAAGCGCCATGACCGGGTCGAGCGGCTCACTGCAATCCTGTGGCTGTGCCATGCCTGCCATCGTCACCTGCATGTCGTGTTGAGCGAGCGTCAGTTGGCCGATCATTATCGCAGCCGTGAAGCGTTGCTGGGCCATCCGCAGATCCGCAGTTTCGTCGAGTGGTTGGCTGCCAAGCCAGACGGGTTTCGGCCACGGCGCTGGTCGCGTCGCGGGCGCTGACTGGGTCGGGTGTGGCCAGCCGGGTCTCTACCCTGCGCCGCTGTCGCTACACCAGGCGCAGGCCCTGCCGATCCGCCCAGGCGGCCGTGACCGCCGCGGCCATCGCCTGACGCAGGTGCTCGGGAAGGGCATTGATGGCGGCGTCTCGGTTCTCGAATTCGCGGTTGCGTAGCCAGCAGTAGGCCCAGGCACACGCCTCGTGGTCATCGCCGGGGATCGGGCGGGCCGGCATCTGAACCAACAGAAAGAGCGCGGTGCGCACGGCCCAGTGGGGCGCGGCCGGTTCGGCATCCGAGGTGGCCCAGTGAATCAGTGTATCGCCATCCGGCGTAGCGCCCGGGTCGCCGAGCCCGGCGACCCGGGCGGTTTCGGCGAGAATCAGCGCCAGGCGTTCGGGATCGCCGCGACCGTGGGTGAGCCATTGGCCGATCAGGGCCGGCATGCCCTGGCGGACCTTGGCGTAGAAGCCGCTTTGCGGCATGGTGCTTGTCATCGCTGAAGATGTCCTTGGTGCTGGGGGCTAGATAATCGCCTCAGGAGCCTCGAGCCGGTGGCGTGTCAGCCGCCGTCAGCGCATCTATCGTCAATTCGTCACGTCGACTCATGTCGTCAGGGAGAGGACCATGACCTTCGATTTTGCCACGCCGGTCGACCGGCGACAGCCCCAGGATGGCGCCTGGCCGTCTCAGAAGTGGCATCGTTACGGCGACGATGTGCTGCCGCTGTGGGTGGCGGACATGGATTTTCGCTCTCCGCCGGCGGTGATCGACGCGCTGCAGGCCCGGGTCGAACACGGCGTCTATGGGTATGGCGTGGTGCCGGCATCGCTGAAAGACGCGCTGTGCCAGTGGAGTGCGACCCACTATGACTATGTGATCGAGCCGAGCTGGCAACACTGGCTGCCCGGGGTGGTGCCGGCCCTGCACCTGGCAAGCCTGGCCTTCACCGAGCCGGGCGACGGCGTGCTGACGGTGACGCCGATCTATCCGCCGTTCCTGCAAGTGGCCTCGCGCACCGGGCGGCTGGCGCAGCAAGCCGCACTGCGCGCTCCTGATGCGGGCGACGACGACTGGTCGCTTGACCTCGAGGCCCTCGAGGCGGCCATCACCGACAAGACGCGTCTGTTGCTGTGGTGCCAACCGCACAATCCCACCGGACGAGTATGGCGCTCGGCGGAGCTCGCCGGGCTTGCCGAGCTGGCCCAGCGCCACGACCTCATCGTGGTTTCCGACGAACTGCACTGTGACCTGCTGCTCGACGAGGGTGCACGCCATGTGCCACTGGCGGCGGCCTTTCCCGAACTGGGTGAGCGTCTCATGACGCTATGGGCGCCGTCCAAGACCTTCAACCTGGCGGGGCTGACCGCGGCCTGCGCGGTGATTTCCAACCCCAAGCTACGCAAGCGTTTCGCCGCTACCGCCAAGGGCTTGATGCCTGACGGCAACGTCATGGGGCTGGTGGCCGCCGAGGCCGCCTACCGCCACGGCGACCCGTGGCGGCAGGCCTTGCTGGAGGTGCTGCGGGGGCATCGTCAGGCGCTCGTGGAGCGGGTCGC
>Ga0114954_1000309_pt1 | contig 17561 bp, 13 predicted proteins | sample Porto_4metaG_FD_87299 | JGI IMG/M metagenome (GOLD analysis project Ga0114954, IMG submission 87299) | Marine algal microbial communities from Porto, Portugal - Porto_4 metaG | ecosystem: Host-associated > Algae > Red algae > Unclassified | place: Portugal: Porto | collected 2015-02-02
AGCGTCGCAAGATCGCCTTGTTCACCAACGTCGAAGAGCGTGCGGTGGTGCCGCTGCAGGATGCCGATACTATTTATCGCATTCCGCTGATGCTCCACGAGCATGGCCTCGACGAGATCGTCTGCGACAAGCTGCGTCTCGAGGCCGATGAGGCCGATCTCGGCGAGTGGGTCAAGGTGCTCGACGCCAAGCTCAACCCGTTGAAGTCGATCAACATCGCCATGGTCGGCAAGTACATGGAGCTGCTCGATGCCTACAAGTCGCTCAACGAAGCCCTGATCCACGCCGGGATCCAGACGCGGATCAAGGTCAACGTCGACTATATCGACTCCGAAGACATCGAGCGTCATGGTACCGAGCGACTGGCGGGCAAGGATGCGATCCTGGTGCCGGGCGGCTTCGGTGAGCGCGGCGTGGAAGGCAAGATTGCCACCGCGCGTTTCGCCCGCGAGAACGATATCCCGTATCTCGGCATCTGTCTGGGCATGCAAGTGGCCGTGATCGAGTTCGCCCGCCATATCGCCGGCTGGACCGACGCCAACTCCACCGAGTTCACCCACGACACCCAGCACCCCGTGGTCGGGCTGATCACCGAGTGGCTTTCCCCGGAAGGCAAGATCGAGCTGCGTGATGCGGCTTCTGATCTCGGCGGCACCATGCGGCTGGGGGGGCAGGAATGCCGACTCGGCAAGGACACGCGGGCCCGCGAAGCCTACGGCGACGACCTGATCGTCGAGCGTCATCGCCATCGCTTCGAGGTCAACAACCAGTTCGTCGATGACCTCGAGAAGGCCGGTCTGGTGGTGTCCGGGCGCAGCGTCGACAACTCGCTGGTAGAGATGATCGAGCTGCCGGAGCATCCCTGGTACGTCGCCTGCCAATTTCACCCGGAGTTCACCTCCACGCCGCGTGATGGCCATCCGTTGTTCACCGGCTTCGTCAATGCGGCCCTGGCGCACAAGGCGAAGCGGACTCGCGCCCAGGCCGCGCATCAGGAGTGATGACTATGACTCACCTCTCGAATGACATCGAATTTGCCGGCCTCAGGGCCGGCAATTCATTGCCGCTGGTGCTGTTCGCTGGCATGAACGTGCTCGAGTCGCGGCAGATGGCCCTGGAGGTCGCCGAGGCCTATGTCGAGGTGACCGAGAAGCTCGGTATTCCTTATGTGTTCAAGGCCAGCTTCGACAAGGCCAACCGTAGCTCGATCCATTCCTTTCGCGGGCCCGGCCTGGTCGACGGCCTCGAGATTCTCGCCGAGGTCAAGGAACGCTTCGGGGTGCCGATCATCACCGATGTGCATGAGCCTGCCCAGGCCGCACCCGCCGCCGAAGTGGCCGACGTCATTCAGCTGCCGGCGTTCCTGGCCCGTCAGACCGACCTGGTGGTGGCGATGGCCGAGACCGGCGCTGTGGTCAACGTCAAGAAGCCTCAGTTCCTGGCGCCCCACGAGATGCGCCACATCATCAGCAAGTTCCAGGAGGCCGGCAACGAGCGCATTCTGCTGTGCGAGCGCGGCTCGAGCTTCGGCTACAACAATCTGGTGGTGGACATGCTCGGCTTCGGCGAGATGAAGGCGACCGGCTTTCCGCTGCTGTTCGATGTCACCCATGCATTGCAGCGCCCCGGTGGCCGCGCCGACAGTGCCGATGGTCGCCGCGCCCAGGTGCTCGATCTGGCCCGCGCCGGTGTAGCGGTGGGCATCGCTGGGCTGTTTCTGGAGGCGCACCCGGATCCTGATTCGGCAAAATGCGACGGACCCTGTGCTCTTCCGCTTGATAAACTCGAGCCCTTCCTGCGTCAGATAAAAGCGCTCGATGATCTGATCAAGGGGCTGCCATCCATCGAGATTAGCTGACTCGTCATCGTCTCTGATGCATCGAGGCGCCTACGGCGGATGCCGTATGGTGTTCGCCCGCTAGTCACGTCACGCTTTCATTCACGCTAGACACACAATAGGACGAAGCACATGACCAAGATCGTCGATATTCGTGCCCTCGAGGTGCTGGACTCTCGGGGTAACCCCACCGTGCAGGCCGAAGTCCGCCTCGAGAGCGGTGCCACGGCCAGCGCTTGTGCGCCGAGTGGTGCCTCCACGGGCTCGCGTGAGGCCCTGGAGCTGCGTGACGGCGACAAGGGGCGCTATCTCGGCAAGGGCGTGTTGAAGGCCGTCGAGGCGGTGAATGGCAAGATCCGTGAGCGCCTGGTCGGCATGGATGCGCGTGACCAGCGTGGTCTCGATGACGCCATGCTCGAGCTCGATGGCACCGAGAACAAGGAAAACCTGGGCGCCAATGCCATTCTGGCGGTGTCCCTGGCTGCCGCCAAGGCGGCAGCCAACGCCAAGGGCGTGCCGCTCTACGCCCACATCGCCGAGCTCTATGGCCAGCCGGGCCAGTACCTGATGCCGGTGCCGATGATGAACATCCTCAACGGTGGCGAGCATGCCGACAACAACGTCGACATTCAGGAGTTCATGATCCAGCCGGTGGGCGTCTTAAGCTTTCGCGAGGGGCTGCGCGTCGGCGCCGAGATCTTCCATGCGCTGAAGAAGGTGCTGTCGGCACGTGGTCTCGCCACCGCCGTGGGTGATGAGGGTGGCTTCGCGCCGAACCTCGAGTCCAATGCCGAGGCCCTTGCGGTGATCAAGCAGGCCGTCAGCGATGCCGGCTACGCGCTCGGCAAGGACGTTACCCTGGCACTCGACTGCGCCTCCAGCGAGTTCTACAAGGATGGCAAGTACGTGCTGGCCGGTGAAGACAAGAGCTTCACCAGCGAAGGCTTTGCCGACTACCTGGTCGAGCTGGCGGGCGAGTACCCCATCGTCTCCATCGAAGATGGCATGGACGAGTCCGACTGGGCGGGATGGAAGGATCTGACCGACAAGCTCGGCGACAAGGTTCAGCTGGTCGGTGACGACCTGTTCGTGACCAACACCAAGATACTCAAGCGTGGTATCGACGAGAAGATCGGCAATTCGATCCTGATCAAGTTCAACCAGATCGGTTCGTTGTCCGAGACCCTGGATGCCATTCGCATGGCGCAGGATGCGGGCTTCACGGCGGTCATTTCCCACCGCAGCGGTGAGACCGAGGACACCACCATCGCCGACCTGGCCGTGGGCACCTCGGCGGGTCAGATCAAGACCGGATCTCTGTGTCGCAGTGACCGGGTGGCCAAGTACAACCGTCTGCTGGTCATCGAGCAGGATCTGGGCGACCGGATCGCCTACCCGGGGCGCAGCGCCATCAAGGGGCAGTAACCCTTGTAGATAGGGGCTGTACCCCTGATAGATAAGCGAACGGCGTTGCCTATGTCGCTCTTTTTTGTAGGAGATTGACTACAAATACACGAAGACATCGGCTATTCCGTGCGTAAAGAAACCCGCGATTTTTTCGCGGGTTTCTTTTAATCGCATGATATTAAAATGATTTTGTTATATTCGCTTGTTGCGTGTTACATCCGTCATTCGATAGGGCCCGCTTGAGATGCCCGCGGAAGCTGCCAGAATGACAGCCATGAATCAGGGAGTGGTCAAGCTTCGCGGCAGCGTCCAGGAGGGATACAGCCGACTCCGCCTTCAGGGAGACGACGCTTCGGGTCACGGATGTCTCGTTCCGTCGTGAAGGTCGGGGGTGTGGTTACCTCGTCAACGAGGTGCCGAATGGATGCGACGCCCTTGATTCAGGGATGCGATTTGGGATGCGAGTCATGAGTGCGCTTGGTGCGACAGGACGTCGCTTCTGGGCAAGGAGGTCACTCAGGGAGTCGAGCGGAAGGAACCGCTCAAGGACATGCTTGGAGCGGGCGGCCTACGGGCCGCCTTTTTTTGTGCCCATGATTTATGAGTGCTGTGCGAGTGCTATGTGCGTGACAGCCGGAGCTGCTGGCGCTGTCCATCCAGCGCTTCCGCCCGGTCAGGGTGGCGGCCATGCCATGCCCCGGCGTCGTGGCTCAGGCACGGCGGCCACACAAGAGAACGCCGCCGCGCCTCGATGGGCACGGCGGCGTGGGGGCGCTCGGGCGTGGCGATCAGCGTTCGAGTTGCTCCATCTTGCCCGGCTTGCCGTCCCAGTCTTCGGCATCCGCCGGCGGGTCTTTCTTCTCGGTGATGTTGGGCCACACCTCGGAGAGTTCCGCATTGATCTCGATAAACTGCTCCTGCCCCTCCGGTAGCTCGTCTTCCGAGTAGATCGCCTCGGCCGGACACTCCGGCTCGCACAGGGCGCAGTCGATGCATTCGTCGGGGTGGATCACCAGGAAGTTGGGACCCTCGTAGAAGCAGTCCACCGGGCAGACCTCGACACAGTCGGTGTACTTGCACTTGATGCAGTTTTCGGTGACGACGAATGTCATGCCAGTCTCCCTTCCTCGGGCCGGATCACTACCGGCCTCTCACGTCGTTGATGGTAAGCGCTGTGGCAGGCGAAAGGCCTGTCGCTGCGGTCTCGTCAGGCCGTCAGGGGCCTCGATGAGGGCGCAACCGGGATGAGACGACTGCGCATAAAAGTTATAAGCAAATGGCTTTCTTATAATTCACGGTCCTTTGGGGCCACATTCTAGTCTTGCCGCCGGGCCGGGGGCAAGCGGTGGCTGTGGCCGGCCGCGGCGGAGGCTGCGCCATCATAGGGTCGCACGCCATTCGTACAACAGCGCCAGGGCGTCACGCGGGGTCAGGTCATCGATGGCGAGCTCGCCGAGTCGCTCCACCAGCGGGTGCGGCGCGCTGGCGAACAGGTCGGCCTGCTGAGGGGCGGGGGTGGCGTCCTCGACACGATGGCGAGGCTGGTCGACCTCCTGCTGCTCCAGTGCCGAAAGCTTGGTCCGAGCCCTGGCGATGACGGCCTGAGGCACGCCGGCGAGTTGCGCCACCTGGAGGCCGTAGCTCTGGCTGGCGGGGCCATCCTCGACGCGGTGCATGAAGACGATGCCTTCGTTGTGCTCGGCGGCGGTCAAGTGGACGTTGGTGACGCCCTGGGCCTGGTCGGCCAGCGCTGTCATCTCGAAGTAGTGCGTGGCGAACAGGGTGAAGGCTCGGGTACGGGTCAGGTGCTCGGCGCTAGCCCAGGCCAGTGACAGGCCGTCGAAGGTGCTGGTGCCGCGGCCGATCTCATCCATCAGCACCAGGCTGTGGTCGGTGGCGTTGTGCAGGATATTGGCGGTCTCGGTCATCTCGACCATGAAGGTCGAGCGTCCGCCGGCCAGGTCATCGCTCGAGCCGATGCGGGTGAAGATCCGATCGATCGGGCCGACACTCGCGCTGTCGGCAGGCACGAAGCTGCCGGTGTGGGCGAGTAGGGTGATCAGTGCCGCTTGGCGCATGTAGGTCGATTTACCGCCCATGTTGGGCCCGGTGATCACCAGCATGCGCCGGTCGTCGTCCATGCGCAGGTCGTTGGGCACGAAGGGCCCATCGCTGACGTGCTCGACGACCGGGTGGCGTCCGCCGACGATATCGAGCCCGGGGGTCTCAGTCAGGGTAGGGCGAACGAAGTCCAGTGCCCTGGCACGCTCGGCCAGTGCACAGAGCACATCGAGGGCCGCCAGTGCGCCCCCGGTGGCTTGCAGCGCGGCCAGTTCGGCGTTCAGGCCGTCCAGCAGGCTGTCGTACAGCAGCTTTTCGCGGGCCAGGGCGCGGGACTTGGCGGACAGCGCCTTGTCCTCGAACTCCTTGAGTTCGGGAATGATGAAGCGTTCGGCGTTCTTCAGCGTCTGACGACGGATGTAGTCGACCGGGGCCTCCTTGGCCTGGGCCCTCGGGATCTCGATAAAGTACCCGTGGACACGGTTGTAGCCGACCTTGAGTCCGGCAAGCCCCGTGCGTTCGCGCTCGCGCGTCTCGAGCTTGATCAGGTAGTCGCCGGCGTGTTCGGCGAGCCCGCGGTACTCGTCGAGCTCGCTATCGAAGCCATCGCGGATCACGCCACCATCGCGGATCACCACCGGCGGGTTGTCCTGGAGCGCGCGGTTCAGGGTGTCACTGGTCTCGGGGTAGGGGCGAATGTGGTGCTTCAGGTCGTCGAGAGCCGTTCCGGTGTCGAAGGTGGCGAGCTCTGTCTTCAGGGTCGGCAGCGCGACGAGGGCATCGCGCAGGCGAGCGAGATCGCGCGGGCGGGCGCTGCGCAATGCCACTCGGGCAAGGATGCGCTCGACGTCGCCGATGGACTTGAGCTGCTCGCGCAGGGGCTCGAAACCCTCTCGGTCGAGCAGTAAGGCCACGGCTGCCTGGCGCCCCTGGACCAGGCTGCGGTCGCGCAGCGGACGGTTCAGCCAACGCTTGAGCAGCCGCGACCCCATGGCCGTGGTGGTGGTGTCGAGGACGCTGGCCAGGGTGTTGTCAGCGGTGCCGCCGAGGTTGATGTCGATTTCCAGGTTGCGCCGGCTGGCGGCATCGATGACCACGGCGTCGTCGCGGTTCTCGACGCCGAGGGACGTGACATGGGGCAGAGCGCTGCGCTGGGTGTCGCGGGCATAGTCCACGAGCACGCCAGCGGCGATGATCGCCGCCGCCAGGTGGCCACAGCCAAAGCCGCGCAGGTCCTGGACACCGAACTGGTCGCACAGTACCCGGGTGGCACTTTCGCTGTCGAACAGCCAGTCACTCTGGCGACGAAGGCCGCGACGCTCGGCAAGGGACGGCGGCAGTGCCTGGCTTTCCGGCACCAGCAGTTCGGCCGGGTCGAGGCGGGTAAGCTCGGCCAGCATTTCGCTGTCGTTGTCCACCTCGAGCAGGCTGAAACGACCGCTGGAAAGCTCGAGCCAGGCCAGGCCGATGCGCTCGCCACAAGGTGCCAGGGCTACCAGCAGGTTGTCGCGCCGGGCGTCGAGCAGGGCCTCGTCATACAGGGTTCCCGGGGTGATGATTCGCACCACCTTGCGCTCCACCGGGCCCTTGGACGTCGCCGGGTCGCCAATCTGCTCGCAGATCGCCACGGACTCGCCGGCGGTGACCAGGCGAGCCAGGTAGCCCTCGGCGCTATGGTAAGGAATCCCCGCCATGGGGATGGGCTTGCCGGCAGACTGGCCGCGTTGGGTCAGGGTAATGTCGAGGAGTGTCGAGGCGCGCTTGGCGTCATCGAAGAACAGCTCGTAGAAGTCGCCCATGCGATAGAACAGCAGCACCTCGGGATGCTCGCGCTTGATCTTGAGGTACTGATGCATCATGGGCGTATGGCTGGGGGCGCTGGGCTTGGCCATGTCGTTCATGGGGGATGGGCGATTCCGTGCTGATGAGACAAAAAAGGGCAGGCGCTGGCCGCGTGGCGAAGGCACCGCTGACTCGCCGGGAGGCTGGCTGGCGGGCGTCGATCAATGCTTGCCAGCATACCATGGCCCGAGGGGCGCTCTGTACCCGGGCGCGATCGACGACGACAACGTCACCGCTTTATGCATATGCTATGCACGGACTCTCGTTTGGCGCGGTTCGGCATCATTTGTAGGGGAGAAACTAACCGGTTCCGGACGTTGTCGTAGGCATGCCACGGTGCTGGATACCGGGCACGGCTAGAATGTGCAGAAACGGTGTTATCTGCCCGGTGCAATAGCCGTCGTAACGACGCCGGTCCAGGATAGGGGCCTGACCTTACGCCCGTCGCAGGGCGCCTGCCCTTGCTGCGGTGGTCGTCAACGAGACGCACCTTAGAGACTTGCACACAAGGAGACGGTTCATGGATGTCATTCGCATTATTCTCGCCATCTTGCTTCCCCCGGTCGGGGTCTTTCTTCAGGTGGGCTTCGGGCTGCACTTCTGGCTGAACATCCTGCTCACCCTGCTGGGCTACATTCCAGGTATCGTCCACGCGGTCTGGATCATCGCTCGGCGCTGATGCCGGCCCCGCGATGAGAGCAGGCTGGCGACTCCGCCACCGCAGGGCTGCTCGCACAGGGCGTCTCGTGCAGGGGGGCTCGCACAGGGCGTCTCGTGCAGGGGGGCTCGCACAGGGCGTCTCGCACAGGGTTGCTCTCACACGGTTCTCGCCCACGGCGGCGTCAGTTGCTGTGGGCGTTCTCTCGTCTGGTTGGTGCCGATGCGACGCGGCCTTCGGCCCGGGGCGCGGTACCACCACTGTCATGATGTCTTGTCTCGGGGTCGCAAGCCTAGGTCTTGCCCCCGGTAAGGAGAGGTCGCGATGCCTGTCGATCCGCGCGCCGAGGAAAGCCCCGGTGCCACTGTAGACCCTATCGAGGCGCTGTCCCGGCGGCTGGGTGCGCTGTGTCTTGACCACGACGTCTACGTCACCGCGGCCGAGTCCTGCACCGGGGGAGGGGTGGCCGCCGCCATCACCGATATCGCCGGCAGCTCGGCCTATTTCGAAACCGGCTACGTCACCTACGCCAACGGCGCCAAACGACGTCTGCTGGGCGTCTCTGCCGGACTGCTCGACGCGCATGGCGCGGTGAGCCGTGAGGTGGTCGAAGCCATGGTCGGCGGTGCCTGTGCCGACAGCGGCGCACGCTTCGGTGTCGCCGTCAGTGGTGTGGCGGGCCCAGGAGGCGGCACGCCCGCCAAGCCGGTCGGGACGGTCTGGTTTGCCTGGGCCGACGGTGAGCGGACCTGGGCCGAATGTCATCATCTCGCGGGAGACCGGCAGCGGGTTCGCCGCCAGGCGGTGGTCATTGCTCTCGAGGGGTTGATCGCTCGATTGTCGGGCCTCTAGCTCGGCGCCTGCCGCCAGCGCTTGACCTCGCGGTGGGTCGTGCTTCTAGACTGTTTCCTCATTGCCTTTCGTCGGAGCGTGGGGCCGTGATGCATCGGCGGCACCCCCAGCGGACGTACCCTATGACCGAGATGGCATGGCGCGCGAGAGCCGGACACTCTGCGAGTCGGGAAGGGCTAGTCGGCGGCGGTTTTTTTCGTCATACTACTGTTCAGTCATACAGTGGTTGTGCCCTGTTCTCTTACTCAGGCGGCTCAGGCGATCGGTTCCCACGCCCACCAACCACGCACGTCATCGACACCACTCACAGGAGCTTCCTTTCATGGCGAAGGACGACAATCGCAGCAAGGCGCTGGACGCCGCTCTCTCCCAGATCGACCGTCAGTTCGGCAAGGGCACCGTGATGCGGCTCGGGGATGCCCCGCGAGTGGTCATGCCGTCGGTATCGACAGGCTCCCTGGGGCTGGATATCGCCCTTGGCATCGGCGGCCTGCCCTACGGGCGCGTGGTCGAGATCTTCGGTCCGGAGTCCTCGGGCAAGACCACCCTGACCCTGTCGGTGATCGCCCAGGCGCAGAAGGCCGGCAAGACCTGCGCCTTCATCGACGCCGAGCATGCCCTCGATCCGAGCTACGCCGAGAAGCTTGGCGTCAACCTCGACGACCTGCTGGTGTCGCAGCCCGACACCGGTGAGCAGGCGCTCGAGATCTGCGACATGCTGGTACGCTCCGGCGGTGTCGACGTCATCATCATCGACTCCGTGGCAGCGCTGACGCCGCGGGCTGAGATCGAAGGCGAGATGGGCGACTCCCACGTCGGCCTCCAGGCCCGCTTGATGTCCCAGGCCCTGCGCAAGATCACCGGCAACATCAAGAACGCCAACTGCATGGTGGTGTTCATCAATCAGATCCGGATGAAGATCGGTGTCATGTTCGGTAGCCCCGAAACCACCACCGGCGGCAACGCGCTCAAGTTCTATTCGAGCGTGCGTCTGGATATCCGCCGCACCGGCTCGGTCAAGCAGGGCGATGAGGTGACCGGTAACGAGACCCGGGTCAAGGTGGTCAAGAACAAGGTGGCGCCGCCATTCCGTCAGGCCGAGTTCCAGATCCTGTACGGCAAGGGTATCTATCATGCCGGTGAGGTCGTCGATCTGGGGGTGCAGTGCAAGCTGGTCGACAAGGCCGGCGCCTGGTACAGCTATCAGGGCAACAAGATCGGGCAGGGCAAGGCCAATGCCGCCCAGTTCCTCGAGGATAACCCCCAGGTGATGGAAGAGATCGAGACCCAGATTCGTGCCCAGCTGCTGACCCAGCCGGAGCCGAAGAAGGACGACAAGGACGCCAAGAGTGCCGCGGCGGCCGAAGTCCCGGCAGGCGATGACCTGGGCGACGACCTGCTGTAACCACGGGTCAACGATCCTTATCGCTAAGCAACGCCATGATCATCGGGCCCCGTCTACGGGGCCCGATGCGTTTGTCGGACATCTTTCCAAGGAGGCTGATCATGTCATCGCTGACAAGCGACCCCGATCGACACGACCCGCGGGAAGACGCGGTGCGCCTACTGGCGCGCCGCGAGTACTCGCGGCACGAGCTTAGCCAGCGCCTGGCCACGAAGGGCCATGCCGCCGACGTCATCCTGGACACCCTGGCTCGCCTGGCTGACCTCGACCTGCAAAGCGACGAGCGCTTCGCCGAGAGCTTTGTGCGCTCGCGGCTGACGCGTGGCCAGGGGCCGGTCAAGATTCTCGCCGACCTTGGTGGCCGAGGCATCGACCGGCGCCTGGCGTCTGACGCCCTGGCCGATGTGGCGCGGGAGGAAGGCGTTGACTGGTGCGAGCTCGCCAGGAAGGTGCTGGAGCGGCGCTTCGGGGCGGGTGGCGCGGCGCCTCTGGCGCCTCGCGAGCGCGCCCGCCGGGAGCGATTTCTGGCCGGACGCGGTTTCGAGTTCGATCAGGTGCGGGCGGCCATGGCGGCCGATTAGCCGCCATTACCGTTGAGAGCTAATGTGATGATGGTTCGAGTGGCGCTGTGCCCGGAGGCGCGACGGCGCTAACGGGCGTCTAGCCGCACTCCCGGGGACGTCAATGGCACGGTGGTGCGAGCGGGCAAGGCGGGCGAGCCGGAGTGGTCAATCGCGGCGCTGCCGGCATCTGGGACTTTAGTCGCTTGACAACTACGTTATAATGGCCTTCTTTGCGACCGTCTCGCGGCCTGAGTTTCAGCGCCGAGGGGCGGCCGGCGCGCCTCGTCAGCGGCGCCGTCGGCCAGACGCGTCCTTCGCTCATCGCCACGGATATTTCATGAAAAGCGCAGACATCAGACAGGCCTTTCTGAGTTACTTCGAAGAACACGGCCATACTCGCGTCCCGTCCAGCTCCCTGGTGCCGGGCAATGACCCGACACTGCTGTTTACCAATGCCGGGATGGTGCCGTTCAAGGACGTGTTTCTGGGCCGTGATCCGCGCGATTACGTGCGAGCGACGTCGTCTCAGCGCTGCGTGCGCGCCGGCGGCAAGCACAACGATCTGGACAACGTCGGCTACACCGCCCGCCATCACACCTTCTTCGAGATGCTCGGCAATTTCAGCTTCGGCGATTACTTCAAGCGCGAGGCGATCGGCTTCGCCTGGACCTTCTTGACCGAGGTGCTGGGGCTGCCGAAGGAGAAGCTGTGGGTCACCGTGCATATCAGCGATGACGAGGCCGAGCGTATCTGGAAAGACGAGATGGGCATCGACCCGGCGCGTTTTTCCAAGCTCGATGAAGACAACTTCTGGCAGATGGGCGATACCGGCCCCTGTGGCCCGAGCTCGGAGATCTTCTTCGATCATGGTCCCGAGGTCTGGGGCGGTCCTCCCGGTAGTCCCGAGGAAGACGGCGATCGTTACATCGAGATCTGGAACCTCGTGTTCATGCAGTTCGATCGCGACGGTGCCGGCACGCTGAACCCGCTGCCGAAGCCGTCGATCGATACCGGCATGGGGCTCGAGCGGATCGCCGCGGTGATGCAGGGCGTGCATTCGAACTATGAGATCGACCTGTTTCAGAACCTGCTCAAGGCCGCGTCTGATGCGACCGGACACCGGGATCTGGACGCGCCGTCGCTACGCGTTATCGCCGACCATATCCGTTCCTGCGCCTTCCTGGTGGCAGACGGTGTCTTGCCCTCCAATGAGGGGCGTGGCTATGTGTTGCGGCGGATTATCCGTCGCGCCATCCGTCACGGTCACAAGCTCGGTGCCGAAGGCTCGTTCTTCCACCGTCTGGTGGCGGCGCTCGACGCCGAGATGGGCGCAGCCTACCCGGAGCTGCGTCAGGCCCGCGAGCAGATCGAGCGAGTGCTGCTCAAGGAAGAAGAGCAGTTTGCGCGGACCCTGGATCACGGCATGGGGCTGCTCGACGACGCACTGGCCAAGCTGTCTGGCGATACGCTGCCCGGCGAGACCATCTTCAAGCTCTATGACACCTATGGCTTCCCCTACGACCTGACCGCCGATGTCTGCCGTGAGCGCGGCGTGGCACTGGATGAGGCCGGCTTCGAGCGCGAGCTGGAGGCTCAGCGCCAGCGTGCCCGTGCGGCCAGTCAGTTTGGCGCCGAGTACGGTACCGCCATCGAGCTGGATGGCCATACCGATTTTACCGGCTACGATCGCCTCGAGGACAGCGCCAGGGTCGTGGGGCTGTTCGACACCGAGGGTAATGCTCTGGCGTCACTCGCGGTCGAGCAGGCGGCGGTGGTGGTGCTTGATCGCACCCCGTTCTACGGCGAATCCGGCGGCCAGATCGGTGACAGCGGTTACCTGGAGCTGCCGGGTGGGCGTTTCCTGGTCAAGACGACCCAGAAGCAGTCGGGCCACCATCTGCATCAGGGCATGCTGCTCGAGGGGGGGCTCGAGGTTGGCGCCGAGGTGACTCCTCGCGTCGATGCGAGTCTGCGTGGTGCCACCGTACGCAACCATTCGGCCACCCACTTGTTGCACAAGGCCTTGCGCATGGTGCTGGGCGATCACGTGCAGCAGAAGGGCTCGCTAGTGACGCCGGAGCGCCTGCGCTTTGACTTCAGCCACTTCGAGGCCATGACCGCCGCGCAGTTGACGGAAGTCGAGCGCCTGGTCAACGAGCAGGTCCTGGCCAATGCGCCGACGCTGACCCAGACCATGACCCTGGACGAGGCCAAGGAGAAAGGCGCCGCGGCCCTGTTCGAGGCCAAGTACGCCGATAGCGTACGCGTGCTGACCATCGGCGCCGACGACTTCTCGATCGAGCTATGTGGCGGCACCCACGTGGCACGCAGCGGCGATATCGGCTGCTTTCATATCGTTGCCGAGAGCGGCATCGCCGCCGGCGTGAGGCGCATCGAGGCGATCACCGGGGAGGGCGCCCTGGCCTACTTCGCCGAGCAGGAGGCCCGCGTCGCCCGCGTCGCCGACAGGCTCAAGGCCAAGCCCGAACAGGTCGAAGAGCGGGTGGAATCGCTGCTCGAGCGCACTCGCGGGCTCGAGAAGGAACTCGAACGCCTCAAGGCCAAGCTCGCCAGTGCCGCCGGTAGCGACATGCTGGCCAATGCCACCGATGTTCAAGGCGTCAAGGTGCTCGCCACCCAGCTCGAGGGTGTGTCCGGCAAGGAACTGCGCGGCGTTCTCGATCAGTTAAAGAACAAGCTCGGTTCCGGCATCGTGGTGCTCGGGGTGGCCGATGAGGCCGGTGCCAAGGTCAGCCTGATCGCCGGGGTGACCGACGACCTGACCGCTCGGGTCAAGGCCGGTGAGCTGGTCAATCACGTCGCCGGCCAGGTCGGCGGCAAGGGCGGTGGCCGCGCCGACATGGCCCAGGCCGGTGGTAGCGATACGGCTGCCTTGCCCGCGGCGCTGGCGAGTGTTCCGGCCTGGCTTGACGCCAAACTCTAAGCCCTGCGAGGGCCGGGGAGACAACGGCTCCCCGGCCCTTTTTTCTGCCCCTGACGCGGCAGTCAGGCCTTTGCGTTTTCATTCATTGCATAACGTCCAACGAGCGAGGAAGACGGCATATGGCACTATACGTACAGAAGTTCGGTGGGACATCGGTGGGCTCGGTAGAGCGCATCAAGGCCGTGGCCGAGAAGGTCAAGGGCTTTCGCGATCAGGGCCATCAGGTCGTGGTGGTGGTGTCTGCCATGAGCGGCGAGACCAATCGCCTGATCGGTCTCGCCAACGACATAAACGACGAACCGACCCCCCGGGAAATGGACATGCTGGTGTCCACCGGCGAGCAGGTCACGATTTCGTTGTTGACCATGGCGTTGCACAAGATCGGCGTGTCCGCGACGTCCTATACCGGCTCCCAGGTCGGCATTCGCACCGACAGTGCGCACACCAAGGCGCGTATCCAGCGTATCGAGACCGACGATGTCCGCGAGGATCTCGACGCCGGCCAGGTCGCCGTGGTGGCGGGTTTTCAGGGCGTCGATGAAGAGGGCAATATCACCACCCTCGGTCGCGGCGGTTCGGACACGACCGGTGTTGCCCTGGCGGCCGCCCTCAAGGCCGACGAATGCCAGATCTATACCGACGTCGATGGCGTCTACACCACCGACCCGCGTGTCTGCTCCAAGGCGCAGCGCCTGACCAGCATCACCGTCGAGGAAATGCTGGAACTGGCAAGCCTCGGTTCCAAGGTGCTGCAGATTCGCGCGGTGGAATTCGCCGGCAAGTACAACGTTCCGCTGCGCGTGCTGTCGAGTTTCGAAAACGGCCCCGGCACCCTGATTGTTGCAGACTCTGACCAAGACGAGGATTCCATGGAAGAACCGCTGATCTCCGGTATCGCCTTCACCGCCAACGAAGCCAAGCTGACCCTGCTCAACACCCCGGATGTGCCGGGTGTGGCGTCACGTATTCTCGGTCCGATCGCCGATGCCAATATCGAAATCGATATGATCGTGCAGAACGTGGCCCCGGCCGGCGACTACACTGACTTTACCTTCACCGTGGCCAAGGGCGACTACAAGCAGACCCTGCGGATCCTCGAGGAGCAGGTGATCCCTGACCTGGGTGGCGGTGAAGTGCGCGGCGACGACAACATTGCCAAGGTGTCGCTGGTGGGGGTCGGCATGCGCTCGCATGCCGGCGTTGCCTCCAAGATGTTCCGCGTCCTGGCGGACGAGAACGTCAATATCCGTATGGTATCGACCTCGGAAATCAAGATCTCCGTGGTCATCGATGAGAAGCACATGGAACTCGCCGTGCGGGCTCTGCACACCGCCTTCGGTCTCGACAAGTCGGATATCGAGAGCGAATAAGCTCCTCGTCGCGGCGCACAGGTTCTACGCTTGAAGGGGAGCCTTGCATTCACAAATGTTCAGAAGGGCTTCCCTTAAACGGCACAATCAGGTGTCATGGGCCGTTGCCGCCCGCCAAGGATGTCTGCGCGCTAGGTTGCCGGCGTTGCCTGCAGGCGGTGAAGCGACTCACGTTACAGGTCTGAGAAGGAGATCAGTCATGCTCATCCTGACACGCCGCGTCGGCGAAACTCTGATGATCGGTGACGACATTACCGTCACCGTGCTTGGGGTAAAGGGAAATCAGGTGCGTATTGGTGTCAATGCGCCCAAGGACGTCGCGGTTCACCGCGAAGAGATCTATCAGCGGATCCAGCGCGAAAAGGCCGATAGCGGTAGCCATGACGGTGATGGTGACACCTGATGGCCAATGGCCAGCCTGAGATGAGTTTTTTTCCGATCGGGCTGGACAATGTCCTTGGATAACGGTAGGATACGCACCGTGCCGTCGAGGGAGAGGTGGCCGAGTGGCTGAAGGCGCTCCCCTGCTAAGGGAGTATGGGGTTTATAGCCTCATCGAGGGTTCGAATCCCTCCCTCTCCGCCAAGCACCATGCAAGCCGGGTCAAGGGTTGCATTGTGTGTCGGCATGGGAAGACCGCAAGATCGGTACTGCAGGAAAATGCGCCCGTAGCTCAGCTGGATAGAGTACCTGACTACGAATCAGGTGGTCGGAGGTTCGAATCCTCCCGGGCGCGCCATCCTGTCACGATGTCTTGAGGTCGATAGAAGACAGAGGCGGCGATTCATGACGCTGTCGGTGTTTTCGCTCAGCAATTGGCATCTGAATGGATTGTCTCTTGCCTACGCGCCCGTAGCTCAGCTGGATAGAGTACCTGACTACGAATCAGGTGGTCGGAGGTTCGAATCCTCCCGGGCGCGCCAGATATCGACCCGTCCTCCCAGGAGGACGGGTTTTCTGTTTGTTGCTGTTCTTTTTATAGGGTTTACCGATTTCTGCTGACCGGCACGGAGGTGTCTTGCCGTCCGGTCGCGATCGTTTGAGGCGTGCATCTCGCGATGTACGCCTCTTTTTTATGCCTGGATGTTGGCGCTGAAGCGCTTGTGGCGCCGGCTCGGTGGCGGGGGCTGGCGAATGCTCGGGTCTCGGCTAGTCTGGGACAGGAACGCCTCGAGGCGGGCCGTTCTCGGGGTAACCTCAGACCATGCTGTCAGCCGGAGAGCGATATGAGTAAAGTGCCAGCCGCCTATCAGGCGACCCGGGGGTCGCCGCTGGAGGTGGACACACGCTTCTACGATGCCCTGACCCAGCGTGGCGCCGCCGGGGCGCGCCATCTGGTCGCCAGCCATCGAGTCCCTGTTCGTCAGGGCCTGGCCTGGCAGGTGAAGGCCGGTCAGGTGTTTCGCGTGTCCATCGTGGAGGGCGCCCAGGTCGGCGACTTCAACATGTGGAGCCTGCATGATCCGCGCGAACGCATGTGGGCCTCGCGCACACGCCAGCTACAGCGTGCTCACGTCAGTACTTACGATCGCCTCTGGTCCACGCTGCCTTTTCTGCGCCCCATGGCGACGATTATCGATGACACCCTGGCCGACTATGGCGTCGATGGCGAGGGTGGGCGTGTGCATGATCTGCTCGGCACCCGTTGCGATCCTTACGTCAACCGACTGCTGACCGGTGAGGATTTCGATTTTCACTGTCACTCGAACCTGGTGCGGGCAGTGGCGCCCTGGGGGCTGACGGAGTTCGATGTTCATGATGTGCTCAATATCTTCCAGTGCACCGGCCTCAACGACGACGATCGGTACTTCATGAAGGCGTGCCCGGCGCAGCGCGGCGACTATCTCGAGTTCTTCGCCGAGATCGACCTGCTGTGCGCGCTGTCCTGTTGTCCCGGTGGTGACCTGTCGGTCGATCTGTGGGGGCCGGGGGCCAAGGACCCGTTGCAGACCTGTCATCCGCTCGGCGTCGAGGTGTTCGCCATCGAAAAGGCGTGTCTCGAGGGCTGGGTGCCCCCGGAGCGGGCGGCCTATGGGGGTGCTCATGGTCGTCGGGACCCGTCGATCGACTGGGCGGAGGTCAAGCGTTACGGCGCTTGATGCACGAAGGGTGGGTGCGCCCAGGCCCTGGCGTCGCCAGATGTCGCCAGGTGTCGCCGGGTGCGGAGGGTCGGCGGAGCCTGGTGGGGGCGTCGTGGCGAGGGCTTGGTCGGTCCGGCAGCCGGGCGGCATCCTCGAGTGAGGTATCGCTGCCCGGGGGGAGGTCTGCTATATATGCCCGCGCCTTGCATCAATCTTGGCTGTCGAGTGCCTGGCAGTTGGCGCTGTATCAGGCGAGGGTCGGCGAGCAGGTGGTGCTGCGTAGGCCGGCCAGAAACTCATCCAGGTCGGTGAGTCGGCGTATCCGCTGGAACGTCTCGGCGGCCACCGGGTCCCGGGCGCGCATGTGGTTCATCCACTGCTTTAGTAGTGAAACCACCACTTTGGCCGGTAATGTGCTACGCTGCAGCGCAGCATATTGATCCAGAATCTCGACCCTTTCGGCCCAGGGGGTAGCGGGCAAGCGTTGCCCCGTTCGCTGCCAATGCCGAATGCGCGGCGCGAGCCCGGGGTCGGCGAGGGC
>Ga0114954_1000311_pt1 | contig 17464 bp, 15 predicted proteins | sample Porto_4metaG_FD_87299 | JGI IMG/M metagenome (GOLD analysis project Ga0114954, IMG submission 87299) | Marine algal microbial communities from Porto, Portugal - Porto_4 metaG | ecosystem: Host-associated > Algae > Red algae > Unclassified | place: Portugal: Porto | collected 2015-02-02
CGCTCTGCGCGGCCTCGACACAGGCCTGCTCGACGCCAAGTTCGAACCAGAAACGACTGCCAAGGCCGACCTCGCTCTCGACGCCGATACGCCCTCCCATGGCCTCGACCAGGCGCTTGCAGATGGCAAGCCCCAGGCCGGTACCACCGAAGCGCCTGGCCGTGGATGCATCGCCCTGGCGAAAGGGCTCGAACAGCTGAGCCTGCTGGGAAGGCGCGATGCCCTGGCCGCTGTCGACGACCTCGAACAGCAGGCGATCGTTAGTGCCGAGCCGCACGGACAGCCGCACTACCCCTTGCTCGGTGAACTTGATGGCGTTGTTGAGCAGGTTCAGCAACACCTGGCGCAAGCGCCCTGGATCGCTCATGACCCACGCCGGTAGCTGTGGGTCGAGATAGCCGACCAGCCTGACCCCGCGCGCGTCGGCCCGGGGGGTGAACAGCGTCATGGCATCGTCGACCAGCGTTTGCAGCGCGACCGGCTGAACCTCCAGCTCCATGCGCCCCGCCTCGATCTTGGAGAAGTCCAGAATATCGTCGATCAGGCCGGTAAGCTTGCGGGCACTGTCATGAATAGTATCGGAGTAGTGCCGAGCTCGGTCGGGCAGCGGTTGCTCGCGCAGCAGTTCGCTCATGCCGATGACACCGTTGAGCGGTGTGCGGATCTCGTGGCTGACGGTGGCCAGAAAATCCGACTTGGCCTGACTCGCCGAATGCGCCCGCCGCGCGCTGACCTCGAGTTCTCCACTCAGCGTCTCAAGGGCCTTGCGCGACGCCTCGTTGTCCCGCGCCTCACGCAGCAGCACCGTCAGCATGACGCCGCCGGCCAGGCTCATGCCAACGATCAACAACAGCAGCAACACATACATCCGCTGCAAGCGATGGCGCTCATCGGTCGTGACCTCGGCGACATGCTCGTTGATGGCAATGATCAGGCGCTCGGTGGGCCCACTGAGTGCCAGAAGATCCAGCTCCAGGGCGCGCACCGCCCCCGCATCGAGCTCGGCAAGTCCCGAGACACGCCGGTCAAGCTCACGCAGCAGGACCTCGATCTCTTCGATCTGGCGTTGCGCAACCGGAGTATCGGCAAGCAGCTCTGTAATGTCGCTGTTGCGAAACAGCGTCAACCGGCTATAAAGCAACTCGAAACCGAGGCGAAAGGCGTCCAGCGCCTCGCGATCCCGTGCACCGACGACCAGTTGATTACGCAGCTGTACCGTGTCCCGGTCCAGCTTGTAGGCATGCCAGGTGGCATCCTCACCGACGCTCTGGGCCAGGCTATCATGGCGCCACACAACCAGGCCGATCACCACCATGGCCGCGGCGAAGAAGGCCAGCGCCGCCACGGCACTGAGCTTGAGCCGCCAGGGATAGGACCTCACATTGCAGCCCTCTCAAACGACGTTTCACGGCCGGCGCGGGTACGCCTCTGGGCGCGGTACCTTCCGGTTTCAGGGCACATAGATGGCATCCACCTGCCACACAGAACGAAAGCGCGTGGTTTCGTTCATCAGTTCCGGGTGGTCATCGAAGGGGTACAGCACGAACAGCGGACCGAAATCGCGGACCGCCATCTCGTGACCGTTTCGACGCATGGCCAGGATCACATCGTAATCGAGCAGATCCGACAGCGGAATATCGGCGGAAAAATCGTTCAAGGCATGAATCCGAATCTGGTCTGACTCGACCCCGGCGGCCTCCACTATGCTACGCAGCAATGGCCCTTCGAAGCGGCTGGTACCGCGATGCCATGGCGTATCGGTGACGATGACCCGTCCGGGAAGCGCGTGCAACATGTCACGATCCAGCCACAGCTCGTTGCCCATGTTGGGGTGTTGAATGTTACCGCTGATCTTGAGCATCACGGGACCGGTGAGCGGCGGCAACGACGTCGCGAACGCTTTCTGCCCGGCAACCACCAGTGCCAATGCCACAGCCCCCAAGATCATTGCTTTGCCGCGCATGCACGCTCCTATCGTTGTCCGAGTCCATAGGTTACGCGATTCGTCAATCGAGTTCAGGACAGACAGCGCGCAGGCTTTGCTTTGTCGGGAGTCCTCACGGGCACAGCGCTGAGTAGCACGCTACCGTGGCACCCGGTCGCAGCCCCACGCCCCAGCGCCGAACGGTTCCAGACACGAGATCGACCACAGCGAGGCCGCTGGCCCGCCATGGCTAAGACATGCGGCGTGGCAGCGTCTCTTGGCCGTGCCACGTGGCGCCTGTCCCTGACGGGGTGGCGCCAGCGCAGGCCCGCGAAAAACCGGATACAAGTCCTTGAAATAAGGCCGTTGAAACAAGGTCCTTGAACCTCGGTCCTTGAAACAACGGCAGCAGACTAGCACAACCCGGCCCGCCACATAAGAAACAACTTATAGACTATCGCGTCGAGCGACACCCGGCCCAAACGCAACAAGGCGCCGGCGAGATGACTCACCGGCGCCTTGTTGCGCTTGGGCCTTTTACTAGATCGGCGCTAGGCACCAGAGGGGCGCCCGGTCCAATCTACGAGCGCCACACCGGCAAACCGGCCACTCCCCTTCTCACCACGCCCCCGGGCGGTGTCGGTGACGGTGTAGGATCACTCCGGTCTCAGCTCAAGCGATCGACCGGTTCGCACACCACCAGATCTTCATAGGCATGCCAGCTCGCGTGGCCCAGTACCGGAAGAATCAGGGCGAGGCCAATGTAGAAGGTCATCATTCCGACCAGCACACTGCCGGTCAGGATGACCGCCCAGATCAGCATCGGCCTGAAATTGCGCGCCACCGAACGCACGCTGGCTTCGATCCCTTCCATGAAGGTCAGGTCCTGATCCATCAGGGTAGGGATCGCAACCACACTGATGGCAAAGGCGCCAAAGGCCAGCACGCACCCCGCCGCCAGCCCGACGGCCAGCATCCCGAGCCCTTCGGGTGTGGTCAACAATGACGCATAGACAGTGGCGGGATCCGGCGACTGCAGCCCGAAGAACAGCGCGAACAGCAGCGTTGCCAGGCGAATCCAGGCAAGGAAGAAGATCATCATCATGACCCCCATCATGGCCAGTTGCCCAACATGGCCACGCCAGGCAAAGAAGGCGTCGCCGAGGGTCGGCGAGCGGCCTCGCTCGAGTGCGCGACTGATCCCGTAGGAGCCCACCGCCACCAGCGGCCCAATGAACATGAAGCCCGCCACCATGGGCAACAGCCAGTGCCATAGCCCGAGGATGAAGGCTCCGACGGTCACCGCGATGCTCAGACCAACCCAGAACATGCCGTAGGCCAGGCTGATCGCTGGGGCCTCACGGAAATCTCGAATCCCCGCCGTCAACCAGGCTCTGGGGCGATCCATGCCAATGGACCGAATAGTGATATCGACGAGCTTGCCACCCCCCGCCCCGCTGCCCCGGCCAGCACCGGCTTTACCTTGACTGGCCTCGCGCCTGATGTCATCGCTGCCGCTGCCCTGCGACGAACTTCCATGAGGAGCACTGTCTACATTCATCGCTTCACTCCCGCGTCCACCTTGTCACCCGGCGCATACCGCGTGCCGGTCAGGGGAGTCACGGCACCGTGAACCACCGTTTCATTGCGCTCATGGGCGCCGATTGACTCTTAAGTTCACTGTAGACGACCCAGCGTGATCTCGCCGTGAGCGGACGTTCCATGGCGAATCCGTTGCGCTTACGCAATCGCCCCTGGCGCAAGCGCGCCAGGGGCGATGGAGGTGCCGGATGCGATGCTCCCTAACGCACGATCATTACCGAGATCTTGCTGTGATGCACGATGTGCTCGGCGTTGGGTCCGATCACGTAGTCAGCAAAGCGCTTCTTGTTGTGGGAGGCGATCACGATCAGATCGACGCCGACCTTCTTGCCCGCCTTGAGAATCGCCTCCCAGGGCGAGCCGTCGGCAATCACGGCCTGCACTTTCACATCGCTTGGCACCTTGTCGGCAATGAAGGTGCGCTGCGCCTCGGTGACGGCCTGGTGGGCCTTTTCGGCGAAGTCCTTGGGAAAGAACGACCCCACCATGGGCATGCGATAGTCCGGCATCACGGTGACGATATGCAGGGAGGCGTCGAAGGTGCGACACAACGATAGCGCCACTGGCAGCGCCTTGCTCCAGGATGCTTCTTCATTGAGATCCACCGGCAGCAAAATCTTGTCGTACATGGCACACCTCCTCAGGCCGCAGCGCGGCTGGGTTCATGAGCACGCCGACGGCGCTGCATCAGCACCACCAGACCAAACACCAGCAGCCCAGGGAACCACATCAGCTCTTTCGGCCAACGATCCACCGGCGCCAGTACCTCGATGATCTCCTGGTCGAAGTCGAAGCCAAGATCCGACGCCTGACTGCCGTAGGTGACCATATCCACGATCGCACGTTCATCTTCGACGATCAGCTCAAGCCCCAGGTTCTCCAGGCGCTCTTCTCCCGTCGTGCCCTCCGGCACCGGCAACGTCATATAGGTCGTCAACGGGTCCCCGATCGCATCGACACCGCTGATCTGCAGGCGTAGCGTGCTGGCCTTGTCGACGTTGCCCAGCGCCTCGACAAACTGCGCCGGCGGAATCTCGCGATAGGGGTCATGGATCATGTCCATCCAGAACCCCGGGCGGAACAGGGTGAAGGCCACCAACAATAGCAGGATACTCTCGTACCAGCGGTTGCGCGTGATCAGATAGCCTTGGGTTGCCGCGGCGAAAATCAGCATGGCGATGGTCGCCACGACAAAGATCAGTACGCCTTGCAGCGGAGCAACATCGATCAACAGCAAGTCGGTGTTGAAGATGAACAAGAAAGGCAGCGCCGCCGTGCGCAGACTGTAGTAGAACGCCTGGAAGCCGGTACGAATCGGATCCCCGCCCGACAAGGCCGCCGCAGCAAACGAAGCCAGGCCCACCGGTGGCGTGACGTCGGCCATGATGCCGAAATAGAACACGAACAGGTGTACCGCGATTAGTGGCACCAGCAGGCCGTTCTGCTCACCCAGCTGGACGATGACCGGCGCCAGCAGCGCCGACACCACGATGTAGTTCGCGGTGGTCGGCAGGCCCATGCCGAGAATCAGACTGAGAATCGCCGTGAACAACAGGATCAACATCAAGTTGCCCATGGACAGGATCTCGACCACATCGGCGAGCACCAGGCCAACCCCCGTCTGGGAGACGGCACCGACGATGATACCGGCGGTGGCAGTCGCGATGCCGATCCCGATCATGTTGCGAGCCCCCGTGACCAGGCCCGACCACAGATCCATCACCCCTTCACGGATATCGTTCGCCAGGTCGCTGTTGCCGCGGAACAGCGCCGTGATGGGACGCTGAGTGAGCATGATGAAGATCATGAACACGGTCGCCCAGAACGCCGAGAGCCCAGGCGACAGACGCTCGACCATCAGACACCAGATCAGGACGACAACCGGCAGAATGTACTGCAAGCCAACCATCACGGTGGGACGCGTCTGGGGCAGCGAGAAGATCGGCTCATTAGGGTCATCGAGCTCGAGCTCGGGATAGCCCGAGGCAATCTTGAGCAGTGCTACATAGATCACCGCCAGCAGCGCGGAGATGATCCAGGGAGCGCCATCGCCGAGCACTGGCTTGAGCCAGCCGAGGCCGTAATAGACGCCCATCGCCACGATCATCATCAACAGCAGGCCACTCAGGAAGCCGATGACCTTACGCGTCAGGGTCTTGGGCGGATTGGAGCTCTCCAGCCCCTGCATATCCGCCTTGAGCGCCTCGAGGTGAACGATATAGATCAAGGCAATATAGGAGATCAGCGCCGGCAGAAAGGCATGCTTGATGACCTCGACGTAGGAGATACCCACGTATTCCACCATCAGGAAGGCGGCGGCTCCCATCACCGGGGGCATGATCTGTCCGTTGACAGAAGACGATACCTCCACGGCGCCGGCCTTCTCCGCCGAGAAGCCGACACGCTTCATCATCGGAATGGTGAAGGTACCGGTGGTCACGGTATTGGCGATCGAAGAACCGGAGATCAGGCCGGTCATGCCGGAGGCCACGACGGCGGCCTTGGCCGGCCCGCCTTTGTAGTGACCCAGTAGCGAGAACGCTACCTTGATGAAATAGTTGCCGGCACCGGCCTTGTCGAGCAAGGCACCAAACAACACAAATAGAAAGACGAAGGCCGTCGAGACCCCCAGCGCGATACCGAAAACGCCTTGGGACGTCAGCCACTGGTGGTTGATCAATCCGTACAGGCTGACCCCGCGGTGGGCGAGGATACCGGGCATCCAGGGGCCGGCCAGCGAGTAGACGATGAAGATGGAAGCGATGATGGTCAGCGGCGGGCCGAGTGCTCGGCGAGTCGCTTCGAGCAGCAGCAACAGGCCGATCACGCCAACGACCACATCCTGAAGAATTGGGGCCCCGGGGCGCTGGGCAAGCTGTTCATAGAAGAAAAACCCATAGGCCGCTGTCGCCGAGGCGACGAACGCCAGGATCCAATCCTGGATCGGAATGCGGTCACGGGGGGAGCGCTTGGTGGCCGGGTACGCCATGTAGGCCAGAAACAGCGCAAACGCCAGGTGGATGGGCCGGGCCTCGGTGGCATTGAAGACGCCAAACCCCAACGCATACGGGAGCGGGGACGCTATCCACAGCTGAAAGAGCGACCACACGGCCGCGATGCTGACCAGCAACTTGCCCGGCGTGCCGAGAGGGTTACGAGACCCCGAGTCGCTGGACGCGACCATGTCCTCGAGATCCACCGTGGATCCTTCGGCCCTCTTGTTTTCCTCAGTCATAAGCGTGCCCTGCACTAGAGGAGAAAGAATGACGGCGCTCGTATCAGCATAACCGTGATTGTGCTAAACGCACTGCGCGGCCGCCCAACGGGAGACCGCGCAGTGTTCACCGAGGTGCCGTCGGTGACGGAGAAACGTTACTCGATCCAGCCTTGTTCACGGTAGTAACGCGCGGCGCCTTCATGCAGTGGCGCGGACAAGCCGTTGGTCACCATATCCTGCGGGTCGAGGTTCTCGAACGCCGGGTGCAGGCGCTTGAAACGGTCGAAGTTATCGAACACTGCCTTGACGGTCTGGTAAACCAGCTCGTCGTCGGCTTCGGCGGTGGTCACGAAGGTCGCGGCCACACCGAAGGTTTCGACGTCTTCGTCATTGCCCTTGTACAGGCCGCCGGGAATCACCGACATGGAGTAGTAGGGATACTCTTCGACCAAGCCCTTGACGTCATCATCGTTCAGCGGCACGAGGCGCGCATCGACAGTGGTAGTGGCTTCCTGAATGGCACCGTTCGGGTGACCCACCACGTACGCCATGGCGTCAATGTTATTGTCGGACAGGGCCGACGCCATCTCGGCGGCATCGAGCTCGGAAGCCAACGAGAAGGTATCCTGGGTCCAGCCCTTGGCGTCCATCACCACTTCCATGGTGTTGCGCTGGCCAGAGCCCGGGTTGCCGATGTTGACGCGCTTGCCGGCCAGGTCATCGAGGGTCTCGATACCAGCATCGGCGCGGGCCAGAATGGTCAGCGGCTCGCCGTGGATCTTGAACACCGCACGCAGGTCTTCGTAGGCATCGCCTTCGAAATTACCGGTGCCGTTATAGGCCTGATACTGGACGTCGGACTGCGCCACGCCCATGGTCAACTCGCCGCTACGGATACCATTGACGTTAGCCACGGAACCGCCGGTAGACGGAGCGTTACAGCGAATACCGGTGTCGTCGGCGTTGCGATTGACCAGACGGCAGACGGACTGTCCCACCACGTAGTAGACGCCGGTCTGACCACCGGTGCCGATGGTAATGAACTGTTCCTCATCCTGGGCCATGGCCGGAGACGCGAACATCGCGGCTCCAAGGATGGCGCCGGAAAAAGCGGCGGTGGAGAAAGCATGGCGCTTCATGGTCATACCTCTTTTGGCATTATGGACGTTACCGACATTATGAGGAGTGGGCGGCACCCTTCCGGTGCCTGACCCAATCCATAGGTGCTACTTTAGCGGAAATTAACCTTGAATGATTCCAAAGCGTTCCGTTAATTCGCAGAGTCTAGTCGCACGTAACGTTTAGTGGGCGTTAATTTTTTTCTATCGCTAGCGTCTTTGCTCGACGTCAACGCGGCACACGATGTCGCCAGCGTCCGGTTCTAGCGTAGCACCTCACCTGGATCACATCGCCGACAGACGGCGCCTGCCGTCGTCTCAGGATAGACGCGCCGATATCCGCTCGCTCTCCCTTCAACGACGGCTCTGGCACGACGGGCCTGCTCACCCCGCCATTCCACACATCACCCTGGCCCTCGGGAAGGCATCCAAAAGATGTCCCCGCCCCTCAGAGGATGTCCCGGCCCCAGGCTTGACCCACGAGACCGGCCTACCCCATCCTGCGCATTCCTGCCTAGCGCTTGCACCGCAAGCCCCTCGGAGCCCGAAGCATGCCTCTTGAATCCCCGCTGATCGAATGTCTCGAGGGCGATATTTCCGCACAAGAAGACATCGATGTCGTCGTCAACGCGGCCAATGCCGAGCTTGAAAGCGGAGGCGGCGTGGCCGGCGCGCTACACCGCAGAGCGGGGCCTCAGCTGGCGGAGGCCGGTCGCCCCCTGGCGCCGATTCGCCCCGGCCAGGCGGTGATCACGCCGGGCTTCGACTTGCCCAACGCCCATGTCATTCACTGTCTCGGGCCCGTCTACGGCCGCGATGAGCCTGCCCCCGAACTGCTTGCCCGCTGCTATCGCCAGGCCCTGGTGCTTGCCGCCGAACATGGCCTCTGGCGCATCGCCTTTCCGGCGATCTCGACCGGCATCTTCGGCTACCCACTCAAGGACGCCGCCGAGGTCGCACTATCCTCGGTGCTGACCGCCCTGCCCGAATGCCCCGGCATTCGGCTTGTTCGCTTCGTACTGTTCGACGAAGCCAGCCTCGAGGTCCATCAACGCTGGCTGGAGGCACTTACCACCGAGTGAGCCGCCGCTGGGCCAGGTGGCCGTCAGCCCTGAGCCGCGGTGGATCCGCAGAAGAGACTTCCCGTCGCTTGATTGTGCGTTACCCTAACGCACAAGGCGCCACCTTGTGGTGGCGCCTTGTATTCTTGCCAAGCCAAGCGGCAGGCTGTCATTCAACACATCTGATGATCAAACGTTATAGCCAAGGACTCGCGGTAACCACAGCGCAATTTCCGGGAACACCGCGACCAGCCCCAGGGCCGAGGCCATGGCCACGACAAAGACCAGCGCCCAGCCGACCGTCTGCTCCAGACGCACCTTGGCGACTTCGGTGGTGACCATCAGATTCACCGCGACCGGGGGCGTGAACTGACCGATAGCAATGTTCATTGCCAGCAGGATGCCGAACCACACCGGGTTCCACTCGAAATGCTGCATCACCGGAATCAGGATCGGCATCATGATCAGGTAGATCGAGATGGCATCCAGCACCATGCCGGCGGCGAGTACCGCCAGCATGATCAACACCAGCAACAGCGTGCCGTTGTCGGAAAGCCCGATGACCCACTCGGCCAGGTGACGGAAGGTCCCCAGCATGGTGCCGGACCAGGCGAAGATTCCGGCCAGAGCGATGATCAGCATCACGACGCCTGAGATCACCGCCGCTTCACCGAGCAGCGCCCACAGGTCCTTCAGCGACAGCTCGCGGGTCACGAACAGGCCCACCAGCACACCGTAGGCCACGGCCACCACGGCCGCTTCGGTGGGGGTGAAGAGCCCACTACGCAGCCCTCCAAGAATCAGCACCGGCGCGAAAAGCGCCGGCAATGCCTGACGGAAGCTCGCGCCGATGTCCGGACGCTCGACCTCGTCCGGTGACTCCCAGCCGTAGCGGCGCGACAGCAGCAGCGCCGGAGCCAGGAGCGAGAATCCGGCGAGCATTCCGGGGAACAGGCCGGCGGCAAAGAGCGCGCGCAGGTCGACTCCGGGCACCACGATGGAATACAGAATCAGCGCCACCGACGGCGGAATCAGGATCGCGGTGGACGCCGACGCGGCGATCAGCGTCGCCGAAAACGGCCGCGGATAGCCGGCCTTGGTCATGCTCGGCAGCATCACCATGGCCACCGCGGCGGCATCGGCCGGGCCGGAGCCGCTCATGCCGCCCATGATCATGCACACCAGCACCGCCACCAGCGCCAAGCCTCCATGACGTGGACCGATCAGCGCTTGGGCGAAGCGCACCAGCCTGGCCGCGACGCCGGCCCGCTCGAAGATCAAGCCGGTCAGGATAAACAACGGAATGGCGATCAGCGGATACTTGGCGATGCTGTTATAGGTATTGGTCCCAAGCGTCGCCAACATGGCCGGTGACAACCCCGTGACGATGCCGACGGCACCGGCCAGGCCAAGGGAAAACGCCACCGGCACGCCGGCGATGAGCAGCCCCAGAAAGGCCAGCAGCATCCAGGTATCAGGCGTCATCACGGAGCCCTCCACGCAGTCGGTCGAGGGTGACCTGGAGCTGACGCAGCAACATCAGGCCAGACAGCACAGGCAGCCACACCAGGTACCACCACTGAGGCAGGCCAAGCCCCGGCGACAGCGACTGCCACTGGTATTCCTGCCAGGTCATCTGGGCACCGAACCAGGTGATCAGGCCAAGCACGATGACGCCCGCCAGGCCCTGCACCAGGATCAGGATACGCTTGCCCCCCTCGGGCAAGGCGCGCTCGAGTAGCCCGATGCGGATGTGGCGATCACCACGCAGCGCCACGGACGCGCCAGCAAAGGTCAGCACCACCAGCAGGAATACCGAGAATTCCTCGGTGAAGGCGAAGGAGCCCCCGGTGATGTAACGCACCACCACGTTGGTCAGGCTGATCACGCCAATGATCAGGATGGCGAGGGTCGCGAGCACACGCTCGAGTCTTGCGTCGGGACGTTTCATGAAGACGATGTCGGGCAGGGGAAACGGACACCGTCGGCCCTTGGTGGGGCCGACGGAAAAGGATCACATATCGTGCCTTGGCGCTTACAGGGCGTCGATGGCGCTTCGCGCGGCCTCGACGATGTCTTCGCCGATGCGTGGCACCCATTTCTCCTGCACGCTCTCGGTGGCCTCGACGAAGGCCTGATGCTGCTCTTCGCTGAGATCGGTGACGGTAACGCCGCGCTCCTCGATGGCGGCCTGGCGTTCACTCTCCTGCTCCCGCGTCATGCTGATTTCCCAGGCGCCAGCCTCGAGGGCCGTTTCCCGAAGCAGCGTCTGCTCTTGCTCGGACAGCGTTCCCCACACCTGCTGGTTGGCAGCGAAGATCAGCGGATCGTTCATGTAATTCCACTGCGTGACATAGGCCTGCCCCACCTGGTCAATACGCGCCACATCGAACACCGACAGCGGATTCTCCTGCCCGTCCACGGCGCCGGTGGTCAGCGCCGGCTTGGCGTCGGCCCAGCTCATCTGGGTCGGGTTCGCACCGAGGGCGGTGAAGGTGTCCTGGAACAGCGGAGACCCCACCACGCGAATCTTGAGCCCTTCGAGGTCGGCGGGCTCGTCGATCACGCCCTGGGAGTTGGAGATCTGACGGAAACCGTTCTCGCCCCACGCTAGCGGGACCACGCCGCGGGACTCGATGGCTTCGAAAATCAGGCGACCAGCGTCTCCCCCCGTCACGGCATCGACCGCGTCCTCATCCGGCATCAGGAAGGGCAGCGAAAACAGGTTGAGCTCGGGCACCTGGGGGGACCAGTTGATGGTCGACCCCACCGCCAGGTCGATCAGGCCAGAACGCATGGCGGAAAACTCGCGGGTCTGATCGCCGTTGACCAGCTGGGAGTTGGGATAGACCCGCAGCGTCAGATCACCGCCCGAGCGCTCCTCCACCAGGTCGGCCCACTTCTGAGCCGCCTGACCCCAGGGAAAGGCGTCGGACAACACGGTAGACACCGACAGTTCGCGGGCCTGGGCGCCAAACGAGGCGCCGATCAGCACCGCACTGGCAACCGTCAGAGCGAGTCGCGCCGGTGCGCGTGAGGAGAAACGGGTGAGCTGCATGACATGTCCTTGGCGTTGATGCCCCACTTCTGCGGGGTCGAGTTGGGTCGTTGCGTCTGAGCCTAGACGCCAATGGTGTCACCGGGAGGTGAGGCGATCCTGGCGGGTAGGGCGCTATTCAATTCGTCACTCAATATGCCTGCAAAGGCGGATTGACCACAAGGGCAAGCTAGTGTGCGCCGCCGAATCGGTATTTCAGCTACTGATTTACGCAAAAACTGTATACATATAGGTTGACGAATAGTCACCATCACGCCAAATTAATGCATACAAAAATAACGGAAACCATTTCCATGAAAGCAGTCTCCCCCTTGCACCAGCCCTTCGCTCCGGCGTCGGTCGCATAACCACAACAACATCTGGAGACCTCGATGAAATCCATTCCCCTTGCCACCCTGACCGCCACCTCGGCCCTGCTGATCAGCCAAGGCGCCTCGGCCGCGCTCTACAGCACCACCAAGGTCGAAGCACTCTACGGTTGGGATTACGAGGATCGAGCCGATGCCGGCTTCGGCATCGACAACCAACGCCATGCCATCTTTACCATTGCCAACGCCAGTGGCTGGACCTATGGCGATAGCTACTTCTTCGCCGATTTCACCAATATCGACCGCGGCACCGAAGACGAGCAGGACTACGGCAGCACCCACGCCGAATGGAATCTGAGGGGCAACATCGGCAAGGTACTCGGACAAAATCTGTCGTTTGGCCCGGTCACCAACCTCTACCTGTCCGGCCAACTCGATTTCGACCGCAACTCGTCCGTCCGCAAGACGACCCATATGGTCGGGCTCGGCTACGACATCGAGGTTCCAGGCTTCGCCTTCTTCAAGGTGTTTACCATGTACCGCGACGACGACAGTGACGCCGCCGACGGTACTTCCGAGCAGCTAACGCTGGCATGGAACAGCCCCTTCACGATCGGCGACGCCAAGTTCAGCTTCGAGGGCTTTCTCGACTACACCACCGAGGAAGGCGATCTCGAAGAGCAGTTGCTGACCCAGCCACAGTTGATGTGGCACGCAAACGACCACATCGCCCTCGGTCTGGAGTACCAGTACTGGCACAACAAGTTCGGCCTCGACGGCACCGACGAGTCCCTACCCCAGGCCATCGTGCGCTGGACCTTCTGATACCGCTGCCACGACATTGCGTCGATTTCCAACGCCGGCCCACTGACGGGCCGGCGTTTTGCTATGCTGGCGGCTCGTTGTCTCATCGATCAAGGAAGAGTCTTGCCACTTCGCGATCTGCTGCTCGGCTTCGCCGTCATTCTCATCTGGGCGCTGAACATCATTGTCATCAAGGTCGGGGTGATCGAAATGCCACCGATGTTGCTGACCACCCTGCGCTTTGCCCTGGTCGCGGCGCTGCTGGTGCCCTTCTATCCGGTGTCGCGCCATCAGCTGCCGTTCCTGGCCCTGCTGTCGGTCACCTTCGGTAGCCTGCATTTCGCCCTGTTGATCATTGGCCTCGAGCAGGCCGAGGCCGGCACCGGCGCCCTTCTGGTACAGATGGGGACGCCTTTTGCGACCCTGCTGGCGGTGATATTCCTCAAGGAGCGCCTCGGCGCGAAGCGCCTGACCGGCCTGCTCCTGTCGTTTTCCGGCGTGGCGGTGCTCGCCGGCGGCCCGACGCTTCCGGCACCGCTGCCAACGGCGTTGCTGCTGGCCAGCGCCCTGGGCTGGGCGATCTCCCAGTTGCTGATCAAGCGCGGACCGAAGATCGCCCCGATGGCTCTGGCCGGATGGATGGCACTCTTCGCCACTCCCCAGGTCGCCCTCGGCTCCTGGCTGTTGGAAGACCACCAATGGCAGGCCATGAGCCACGCCGGCATTGCCGGCTGGGGCGCCGTCGGCTACACCGCGGTGATGTCATCGATCGTGGCCTACGGTCTGTGGTTCGGGCTGTTACGCCGCCACGACGTCAATCGCCTCGTGCCCATGACCCTGCTGGTACCCGTACTCGCGGTGGTTCTGGGGGTAGTGCTGCTCGGCGATAGCCTCGGCCCACACAAGCTCGGCGGTGGCGCTCTGGTCGTCGCCGGCGTCGCCCTGATCGTGATCCGCTTTCGCCCTCGCCGGCCGCCGACGACCCGATAGCGGTCACCGCATCCCCGCGCCCGGGCACCCAGCGAACGCTGGCCGTCAGCCGCAGGTTCCGGTACTGCCTTCCCAGGTCACACAGTCTCCCTGGCGAATACCAAGCGCCTCGAAGGTACCGGCGTTGACCTCGAGGGCGGCGCGATACGCCTCCGCCGGCTGGGTCGTCGGGCACTCGCTGGCCGCCGGCGGGCAGGGCTCCATGTGCTGGATCTCGAGAATGCGTCCGTCGTCGTCGAGAAAGGCAATATCCAGCGGGATCAAAGTATTGCGCATCCAGAAGCCATTGCGCACTGCACCGGCGTACAGAAACAGCATGCCCTCGTTGGGCGGCAGATAGTCTCGCCCCATCAACCCCCGATTACGTTCCTCGGCTTCGTCGGCGATTTCTACCTGTAGCCGAGTCGGACCCTGGGCTCCGTGGATGGCCAGCGGCACCTTGGCTGCGGCGCCTGCCGCGTCGCTATCGGCGGCTTGTGCGGCACGCGGGAGTGCGCCCATCAGCGCCCCCACGGGCGACAACAAGAGCACTGACAGGGCTGGGGACAGCGCAAGTGCCTGGGCGAAACGTCGGCGACTGAGATTCATGACATGTCCTCAAGAACAGGAGTTGACGGGGCGTCCGTGTCCATCACGTGGATACCCGATGAGAGTAGCGAAACATCGACCCACTCGCCTTGCGCCAGCCCGTTTCGACGCGATGCGTGGGTGGCAATATCGAAGCGCATCGGCTGGCGATCGTGGGCGAAGACTAAGGTCACTGTGCTGATACCGCCGAGGACCACCAGCTCGTCGACGCGGGCACTCACCAGGTTCTCTCTCACGCCTCGCGAGGGACGCCCTCGACGGTGCAGTACGATATCAGACTCGGGAAGGTACCACGTGACGGTGGTGCCGGGCGCCACATCGTCGATTCCCCGGTCGACCTCCAGACGCCACTCCCCCCACTCCAGGCGACGCCCGGCTTCGGTGTTCCGCACCACCCCGGTGAAGACATTGGGGCGATCCAACAGCCTCGCGACTTCGGGACTCTCGGGGTATCGAAACACCGCTTCCGGCGTGTCCTGCTGCAACGCCCTTCCCCCGTGCAGCACGCACATACGATCCGCCAGGGCGCTCGCCTCGGTCAGATCATGGGTGACCAGCACGATGGGGATATTGAGCCGTTCGCGTAGCATCGCCAGCTCCCGTTGCAGGCGCCTCCGGGTGACCTGGTCGACCGCCGAGAAGGGCTCATCGAGCAGCAGAACCCGCGGTTCACGGGCCAGGGCTCGAGCCAAGGCGACGCGCTGTCGCTGGCCACCGGAAAGCTCGCGTGGCAGGCGCCGTTCGAGTCCCTCGAGGCGCACCCGAGACAGCCAGAGACGCGCTTGATCGCGGCGCTCGTGGGCAGGCAAATGACCCAGGGCCACCGCGATGTTGGCCTCGGCATTGAAGTGCGGGAACAACGCATAGTCCTGAAACACCAGCCCGACGCGGCGGCGCTGCGGCGTCAGGTTGATACCAGCGGCGTGGTCAAACCATGCCTCACCGGAACATTCGACTCGGCCAGTTCGCGGTGCGTAGAGCCCGGCAATGGCTCTCAATAGCGTCGTCTTGCCACTCCCCGAGGGCCCCACCAGAGCCAGTAATTCCCCCGGCGCGCAGGTGAAGTCCGCCGCCAGCGGGATCGGCCCCGGTTGATGCAGGCTAACGCACAAGCCGGCATCCCGCGCCCCGGACACGGAGGCTTCTCCGCTGGACTCAACCACGTCGACGCCCCGTCAGCCCGTAGACCAGACCGATGGTCACGAAGGAAAGCACCAACAGCATCGCCGACATCACACCGGCGGCAGACTCATCGAACGCCTGAACATGGTCGTAGATGGAAATGGCGAGGGTCCGGGTCTCACCGTCGATGGCGCCCCCCACCATCAGGATCACACCGAACTCACCCAGAGTGTGCGCAAACGTCAGCGCCAGCGCCGACACCACGCCCGGCAGCGCCAGCGGCAACTCGATACGCCACAGCGTCTGCCAGGCGGAGAGTCCCGAGCACCAAGCGGCTTCTCTCAGATGGGCGGGAATCCCTTCGAAGGCGCGCTGAATCGGTTGCACCGTGAATGGCACATTGACCACCAGCGACGCCAGCAGAATGCCCGAAAAAGAAAAGTTGAGGCTGGTGCCGGTCACACTCGCCCACAGGCTACCCAACGGGGCTTCGCCGGAGAACGCCATCATCAGGTAGAACCCCAGCACCGTGGGGGGCATGACCAGTGGTAGCGCGACCAGAGCCTCACAGGGCGCACGCAGGCGAGAGCGCGACAGCGCCAGGCGCCGCCCTAGCCACAAGCCGAACGGTAGCAACATCAGGCTGGTCAGCACGGCGAGTCTCAGCGATACCGACAGGGCGGCCCAATCCATGCGGGTTCCTCACTCCACGTCAGGACGGGAAAAACCGAAGCGTTCGAGCACCTCTCCGGCCTCGTCGCCCATCAGCCAGTCGAAGAACGCCGTCGACGTCTCACTGGCGCCCTTTATCAGCACCATGCGCTGATTGATCGGGGTATGCCATTGAGCCGGAATCAGACGATAATCGGCGCGCTCGGCAAGGGTCGGGGCCGCCACCAGTGAATACGCGGCGAAACCGCCACGAGACTCGCTGGCCAGCGCAAACTGCGCCGCCTGGGCTACGTTCTCTCCGAGCACTCTCAGTGGCTCGCTGGCCGTCCACAGATCCGCCCGGGTCAGGACTTCCTTGGCGGCCACCCCGTAGGGCGCGTGCAGCGGATTGGCCAGGGCGATACGTGGCTTGCCTTGGCCCGCATCGAAAGCGGCGATAGCGTCGCGAACGCCGCCAAGGGGCCGGGCGTCATCGGCCAAGGGCAAACCCTTGGCCTGAAGCCACACCAGTCGCCCGATCGCATAGTCCCGGCCCTCGCCTTGGGTAAGGCCCAAGGATTCCAGATCCCGCGCGCGGGCCTCATCGGCGGACAGAAAGAGCTCGAAAGGTGCCCCTTGCTGGATCTGACGCTGGAGATTACCCGACGCGCCATAGGTCACCCTCAGGCGGCTTCCGGTGTCGGCCTCGAATCGCTCGATCAATACCGGCAAGGCAAACTGCAGCGACGAGGCGGCGGCAATGGCCGGTGTCTGGGCGCCGGCCTGGGCCGGCACTCCCGCCGTCAAGCCCAGAGCGAGAACCCAGGCTGTGATACAGGGGCCAAGGCGGGACAGCAGTTGATGCATGATATTTCCTTGTCATGGTGGCGACCGGGGCGAGCACTCCGGCCCGCCAGCGAACGGCTCGGCGGCCGGTCTCACGCCCAAAGCCGGTCCATGGGCCGACTTCTGACGCTCGACCGACTCGATCAGGCCCGACGATCGCCCGCCCCAGCCGGCA
>Ga0114954_1000318_pt1 | contig 17197 bp, 11 predicted proteins | sample Porto_4metaG_FD_87299 | JGI IMG/M metagenome (GOLD analysis project Ga0114954, IMG submission 87299) | Marine algal microbial communities from Porto, Portugal - Porto_4 metaG | ecosystem: Host-associated > Algae > Red algae > Unclassified | place: Portugal: Porto | collected 2015-02-02
CGGTACAGAAGTTTTGATGAAAAATAAAGGAACGGAAGATCATGGTGTAATTCGTTCAGATTTTCCAGGTGGCTGGTCAAACGACCAAGTTAATTCATTTACTGGTAAAGGTCTAAGCAAGTCACAGCTAGAAATAAAAAACTATATAGCTAAACTTTTTAATTGGCGAAAAAATAATACTATTATTCATAAAGGCAATTTGATCCATTTTGCAACTACAAATAATGTTTACGTATTTTTTAGATATATAGAAAATGAAAAGATTATGGTGGTGTTGAATAAAGATGATGATAGCATGACTATAAATATGAAAGAGTATGAAGAAGTTTTAAAGGGAAACCTTACAGGAAGAGATATATTGACAGAGAAACATTTTAAAGATGTAAACAGCTTAACTATTGCCGGTAAAAGCGCACTTGTTATAGAACTAGAGTAATAGCATTTTATAAAGAAAAACACACTTCTTATAAGCTCGGTTATAAATATTTAATTACATACTAGAGGGTTTTTTTCGTAAATAAGTTGATTTTGTGTCAACTTATTTCAGGACGGGACAACTAGATAAAAAAAGCCACTGAATTTTCAGTGGCTTTTTTTCTTAGTAGCGGACTGGACTCGAACCAGCGACCTTCGGGTTATGAGCTCCTCGTATGGAAAATTTCCAACGGTTTTATTGGGCTCAGCCGCTATCAAATTATAAAATCGTATGCAAAAACGTATGCAGTTTTAGTTTTCTGTTTGTTCATTGGTAATATAGGAAAAGATATTGAAGTTCTGCTTTTTATAAATATATTTAGAATCAGGGATAAATCAATTAAATTAAGATGTAGTAGTAAATTATCTTTAATGTGTATATTTGGTAAAAATTAAGGGAATATATTGTTATATATTTAATTTTGGAACTCTTTTTTCTTTTGAGTTGTAAATTTTTCACCTCTTATGTAATAGAACAAGGCATTATGAAACTAACCTATAAACAAACCGATAGAAAACCTGAGAATTCCTTTTTAGCACGACAGGATACAATACCATGTATTGAACAAGATTGGCATTTTCATCCAGAGATAGAGCTTATTTATTTTTTGAAAAGTACGGGTACACGTTATGTGGGTAATTCCATCGGTAATTTTGAGGAAGGTGAATTATATCTAATTGGTAGTAATGTGCCACACCTATTTAGAAACCATCGTGAATATTATGATGGTGTTGATGAAAACAATTCTGCAGATCTTATAGTGGTAAAATTTGAGCGTGATTTTTTAGGGGAGACTTTTAAGGAATTACCCGAAGCAAAAAAAATACAAACACTTTTTGATAATGCAAATAGAGGATTGATATTTTCAAAGGCAGCTACCTATTTAGTGCATTCTCATATGATGGGTCTTGTACGTGGGCAAGGGCTTTCTCGAATTGTAGGGTTATTGAAGATATTGGATATTTTATCCATAAGTGAGAATTTTAGTTTTCTATGTTCCAATGGCTTTGATAATTCGTATAAGAAAAGCGAGAAAGAACGTATGGCAAGAATAATTTCATATCTCAACGAAAATTTCGAGAATAAAATAGAGTTAGAGACCGTTGCATCTATTGCACATATGGCACCAAATGCATTCTGTAGGTACTTTAAAAAGCGAACTCAAAAGTCCTTTGTTCAGTTTTTAAATGAAATTAGAATCGGTCATGCTTGCAAGCTGCTGATAGAAGGTAAACTTCAGATTACAACGATTTGTTATCAATCTGGCTTTAATACGGTAACAAATTTTAACCGTCAATTTAAGGCATTGATGAATATGACACCCACCGAGTATATGGAGCCTTATATTCAAGATAAGGTGGTAGAATTGGAAGATGTGTAAATGTGCTTACACTAAAAATTCTTTTATTTTTTATAACTGATGCATTTTATTGAGCTTGGTTAAGCTTATGGTAATATAGTGTTTGTAATGGGTAATCATGAAACTAAGCCTAAATAATATTTCAGTTAAGTTTGTAAGAGTATGAATATTGATTAGGTAATAATTGATATTGACTTCTTAATATTTTAAAAGAATATGACCTCGCTTATTATTTTAATTTCCTGTATTGTACTATTGATAGTTGCCGTCACTATTTTTAAAGTACACCCTATCCCTGCGCTATTGGTTGCTGGTTTAATTTTAGGTCTTGCTACAGGTAATTCTGTTGAAGTTGTTACTGATAGCCTTTTGAGTGGCTTTGGCAATACACTGAAATGGATAGGTCTGGTCATTTTATTCGGTACTTTATTGGGTGAGATATTGGCAGAGACCGGCGGCGCCGATGTCATTGCTGAAAGTATCATAAAAATTTTTGGAATCAATCGTTTACCATTGGGCATGGCGGTAATCGGTTTTTTGGTAGGTATATCTGTTTTTATGGATGTTGCCTATTTAACGTTGTTGCCAACTATGGTAGCGTTGTCAAAGAAATCTGGTCAGTCTATTCTGGTATTAGGTTTGTCGCTTGCAATGAGTTTAACGGTGGCACATGCACTTATTCCACCAACACCGGGTCCATTGGCGGTAGCAGCGCTACTTGATATTAATATTGGCGATATGATACCGTTTAATGTTATGGTTGCGCTAGTAGCGGTTATTGGAGGTTTGGTATGGATAAAGCTAAATGCAAAAAAGCTGAATTTGCAAAGCTCAAATTCATTGAAAAGTGATACCGAAATTATAAATAAAAAAGAATTAATTGGGTATAAGCGAATATTACCTTTTGCAGCATTACTGGTTCCTTTGCTTTTAATGTCGGTAGGGAATATTTTTCCGGCAGATAATCCGCTTGTTGATTTTATTAAAAATCCGGTTTGGGCATTAATGATCGGGGTTTGTTTTGCGCTTCCTTTAATTGGTAAGAAAAATTTCTCATCACGCTTAAATACATATTTTCAATCTGCAGGAGCCAAATGTGCCATAGTTATACTTATCACTGGTACAGGTGGCGCCTTTGGTCAAGTAATTAAAGATACCGAAATAGTCAATTCATTGTTTACAGAAGTGAATACGGTTAGTCTTTCTGTTTTAGGTGTTATCATACCATTTTTATTGAGCTTTCTTTTTACAACGGTTACAGGTTCTATTACCGTTTCTTTAATAACTACAGCTTCAATAGCTGCTCCCTTGGTAACAGGTGGAGTATTGAATCCGGAATTAACCGCCGCCGCCATTGGTGCAGGTTCTTTGGGTATTATTCATGTAAATAGCAGCTTTTTCTGGTTGTTTAAAGAAGTCCATGATATTTCGGTGACCAAATTATTAAGGTCGTTCAGCGTACTATCTGGCGTGGTGGCCATTAGTGGAGGTATGCTGGTTATGATACTATTTTGGTTTTTTTACTAAGAATAATCTTAGTAAAAGCCTAGATATCTTTGAATTACATTTTAAAATTATAAAAATTTATTGATATTATCTATTTGTCTATTGAAATTTTGTCAAATTGATAATATTGTGCAGTCCTAAGTTAATAATTGCATAGTAGCTCTTCTCATTAACCACGTACTTTGAATCGTTAGTTGAATTAAGACTTTTATAGTCGTTGAGTTAGTAGTTGCATATAAGCACGGTAATACTTGAGAAATATTGCCGTGTTTTATTTGCGAATTCCTACCGCTTAATACATCGGTCAATTGATTAAAGGTGCCGGTAAATCAGCTAAATATCCATATTGGTATATAAAATTAAATCTAGGGTAATATAGTGTTTGTACATGGTTGGTCTATGTCATATATGTACATTATGTAGCGCTTTTTTTGTGTAAAGATGAACTATGAATATTGAATTTCTTCCTTTGGTATTGGTGCTTTTGGCAAGTTTCTTTCAAGGAACCTTTGGCTTGGGCATGAAGTATATGGCTCCTTTAAAATGGGAGGCATGGTGGTTGGTACATGCATTTGTTGCAATGATATTTGTGCCTATGCTTTGGGCTTTTTTGGTGATACCAGATTTGTTCGGTGTCATTATGAGTACAGAAAGTAGTGTATTGCTACTAGCTGCTTTTTATGGATTCTTATGGGGTATTGGTGGAATTCTCTTTGGTGTTAGCGTTGAAAAAACAGGTATTTCAATTACATACGGTATTGTAATGGGGCTTGCGGCCTCAATGGGATCGATTATACCGTTGTTCCAAATAGAGGGGGCAATGGCACAACCTACTTTTCCCATTGTATTATTAGGAGTAGCATTATTATTGGTAGGTGTGGCAATTACCGCCGTTGCCGGTGTTAAAAGGGATCAACTGAATATTACTAAAGACGCTAAGAAGGGAGCTATAAAAACCGGGGTACTTATTGCTGTAGCATCGGGTGTGCTTTCTGCTTTTTTAAATGTAGGTTTTGCGAATGCTGCTCCTGTGGCGAATACGGCCACCGACTTTTATGGAGTAGGCGCTCAGAATGCAAGTTTGGCATCGTGGGTGGTAGTATTAATAGGAGCGTTTATAATGAATGGTGGTTATGCCATCTTTAAATTATCGAAAAACAATTCATGGTCTTCATTCAAAACCGTTGATAGCCGTAAAGCTTACACATGGGCTATTGCATCAGGTATTTTTTGGTTTTGTGCCTTAGGGGTCTACGGGCAAGGCGCGGCATTAATGGGTAAAATGGGACCGGTAATCGGTTGGCCGATATTGCTTGGTCTGGCACTGATAATAAGTAATATATGGGCATATAGGGCAGGTGAATGGAAGAATGCGAAAAAGCCTTTTTCAATACTTCTAATGGGGCTGTTTGTTCTAATACTGGCCATATGCATATTAGGCTATGCAAATTATTGAAGAAGATAGGGTTAGATGATAAAGTCATATAGATCACAAGAAGTAAACAATATATAAAATGAAAATAGCAAAAATCGAACCTTATATCATAGTACATAAGTTAGACACTCCTTTTTATTTTTCTCAATGGCAATATGATACGCGTAGAATTTGTATTGTAAAAGTTACTTTAGAGGATGGTACTTATGGTTGGGGAGAAGGCTATGGTCCGGCAGGTGTTATTAAGTCAGGTATAGAATTCTTTTCACCATTTTTAATAGGTAAAGATGCTTTGGGTCATGAGATATTGTGGCAAGAAATGTATAGGCGTTCATTAGATTATGCTCGTAGTGGAAGTCTACAAGCGGCAATAAGTGCTATAGATGTTGCGCTATGGGATCTAAAAGGTAAATTATTGAATCAGCCGGTTTCTATGTTGTTGGGAGGAATAAAGAATCCGATTATAGAACCTTATGCCACCGGGCTTTACTTTACAAGGGTAGAGAATCTCGAAGAAACTTTGGTTGAAGAGGCGCTATTGTATAAAAGTCAAGGTTTTAAGGCCATAAAGATGAAAGTTGGTCTTGGGGTTAATGAGGACATTAAATATATATCTGCCATTAGAAAAGCTATCGGTTCAGATATGAGATTGATGATCGACTCTAACCACGCCTATAATTACCGTGAATCTGTAAAGCTCGCGCAAAAAGTAGAAAAATTTGATATTTCTTGGTTTGAAGAGCCAGTGTCTCCAGAAGATTACGAAGGCTATAGAAGGCTACGAGAGAGTACTACTATCCCAATAGCAGGCGGTGAATGTGAATATCTAAAATTTGGTTTCAAACGCTTGTTAGAGAATGAGTGCGTAGATATCGCTCAGCCAGATATTTGTGCAACGGGTGGGTTGACAGAGGCAAAGCGCATAGCAACTTTAGCACAAGCGTACAGTAAAGATGTTGTTCCACATACTTGGGGTACCTGGATCGCTATAAGTGCCGCCGTACATTTTGTGGGTAATTTAGATATGAACCCAGGTAGAATGTACTGTGAATTGCCTACGATGGAGCTAGATCGTACCGAAAATGCACTAAGGGATATCGTTACGAAAAGCGATGTCAAAGTGGTGAATGGTTTAATAAACGTACCTAATTCGCCAGGTTTGGGAGTAGATGTAAATATTGAGGCACTAGAAGAATATAAGGAATAGAGATATTGAACAAAATGGAGAAAGTACTAAAATTTGGTCATAAGAAATTATATATAGACGGGCAGCTGTTAGAGGCTTCTAATGGTAAGACTTTTGATGTAATATGCCCTGCAGATGAGCAAGCTACCGCTACAATTGCGTGGGCAACCAAAGAAGATACACAAAGGGCGTTAATAGCAGCTCTAAAAGGTTTTGAAACCTGGTCGGTAATGCCTTTGGAAACAAGGTTGAATTGGATAGATAAACTAAGAAATAAAATAATAGAGAATAGCGATCTTTTGCGTGAAAGTATCATGTACGAAATGGGTAAAACTTGGGAAGGCTCAGAAGAGGATCTTACCAGTATCGTTAACTCGTTAAAATATTATTCTGACGAAATTCAATTAAGAAAAGATATTCCTATTGAAGATAAAGAGGGTAGTCATGAACATAAAATGGTATCCCAGCCAATAGGGGTTGCCGTTGCATTTTTGGCATATAATTTTCCGTTATTAAATTTAGGTTTTAAACTGGGGCCGGCACTGGCGTCAGGATCTAGTATCATATTGAAACCGTCTGAATTTTCACCATTATCCGCATATATAATTGGTGAACTTTGTGCGGAAATCAATTTTCCAAAAGGAGTGGTCAATGTAATTTGTGGCGATTTAAAAGATGTTGGTATTCCTTTGTGTGAAAGTAAAATACCTAGACTTATTACTATGATCGGTTCTACGGAAACGGCACAAAAACTTATAGTTCAAAGCGCGCGAACCTCTATCAAAAGATATAGTATGGAGTGTGGCGGTAATGCACCGTTTATTGTAATGGACGATGCTGATTTAGAGTCGGCTATTAACCTTGGCGCTGCTTTAAAAACAGGTAATACCGGTCAAATTTGTGTTGCGCCAAATCGTTTCTACGTTCATGAATCTAATATCGATAAGTTTATTGAAGGTTTGGCTAATAAGTTCGGAAATACCAAGATTGGATTTGGACGTGAAAATAAGCCCGATATGGGGCCGTTGGCAAATAAAGCTTCGGTTAAAAAAGTGCTGGGTATAGTAAAAGAAGCTGTAAATCAAGGAGGGGAAATTATATATGGCGGTAAGGCCATAGAAGGCGATGGATTTTATTTTGAGCCAACGCTTATTCGCATGAAAAACAATGATGCTGAAATACTGCAACAAGAAATTTTTGGTCCAGTAGCCATAGTGGTTCCTTTTAAAACTAAAGAGCAAGTAATAGAATTGGCAAATAATACAGACGCCGGTCTAGCTTCTTATGTTTTTTCAGAAAATAGAGACACCTTAAATTATTTTGCTGAAAAGTTAGAATTTGGAGAGGTGCAGCTAAACGGAGTTAAATATGATATTTACCTGCCTCATGGCGGAGTAAAAAATAGTGGCATAGGTGTAGATTGTTCTACATATGCATTAGATGATTATTTGATTAAAAAGAGAGTCTCCCTGGCTTTGAATACATGAAAATACCTGATTATTTTATTAGTTGCGATTGGGGTACCTCTAACTTTAGGCTTAGGTTGGTAGAAACTGATACATTAAATGTTTTGGTCGAACATAAAACAGATCAAGGTGTAAAAGTGGTCTATAAAAAGTTTTTAAAGCAAAATGAGATAGATCAAACTCAATTTTTCAAGAATTACCTCGAAAGCCAAATCAACAATCTTGATAAGCATCATAAGGCGGGCTTGATTATTGCGGCTGGTATGGCATCTTCAAATATTGGAATGAAGGAGTTGTCTTATGGCGAGATACCTTTTAATGAGGAGGGAGATGGTTTATTTTGGGAAATATTATCGTTTAAGGAAAATTTAGATATCATATTGGTTTCTGGAGTAAAAACAGAAACCGGTATGATGCGTGGAGAAGAGATTCAAGCATTCGGGCTCACAAAATATTTAGAGTCTTATCGATCTGGTATTCTCATATTGCCAGGTACCCATAGTAAGCATATTAACTATGAAAAAGTCAAGTTCAATGGTTTAAAAAGCTATATGACAGGCGAGGTTTTTGAGTTGTTAAGTCGTCATAGCATTTTGTCTAATAGTGTAGAGAAATGTCATTGGATCAATAAAAGGCATGATGCATTTAAACAAGGGTTGGAAATTGGCTTTACTGGAGAATTAAGTGCAAATCTATTTTCTATAAGAGCTAAGCATATACTGAACGATTCCAATAAAAAAGATAACTTCTATCTACTGAGCGGTATGCTTATAGGAGATGAGCTTTCTTATTTAAAAAACAAAGATCAGAAAGTTTTTCTAGCGGCGACCGAGCCTTTTTACAGTATGTACAAGTTGGCGTTAGAAACTATTCTTAATGCACCCCAAGTAATATGTTTTGGCGATAAGGTTTTGGAAAAAGCTTTGTTGATAGGTCAGAAAAAAATAATACAACTTCATGCAGAATAATACAGCTTTTTCTTGGCAGAGATATAATAACACACCCATTGTTGGTATTGTTAGAGGTTCAGACTTAGATACGGTTAGGCATATTGTCAACGCCTATATTGCCGCTAAGTTTTATACGATAGAGATAACGATGAACACGCCCAATGTGGCTAAGATCATAGCAGAGTTACGTTTAAATTATCCCAATTTAAATGTAGGTGCGGGTACCGTATGTAACCTGGCAGATTTAGATATTGCAATTACTGCGGGAGCACAATTTATAGTGACCCCAATACTTGATGAAGAAGTCATAAAGAAATGCGTAGAAATGCAGATTCCAATTTTCCCTGGAGCGTATTCTCCAACAGAAATTTATAGGGCTTGGTCTTTAGGGGCATCTGCGGTTAAAGTATTTCCGGCAACCCAATTAGGTCCGAAATTCATAAAAGATGTTCTGGCACCATTAAATCAAATTAAGTTAATGCCAACCGGTGGCGTATCTAAAGATAATATCAAATCTTTTTTTGAAGCAGGTGTGGTAGGTGCTGGTATGGGAAGTTCTTTGTTTGATAAGAAAATGATCAAAAACAATGATTTTGAAGCTTTGCAGAATCATTTTACGGCAATAAGAAACGAAATCGAACTATTTACAAAAATTTAGTATTATGAATTATCAGTTCAGTCACATAGGTATACCAACACAAGAAGAGAAAGACTGGGATGGCTATTATGAGCCCGGTAAAATACATTATACGGATTTCAATAATGATGAGTATGCGATAGAGTGGGTGAAATTCGATGCTGATAGTCCAATGCCCGAAATGATGCGTACTGTCCCTCATGTGGCTTATTTGGTAGATGATATTGATGAGGCTTTGTTAGGTAAAGATATATTGGTAAAAACGTTCTCACCGGCTGATGGTGTTCGTGTAGCTTTCATCAAGCATAACGGTTCACCTGTCGAATTCATGGAAATCCGCGAATAGGTTAGACTATACATTATTTACATTTCTACTTTTAGTAAACCGGTTTTTTTAGGTAAGGCTATAAATACCTGGTTCTCAAACCCTCTGTTTGCACTATTCTTTGTTTATAGCTCTTTTTTTAAGTATGTGCTTAAAACGCACGTATCATAATATTATATTCGCAAAATTTTACCCTAAAATTTAACAAGAAATCAAAAGGGTTAAAATAATGCTAGTACTAGGTAATTTTTTGGTGTTAAAACAGCGTAGCTTCCGCTTCTTTTGTAAAGTAAATGTTAAAGGTGGGTTAAGGGTATTGCGTATCTAGCTCAAATTCAAACATGTAAACACATTGAAATACTTAAACTAAACTTAAATCAACAAGAGAAAGCTTTATGGAAAAATTGAAAAAAGCAGTCGCAAATAAAAACAACCTTATGGGGAGTTGTTTTTATTTTAAAAAAATTCATGGAATATGGCTTTGCACTATTCTATTTATATTCTTGAGTGTAACTAATGCATTGGCTCAAGATGTTTCGGTGTCCGGTATTATATCAGATGCTCAAGGTCCTTTACCTGGCGCAAGTGTTGTGGTAAAAGGTACTACTTCAGGAGCCCAGTCAGATTTTGATGGAAATTATTCCTTGACCGTAGCTAACGGTTCGGTTTTGGTTTTTTCCTATATCGGCTATGCAACCCAAGAAATTACGGTTGACGGTCAATCTGTAATCAACGTAACTTTAGAAGAAGACGCTTCAAAATTAGATGAAGTGGTAGTTTTAGGGTATACGACCAAGAAAAAGGGAGAAGTAACAGGATCGGTAAGTACTATTGATAGTAAGGCAATTGAACAATCATCAAGTAAAGATGTTGCCAAATCATTGGCAGGTAGAGCTTCTGGTCTAATTATTAGTGACCGTGGTGGTGTGCCAGGTGCAGGCAACGGCGGCGGTGGCAGCACAGATGATGATGCCACTACGATCTTGATCAGGGGAAAATCTACCTTAGGTAATAACACTCCATTGATACTTATAGATGGTGTTCCTTCAGGATCGTTCTCGCAATTGGCGCCACAAGACATTGCGTCACTTACCGTTCTTAAAGATGGTTCGGCGGCAATTTATGGTTCAAGAGCGGCCAATGGGGTTATTTTAGTAACCACAAAAAGAGGTAAGAGCGGAAAGCCGAAAATAAATTTCTCGCATGCTTATAACGTTTCGTCTTTTACAAAGCGTCCAAAGTTGATGGATGTAAACCAGTATGCAACTTACGAGAATGAAATAAATGCAAGAGTTAATGGTGCCGATGCAGACCCTGTATTTACACCTGGGGATATTGCAGGTTTTCCAAATACAGACTGGGCCGATGAGGTATTGGCAAAGACTTCTCCAGAGTCTAGAACATCTTTATCTGTCTCTGGTGGAACCGAAAAGGCTAAATATTTTGTCAGTGGAGATTTTATTGACCAAAAGGGTTTGTATAAATCAGGAGACTTGGGTTTTAAGCAATATCAACTTCGTTCTAATATCGATGTCAATTTAACGGATAGCTTTAAGCTAGGGGTAGATTTGGCTACACGTTTCGGTAAAAGGACTGCGCCAGGTGTTAACGCAAATAATATTTATAAGCTAATTTTTGCACTACCGCCAAACGAAATAGCAAGATACCCTAATGGTCTTCCGGCAAGAGGAGGGGATGAAGGTAACCCTATTTTAACCTCAAGCAATGCCTCTGGTTTTGAAGATAATTTCACGAACACGACAACAGGTCGTTTCACGGCAGATTGGAACTTGGATAAAGTTTTAAAGGGTTTAAGTATAAAAGGATTTACAGGGTTCAGAAAAATTGAAACCAATTCAAAATCTTGGTATTCTCCGTGGACGTTTTATGCTCAATTGGATGATGGTACTTTTGAACCTAGAATTGGATCTAACCAGCAAGGAACAGAACGTATCTTAACGGAAAGTTTTAGCAAGTTTGATGAGCAAATTTACAATGCACGTTTACATTACGATAATACTTTTGGTAATCATTCCATAAGCACCTTCGTAGGAATGGAAAGGTTGACCAACGATTCTAATAATTTCTTTGCAACGAAAGTCGGTGGATTTCCTGATGCTAGCAGAGGCGAATTGTTTCAAGGTAACAATGATGATAGACAGTCGTCTGGGGGAACAAGTTCTGAGTTTAAGAGACAAGATTTCTTTGGGTCGTTATCTTATGATTTCAAGAAAAAATACTTTATTGATTTTACCATGCGTTATGATGGTTCCAGTAGATTTGGAGAAGGTAATCGTTATGGCACATTCCCTAGTGTAGCAGCCTCTTGGGCAATAGACAAAGAGGGTTTTTTAGAGAATGTAAGTTGGATCGACGGTTTAAAACTTAGGGCTTCTTGGTCAGAAATGGGTAACGATCGTATTGGTCCCAACCAATTCCTTTCCTTGTTCGATCTTGGAACGAATACTGGTAATGCAAACAACCCATTGGCGACGAGATTTCCAAATTACTACGTTTTGGGTGAAGGCGGCGAAAGTTTTTTCAATACCTATAATCTTTCTAGATTGGCAAATACCGATGTTACCTGGGAAACGGCCAAACTTTGGAATATTGGTTTGAATTTTACTTTGTTCGATAATAAACTATCTGGTGATTTCAACTACTATGAACAAGATAGGGCAGATATTTTGGTGAACAGATCAGGAGCAATCCCTGGGTTTATTGGACTGCAGAACAGTCAAATTCCGGCTGAAAACATAGGTGAGACCAGAAGCTGGGGTTACGAATTTGAATTAGCTTGGAATGATCAAGTAAGCGATAACTTCTCTTATAATTTAGGAATGAATTTTACGAACGCTCGTAACGAGGTAATCTCATTACCGGAAGGCGATAATATTCTAGATTCCCAAAAACAAGCCGGTAAGCCTATAGATTCATATAATAGAGTTTTCCCTACCAATGGTATTTTTAGAGATCAAGCGCAAGTTGATGCTACTGCAATAAAAAGAGAGGGTACTGTGCCAGGAGAACCAATTTACGTAGACGTAAATGAAGATGGTATAGTAGATGGAAATGATTTTATCAGAACATCGACTTCTAACATTCCGCAGGTACAATATGGTATTTACGGGGGCTTTAATTATAAATCTTTTGGCTTGAATTTCTTGTTCCAAGGGCAAGCTGAAGCTGAAACCCTAGTATTCTTTGATCAATCAGGTGCGAAACCAGAATTTGTATTCAATGAAAGATGGACACCGAGCAACACAAATTCAATCTACCCAAGAGCCTTTGCGCAAGGTGATGCCATTAGTGGAGGACAAGTAGACGGAGTTGATGGTTTTGCAGACCTATATTATTTTGATGCCTCTTTTGTGCGACTTAAAGAAGTTGAACTGTCGTACACTTTAAAAAGCGATGTTGTCAAATTTGCTGATGTTCGCCTGTTTGCTAGAGGCTTTAACCTAGCCACTTTCTTCTCGGATATATGGGATTTGGGTCTTGATCCGGAAGCTACGGGTTATAATAACTTTAGAGGAGCACAATATACCCCTCTAAAAACATATACTTTGGGTGTTAATTTTAGTTTCTAAAAAAAAATGATCATGAAAAAATATAAATCGATTAAAAGATATAGTACCATGGTACTAACAATCATCCTCTTTAGCTTGGGTGCTTGTGAAGATAGTTTGGAAATAGATGTGAGGGATTCTTTTGCCAGTGATTTGGTACTGAGTACGCCAGAGCAAGTAGAATTATTGTTACTTACCACATATAATAGTACAGAATCATTTGGGGCCGGTAGTCAGTTTTGGGCGCGCTATATGAATGTGGAAATTGCCTCTTTTGAAGCAAGAATGAATTTTAACGCGGCTACGCAAGCACTAGATCGTTTCAATGTAGTTAGAGGGTGGACTTCTGCTAATGTAGGTCAGTTGGGTCAAAAGTGGCAAGATCTTTGGACCTATGTAAGGCAAGCAAATGTATTTTTGGAATTGGTCGAAGAAAGTGAGGCACAACAAAATAATCCTGATGAAATTGAAGCACTTAAGGCAGAGATGCGATTTTTGAGAGCCAATCAGTATTCAAAATTATTAAAATTCTATGGCGGTGTACCATTATTGACTTCTGCTGCCACACTAGATGATGATTTTAATATACCACGTAACAGCTATCAAGAGGTTGTAGAATTTATAGTAAGTGAAATCGATGAAATTGCACCGCTTTTACCTTTGACTAGAGATAGTGGAGAATTTGGTAGAGCTACAAGATTAGCTGCATTGGCCCTTAAATCTAGGACATTGTTATATGCGGCCAGTGATTTGCACGACCCGGCTATGGCACCGCAATCATCTAATCTAGAGTTGTATACATATGATAAGCCAAATAAATGGCAAGATGCCGCAGATGCTGCCGCAGCCGTAATTGATTTGGTCGGTGACAGAGATTTGATCAGCACACCAAATGCAAAGGCTTACCAAGAACTGTTTTTATCGGCAAATCAAGATATTTTGTTCGCTAGACCTTTTGGCGGTACTGTTTTTGGGTTCGGTACAGATGTTACGACACAGCCAGACAATGCGCAGTCGCCTAGAGGTTTTGATGGATGGGGTCTTTCAACACCATTGCACAACTATACTATGATCTACAATATGGAAGATGGTAATACTACTGAAAGTCCTTCTTTTGATGCTGCCAACCCTTACGAGAACCGCGAAATGCGTTTTTATGCCAACATCAATTATCAAGGGGCGGTTTTTAGAGGAAGACCTATTGATTATTCTATTTCTGTAGATAACACTGTGGTGCCAGATGGTTTGGATTCTTTTTCGCAAGACCAACAAACTTTAGGGAATTTTAGACATGGTTCTACAACGGGTTATGCAATGCGTAAATTTCAAAATGAGGCATTGGGTACAGACGTAAAACAAGCAAGTCCTGGAAGACCTTATATCATATATAGACTCGCGGAAATTTATTTAAATTATGCAGAGGCTTCGTATAGGGCTGGAGATGAAGAAACGGCAAGAAGGTATGTAAGTAGAGTTTCAGAAAGAGCTTTACAACCTGCCATTACCGCAAGCGGTCCAGAGCTTTTAGAGGCAATTAAAAGAGAGAGAAGGGTTGAGCTTGCTTTCGAAGGCCATAACTTCTTTGACGAAAGACGTTGGTTAAATGAAGATAATCTTGGTTTTGACGTCAAAGGTTTGCGCTGGTCAAAAGACTTGAACGAAAATGTTTCTTTTGAAGAATTTACAATAGAAACAAGACCTTTTGATCAAAAGCAGTACTACTTGCCAATACCGCAATCGGAAATAAATAGAACAGAGGCACTAGTACAAAATGAAGGGTATTAATTAATAGTTGTTTGTTTAATTTAAGAGGTACAAAGCCGGAGCATGTCTCCGGCTTTCCTTCTCGAAAGTATGTAGAACTCAAATTAAAACGTAATGAAAAAAATAATAGTTTTAGCAGTTTGTCTTATGGCTTTATGTTCTTCGGCACAAAAAAAGCCAAACATTGTGCTGTTGTTCTCAGATGATGCAGGTTATGCCGATTTTGGTTTTCATGGCAGTAAGATAATGAAGACCCCTAATCTAGATAAGTTGGCAAAACAGGGCGTACGTTTTTCACAGGCATACGTATCTGATCCAACCTGCGGTCCATCGCGGGCAGGTTTGATTACAGGTAAATATCAGCAAAGATTTGGGTTTGAAGAAAATAATGTACCAGGTTATATGAGTGCCGTTTCCGCTGCAGATGACCGAGAAATGGGCGTACCTGTAGAAGAAGTGACCATTGCAGATTATTTGAAAGAACAAGGCTATGCCACTTCATTTTATGGTAAATGGCATTTAGGGGGTGATGATAGATTTCACCCAACAAAGCGTGGTTTCGATGAATTTTATGGCTTTAGAGGCGGTGCAAGAAGTTATTTTCCATATTCAGATGCACCTGCAAGTGAATTGGATCTAATGGAACGCGGATTTGGGAATTTTGTAGAGCCAGAAAAATATTTGACCGATGCCTTGGCAAAAGAATCCCTAGATTTTATAGAAAGAAATGCCAAAGCATCAAAACCATTTTTTACCATATTATCTTTTAATGCGGTTCATACGCCCATGGATGCTACGGAAGATGATTTAAAACAATTTCCGAATTTACAAGGTAAGCGAAAGACCGTTGCCGCTATGACCTTGGCACTAGACCGTGCCTGTGGTAAGGTTTTAGATAAATTAAAAGAATTGGGTATTGAAGACAATACCATTGTAATATTTACGAATGATAACGGCGGACCTACCGATAAGAATGCAGGTGTAAATTATCCGTTAAGCGGAACCAAGTCTAGTCATTTAGAAGGTGGAATACGAGTGCCGTTTCTAATGAAGTGGCCAGGAAAAATAAAACCGAATACGGTATATGATTATCCTATAAGTACATTGGATCTGTTGCCTACCTTTTATGCAGCCGCAGGTGGTAATGAAAAGGAATTGAAAGATATTGACGGTGTAAATCTTATGCCTTTTATCAATGGTAATAATAAAGCAAGACCTCACGAAACACTTTTTTGGAAGAAAGATGCAAGAGGTGTTATTCGTAAAGGAGATTGGAAACTTATAAGATATCCAGATAGGCCTGCAGAACTTTATAATATACCGTTAGATATTTCAGAAACTAATAATGTGGTAGCCGATCATCCAGAAATGGTGAAAGAACTTTTCAAAGAGCTTTTTGCTTGGGAACTTACGCTAGAAAGACCACGTTGGATGCTTAAAAAATCTTTTGAAAAAGTCGATATAGATCGTATGGACGAGTACAGAGATCAATCGAAATATTTAAATGGAGAATCTCAAAAATAGAATGTCAATTTTATGACCAAGAAACGCTATAACATACTTGCTTTAATTTTCGGAAGTGTAGTTATCAATTATTTGGATAGAACCAATATATCTGTTGCCGCCCCTGCCATAAAAGAAGCCTTAGATCTGTCATCGGTTCAGTTAGGGTTAATATTTTCTGCCTTTGGGTGGACCTATGTTGCGCTGCAAATACCAGGTGGTATTGTTGTAGATAAAATAGGTGCTAGGTTGTTATATGGTCTTATGCTTTTCTTTTGGTCCATAGCTACCCTTTTGCAAGGTTTTGTGAATTCATTTATAATCTTGTTGGGCTTACGTGCAAGCATTGGAATATTCGAAGCACCGGCATATCCCGCAAATAATGCTATCGTTACAAAGTGGTTTCCCGAGAATGAAAGGGCTTCTGCAATAGCTATTTATACTTCGGGGCAATTTATTGGTTTGGCATTTTTGTTTCCTGTTCTTACGGTAATTCAAGATCAATTGGGATGGAGAGGGTTATTTATAATATCAGGTATTATAGGTATACTTTGGGCTATTGTATGGTATGTATTTTACCGTGACCCAGAGAAACATAAATCTGTAAGTGCCGAAGAATTAGAGCATATTAGAGAAGGGGACGGATTAGTGAAAACCAATAATTCATCTGCCGAAAAAACAAAATTTAGTTGGTCAGATTTAGCGCAAGCTTTTAAACACAGAAAATTGTGGGGAGTATATCTTGGTCAGTTTTGTGTAGGTTCTGTTTCCATATTTTTCTTGACATGGTTTCCAACTTACTTAGTAGAATATAGAGGATTGGATTTTATAAAGTCGGGCTTTTTGGCATCGCTTCCTTTTCTCGCTGCATTTGCAGGTGTTTTACTTTCTGGTTTCACATCAGACTATTTGATTAAAAAAGGAAAGTCTAAGGAGATTGCAAGAAAAGCACCGGTATTATGTGGTTTATTGTTATCGGTCAGTATTATCGGAGCCAATTTTACAGATGATACCTTTTACG